>Ga0208696_1000861_pt1 | contig 19187 bp, 19 predicted proteins | sample Sb_taG_9_FD_187711 | JGI IMG/M metagenome (GOLD analysis project Ga0208696, IMG submission 187711) | Peat soil microbial communities from Weissenstadt, Germany - Sb_50d_b_LC metaG (SPAdes) (version 2) | ecosystem: Environmental > Terrestrial > Soil > Wetlands > Peat | place: Germany... | reverse complement strand
CACCCGATCCTCCGCTTGCTCCGCGGGACTCAGAATGGGCCCGAGAGCACATCCCTTCGAAAGTGTGATCAGAACATCATCGACAGCCGTGATCATCCGGGCCAGGCGGGCCGGGGGCGCGGCCAGAGGGGGTCCGCGGCCAGGGGGTCAGACTTCGCGGCCAGGGGGTCAGACTTTGTTCTTGGTCTCTCGCCTGGGATGAAAAACCGAAAACAAAGTCTGACCCCTAGACAGACTTACCGTCTTGCTGATGGACCCGTCCTGGGGCGGCTCACCGCGTGGTTTGCCGCCGTCATCGGCATGCCCTTGAAGAGTGAAACCAACCATGCCGGTCACCAACAGGGCGTTGATCCAGTGGCGAGGTTCACTCATGGCAAAGCCTTGGCCGTCCGGCCCGATCGGAGCGTGCTTCCTTCGAGTCAAGGTCACATCCCTTGATGATGGCAGCGCTCCGGCAGGAATCCAAGACAGAGGCGGCGAGGGCTCAACCCGATGGACGGATCGCGCCGCGGCAATACAATGCATTGTCCGGACCTTCAATCAAGCGCTCTGCTTCGAGCCGCCCTCCACACGAGTACGATCTTCATGGACACGACACGCTCCGACGCCTTGCACCACCACGACCGTCCGGCCAACCAGCTCGCGGGGGAGACCAGCCCCTACCTGCTGCAGCACGCGCACAACCCGGTTGACTGGCATCCCTGGGGGCCCGGGGCGATCGATCGAGCGCGCAGCGAGAACAAGCCGATCTTCCTGTCGATCGGCTACTCGGCCTGCCACTGGTGCCATGTGATGGAGCGAGAAAGCTTCGAGAACCCCGACATCGCCGCGGTGATGAACGAGCACTTCATCAACATCAAGGTTGACCGCGAGGAGCGTCCCGACCTGGACCAGATCTACATGAACGCGGTCCAGGCGATGACCGGCCACGGCGGCTGGCCGATGTCCGTGTTTCTCACGCCCAGCCTCGAGCCCTTCTATGGTGGAACCTATTTTCCGCCCACGGATTCCCGGGGCATGCCGGGTTTTCCTCGAGTGCTGTTGAGCGTGCACAGGGCCTGGGAGGAACGCCGCGACGAGATCCTGGGCGCGGCCACCGAGATGACCGAGCGGTTGCGCGCGATGGGGGAAATTGCCGCCGGCAGCCAGCGGCCTCTCGAGCTTCGCCAGCTTGACCAGGCGGCCAGGGCGTTGCTCAAGAACTTCGACTCCACCCACGGCGGCTTCGGCTCGGCTCCCAAGTTTCCGCATCCCATGGATCTGAGGGTGCTGCTCCGCCAAGTTGCGCGAACCGGCGACGACGCGGCCTTGCACGCGGTCAAGCTCACGCTCGACAAGATGGCCCGCGGCGGCATCTACGACCATCTCGGCGGCGGGTTCGCGCGGTATTCAACCGACGACCGTTGGCTCGTGCCGCACTTCGAGAAGATGCTTTACGACAATGCTCTTCTGTCCTCGGTCTACCTCGAGGCGTTTCAACTGACCGGAGAGGCCCGCTTCGGCCAGGTGGCCCGCGAAACGCTCGATTACGTCTTGAGACGGATGACTGCGGAAGAGGGAGGCTTCTACTCGACCGAGGATGCCGACAGCGAGGGCGAGGAGGGGAAGTACTACGTCTGGTCGCTGGCCGAGATCAACGAGGTTCTCCGCGCCGGACGCGGCAAGACATTTTGCTACGTCTACGATGTCACGGCAGCGGGCAACTGGGATTCACACAACATCCTCAACCTGCCGCGCCCGCTCGACCAGGCGGCCAGACTGCTCTCCCGCGATGAAGCCGAGTTGATTGCCGAGCTGGCCGAGAGCCGCGCCTTGTTGCTGGCCGTGCGCGAAGGGCGCGTGCCGCCGGCAAAGGATACAAAGATTCTGGTCTCGTGGAACGGCCTGATGATCGCGGCCTTGGCCGTGGCCGGGCGTGCCCTCAAGACCCCCCGCTACCTCGACGCCGCGGCCCGGGCCGCGGGCTTCATCCTCGACCGGATGCGCGCTCAGGGTGCCCGGCTGCTGCACACGTACAAGGACGGGCAGGCCAAGCTCAATGCCTACCTCGACGATTACGCCAACCTGATCGACGGCCTGACCCGCTTGTACGAGGCCACGGGCGAGCCGCGATGGATCGACGGTGCCCTCGACCTGGCCCGGGTGATGATCGACGAGTTCGCCGACGCGGAGCAGGGGGGCTTCTTCTACACCGGCAAGAGCCACGAGGCCTTGATCGCGCGGACCAAGGACCTGTTCGACAACGCGACCCCCTCAGGCAACGCAATGGCCGCGACCGCCCTGGTCCGGTTGGGCGCCCTGACCGGTCGCGACGACCTCCGCAGCGCCGGGCGGGCAGCTCTCGATGCGGTCAAGGTCGTCCTCGAAAACGCCCCGTCCGCCGCCGGCCAGAGCCTGATCGCCCTCGACTTCGAGCTTTCCCCCATTCGCGAGCTCGCCGTGATCGCCGGCGCCGATTCGCAAGAGTTCCATGACGTCCTGGAAACCATCCACGGTCGCTTTCTTCCTGGAGCCGTGATTGCCCCCGCGACCCAGGAACAAGCTGCCGCCCTGGCCGCACTGGTCCCCTTGCTCGCCAATCGCCCCGCCCGGGATAACCGGACAACCACTTACATCTGCGAGAACTTCGCCTGCCAGGAACCGGTGGTGGGAGTTGATGGAGTGACCACCGCGCTGGAGAAAGTTGGTCCCGAGCCCGGCCCGGGTCGGTGACCTACCACGTGTGGGAAATGCCAGTATGCGGGGGAAGTTCCGAGAATCGTTCACGGAACGCCCGGGTGGTACGCGAAGTCATCGCCGATCCAGGTCCAGATGCAGAGTCAAACCTGTGCGATGTTCGGCGGTTGCCTCGATTGTAAGCGAAACTGGACCAGTGGTCGCGTTTCAAGCCTGTTCGGGTCGATGATGAGAGCACTCGAGTCGAAGAACTGTCGTAGCATTCACAATCGGTCCTCACGTTCGGCAATGATGTCCTGGGCCAGGGAGCCGGGGATCTTCGCGAGGCCCTGGCGCACTTCTTCGATGGACGGGATGTCCAGTTCGTTGTCCCGGGCGCAGTCGGCGACGAACTGGTGGTCGATGAGGTCCTCTAACGTGGTCGCGGCCTCGAGCGAAACTCCGTTCCCGGCGCTGCCTGGAGACGGGCCGTGCTGGATGTGGTCCCGGATGATTTGCTGGACGTACTGGGCCGGATCCCGTCCACAGAGTCGGGCCCGCTCGAGGATCGCCCGTTCTTCGTCGGGCTCGAGATGGATGTTGATGGTCATGTCCTATGTCCGCCTCGGTCAGAAGTCCACCTCGTTTAGCGTACCATAAGCGAGGCGCCGATCACAAAAACCTGGATCCTCCGCCGCAGGTGCGAGGGCTGGTCAACGCCGCTCATGAAGGGGTTCGAGTCGCAATGGAACAGTTACGGAACCCTTTCCATAACATCTCCGTTGCCATTGAATCCCCAAGGTCGACGGATGCCAACCTTGCCCGTGGCTCCGAGTCGCACTTTCTTCGCTGGCGTTAGCCATCCGGCTCGCGCATCAGCCAACTGATCCGCATCGAGCCGTAGGTCAGTTCACGCGCGGTGTGAAAACCGGGGGGAATGAGTGGTTCGATACTGACCCTGGTGGGGTGTCGCAGGCTGATCAGGGCATCGGGCGCAAGTGCTTTCGCGGCCAGCTCCGCGAGCATGCGTTCGAGCCGGGCGTATTCGGGGCCGGGTTCGGTGTGGGCGTAAGGAGGGTCAATGAACGCCAGGTCGATCAGCTCGGCCCCGTCGTTCACGAGTGCGGAATGGCGGATGGCCCGGTAGGCGTCGATCGGCAGAACCAGGCTCCGCTGTTCGATGCCGAGCGTGCCGATGTTTTTCCGTAAGTGGAGCAAGGCCCCGCGATCGCGCTCGACGAAGACGACCCTGCGCGCACCCCGCGAAAGGCACTCCAGCCCCATCGAACCTGTTCCGGCGAACGCGTCCAGAACGTTGGCTCCATCGATCCGGTCGCCCAGCGTATCGAAGAGCGACTGCTTGGCCCGGTCGGTGATCGGTCGCGTCGTCTCGGTCAGCGGGGGCAGGATCTTTCTACCCCCAAATTCACCGGCGATGATGCGCATCGATTGCTCTGAATCAGAAAATCGCCATAAAGGTCATCGAACTACGAATCGTCGTGAGTCTACCTGTCGTCGCTCTTGTTTCTCCAGCGTCGAGAACACATTCTGTCGCTCCGGTGGATCACACGCAGGATCACGCTGACAGAGAACATGATAACGCCCTGGCGGCCTACGCTGCCTCGCCATTCCTTCGTAATTTGATGATGGACGAATCCGGGTAGGATCCGCGTTCCGGTCCAATCCGCGGATCTCAACCGTCACGCGATTGAACCTGCCGGGAATTGCCTCGGAGGTTTCCAGAGGCGGCTGCCTCTGCCAGTGCGCTTGCCACTCTCGCCAAGTTTCGACTAGACTTTGGAATAAGCAACAGTCGCCAGGCCCCGGAAAGTGAACGGCTGGGCAGAGCCCCTGGTGGTGGTAACAGAGTTCTGGGTGACTTCGGGAACGAGGAGGGGGACGTGTCGATTCCAAGACGGAACGTCTTTGCCGTGGCCATGCTCGTGGCGTTCAGCTTGTTCTGCTGGCAGGTGACGCAGGGGGCCAAGCCCAAGGACGAGATGCTCGAGCTGTACGGGCTCTTCGTCGATGCCGTGGAAAAGGTCGAAGCCAATTATGTCCGTCCGGTCTCGCGCAGGGAGTTGCTCGAGAATGCCCTGGAGGGAATGCTCCAGAGCCTGGATCAACACTCCTCGTTTATCAATACGAGCGAATGGAAACAGTTCCGCAAGCAGATCGAAGGCAAGTTCGGCGGGATTGGCATCCAGGTTGGCGTCGATGCGGAGACGGGGCGGCTGCGGGTCATCGCCCCCATGGTGGGCACCCCGGCGTACGAGGCCGGCGTGCTGGCCGGCGACCAGATCATGGAGATCGACGGGACGTCCACCGAGGGGATGAGCCCGGACAAGGCCGTGGATGTGCTGACCGGGCGCCCGGGTACGGAAGTCAAGCTGAACGTCCTTCACGAGGGAACCGAGCAGCCCGAGACGGTGAACATCCAGCGGGCCATCATCGAGGTGCCCAGCGTGCTCGGCGATCACCGGGGCGCCAACGACCAGTGGGAGTTCCTCATCGACAAGGATAAGAAGATCGGCTACGTGCGGATCTCGAGCTTCATCCAGAACACAGCCGACGAGCTGCGCAAGGCGCTCGACCAGCTCAAGGAAGAGGGAGTCAAGGGCTTGATTCTTGACCTCCGCGACAACCCCGGCGGCTTGCTGAGCGCAGCGGTCGAGATCTCCGACCTGTTCCTGGAGAAGGGCAAGATCGTCAGCACCGAGGGGCGGAACACGATTCCCAAGTCCTATCTGGCCCAGAAGGACAGCCCTTACGAGGAGCTGCCCTTGGTCGTGCTGATCAACCAGAATTCGGCGTCGGCGTCGGAGATCGTCTCGGCCGCGCTGCAGGATAACCACCGGGCGACGATCATCGGTCAGCGGTCCTACGGCAAGGGTTCGGTCCAGAACATCCTCGAGCTGGAGGACGGCAGCAGCGTTCTCAAGCTGACCGTGGCCAGCTATCACCGGCCCAACGGCGACAATATCCACCGGTTCCGCGACTCCAAGAGCACCGACAAGTGGGGCGTGTCTCCCAGCCCGGGCATGGAAGTCAAGCTGACGCCCAGCGAGTATGTCAAGTGGTTCGTCGGCCGCCGCGACCGCGACCTGAAATCGGCCGCCAAGGGCCATCCCAAGACCGTCGAGCCCAAGCCGGAAGCCGACAAGGATAAGGATAAGAACAAGGAAAAAGAGAAGGCCAAGGAGGCGGAGAAGGCGAAGACCGACGACAAGGACAAGCCGCGGCTCAAGATTCGATCTCCCCATAATGAGCCCGGTCCGTTCGTGGACAAGGTGCTGGACAAGGCCCTCGAGGTGATCAAGGCCAAGATCGGGGAAGAGCAGAAAGCCAAGGCGGCGTGAGCCGCGCAAGACTAGGTCGACGAACGCCTCTCGCATGGACCCATCCCGCCTGATTTTCCTGGCCATCGAGACAACCTGCGACGAGACGGGGGCTGCGGTGCTCGAGGGGCCGCGGCCGCCGGCGACCGGGGTGCCGCGGGTGCTCTCCAGCGTGGTTGCCTCGCAGGTGAGCCTGCACCAGCGCTTTGGGGGTGTGGTTCCCGAGATCGCCTCGAGGGCTCACGTGCAGCAGGTGCTGCCGATGATCGACGAGGCCTTGCGGCGCTCAGGGGTCACGCTCAAAGACCTGGGAATGATCGCCGTCGCGACCCGGCCGGGCCTGGTCGGTGCGCTCGTGGTCGGCCTGACCGCCGCGAAGACCCTGGCCCTGGCGCTCGATCTGCCGCTGATCGCGGTCGATCACCTGGAAGGCCATCTCTACGCCTGCCAGCTCGCCAATCCCGAGCTGGAAGTCTACCCCTGCGTCGGCCTGGTCGTCTCGGGCGGGCACACCAGCCTCTACCACTGTCACGGCCCACTTGATTGCGAGTTCCTGGGCGGAACCATTGACGATGCGGCTGGAGAGGCTTTTGACAAGGTCGCCAGCCTGCTGAACCTGGGCTATCCGGGCGGACCGGAGATCGAGCACGTGGCACGCGCGGGGGATCCTCGCGCTTTCGCCTTTCCCCGTTCCTTCCTGCACGACGATCGCCCGGTGTTCAGCTTCTCGGGTCTGAAGACTGCCGTCCTGTACGCCCTGCGCGGCCCGAACGAGGAGCGGGGAGTGGTGCAACCCTCACCCGCCCTGGTCGCGGACCTCGCGGCCAGCTTCCAGGAAGCGGTCATTGACGTCCTGGTCGCCAAGACTCGCCAGGCCCTCGAGAAGTCCGGATTGAAACGGCTGGGCGTGGGCGGCGGCGTGGCCGCGAACACCCCCTTTCGTGACAGGATCGCGGCGATGGCCCGGGAACGAGGCGTGGAGTTGTTCATTCCGCCCTTGTCCCTCTGCACCGACAACGCGGCCATGGCCGGCATCGCCCTTGCCAAGCTGGCCGCGGGCGAGGTCTCCGCGCTCGATATCGACGTCACCGCCGGGCTGGTCCGGCCGGGGCGAGAGAAAAAGCGGGTTGAAGAGCAGCGGCCTCCAGCCGCACTGCGCGGTTGAATCGTGAGATTCCGGTTCAAAATGAGTCGCCGGTCGCGAACCGGGTCGAGGCGTGAGGGATTTCCCTTCCGCCCTGACCCGGCAGGCAAGTACCGGCGACTCTGGCCGGGTGGCTACTTCGCGGACTTGAAGCTTTTGACCCGTTCCACCAGGCTCTTGTCCTTGCTGGTCGCGATGACCGGGGCCAGGATCTTGTTGGCTTCGGCCTGGTTGGGATTGCGAATCTCCTCGCAATGGAGCAGGTCAGCGATGGTGGCGCATGCCTGGCTGGCGAGCTTCGGTTCGCCGAGGAACCCGGCGGCGAAGCGGACCGCGGGGAACGTGTGAACCTCGCGCACCCGGTCCAGAATCAATCGTCGGTCCTCGTTGCGGTCGGCCTGCTTGATGGCCCTGGCAAGGAGGGCGAGCTTGGCGTCGTCCGTGCGAGCGCCTGGTAAGATGACGACCCGGGCCAGCGCCTGGATCGCACGGATCTTCAGGTCGCGGTCGGGAGCCTTCTCGGCCAGGCTCGCGAGGTCGTCGGCCACGGTGGAATCTGGCCAGTTGAAGAGTGCCTGGTGGCCACTGTCGCGACGCTTCGGATCGGCGCCGGCCACGGCTTCGCGAATCAGGGCGAGGGCTTTCGTACCGCCGATCTGCCCCAGGACCGGCAGCAGCACGAGCTGTTCGGCCGGGGCAGCCTTGCGGTACTCGTCCAGGACCGGATCGGCCTGCCGGGCGTCGTCGGCGATGCGGGCGCAAACGGCGGCGACGGAGCGTCCAGCCCCGTCACGCTCGCGGGCGTCCTGGATCTTGAGCAACCCGTGGATCAAGCCCGCGACATCCTCTGGCCCGGCCGCGTTGCCCAGGGCCGAGATGGCCCGCCGTCGGACGTTGCCATCGTCGCTGGCGACCTCCTGGAGGAGCGCGGGCACCGCCGACGGGGCGCGGCGCTGGTCGAGAATCTCGATGAACAAAGCCCGGCGGCCCCGGTCCTCGGTCTTTTTCATGCTGTCGACGAGCGCCTGGTCAACGCCATCGGCGAACACCGTTTCCAGGCTGTGGCGGGCTGTGCCGGCCGCATCGCCGCCGTGCTGAATGGCCTGCACCAGCAAGGGCACGGTCGAGCAATCACCAACTCCGCCCAGGGCCGTGAGCGCGGCGGTCTTCACGGCCTGGTTGTCGCTGGACGCCGCCGTGGCGACGGCTGGCAGGGCCGCGCGATCCCGGCGGGCACCCAGCGCTTGCAGCAGGGCGACCTGCCCGGTCGACGGCAATGTGGTCAGGCCGTCGGCCAGTTGCTTGATCCCCTTGCTGTCGACGCTGGCGACGAAGCCAACCGCCACGCTGCTCTCAGGGCATCACCTCGGGTCAGGACTTGCAGGATCGTTGCGGCCGCATCGTCGCCGGCGGTGCTCAGCAAGCCTTCCAGGCCGGCCAGCCGGGCAGGCTGGTCAGGTTGATAGAGCAGCACGGCGATCGCTCTGGCCTCGGCCGTTTTGCCCTCGGCAGACACCCTCTGGCAGCACTTCGCCAGGGCATCGCCCACCTGGAGGCGGACCGGACCGCGCGTCTGTTCGAGTGCCGACTTGAGCGCGGCGATCGCCGCGGGCGTGCCGATCTTCCCCCCATGTCGACTCGCGTCGTGGTTGTCCGATGCTTGCCCGGCAGCTCGCCCTCGGTGCCCTTGTAAGTGATGTCTCCGGTGCCGCCGTGGTACATCTGCATGCCGTTTGCGAACCGGTAGGTGAGCAGCTTGTGGTCCTTGCCGTCGGGAGGGATCACCTCGACGGGGCCCGTCTTGTGCACACCGACTGCGAACATGGCCGCGCCGAAGCGGTGGGCGCAAAAGTGCAAAACAAGAACTTATATCCTTCCGCACAATGGAATGCTGTATGCAGTGCTGCGGAAGGCGCACACCATCCTCGCATGCCTCTTTTCCCTGACGTTCCTCGCTCACTTTGGGGCGATTTTGTTTCACACCCTGGTAGTGAGGGACGGAATGGTAAAGCGGATGGCGCCGTGGAACATTCGGCGGGTGGAAAAGAGGACATCGTAGATATTTGAACCTATCATCGCGCTGCAGCGGGCCGATCAGTCGCAAAACACTTTAGATGCGTACAAGGAAATGAACATGTCTCATCATGAACATTATGAAGAACTCGTCCTTGGCAGTGGCGAGGGCGGCAAGTACCTCGCCTGGCACCTGGCGCGATCAGGGCGCCGCGTTGCCGTCGTCGAGCGCCGGTGGATCGGCGGGTCCTGCCCGAACGTCAACTGCCTCCCCAGCAAGAATGAGATCTGGAGCGCGAAAGTCGCGGACTTGATGCACCACGCGGCGCAGTTCGGGATCGTTACGGGCTCCTTCGCGGTTGACATGGCGAAGGTGCGCCAGCGCAAGCGCGAGATGGTCGAGGGGCTGATCGCCATGCACCTGGAATTGTACCAGAAGAGCGGCGCTGAGTTGATCATGGGGGAGGGACGGTTCGTGGCGCCGAAAACGCTTGAGGTGCGTTTGCGCGACGGCGGAACGCGCGTGCTGACGGGCGAGCGGATTTTCCTCAACGTGGGGACGCATGCCACGATCCCATCAATCCCCGGCCTGGCGGATGCCGGGCCGCTCACACACATCGAGGCGCTCGAACTCGATCGTTTGCCGGCGCACCTGATCGTACTCGGTGGCGGCTATGTCGGCCTCGAACTGGCACAGGCTTACCGTCGTTTCGGCAGCCGCGTGACTGTGGTCGAACACGGGCCTCAACTGGCCGGTCGGGAGGATCCCGACGTCGCGGACGCCATTGGACGGCTGTTCGGTGACGAAGGGATCGAGGTTCTCCTTTCGGCCGAGGCGATCCGGGTCGAGGGGCATTCGGCAGAGAGCGTCCGCCTCCATGTGCGGACGCCTCAGGGCGAACGAATCATCGAAGGCAGCGACATCCTCGCCGCGACCGGACGCACACCCAACACCGCCGGGATTGGACTGGACGCCGCCGGCGTGCAGCTGGAACAGCGGCGCTACGTCCAGGTAAACGACCGCCTCGAGACAAGCGCGCCGGACGTCTGGGCGCTCGGAGAGTGCGCCGGCAGCCCCCAGTTCACGCACGTGTCCCTGGACGACTTTCGGGTCATCCGCGACAACCTGGCCGGGGGGAACCGGACGACTCGCGACCGGCTCATTCCCTTCTGCCTGTTCACGGACCCTCCCCTGGCGCGGGTTGGCTGGAGCGAAGCCGAAGCCCGGCGCCGCGGCATGGCAGTGCGCGTCGCGAGGTTGCCGATGAGTTTCGTGCTGCGGACGCGGACGACGGCGGAGACGCGCGGCTTCATGAAGGCGCTCCTCGACGCGCAGACCGACCGCATTCTGGGCTTCACAATGATCGGCCCGGAGGCCGGGGAGGTCATGGCCGTTGTGCAGACGGCGATGCTGGCAGGCCTGCCCCACACGGGCTTGCGGGACGCCATTCTCGCGCACCCGACGATGGCGGAAGGTCTGAACGCGCTCTTTTCACAACTGCCGCCTTCGTCCGCCCACTGACACCTCCCGAGCGACACGGAACGGGACTTCATCGACAGCGCGCCCCTTGACACACGCCGATTAGCTGCATATACATGCAATATGAGCACGCAGAAATCACAACCGGTCAGCATCCCGTGCCTTTGTCTTGCCCTGCGGCGGGCGTCACGGGCCGTGAGCCGAGTCTACGACGAGGAGTTGCGCAGCATCGGCCTTCGCACGACCCAGTACTCGGTGCTCCGCTTGCTCCGCGATACGGGCGAACTTCGGCAGCGCGACTTGGGCGGAGTGACGGTGCATGACGAGACCACCCTGACCCGCAATCTCCGCCCTCTCGTGGAGGCTGGTTGGGTAGCCGTCCGGACGGGGGAAGACCGCCGCGAGAAATGGCTCAAGATCACCGCCAGTGGGGTTGCGAAGCTCGAACGAGCCCACCCGGCGTGGGAGCGGGCTCAGGAGCGGATGCGGTCCCAGTTGCCGGAAGGGGTCTGGCAGAACCTCATGGCCGTGCTCCCCGACGTCGCACGGCTGGCCGCCGAGGGTGATCTTTTTCCATCGCGTAACAACCAAGCGCACAGGCGGCGCAAGCACAATCGATAGGGGTCTAACGAAAAGAAGGAACGCGTCATGATCTTCGGGATGACGATATTCACCTTCGTGCACGTCGTGTTGAGCTTGGTGGGGATCTTCTCGGGCTTCGTCGTCCTGTTCGGGCTCATCGCGGGAAAGCGGCTCGATGGCTGGACCGCCTTCTTCCTGGCGACCACAGTTGCGACGAGCGTGACTGGATTTGGATTCCCGATCCATGGCTTTACGCCAGGTATTGGGATCGGCATCATATCGCTGTTGGTGCTGGCAGTTGCGATCTTTGCTCGCTATGCACGTCGCCTCACTGGGATCTGGCGTCGGGTCTATGTCGTCACCGCTGTGATCGCCCTCTATCTCAATTTCTTCGTCTTGATCGTTCAGTCATTTCAGAAAGTGCCAGTTCTCAAGACGCTGGCACCGACGCAGTCCGAACCGCCTTTTGCGATCACGCAGCTCATAGCATTAGCGGCCTTTATGGCGCTTGGCGTCCTTGCAGCGATCAGGTTCCGCAGCGAGCCGGTCCGCGCAGCTTGAGTGGAAGTAAATCAACTCAAACAAAGGAGACTCATATGAACCGACTGAAGGGACAAATCGCCGTTGTCACTGGGGCTTCCAAGGGAATCGGCGCCGCGATTGCCGAACACATGGCGGCCGAGGGCGCATCCGTCGTCGTCAACTACGCCGGCAGCAAGGCCGGCGCGGATGCCGTCGTCAAGCGCATCACCCAGAAGGAGGGGAAGGCTGCCGCCGTCCAGGCCGATGTTTCAAAGGCCGAGGATGTTCAGCGTCTTTTTGCCGAAACAAAGAAAGCGTTCGGCAAGCTCGACATCCTCGTCAACAACGCGGGCCTCTACGAGTTCTTGCCTTTGGAAATGATCACTGCGGAGCACTTTCACAAGCAGTTCAACCTCAACGTGCTCGGCCTTCTGTTGGTGACTCAAGAGGCCGTCAAGCATTTCGGTCCCACGGGAGGCAGCATCGTCAATGCGTCCCAGGAGTCCGCCTGGATCACCGGCGAAACGCTCTACATCTCTGGAGGTAACCGGTAGTTTCTCCCGATGGCGGGATATCAACCATTCCATTGCGCAGGAGACGACCCGATGAAAAACTCGCACTCCGCCGCCGCACCGACCGAAATCGGAGAGGCAGGCATGGAGGTAGACGGTCCTATTCTTGTCACAGGCGCTGCGGGACGCGTCGGCGGAGTGGGTGGCGCCGTAGTAGAGATGCTTCGCCAACGCAACCTGCCAGTCCGCGCGCTGGTCCGACGCGAAGATGAACGTGCCGACGCGCTGCGAGCCATCGGTGCCGAGGTCCTTGTCGGCGACCTCACCCGGGCCAGGGATGTCGCGCGTGCTCTGGCGGGTTGCCAACGCATGTACTTCGGCATGAGCGTGTCCGCGCCCTATTTGGAGGCGACCGTCACCGCCGCCGCAGTGGCGCGCCAGCGCGGTGACCTGGAGGTGTTGGTCAACATCTCGCAGATGACCGTGTCGCAAATGAGCCTGACCGAGATGACGGACTCCCCTCAGCAGCGGCAGCATTGGCTCGGGGAGCAGGTGTTGAACTGGTCCAGGTTGCCCGTGGTACACGTCCGAGCCACGGCCTTCCTCCAGCACCCCTTCTTCCTGGACTGGGCCGCCGAATCGATTGCCCGGGACGCCACCATCCGGCTGCCGTTCGGTGCCGGGAAAACGTCGCCAATCGACGCCCGGGATGTGGCTGAGGTTATTGCGACCATTCTGGCAAGTCCGACCGGTCACGTCGGAAAGGTTTACGAACTGACCGGGCCACGGTCTCAGGACATGCACGCCGTGGCGGCGGAGTATTCCGCCGCACTCGGTCGAACCGTCACCTATATCGACGTGCCATTCGAGCAATGGCGAGACCAGGAGCTTCGCGCCCGCCATTTGCCCGACCACCTCTTCGAGCACTTTATAACCATGGCCCGCCTCCACGCCGACAACCGTTACGACCGTTTCACGCCCGATGTCGAGGCGATCACGGGAAGGCTGGCGACGAGCGTGCGGGACTTCGTGGCCCAACACGGCGAACTGTTCGGGCGAAAAAACCTGCCCACGAAGGAATCAGAGCGAGTCTAGGATCGTCGGCCGCCCGAGGAAGGCGGTGCAGTACGTCGTCGGCAACCCGCTGTTCGCGGTCGAGATGACGCGACACTCGATCGGGGCGGCCCTGTACGCTCCTCTCCGCGTGCTGATCTACGAGGAGGACGGCAAGACGTGCATCGAGTACGATCGGCCGTCGTCGCTGTTCGGGCAGTTCGGCGACGGGCAGGTTGACGCGATGGCGTCCTCGCTCGACCAGAAGCTTGCCGAACTAGCGGCGGAGGCGATCCGTTGACACCTCTTGGCAGCCGACGGCCCCGAACGTGCCCACACGAGTCATTCACGATGACGCGACCGAGTTCTCCCTCGCGTTTTTCTTGTGGAGGGTTGATTGTGGCCCAGCTGCGGCGGGAATCGACTTTCAAAACGCGAAAGCCAGCAGCTCGAATGGTGCCGCTCCGCTCCGTCGGTCGCGGCGCGACCCGAGCACGGCCCGCTCCGGGGCCGCACGTCCCCTCGACGCTCCAATAGGGTGATCACATATTTATTGATGAAGAGTACCGAGATGAACAAGATAAACTCGATGAGAAATTCCTGCTGGCTCTTCAACACCCGCCTGAGTATTCTTGCGGGCCACGCGGATACCGAGGGGCGCTTCGACCTCGTCGAAGGCTGCTTCCCTCCCGGCACGCAGAGCCCGCCGCACCGCCACGGCGCGTACGCCGAGCAGCTCTACGTGCTGGACGGGGAGTTCACGGTCTGGGCCGGCGGGAGCAACGCTGTGCTACGCCCCGGCGACAACCTCGTCATCCCCGCTGGCACGGCCCACGTCGTGGCCGCAACCGGCAGTGGCCCGGGTCGGGGGTTGGTCATCGCCTCGCCGAGCGGGTTCGCCCGCCTGATTACCGAGGTCGGCACGCCGGACGGAGGGGACGCGGTGCCGCCTCCGCACCCCTCGACAGGGAGCGTTTCCTCCGCGTCTCCGCCGATCTGGGCGACGAGATCCTCGGCCCGCCCGGCGCCCTGCCCGACTGACGAGGACGGCCCGGCCCGGGCCGGCGACCGGGCGACTCGCACGAGCCGCGGGCTTGGCGTCGTCCGCCGTCGGCGAGGAGGTTCACCACCGAGGAGACCGGCTTGCCCGCTGTACCGTTATGTGGCGTTCCCACTCGCTGAAGTCGGAAATCGGCCGGGGACAGCGGCTGGCCGCCACATAACGAGAGCGACCACATAAAGAATCAAAACCGGACCACGATCTCGAGCGGCCCGTCCAGTCCGGCAAGATCGACGTCCTGCTTACCGGCGTCAAAGGCGAGGTGCTCGCGGCCGTTGATCGTCACTCCGACAATCGGCTTGTTCTCGGGATGGCGAAAGCGGATCCGGATCCTGGGCGGACGGTTCGCGAGCCTCAGCTCGACCCTGGCCCGGATCGTGTCCCTCGCCGCGGCGGGAAGGTAAGTGACGCTGGCCTGCCCCCAGCGGGTACGCACGTTTTCCACGCCGATCGGCCGGTCCTGGGCGAACCAGGCTCGCGGGATGGCGCGGCCGAGGTGGAGGCCATCGCGATTTCCGTAAACGAACATGTACCGCAACCACATCACCGCATTGGCCTCGTCGCTGGTCTTGGGATGGGCCGTGTTGGCGTAGCCGAGCTCGGGGTAGGGGTGCTCCACCATCGCGTTGATCTCTTCCCTATAGCAGGCCAGCCAGGCGTTGAAGAACATCCAGAGGTAAATTTCAGGCTCATCGCGATCGAGATAGGGCATCAGCCCGGCCAGCAGGTTGGGCTGGATCGAGATTCCGCCCCGGCTGAACCAGGCGTTGTCCTCGTCGACGATCGCGTAGCCGTAGGGCGGAGACATGTAACGGTTGTCCTGATAATCGTCGAGAAACCACTGCGCCGCGCGGCCGCGCGGTTCGTACAGGCCGCTGATGAGCAGGTAGACGGAGCCTTCCAGGGTCTCGCGAATCCAGCCGGCGTCGCGCCCGCGGCGGCAGAGCTGGCCGGGGTAATACGGTACCCAGCGCCCGCTGGTCAGCCGGACAAGAGGACAATGCTGGCGCATCGCCTCGAAGCCGCGGCGAAGGTCCGCCCGGTAGGCATCGGCTTCAACGCGGACCCGGGCCGCCTTCCTTAACCTGGCTCCGCCCCTGATCGGTTTCGTCGTCTGCCTTTACATCTGGTGGAGTCTCCGCCCTCCTGCCAAGCTGGCCGGCCTGGCCTGGCTGGCCGCCGGGCTTCTCTACGGCGCCTGGAAAACCAAGGGGTTTCGCCACCAGGTCGAGTTTGCCGCGCCCGACGAAGAATCGGCGTCATCATAGGCCCCCTGGCACTCCTCTCGCCTCACCTCCCGATCAGTGCAGCTTCCCAACGAGATAGAAATACTCGATGACCAGATACGCAACGGTGGCCGCCAGGAACAGCCCCCCCATCGCAACGGCGTAAACGGCCACAACCAGCACCGAGCCCAGTCGGCTCTCAAACCGGCGAATGGCATGCCAGAGCAACCAGCAGAGCAGCGCATACCCCGCGTACCCTGCCGAGGCAAGAGCGATCAGCCCGGGCTCGCGGCAATAGCCCTGAATGTCCACGATCGCGATCGCCGTGAGCGCGACGTGGAGTCCGAACTGCAACAACGGCGAGATTCGCCGTCCCGACGGTACCGAGAGTGCGCGCGAGGACATGGTACTCTCCTTCTCACCAGCGATGCGACGGGAGACTCAATACGACACTTGTCCGATGTAACTCTTCCAGTTTCAAGAGCCTGTTCCGCCGCCACCCTTGACACTCGGATCGCCGACCACTATATTCGTACAGACAGATGAAGCGTTCGATGACACCACGTACCGGCCTCGACGAATCGACCCGCATACTCAAGGCATTCGCGGACCCGGTCCGGCTCCGGCTGCTCAACCTCCTGGGCGGAGAACAGGAAGAGGTGTGCGTCTGTCATCTTCATGAAACCCTCGAACTGCCCCAGCCGACTGTCTCACGACATCTGGCCTACCTTCGCAAGCACGGCCTGGTCGTGGGGCGCAAGGAGGGTCTCTGGGTGCACTACCGCCTCGCCAAGCCCAGGACGGGCTTGCACCGCATCCTGCTGGGCTGCCTCGGCACTTGCCTGGGAGTATAGTGGACCCCAAAACGTGGACCACTCAGGCCACCTGCATTTGTTAAGGCTTTTCCCCTCTCAGCCCCCCGTGAATGCCGGCCCGATGGACCTCGCCAGGGGTCCGGTAATCGAGTGACTGATGGGGACGCTCCTCATCGTAGAACAACAAGTAGGACCTCAGGCCCGACTCTAGCTCTGGTACGCGTACATAGTCTTTCATGTATGGGGCGCGAAGGGGACATAGTGGGCTGGCAGTCGCAATGCCTGTCCTTTCCTAGTCGGCAATTCCCCAGGATCGACCTCGGTGTCGCCCCGACAAGTGGCTATTGTATTCGAGAACGCGAATATTGTAAGATCCGTCTAGTATCCCAATCCTGGTGAGGCTTCAGACTTGCAATGCCCTCAATCACCGCTCGTTCCGTCCCTGGGAATATAGGCGCCCTGATGTGGCTCGCCCTGCTCGGACTGTTCGGGTCCGGGTGTGGCAGCTCGGAGTTTATCACAATCCAAGGCACCGGGGCGACATTCCCCGAACCGTTGTACAAGCGCTGGTTTCGCGAGTATTACGAGAAAGACCCCAACGTGCGGGTCAGCTACCAGGGGCTCGGGAGCGGGGCGGGAATCCGGCAGTTCACCGCCGGGTTGGTCGAGTTCGGGGCCAGCGATTCGGCCATGAATCCCGAGGAGATCAAGCAGGTCCCCGAATGGGGAGTCAAGTTACTGCCGATGACGTCCGGCTGTATCGTGCTGACGTACAACCTGCCTGGGGTCTCGGCACGAATCCGGCTGTCGCGCGAGGTCTACCCCAAGATCTTCCTCGGCAAGATCACCCGATGGAACGACCCGGCCATCGCCCGGGCCAACCCGGGTGTAGCGCTGCCGAATCTGCCGATCACGGTCGTGCGCCGGTCGGATGGGAGCGGGACGACCTTCGTCTTGACCAAGCACCTCAGCGCGATCAGCCCCGAGTGGGCGGGTGGGCCTGGTGAGGGCAAGTCCGTGAGCTGGCCGACGGGCATCGGCTCCAAGGGGAACCCCGGGGTCGCCTTCACGATCGATCAGACGCCCGGCGCGATCGGTTACCTCGAATACAGCTACGTGCTGTATTCCGAGGCCCCGACGGCCGTGCTGGAAAACAAGGCGGGTGTATTCGTCAAGCCGTCAATCTATAGCGCCCGCTTCGCGCTGGAGAGTGTCAAGATGCCGGCCAACCTGGTCGCGTGGGTCCCCGATCCGGAGGGACCCGACGCCTATCCCATCGTGAGCTACTCATGGATCCTCTGCCGCAAAGTCTACGACGACCCCAAGGTCGCTGAGACGCTCAAGAAAGTGCTCCTGTACGCGGCTGGCGAGGGTCAGAAGTACAGCAAAGACATCGGATACGTCCCGTTGTCCGAGGAGGTCGCGCGGCGGGTGCGCCTAGCCATCGCGACCATCGAAGTCACGCCCAAACTCTCCGATGCAGCCGCAGCATCCGAGTAATCCCTGAAGGAAGACCCTGGCGCCGACTGCCGCAGTTGAAGTTCTACCCCTGGCTGATATATTCCACTATGCGAATCGATAGAGCCTCTACCGCCACGTTGGGTGCCTCGACACGCCTGCTCAAGGCGCTGGCCGACCCGGCTCGCCTCCGGCTGCTCAACCTCTTGGCCGGCGGCCGTGAGGTCTGCGTCTGCCATCTGCACGAGGCGTTAGAGTTGCCGCAAGCGATGGTCTCCCGTCACCTGGCGTACTTGCGGAAATCCGGCCTGGTGAGCACGCGCAAGGACGGCCTGTGGGTCTATTACCGGCTGGCCAAGCCGGCGTCCGCGTTGCACCGGAGCTTACTCGTTTGTATCGAGCTGGCCGATGCCATGACGTTCGAGCAAGACCGCCAGCGACTGGACCAGGTGACCTGCTGCTGTGAAGAGTCGTGACGACCGAAACGAAACCCCCGTCCCTTTTTGACCATATATATGCGTTTGTCCACATTCAGGAGCTTCCGTTGGAGGTCATCGACCTGAAGAACGCGGCTCCAGCCGACCCTGACGCTCGACTTCCCGAGCCGCGACGACGAGTTGGCGATCGCCGGGGCGGTCGCCGTCGGCTTGAGCCGCGTCGTCCGGTTATCTTATATACTCCAAAATGAATACAGCGGGCACTGTTTAGGATGTGTCATCTGGCTCGTACCATCGTGAGGAGAGATTCATGAAGCGTAATCTGATCGCCATGTTGGGGCTCGCCGCCCTCTGGGTTGCCGGCTGCGGGGGCGGGCAGAAGCCGCGGCTGAACGCGGGCGGGGCCACGTTCATCTACCCGATGATGAGCAAGTGGGCGAGCGTCTACGACGCGGAAAAGGGCGTCCAGGTCAACTACCAGTCGATCGGTTCCGGCGGCGGCATCCAGCAGATGACGGCCAAGACCTTCGACTTCGGCTGCTCCGACGGGCCCATGAACGAGGAGCAGTTGCAGAAGGCCCGCCAGACGTGGGGCGAAGTCCTGCACATCCCGCTCGTTCTCGGGTCGGTCGTCCCGGCCTACAACCTCGAGGAGGTCAAAGAGCCGCTCCGCTTCACCGGCCCGGTCCTTGCCGACATCTTCCTCGGCAAGATCACGAAGTGGAATGACAAGGCGCTCCAGGACCTCAACCCCGGAGCGGCGCTTCCTGACAAGAAAATCGTCGTCGTGCACCGCTCCGACGGGAGCGGCACCACCTACATCTGGGTAGATTACCTCGCCAAAGTCAGCCCCGAATGGAAGACCAAGGTCGGGGTCGGCACGTCGGTCAAC
>Ga0208696_1000860_pt1 | contig 19190 bp, 21 predicted proteins | sample Sb_taG_9_FD_187711 | JGI IMG/M metagenome (GOLD analysis project Ga0208696, IMG submission 187711) | Peat soil microbial communities from Weissenstadt, Germany - Sb_50d_b_LC metaG (SPAdes) (version 2) | ecosystem: Environmental > Terrestrial > Soil > Wetlands > Peat | place: Germany... | reverse complement strand
TTGACGTCGGCAAACGGCACGTTCCCGATCACGGCGTCGATGCAGCCCTCGGGGAGCAACGTGTCGCGAAAGTTCTCGATGCGGATATCGTGGGCGGGGTGGAGCGTGCGAGCGATCCGCCCGGAGAGGGAATCGAGTTCGACGCCGATAAAGCGCATGCCCTGCGGGGCGAGGGCCATGAAGTTCCCGATGCCGCACCCCGGCTCGAGGACGGTGGCTTCCCGTGGGACACCGAGGCGGCCAAGGGCCTCGTGCATGGCGCGGATGACGGTAGGCGAGGTGTAGAAGGCGTTAAACGTGGTGCGCTTGGCGCTCTCGTACTCCTCGGGCGAAAGCAGCATGCGGAGCGTCTCGCCCAGGGCCTCCCAGGCGGGGTCCTTGTAGCTGCCGGTCACGGGGTCGGGAAAGAGCGAGAGGGCGACGGGTCCAAAACCTCCAAAGCGCATGAGCGCCTGCCGCTCGTCCGGGTTGGCCTGCCGCCCTTCATGCTCGAGGTGCTTGAGCGTCCGGATCGCGTCGAGGAGGTCTTTGGCCTTCGCCTTCTCGCCGCTGGCAAGCGGCGGATGGGACGTGATCGAGGCGCTCGCCAGGTCGTCTTCTTGGGGCGGCTTCGCGCTCGGGGCTTGATGGGGCGAGCCGTTTGTGCCAAGCGGCGGCCCACTTGCCGTGCTGTTCGTGGCCTCGGGCGGGGGTGCGGCGGGGCTGCCGAAGAGGAGGAGGGATTGCTTCGAGGGAGCTCGGCCTAGTCCTGGGGTGTGTGACGGCGGATGGAGGCTCTGGCACCTTCGAGGGAAAGCGGCTGCACTAAGATCCAGGAGGTCTGCGACTCGGCTGGCAGGCGGTTCTGTAGCTCCACGAGTGCCATCTCCAGGGCAACGCTCGCCATCTGGTCGGGTGCTGTGTGCGGCCTCGCTCGCGCGATCTGCTCCGTCCAGAAATCGTGGCTGGCCTTGAGGCTGGTCGAAGAGCGGTCCGGGGCTTGGGGCCTGGCTCTCTCCGCCCGGAGCCCCTCGTCGAGCGTCGGGTACTGGTTCAGGAGTTCGAGGACGATGGTCTTGTCGTGCCTGGGGTTCCGCCGGGCAGGCTTCCTGGAGCGCGGGCGGAGCGTCGAAGTCGAGCCCCGGCAGGAGGGGTCTGGATAGGCGGGAAGCCCCCTGAGCCATGAACGGGTTTAACGGTCTAAACGGTCATTGTTTGTCGAGTCGTATGACGAGTAAGGGCAACACGCAAGTGGGTTTCTTCGTGAGTGGGCCGAGGCGTCGGGTGGTGTCGCCAAAAAAATGGGGGGAACCTCCGTGTTCCGCCCCGAGTGTGTCATGTCGGGCCGCGAAGGTCTGATCGGATCAGAAGCTCTCCTCGCGGCGGTCGTCCTGGATCTTGCGGTAGCACCAGGAATGGGCAAGGTCGGCGATCTTGCGGAGGAGGAGCAGGTCATCCTTCCCGAAGGAGGCTGACTGCTTCCACTCGCCCTTCTTGGTCACTTCGCCTTGGCCGTTCGTCTCGTCGTTCTCTTTCCAGAGGCGATCAAAAGTGACGTTGTAGACGATAGCCCCACCTTCGAGACGATTGGCCCAGATATTGGCCCTGACATTTCTGATGCGAAACACCTTCACCGGTCGGTCCTTTGCGGGCGGACTCGCATTGCCGCGGCCCTTTCCGCTTCGCTGGGTAGGCATCGATTGGCCTCCTCCTTCTTAAGGTCCTGTGTGGATCAAGAACGTACCGAGAGCGGGGTGGCGTGACGCGCGGTAAAACCTTTGCGACACCACCGATGCTCTCGGCCTCGCGCCGGGCCAGGTCGAGAGCCGGGGTGAGTCTTCTACTCCGGGCAGGTTGTCAGCAACTGAACGAGGGAGGATTTAGCCGATCTGGCGGGCGAAGTCACGCGAATGGAGTGGAGAGGATCCTTGGGAGGTGCTGATGGCCAGGGAGGGGAGACCCCACGGCGCCGCAGGTTGACGGGGTCGCGGCGGTTCGCCATGATCCGGTCCGCCTGGTGAAGCGGAAGCGAGCTCTGCTGAGGAGCAACTCGCCGAGGAATAACCAGGTCGTCGCCGAGGCGATGGCTCCGGCGGTCTTGTCCCGTTCTGGATGAACGGGCAGGACTGCCGGACGGTTTTTTCGGGAGGTTTTACGCGAAGGTCGGGGCTTTGTGGCCGGGTGTGCCCACCGAAAACACCCGTGGCCTTCCGTTTCAGAGGGCCCTCGTTGAGGCGGCGTGATGCCTTGAAAACCTCGGGGTTCGGGGCAGAGCCCCGAGTGATGCTGGTGCCCTGACGTTCGACTGTTTCAAGCATCCTTTGTCTCGGAGATCGTCGGCCCGGAATCCTCTGAGACGCGCATGATTCATCGCCCCCCCGTGCCGTTTTGATGCACTGTGCATCACTACGTCCCGCGCGACCGTCGTGGTCGCCCCTGATTCACCGTGCATCGCACCCCCCGCCTGATGCGTCGCACCCCCGCCGGCCGATACCGATGCACGATGCATCACGCCTCCATCGGGAAGGGAGTCCGCATGCCAGTCATAGCTCTCATGAATCAGAAAGGCGGGGTGGGCAAGACATCCACTTGCCACCATCTCGCCGGCACGCTGGCCGCTTCGGGCCGGCGCGTCCTGCTGCTGGATAACGACCCCCAAGCGAGTCTGAGCCAAGGGTTTTGGGGCCCGATCGCCACGGCCGAACTGGACCCCGCCGCGACGATCGCTGCACTGTACGCCGGCCCGGCTCCATTCCCCGAGCAGGTGATCCGGCCCGCGGGCATCGCGGGGATCGACCTGGTGCCCGGATCGAAGCACGCCACGCGATACAACGTCCCCGAGCCCCACGCGACCCCCTACGAGGCGCAGCACGGACTCCGGTCGTTCCTCGAGGAAGTCCGCGACTGCTACGACGTGGTGTTGATCGACAACGCGCCGAACCTCCACCTTTGCTCTTGGGCCGCGCTGGTTGCGAGCAATTACCTGATCGTCCCCCTGCAGGCCGAGGACTACGGGGCGCAGGGTTTGGGGCCGGTCCAGGAATCGGTGGAGCTGGTGAGGACCGGGCCCAACCCTGCGCTCCGGATGCTGGGGTTCCTGCTGACGATGTACAACCCACGGTTGTCGATCCACAAAATGTACGAGACGCTCTTGCGGGAGCAGTACGGGCCGCTGGTCTTCAACACCCGGATCCCCTATGCCGCGGACTACAAGGAGGCCATCGCCCAGCGGAAGCCGATCGCCCAATACAAGCCCAAGGGCGCGAGCGCTAAGGCGGTCAAGGCGCTGGCCGATGAGATCGTTTTCCGGCTGGCTGATGCACAGTGCATCGAGCCCCCCGTGACGGAGGCCGCATGATGGGGAAGCTTGACGAGCTGATGAGTACCTCGCGCGGCATCGCCGCCGAGAGCATGGGCGCGGGACGCTCCCCGACTCACTCCACGATGCACAGTGCATCGGCCCCGGTCGCCGCCGCGGCCCCAGACCGCCTCCAGGGGATCACTCGGAGCAGGAATGTCGCGGAGATCTCCCTCGACAAGCTCGACCGCGACCCTGATCAGCCACGAGAGGAGTTCGACGAGGAGTCCCTGGCCCGCCTGGCTGCGTCGATGCAGGCCAAGGGCCAGCTCCAGCCGATCCGAGTCCGCTGGGACGAGGGCAGGGGGGTCTACCTGATCGTCTTTGGTGAGCGGCGATGGAGGGCCGCCAAGATGGCGGGGATGGCGACCATGACTTGCGTGATCCTGGACGGGCCGGTTAGCCCGCCCGATATGCTGGCACTGCAACTGGTCGAGAACATGCTGCGCGAGGACCTCCGGCCGATCGAGCAAGCCCGCGCGTTCCGGACCCTGATCGATCGGAACGGATGGTCCACCCGCCAGCTCGCCGCCGAGCTGGCCATCACGCAGTCGGACGTCGTTCGGGCCCTGGCGCTCCTGGAGCTGCCGCCCCCGGTTCAGGAGCAGGTCGAGCAGGGGAGCTTGCCACCCTCGACCGCCTACGAGATCTCCAAGGTCGAGAACCAGGCTGCGCAGGCCGAGCTGGCCGCCCGCGTCGTGGCCGAGGGCCTGAGCCGGCAAGAGACCGTTGCGGAGGTCCGCCGCGCCGTCAGCAGGCCGGGCAAGGCAAAGGACAGGGGGGCCGGCAAGGGCCGCAGGGCGACGTTCCGAACCAAGGCTGGCCTGCGACTGACGGTCGAGTCCCGGAAGGTCCTGGACGATGAATCGATCCTCGCCGCGCTTGCCGAGGTGATGGCCCAGATCGAAGCCAGGCGCCCCGCCGGGGAGCAGGCCGCGGCCTGATGACGCCGCTGGCGCGTCGATCGCGAGGGTTAACGTGTCACCCTCACGGGGTTGAATACGATACGGGACGCCGCGCCAATACTCAGGAGCAGGGCTCGGCCGCCCCGGGGGTGACGGCGGCGGCGAGGCCTTCGCCCCGGGCTTCTTCGTCTGGAACAGCGAGGTCGTCGAGTACCCGGAAGCACACGGGCAAGGTCGGCGCGGCCCTCTCCGACATTCGCCGCATCGTCGAGGAACTGGTCGCGAAACGCGATGCGCGTCGTGACGGGTTCGCGGCGGTCATCAAGAAGGCGATGGAGCAGACGCTCGGCGAGGACGCGGAGGAGGCCATGAAGGCCCTGACTAAGAACGGCATCCCGCGGGGCGTGGCCAAGAAGGCGCTCGAGAGATCGCGGAGCAAAAGGGACGCTTCACGATCTTCGCCCTGGTCGATGCCCTGACGCGGCTTGCGGGGGAACAAGAGAACGCGGGCGACCGGACCGACGCCGACGAAAAGGCATCGGCCCTGCTCGCCCTCGCGGCCTGACAACGTCACACGTAGTGGTTGCCGAGCGGCCGGGTGGTCTCCGGGACCGAGCACTTCCTGGTGGCCTGGCTACCGGGGAACCGAGCGACCCTGCAAACCGTTTGCGGGGTCTGGTTCTCTGGTTGTGGTGATTCCGTAAGGTACGACCTACGCACAGCGACCACCTCATTCCCCAGGCGTCATCTTCGCAGCGCGCCGAGCGAGGGGCGTGACGACGCGGCGGGGTAGGGGCTCGCCGAGGCTCCGGATGCGGCCCCTGAGGAGTCACTCACCTATTTGCGTGCCGCTTTCGTCGACCCGGCGAACTTCCGCGCAACCCACTCGTAATCCACCGTCGCGGAGCGGCGCTTGCCGTCACCTTCGACAACGAGAAGCTGCGTGGTCTTACCGGAAAGCGTCATCCCATCGTCTGAAAGCGTGGCGGTACTGCGTGCCGTACCGCCGCTCTGGCGGTCGATGATCTTCATGGCCACCCGAAGCCGTCGGTCCTTGTCGCGGCTAATGGTTCCCGTGGCGGGCAGCGCCGAGACCACGGAACGGAGGTGTTTGTCATTTTCTGCAAGCTGCGCTTCAACGAGGCTATAGCCGGTAAGCTCATGCCCACCGACTTGCTCAAAGGCAAATATGCCCGGGTGCTTTTCGCCGTTTTTTTTCCTTGACCGTCCAATACCAGTAGCCGCTCAGGTCCTCTCGATGGTTCGTCGCCTGATGTGGATGGAACGAATAGTGTTGGGCCGTTCGTGCAAAGCGGCAGCGCGCGTGTCAAGTTTGTCGGCTGCGGCATCGCTGGTCTTCTTTCTTGCTGGAAAATGGCGCTCAGCGCAACCATCGCCTCTTGCCTTGTCGAGAAGGTTTGAGCGAACCAGTGCACCGACGCTCCTTTGACGAGCCTGCCGCTAGCCGCTTCATCGCTGTCTTCCGAAATCTTAGTCTCCGAAGGAAGTTTCCGACGTCGACAGCGGGTATGGAACCGTGTGGTTCAGTCGGCGCTTACTTCGGACCGGTCGTGAAATTGATGGCCCAGCCGGCCCGGTTCGCATAGTCTGCCTGAATTTGGGGATTCAAGTAATTGTAGGCTGTCTGCGCCCCCGCCCCGCCGGTGAATGCCGCATCGGCTCGAATGGAGCAGACCGGACATCACTGAAGCGGGCGCCTCAGACCATCAGGCGCCGCTCGCGGAGAGTCAGGGAAATAACCAGTACCGGTTCGCGCTGCCTCCCGAGGTGTCGTTCCACAAGCAGCGTCTGGGCGATGGCTGGGCGTACCTGTTTTGGCATCGGCTCCTCGGTGAGCTGGGGCGCATCCTCGTCCAGGACACCTGAGACGGGCACTCGCAGGTCTCCTGCGAGACGGTGGGCGACCCGTCCGATCCGATCCGAGAACCGAGCGCAGGTCTTCAAGCCCCTGGGCGTTGAGCTTGCCAAGGGCATCGAGTCGCTCGCTGGGACCGTCCCCGCGTCCGAGGCGGCATCGCCGCTGTCCAGGCCAGTCGAGCCGCGGGAGGTGATTGAAAGTCGGCTCATTTTATGCGACCGCTGCGGGACGCCGGTGGCGCTGCTGGTCTTCACTCCGCAGGGACGTTCGTATTCTACCGCGCCACGAAGCCTCCTGCCCCCGCGGCCGCGCAGCGAATTACGCTCCGGATACGGTTCGCGTCGGTCTTTTGTGACAGTGCGAAAACAAATATTTAACTCAAACACATAGTTTTGCTTGCCGACCATCCCATGCAAGGACGTGGTACAGAGCAATGGGCTTGGGAATAAACGATGTAAAAGAGACCTTCCGCCAGCACCTCGCCCGCATCGGCTTTGTATTCGATCAGCCAAAAGACCTAGTCCGACAAATCCTCGTCCAGCATATGGGTGCGGAACGCTACGCCGAGTACCAACGCCTGACCCAGACAGCGGGGCAGGGTGAAGATGGCCAGAACAAGGCTTATGACTTCATGCAAGACTTTCATGAAGCGAATCTTCTTCGCTCCATTGATTCAGACGTCACGTTGGACACGTCGTATTACCTGTACGAGAGAATCTCGGCTCTCCCTCTAGCTGGAAAGCGAGTGATCGAACTGGCTTGCTGGACAGGGGGACTGAGCTCTTTCATCGCAGAGCGTTATCCTCTCTGTTCGGTGGTAGGGGTTGATCGAGCAAGAAAGATATTGGATCTCAATCGCGCTCTCTATAATCTTCCCAATCTTTCGTTCAGCGAGTGGGACTATCGTAAGCCGAAGCCGGCGGATCTAGAGCCGGCGGATATACTGGTATGCGGCCTTGGGACGAATAACGACTGTCCACCTCGGGCATACGTTTCTCTTGACCCAAGGAGAGTGAGAGACTCGAAGGGGTACCGTTGTGAGAAAACAGAACTCAGCCGTTACTTCAGATCATGGCGACAAGCTGCCAGACCGGACGCCCTGCTATGGACTGTACTCCGCATAACGACGTTCCCTCGGTTCTTGGCATGCTTAGACGCTGCCCAAGCCGCCGGATGGACGCCACTCACGGAGAATTTCGCCGCGGTTGGTTGTCCGGCTAACAAAGAACACATTCCTTCGTTAGTTTTTAGAGCAGCAAGCCGCCAGCGTATGATGGAGGACGAGGCTTTGTCCCATTGGATCAGAATGGCGGCCGGCAGTCACGAGATTGCGAGCTTCGCAGGGCCGCCTGCCTTAGCGATGTATAGAGTACTTGGGCGAAAGAAGGTTCTGGGCCGGCGAAGGGTAAGTGATCGAGGTGGAGCAATCGAGGAACTGGGAGTCTGCGGGGCCTTCGGCTATATCTACGTTCAGGACGTGAGACCAGACCATCGCCTGGCTCTTATTTCCATTCCAAAAGCTGAGCAGTTTCAGCAGTTGTTTGAGACAAAAGAGCCGACGTGCGGCAAGGGGCAGCAGCTAGAGCCCGGAATCCAGCGCAGCGTTGTAAATAGGTGAGGGGTGCGTGATGAAGGTAACGGCTTGGCGCATCGAGCGCCATTGCAGTCACCCACTTCGACGTGCATAATTGGTTGCTATGGATTTATTACGTCACTTCACCTTCGCAGCGGTCTCACTGCTGATCGTTTCGTCGTCAGCATTGGCCCACGATAGCAACCACCATGGCCGGCCTGTCGCCGGCAAGATAGCCTCCGTAAACGATCAGGGCTTTGTATTGAGCACCGACGATGGTCCGGTGCAAATCACCGTTACCGGAACAACGAGTTATGGAAAGGGCGAGGCAAAGGCCGAGCGCACCGACCTTAGAGTAGGGGAGGAGGTTCTGGTGTACGGCACGAAGCTTGAATCAGGTGAGCTCGTGGCTAAGGATGTTCATCTTACCGAAGTGTTTAAGGGTAGCGGTGACAATAAGGTTGCGGAACGTGGACAGGGGGCAGGTCAGGGCCACGATGGGATGCCGGGCCAACACCTGCACGACATGCAGCATTGAGCTTGATTAAGTGAAGTTCAGTAGCATACTTCTTGCCATCGGCCTTGTCATTATAACCACTGGGGGAGCCCTCGCCTGGTACGTATTGACCCACGGCTTTAGCGCGAGAGAGAAGCCCTTCGCTGCACAAGCGTTTGTGGCAAGGAAACTTCGGATTCTGGCAATCCCGGATGGAAGTAGCCGCTTAAGGAATCCGATTACGCCCGACGCGCTATCGGTCGCTGAAGCCCGCGACCATTTTGCCGATCACTGTGCCGTCTGTCATGCAAACAACGGCGGTGGCAAGACATTGATTAACTCCGGCTTGTATCCGCCCGCTCCCGATCTTAGGGCAGATAGTACCCAAGGCCTGAGTGATGGAGAAATTTTTTATATTATCAAGAACGGTATTCGCTTCACGGGGATGCCGGGATGGGGTGGAGACGACGACGAGAATTGGAAACTCGTGCTTTTTATCCGTCACCTTCCTCACCTTTCGTCGAAAGAGCTCGCTCTCATGAGAGAAGTGAACGGTATGAGTGATGAGGGAGCTGTTCACCAGTCTGACACGTCGACCGCAGCGGCTCCTTAACCAGGTCGTGCCTCTCGTCGAAGAGTCACCCGTCCGCCGTTTGCTTTTTTCCCTACCTACCTTTTGCTTTGTCACATTCTGATGCTTGTGATCGTAGATCGATAATGTGTCTCACGCAGGTTATTTGACGGCATGAGAAAACTGGGGGGTGGCCTCGGAACCGATTTGGCTGAGCTATCCCCGGGCCGCGTAGAGGTTACGGCGTAGGTTCGTCCAAACGGTTTGCCTAAACGAGGAGTATGCAGCCAGGTTTTATCCTTACCATGGCCGATGCCGGGCAACTTGCCGTAATGCCAGTCTGTGTTTTTGGTTACATTCCCCAGTGGCTCACTATCCTGCGAAATAGGTCCAGCGCTGACATTTCGCTATGGGCACAGCTCTTATGGCTGTTAGGCTCAACCCTAGCGTTCTTCTATGCGGCAGTGCATTCGATGGTCAGCATCGGCGCGCTTCCTTTGCTTCTGTCCTCATTCTCAAACTTGGCATGTGTTGTCGTTACGACGATGCTGGTATTAGGTTTCAGGCGCGGGGCAAAGAGTCAGCTGAACGAAAGCGAGAGGGAAAAACGGTAACACGGGAGGATGCCGATAGTCTCTGGACTGCCAGTGGCCTGCTCCCCATTTCTTGGTCCAGCCAAAATGGGAGTCATTGGTGCGGTTGTTCAGTAGACGAGGGCTGGGTCGGGTCTCCTTCGATAGGCACGTACCTCGCGCAAGTGGCCGCGAACTCGGCCGGCGTCTTGTACCCCAACGAACTGTGCGGACGTTCCGTATTATACTCCTCCTTCCACAGCGCGCCCAACGCCCGCGCCTGCGGCTCGCTCTCGAACTCCTCGCGGTCCAGGAACTCGTCGCGGAGCTTGCTGTGGAACGACTCCGCGTAACCGTTCTGCCACGGGCTGGCCGGCGCGACGGGCCACGCCCCGGAGCCCGTCCCGTCCAGCCACGACCGGACCGCCTCCGCCACGAACTCCGGGCCGTTATCGCTGCGGACCCGATGCGGCGGCCCACCATGCTCCGCCGCGACCCCGGCCAGGATGACGCGGATCTCTTCGGCGGTCATGCCCCGTCGTGCCTCCAACGCCAGGCATTCACGCGTGTACTCATCAACGAGGCTTAGCCACTTGAGGCTCCGGCCGTCGCTGGTACGATCGAAGATAAAGTCCCATGTCCAGACATCATCTTTCCCGCGCGACGGCCGGAGGTGACACGCGTTCGCGTCCTGCCCGTGCGGCCGGCGAAGCTTGGGCGTGGCCCGGCCAGCTTCAGCCCCGACACGTGCCAGATCCGCCGCACCGCCTTCTTGTTCACCGACCATCCCTCGCGCTTCAGGAGTGCCCAGATCCGCCGGTAGCCGTACCGCGGGTGCCTGCCGGCCAGCTCCTCGATCCGCCGGGCCAAGGTCGCCCGTTCGTCGCGCGCGACGGGCGCGTAGCGGAGGCAGGAGCGGGGCAGGCCCAGTGCCCGGGACGCGCGACGTTGCGAGACACTGAAGTGTTCACACAATTCTGTGACGATCAGGCGACGTCGGGCGGCGGTCATGGCTTTTTTTTCAAGGCCTCCTGGAGCATGCGGCGGTCGAGCGCCAGCTCAGCGACCAGGAGCTTGAGTCGGCCGACCTCGGCTTCGAGTTCGGAAATACGAAGTTGTTCAGTCGATGCGGGGTCCTCCTGGAGGGCCTTCCCGCGGTAGTAGGTAGTCGATGCGATGCCAGCCTTGCGGCACGCCTGGTTGATGTTCAACCCGGCTTCGAGGTCGGCCTGGACCTCGCGGAGAATCGAGGTGATGCGGTCCGGTCCCGGTCGTTTTCGCATGGGTCGCTCCCTGGCTCTCTGCCAGTTGTACGATTCCCATTACGACTGGACCAGGTTTTGGGGGGCAGGCCAGCTTTAATGGTGATGTTCACCGTGATCCGTGCTGTCAGCGCCTTCTACAACCTTTTCGAGGTTCATGCCGCATTGCGGGCAGCGGCCGGGCTTGTCCGAGATGACCTCTGGATGCATCGGGCAACGGTAATAAACTTTTTGTTCGGCCGATACGACACGGTGATCTCTTGCCTCAGCAGTTGCTGTGGCGGCGAGACGATAGCCCACACCGACGAAAACGAACAATACCGCGGCAGTAACCGCCGCCCCTTTCATCTTCATAGCTAGTTTCTCCGTTGTTACCAATGCTATTGAACTTTTCTAACCTCATCACCTTCACGCACATCAACGCCACTTGGAAACCTAGCGACTGAGTACTTGTCGCTTAGCACCTTTGTCACCGATCCCTCGGCGACAATCCTATCTGCACAACGTTGGTTCCTTGCAGCTTGTTCGCACACTTGACGGTGAATAGCGACCTTATCGCCTGCGATGACATACGGCGATCCAAGACTAATGTGTGTTTCGCCGTCGTCGAGGAACATGGTCACTTTTGCAGGCTTCGTTATTGGCGTGCAGGCGACGACCAAGAGGATGAAGAGGATTGAAACAAAGCATTTCATAGGATCTCCCTTGAGAAAGGGCCATCTATCGGCCAGTCTCGGACTTGTTGCCTCCAATTCAATTATTGATACGCTTAGATTCGTGGCGATGTGACGGGGGCCGGACAATAATAGGGTCGGGCACTTTGGGGCAGATTACGGTTGGAGGAGAAAAAGCAGGGTTCTCAGAGGGTTGCGGGGTGTTTCCATAGGTAGAGACGCACTGCTGATGAGACCTCGAGGGTAGTGATCCCTGCGACCACCGCGCCTAGCCACCATAGAACAGCGTAGCCGATGAGTACCTCTGCACCGGCGCAGACGAAAGCGCTGAGAACCAGTAGGGCCATGCAGGGAATTTGGAGAAAGCTCCTTCTACGGATGAGTCTGATCTCTTCAATCCGCAGTATAACGCCGGCAATCGCTGTGCTCGTACCCAAGAATATCGCACCGCATGCGAGTGTACAGCCTGTCTCTCCAAGTCCCTCGAAAAACCCCATGAGCGCTGAGCCAGGTTGAGTCAAGCCGAGGCCGAACTGGGGACAAAACGCTAAGGAGAGCAGTCCCCCCATAACCGTAGAGAGGCAGAGCTTGGCGAAGACTCTAAGCGCCGAGGGATTGAGATCCTTATAGACCCGTCGGCAAACAGCTTCTGAAAGGTGAGCCGGGGGCGGGACAGCCTCGCTTTGCAGGAAGACTTCGTATTCTTCCGCCCACCGTTCATCGACGTCGACTCGCTTACTCATTATCTGCCACCGTCACACCGAAAACAGCCTTTAGTCTACGTATGGCGCGGCTCGCAATTTGTCGCCCGTTTGCCGGTGAAATGCCGAGCCGAGCCGCAATCTGTCGAAATGATAACCCTTCAAGATAATGGAGCTGCAATACATTTCTGTCTCGCTCAGACAGGTCGCCGGCTTCAAGGAGCTCGTCCATATTGGGGGCTCGGACTTCGCCGCGCTGTTCAAGTATCGAGCTCTCCGTGGCATCCTCGCGCAACCGTGCACGTGCCCGACGGTGATCTATTAACGTATTTCGTGTGATGGCAAAGAGCCACGCTCGAAACGGAAATCCATCGATGTACTTTCCGCGCCCTTTGTGCACCCGTAAAAAGACCTCCTGAAAGACCTCATCTCGTACCGCTCCGTCGGGAAGACTCTTCGCTAGAAACGCATACACTCTTCCGGAATTCCTCAGGTACAGCTGCTCGAACGCCCGATAATCCCCGCCCTTATATGCGCTCATGAGATCATCATCGTCCATGCGATTTAAGGAAGTCATTAGCTAATGACGTCTGAGGAGTGCAAAGTGTGACAGTCTGCCGATCCATCTAAATATGAATGGAGACGCGTGGCAAGGGAATAGAACGTTTTTCGTGCCGAATGCGGAATTGGCCGATCTCATGCCCTTGGGAGCTTCGCTGTCACGTTGTCGCTTCGGTTGGCGTATTCCCTGGTCAGCAGCAACAACTAAATCTTTTGTAATGTGAGAAGCTCATCCCAGTGTTTATACTGCCATACGTTAACGATCTTTCGCGGGTTAGGGAGGCGAGATGAGTGCGGCACAAACGAGGCTTTGTAAGTTAATTATATCCGGCGTAATGGCCTCCTTGGCCCTGCCCGTGGGGGCGCAGGAACGACGGGATATACTGCCGACGGCCTCGAAACCTTCAACAGCCTCGCGACTATCCGAGCCACGCGTTCAGTTGGTTGAGATCTTAAAGGAAGCGGAAGAGAAGAGCCCCGAGATCCAGGCTGCCTTCAACAGGTACAAAGCGGCCGAGACTCGCCCAAGTCAGGAACGCACCCTTCCCGATCCCACCATCGGTTTCATGGCAACGAACATGGGAAAGGCTCTCCCCTTCACGACCATCGGGGAAGATCCGCAGAGCAACGCGGGTGTTTCTTTTACTCAGGAAATACCCTTTCCCGGGAAACTTTCGTTAAAAGGCGACATTGCCACACAAGAGGCCAAGAACGCGTTCGAGGAATACCGGGGCACGAAGCTTGAAGTGCTGAGCCGGGTAAAAGCGGCATACTACGAGTATGCTTCGCTGCAGCGCATGGATGAAATCCTCACTCAAAACGTCGGCGCGCTGGGGAAGCTCGCGAAGGTCGCACAACGCAGATATGAGGCTGGCAGCGGGAGTCAACAGGATGTCTTAAAGGCTGAGGTCGAGACGTCGATCGCGCGCGCCCGCTTAGTGAGCATCGACCAAAAAAGAGGGTCGGCTCTCGCTCAGTTGAACGCGCTGCTCAATCGAGCTCCCGAGGCCGCACTGGGCGCACCCGAACCTCTTAAGAAAACGGTGCTAAAGGCCTCTTTCGAGGAACTCGCCGACACTGCGACCGCGCATAGCCCCATGCTGAACTCGCGAAAGGCGCTCGTCGAGCGCGACCAATTTGGCGTTGATTACGCTCGCCGCCAGTACTACCCCGATTTCATGATTGGCGGCTACTACGGCAATAGCGGGGATCTCCCAAGCATGTGGCAGTGGCGGCTCGATCTCAAGGTGCCGTTCTATTATCGCAGTAAACAGCAGTACGCCGTAAAAGAGGCCGCCTACAACCTATCCCGTTCGCAAAATGAGCGAGACGCTACACGGCAAGGGCTTAACGCCGCGCTCAAGGATGAGTATCTGCGGGCCCGTGCCTCAGAGAAGTTGATAGACCTGTATTCGAATAAGATCGTGCGCGACTCACGGCTCGCCTTCGAGTCCTCGCTCCAGAGTTATCAGACCGGACAGGTCGACTTCCTGAGTATGCTTACCAATCTCGTAATAGCACGCGACTACGAGATCGGCTACGTGGAGGAGCTCATGAATTTTCTGACGGCGCTAGCCAGGATCGAAGCCATGGTCGGGACTCCAATCGAAGAGAAACTGTCACGGGGCAGCAAATGAGAAAACTTCTTCTTCTCTGTTTGTTGGTCGTCTTCGTGGGCGGCGGCGCGCTCTACGTGTTGGGGAAGTGGCCCTTCGGCATTACTGTCTCTACCAAGAGACAGCGTTACCATTGCCCGATGCACCCGCAGTACATCTCGGATAGTCCTGGTGACTGCCCGATATGCGGGATGCGGCTTGTACCCATAGAGGATGGAGACACGGCTGAACCACAGGGTACGGCGGCAGGGCATGAGGGGCATCTCCATGCGGCGTCTTCTCCCGCAGCATCAGCCGCTGAAAAGAAGGTGCTTTACTATATCGATCCGATGGAGCCTACCGTGCACTACGACAAGCCCGGAAGGAGCCCCATGGGAATGGAGCTCGTCCCGGTATATGCCGATGAAGGGACGGAACCATCAGAGGTGCCGGGCTACGCGACCGTCAGAATTTCGCCGGAGCAGCAATCGATGATGGGCGTGGTACTCGATCAAGCCAAAGTTATCGATCTCGACCGGAGCATCCTCGCGGTCGGGAGAGTGACGTACGACGAGACTCGTCTTCACCACATCCATACGCGATTTGAGGGCTATATTGAGGTCTTGTATGTCAACTTTGTCGGGCAACCGGTGAAAGCGGATGAGCCGCTGTTTTCCGTCTATTCGCCGGAACTGCTCGTCACTGAGAACGAGTACGTGCTCGCGCTCGAAAGCGGGCAGAAGCAACTCATGGAGTCTGCCAAGCGCCGCTTGGCGCTTTGGAACATTCCACCGGAGGAGATTACCCGGCTCGAGAAATCAAGAAAGCCCTCCAAGGCGATCGTTATTCGCTCTCCCATCAATGGCTTCGTGACGGCGAAAACAGCCTTACACGGCATGCGGATTATGCCGCAGGATAACGTGTATGACATCGCCGATCTCTCGATGGTGTGGGTCGTCGCAGATATCTATGAAATGGATCTGCCGTTCGTGAAGGTCGGTCAGCCGGCCGAGATATCCCTCGTGGCCGAACCCGGGAAGGTGCGGGAGGCGAATATCGCGTACATCTATCCGACCGTGGATCCAATGACGCGCACCGTGAAAGCCAGGTTCGATCTGGACAATGCCGCCGGTGACCTCAAGCCCGACATGTTTGCGAACGTCCGCATCAAGAGCAACCTAGGCAGAGGGCTGGCCGTACCTGAAAGTGCTGTGCTTTCGACCGGCGAGAGGAAGATTGTTTTTGTTGCAAGAGAAGGCAGCGTCTTCGAACCGCGCGAGGTCGAAACGGGCGTGAAGGTCCCTGGATTCTACCAGATATTGAGGGGAGTGAGCGCCGGCGAGAGCGTTGTGGTGGGAGCCAACTTCCTGCTCGACTCTGAGTCGAAGCTCAAGGCTTCAATTTCTGACGGGGGCGGGCACATTCACTAATTTGAAGTGACATGTTATGGTCGAAAGGATAATAGAGTTCTCGGCGCACAACAAATTCATCGTGTTGATGTTCACGGCAGCCCTTGTCGCCTTCGGCGTCTGGGCTGTTCGTAATCAGCCTATCGATGCCATTCCGGACCTCTCCGACACGCAGGTGATCGTGTACTCCCGATGGGATCGCTCCCCCGACATTATCGAAGACCAGGTCACATACCCAATATCGACGGCACTGCTCGGCGCGCCTCGTGTTAAGGCCATCCGCGGTTATTCCGACTTCGGTTTTTCGTATGTCTACATCATTTTCGAGGATGGCACCGACATCTACTGGGCAAGAAGCCGGGTGCTTGAATACTTGAGTAAGGTCACACCAACGCTGCCGCAGGGCGTCAAGACTGAAATAGGGCCGGATGCAACAGGTGTCGGCTGGGTCTACCAGTATGCCCTTGTCGACGAGAGCCACACCCACTCGCTTGCCGATCTGCGCTCCTTCCAGGACTGGAATCTCCGATTTGCGCTACAGTCCGTGCCCGGCGTGGCGGATGTCGCAAGTCTGGGAGGATTTCAAAATCAGTATCAGGTCACCGTCGATCGAAATCGCTTGGCATCCTTCGGACTTTCGATAATGGCAGTGTCGGAAGCCGTGCGAAACGCCAACGAAGAGGTGGGCGGGAGGCTGGTAGAGTTCTCCGGGCGGGAATACATGGTACGCGGGCACGGCTATGTAAAGAGCATTCCGGACCTGGAGCAGGTCGTGCTCAAGACCAACGAGAAGGGAACTCCCGTGCTGCTGCGTGACGTGGCGCGGGTGGAGCGCGGCCCTGAAATCCGCCGCGGCGTCGCTGATCTTGACGGAAAAGAGGACGCCGTCGGCGGAATCATCGTGATGCGGCACGGGGAGAACGCGGACAAGGTCATCCGCGCGGTGAAGACCAAGCTCAGGGATCTGGAGCCTTCGCTGCCGAAAGGAGTGAAGGTTATCCCCACCTATGACCGCTCCGGCCTGATTGAACATGCCATCACCACCCTCAAGCACGAACTCTCCTTGGAAATGGTGATCGTGAGCTTGGTGATACTCGTCTTCTTGTGGCACATCCCTTCGGCAATTATCCCAATAGTAACGATTCCGGTCTCCGTGCTGCTGGCCTTCATTCCGATGTACATGACGGGTTTGAACTCGAACATCATGTCGCTGGCAGGGATCGCGATCTCGATCGGCGTCCTCGTGGACGGCGCCATCGTGGAGGTCGAAAACGCGTATAAGAAGCTGGAAATCTGGATTGAGGAAGGTCGAAAAGGCGATTTTCACAAGGTGCGCCTCGAGGCTCTTAAAGAGGTAGGCCCGTCCGTATTCTTTTCGCTGCTCGTAATCGCCGTGGCGTTCCTCCCCATATTTACCCTGGTGGACCAGGAGGGACGTCTTTTCAAGCCGCTCGCATTCACCAAGAACTACACGATGGCCGTCGCCGCTTTCCTCGCGATTACCCTGGATCCGGCGCTGCGGATGCTTTTTGCGCGCATGGATTACTTCGTGTTCCGGCCGCGTTGGCTGGCGTGGGTGGCCAACCAGGTCCTGGTTGGCAGGTACTACAAGGAGGAGAAGCACCCCATAAGCCGCCTCTTGTTCAAGCTCTACGAGGGGCCCGCTCGCCTCGTGCTTCGACATCCCAAGACCACTATCGCCGCGGCGCTTCTGATCGTCGCAACGACTATCCCGATCTACCTGCGCCTCGGCAGCGAGTTCATGCCGCCTCTCAACGAGGGAACCATCCTCTACATGCCGACCACGCTTCCCGGGATCTCTGTCGCCCAGGCCCAAGAGGTGCTGCGGCATCAGGACCAGATGATTCGCGCGTTCCCGGAGGTGGAACGTGTCTTCGGGAAGGCAGGACGCGCCGAAACCTCAACAGACCCCGCGCCGTTTTCGATGATGGAGACGGTCGTCATGCTCAAGCCGCCCTCGGAGTGGCGGGCCAAGGAGCGCTGGTACTCGAACTGGGCGCCCGACTGGCTGAAGAATGCTTTCCTCAGAGAGATCTGGCCGGATCACATCGGTTGGGACGAGCTCATTGCCGAGTTCGACAGTAAGGTCAAGATCCCGGGAGTCAGCAACGCCTGGACGATGCCTATCAAGGCGCGGATCGATATGCTCAGCACGGGTATCCGCACGCCCGTCGGCGTTAAGATCTTCGGACCGGACCTGGGAGAGATTGAGAAGATCGGCGGGCACCTCGAAATGGTTTTGAAGGATCTTCCGGGGACACGTTCTGTGTATGCTGAACGGGTTGCCGGAGGTTACTTCCTCGACTTTGATCTGCGTCGCGATCAACTTGCGCGCTACGGCCTTTCCGTTGCCGACGTGCAAAATGTCATCATGTCCGCCATCGGCGGGGACAACGTGACAACGACCGTCGAGGGCCGGGCCAGGTATCCCGTGAACGTGCGCTACTCGCGGGAACTCAGAGACAACATCGAAGAGCTGAAAAGAGTTCTGATTACAACTCCCGCTGGAGCTCAAGTCCCGATCTCGGAGGTCGCCGAGATCAAGCAGACGACCGGGCCCGCCATGGTGCGCGACGAGAACGGCATGCTCTCCGGGTACGTGTTCGTCGATCTCTCAAGCAGCGACATCGGCGGCTATGTGGAACATGCCAAGGAGGTGGTGCGGCAGAAGCTGTCGCTGCCCACCGGCTACTCGCTGGTCTGGAGCGGCCAGTACGAGAACATGCTCCGTGTTCGCGAGCGATTGAAGATCGTGTTGCCGGTAACGCTTGTGTTGATATTCGCGCTGCTCTACATGAACACCAAGTCCGCGTTCAAGGCCGGGCTTGTGATGCTCGCCGTGCCGTTCTCCCTCGTCGGAGCTATCTGGCTGATGTACCTGCTCGGCTACAACATCTCAATTGCCGCATGGGTCGGGATGATCGCCCTGATGGGGCTTGACGCCGAGACCGGTGTCTTCATGCTGCTCTTCTTGGATCTTTCATACGAGGACGCAAAGAAGAAGGGCCGATTACGGAACAGGGAAGAGCTGGTTGAGGCGATAATTCACGGTGCTGTGAAGCGCGTGCGGCCGAAGATGATGACGGTCTCAGCGGCGTTCATGGGTCTTATGCCGATCATGTGGTCGGCTGGCACCGGTTCCGACATGATGAAGCGCGTTGTTGCGCCGATGGTCGGTGGTCTTGGCACCTCATTCCTCCTAGAGCTCCTTGTCTATCCGGCTATCTATTTTCTTTGGAAATGGCGCGAGGAGGTGCGGTACTTGACTGCAGTGCGCTGACTTAACCCCGAAGTTGAGTAGCCCGGCGCCGCCAACGAATGCGATTGTGGGATTGGTACGACAATCCACCCCGCGAAACTACGCTTTCTTTGCAGGCGCGTGAGGGTCAAGGTTGCCGACCCGGATCGTCAGCGAGTAAACTAGAATTAATCAACGCAACTTTGGGGGACGTTAGTATGAACAAATTGGCTCCGACGATCACTCTTGCTCTTCTTCTGATGGTCCCAGCAGCGCCCGCGGCTGCTCAAACCTGCTCACCCAGCGATCAACAGGCGCTGAATTCGTGCCTAGATCAGTGCGCGAGTTCATGCCAGGCGAGCGTTCCTGCATGCCAGAAACAACCTATATCGCGGC
>Ga0208696_1000859_pt1 | contig 19200 bp, 11 predicted proteins | sample Sb_taG_9_FD_187711 | JGI IMG/M metagenome (GOLD analysis project Ga0208696, IMG submission 187711) | Peat soil microbial communities from Weissenstadt, Germany - Sb_50d_b_LC metaG (SPAdes) (version 2) | ecosystem: Environmental > Terrestrial > Soil > Wetlands > Peat | place: Germany... | reverse complement strand
CTGCCATCTGCCATCTGCCATTACGATGCCATCTGCCATTACGATGCCATCTGCCATTACGATGCCATCTGCCATGCGACGCCTTGAAAACGATCGCCCGGCGGGGGACCTTCTTGGCAATGACCCCGGTTTGCGGAAGAATACGGTCGTGCTTGGGACCATGAATGGTCATCTTCGCGAGCCACACACTGAGACGCTCTCGGCGCGCGGGCCTCAGCTCGCCTCGGCCCCTGGGGCCAGGCGATTCTCACTCCGAGGAGGCCAAGGACGTGGACCCGCTGCCCGCAACCGCTTCCAATTCCCCTGCAACATCCACGGCGGATCGGCCGGCGGTCGCGGATCCAGCTCCGAGCCCGATCGCGACCATAACTCTGACCCCGGACGAGGAGGTCCTGGTCCAGGCCCTGATCAAGCGTGGACTCGTCACTTTCGACCAGGTTCACTCGGCCCAGCAGTATGGATTGGAGCACCAGCGCGACCTCCGGCAGTCGATCCTCGAGCTCAACCTGATCTCGCCGGAATTGCTCAACGAGCTTGCCTTCGAGCGGCTTACGGCCATGGCCCAAGACGTTCCGGAAAAAGAGGTTCCGGCCAAACCCCAGGCGCCAGTGCCGGTGCACACGGTGCCGCTCTTGCCGAATCGCACCCAGCATCACCGCGACGTGCGCAAGGAACTGCAAGAGACCACTTTGACCGCCCCTTTGCCGCAGGTCGTCGGCCAGGTCCTGGAACGCGCCATCGACTGTCGCGCCACCGACATCCACTTTGATTCCCAGGAGACCGGGCTGAGAGTGCGCTATCGCATTGACGGCCAGCTCCAGGACATTCTCTTCGTCGAGCCGTCCATGGCCACGGCCATGCTCAGCCGGCTCAAGGTGATGGCCAGCCTGAACATCGTCGAGCGCCGCCACTCCCAGGACGGACGGATCTCGATCATGCATCACAACAAGCCGCGCGACCTCCGCGTGGCCACCTTCCCGACGATCTACGGCGAGAAGATCGTGATCCGGATCCACGAAGTGCTGACCGCCGTCGCCGGCTTTGCTCACCTGGGCATGAGCCAAGAACAGGCCGAGGTTATCGATCGCCTGATCGCCCAACCCTATGGCGCCGTGCTCGTGGCCGGCCCGGTCGGCGCGGGCAAAACATCGACCCTGTACAACTGCCTGGAACGGATCAACTCGCCGCTCCGGAACGTGATGACCATCGAGGATCCGATCGAGCACCGGATCCCCGGCGTGAATCAAACCCAGGTCAACAGCCAGGGAGACATGGGCTTCAGCGAGGGCCTGAGGGCCATGCTTCGCCAGGACCCGGACGTCGTCATGATCGGCGAGATTCGCGACGAGGAGACTGCGCGGATCGGCATCCGCGCCGCTCTCACCGGGGTCCTCGTCTTCAGCACCCTGCACGGGTCTGACGCGCCCAGCACCATCAGCAACCTCTATAACTTCGGCATCCCCGGCTACCAGCTCTCCAGCAGCCTGCTGGCAATCGCGTCACAGCGCCTGGTCCGCAAGATTTGCCCGTATTGCCGGGTCACCTTCGCGGCCGATGAAAAAGTCTTGCTCGGTCTCGAGCTCGATCCGGACGAGCATCGCGACCTCCGGCTGCATCGCGGCCTGGGCTGCCCGGCCTGCTTCCAGACCGGCTACATGGGCCGCACGGGCATCTTCGAGATCATGATGGTGGGCGAGGAGTTGCGTGATCTCATCTTCCAACAAATTCCCAAGGACGTCCTCCGCCGCGTCGCGGTTGACCTGGGAATGCGAACGTTGAAGCAAAGCGCGGTCGATAAGATTCTGGACGGTGCGACGACGGTCGAGGAGGTTTACCGCGTCGTCTCGTTCTGAAACCGGGATCAAGGAGTGCTCGGAGGGGAAAAACCGTCCGTTCCGAGGAACCCCGGACCAAGTCGAAGCGAACCGGCAAGGAGGTCGGCGATGCGCGGCGTATTCTCGAGAGTTGGTGGCGCCCTCGTGGTGCCAGGATTGCTGGTCCTTGTGTTCCACGCGGGATCAGCCCAGGCCGACGATTCCAGTTTCTTCGGCCGGCTGTTCCGGCTGGGCGGAAGCTCGTCGTCATCGTCATCGTCATCGTCGACGTCATCGTCGACGTCATCGGCAAACTCGACCAGCGCGGGCCAGTCCGGGTTGCCGGGAAGCCAGGCACCCTCGTCAGCCTTCGGCGACATCGGTACCGGGGGCTCGTTCTTTCCTTCCGGCAGTGCGGCGTCCCGCACGCCGAATCCGACCCCGGCCGGCGGACCGATCTCGTCGGAAGGGCCATCCACCCCGGATCTTTCACGCTCACAGGATGGCCAGCCCCGGCTCAGTCCGCGGCCGCGCGTCAGCAGCGCGGTCACGACCGCCGACCCGCTCTTGACCCGCATGGCCCTGGGCCGGTCGAATGATGGCAGCCAGTTCGGCATGTTGCTGCAGGTCTTCACCGACGGCACCGTGATCGACTCGGAAGGAGTCCACCGGCTCAGTGCTGCCGAACTCCGGCCGCTTGTCGAGGCGACCCAGAATAGTGAGCTGTCGCGCGTTCGAGGCCACTGCGGCACGCCCTCCAACGATTTCATCGAGTACGTTCATATCGTCATCTTCGAGCGCCGGATGGGCCGCCTTCAGGCCCACTCGTTCTCGTACGCTGGCAATCCTCAAGGCTGCGACAACGGGGTCCGCTACTTGCACACCGCGCTGGAAAACCTCCAGGCCAAGCTCAGCCGCCAGCCAGCCGCAACCGCGGCCACAGGCGCCCTCGGCTCCCCGCCGGTGTTGGCCCCGGTCCCGGCTGCTACGTCCCTCCAGCCCGCCACGCGCTCGATTTCGACCTCGACCTCGACCACAAGCCCGGTCAACGGGCCCGCGATCGCCCCGCCGCTGCCAGACCCCTCCGCCGGTCCGGGTCCCGGTTCGTCCACCGGCAGCGTCATCACCCTGACGCCAATCACTCCGCGTTGACCATGGTAACCGGCGACAGGATTGCGATGGTCACGGGGGCCGGCTCCGGGATCGGCAGGGCCACTGCGCTTGCTCTGCTGGATGAGGGATACTCGGTCGTGCTGGCCGGGCGGCGGCGTGAGGCCCTTGAGCAGACTGCCGCCCTCGCACGAGCAGGGGCAAGATCGCTGGTCGTGCCGGCTGATATCAGCGACCCGACGTCTGTCAGCGCGCTCTTCGCTGCGACGAGAGCCGCCTTCGGCCGCCTCGATCTGCTCTTCAACAACGCCGGCACAGGCGCTCCGGCGGTCTCGCTGGAAGACCTCCCGTTCAATCAGTGGCTGCGGGTTGTGGACGTGAACCTGACTGGTACGTTTCTCTGCACTCAGGCAGCCTTCCGCCTCATGAAGGACCAGGAGCCGCCAGGCGGCCGGATCATCAACAACGGATCGATCTCGGCCTATTCACCCCGGCCAAATTCCGCACCGTACACGGCGACGAAGCACGCGATCACCGGGCTCACGAAAGCCACGGCTCTGGACGGACGAAAGTACGACATCGCTTGCGGGCAGATCGACATCGGCAACGCCGGCACCGAGATGACCGCACGCATGAAGGAAGGCGTGCTCCAGGCCACAGTGGCGAGATCGCACCCGAACCAACCATCGACGTCATCCACGTGGCGCGCGGTGATTTACATGGCGCGCCTCCCCCTGGACGCCAATGTCCTTTTCCTCACGGTCATTGCCACCAAGATGCCGCTTGTGGGACGAGGCTGAGAGCCATCGATCGATGAAGCCGGAGGGTAAGCCACGGGCTGTAGCATGAAGGACACCTTGAGCTCTTGTCTGCATCGAGGTGCCTCGATTAACTAAGCCCAGCCATCCATCGTGTGCCTCCGGGTTCTGAAGGCGGTTGAAAACAATAAGCGGGACATGATGCCCGGCAGAAACCTGAAACGAGGCTTCCCTTACAGACCGATCTCGCTAATACACTAATTAAGAATAGTGGCCAAGTACCTCTTGCTTTATCCGAGAATGGCGTTTATTATAGTATTCGAATGGATTATCGGGTCAGGTAAGGCAACCGTTCGACGTGGTCGACGTTCGATTGTCGACCGCCATGTTTGGCTATGCAGCCAGTTCCTCTAGGTCGAGGCTAGAAGACGACTCATAAGATGGGAAAGAGGCGCCTCACAGGCGGGAAGGAAACAGAATTACGAGGTGCAGGCCGAGTCAGGGAAGAAGTCGCCACCCCGACTGGCCTGGCGCGGCAGGGAGTCGGCTGCGGCAACGAGATCAGGTTCATCGCCGATGATCAGCCGCTGATGAGCATGCTCCATGTCGGTCAAGGGTGAGCCCCGTGCCACGCTGCACGCGTCCGGCACTCTCAATTCATCGTCAGATGAGGCCGGGGCTTGATGCGCTGAGATAGCGGCGGAGGGTTTCCTGCGCACTCACACAAGAAGACCAGGCATTGATCGAAGGACCGGTTCCCCCCATCCAGGAAGAGAATCTCGATTGCCCTGGAAGATCCCGGACCACACACGACATGATTCCTGAGTCCAGTATTTCAACGTAAATACTTGGCCCTAGCAGGGTTAGCCCGCCTGCCTTGAGAGCGGGAAGCACGATCGTTAGGACTCGACCGGCCTCCGGCTGGGCGAGACTTGCTCGCTAGTTCCCGCGCGATCAAACCCGCAATCCAGGACGCAAGTCCAGTTGGATGACTGTGCATGTTTAAGGGAGAAATCCATGGGTCTCCCACGGGATCACTGCGGCAAGACAGAGTGTGAACCGCATCGAAGTCTCTCAACCCCGCAGGTACGGTGTCCGGCTGACGCGCGGAGCGGCACATTTGAAGGCTGGAGATCCACGGCCGCCAATGGCACCTCCGAGGGCGATCGCTCGACGTTGCCGACTCGAGCCGGAATTGCCGTGACCTCCATCGCGCTCGCCTTGCTCTTCGTGTCGTTGCTGGGAACCAGTAACACCGTTCTTCTCTACTGCGTGATCGTGGCCTTCGGCATTGGCTGGCGAATCCGCCACACCGGCCTGCTACTGGTCGCGACGGTCGCGGTGACCGCGAACACCGTCGTCCTACCCTCTGTCCTCATGTCCTCCTCGTCTGGCGCTCTCAAGTGGACCTGGCTTCTCATCTGGTGCTTGGAAGGTCTGCTCATCAACTGGCTGCTGATTCAGCTCTACAAGGATCTGAATGATCGATCCTCCTCAGGGGATCTCCCCCCCTCAACGTCCGGCCTCAGCCCAGCCGAAGAGTCGATCCAGCATTTGTTGATTGAATCATCGAGTCAGAGCCATGAACGGTTACGCTTGATGGTCGAGAGCATCGGTGAATACGCCATCGTCATGCTCACTCCCGAGGGGAGGGTTGCGAGCTGGAACGTCGGAGCAGAGAGAATTCTCGGTTATCGGGCCGAGGAAATACTGGGACGGAACCATGCGGCGTTCTACGTTCCCGCGGACATCCTCCTCCGGATTCCCGAGCGCCACATCGAGTTGAGCAAGACAGAAGGGACATTCGAGGCCGAGGGTTGGCGTCGACGGAAGGATGATACCCGGCTCTGGGCTCATGTTGGCGTGTCCCCGATGCGTAGCTCCTCGGGGAGTCTGCTCGGATTCGCGGCCGTCATTCGAGACATGACCGAGAGGAGGCGAGCTGAGGAGTCGCTTCGCCAGGCACGCGACGACCTGGAAGCTCGCGTCCGAGATCGAACCGCGGAACTCGCCGCAACCAACGATGCGTTACACGCAGAGATGGACGAGCGAATCCAGGCACAGGGAGTTCTTCAGCAGCAGTCCCTGCTCTTGCAGTCGATTCTGGACAGCATCGGGGACGCCGTTATTGTCGCCGAGGGTGATGGAAAGCCCCTGACTTTCAACGCCGCGGCTCGCGCTCTGTTTGGAATCGGCCACGACTCACTGACCCTCGCACAGTGGCTGGACCTCGAGATTCTCCAGATCGCGAATCCCGAGGAGACACCCGGTACGATCTCGATGAGCAGAAGACCCTTGACCCTGGCTCTTCACGGGAAACAAGTCGACAATCTCGAGATCATCGTCCGATCACCCGGATCGGAAAGGGTCAGGTGGTTGCTGGCTAACGCCCGTGCGCTTCAGCATCCGATCGGTGGAAGCAGAGGGGTTGTCGTCGCATTCCGCGACATCACCGAACGCCGAGGATATGCTGAGGAGTTGCGCGCCGCAAAGGAAGTCGCGGAGGCAGCGAGCCGCGCCAAGGATCAGTTTCTGGCCATCTTGAGCCACGAACTGCGGACACCGCTCACCCCCATCTTGCTCGCCACTTCCGATCTTCTGGAACAGGACGATGTAAGAGCGGAAGTCCGATCCACCCTCGCGATGATCCACCGCAACGCCAAGCTGGAGGCCCGATTGATCGACGATCTGCTCGATATCACTCGCGTCACGACGGGGCGATTGACCTTGTCGCTCGCGTGCGTCGACGTCCATCGAGTGATCCAGCACGCGGCCGAGGTCTGCCGTGCCGAGATCACGGACTCTCAACTCGTGCTCAATCTCCAGTTGTCTGCATCCGGGCACTGCGTGAGCGGTGATCCCGCCCGGTTGCAGCAGGTCTTCTGGAATCTCATCAAGAACGCCGCGAAGTTCACGCCCCCCGGTGGGATCATCACGATCCGAACCTGGAATTCCTCAGGGCAGGAAGGGGCAGACATTCATCTCCTGGCAGAAGTGTCCGACACCGGCATCGGAATCGATGCCGATCGCCTGCCCCGAATCTTCAATGCGTTTGAACAAAAAGCCCCCGAACAGCAGCGGCGCTATGGTGGATTGGGTCTGGGACTGGCGATCAGCCGCTCAGTCATCGAAGCGCACGGCGGTCGCCTGACCGCCTCCAGCGCCGGCGAAAACCGCGGCGCGACGCTGACCATCGAGTTCATGACCCTCTCCGGCCCTTGCTCGAACATCGTCACGAGCGACGGCCCACGAGCCAGTCTCAAAGGCGCTTCCGGAGCACAAGGACTCACCATTCTCCTGATCGATGATAACCGCGACACCCTGAACTACGTGGCCTCCTTGCTCCAACAGCGCGGCCACCAGGTCAACCCGGCGTACAACTTCCGCACCGCGAGAAAACTGGCTGAAGCGAACACCTACGATCTGGTCATCAGCGATATCGAACTGCCCGATGGGAGCGGGCTGGATCTCATGCGCGAGCTTACGATCAGGCGACCCACACCGGGAATCGCCTTGAGCGGGTTCGGCGCAGCCGACGATGTGGCCATGAGCCTCCAGGCCGGCTTCGCCGAGCACCTCACCAAACCCATCGACCTTCGCAATCTTGAGGAGGCCATTCGAAGGGTGGCCAAAACGAGCGCTCTTGATCATCGCGAAGTGAAGAACGAACCGCCGCCGCTCGATGTCACGGCGACGAAGCCTTGCTACGCTGGCGTGGGCAGCCCGTCGAGCCCTGCCGAATCGCGTCGTCACAACGGTGACTTTTCTCAAGAGATCGAGAGGTGAAACTGGATCGAGCAGTGACATCGCCGAGCAGCAATCGCATTGGCGTAGAGGCAACGGGGCCTCGCTGATGATCGTTGAATGATCATTCTCAGTGCCCATTCTTTTCCAGGAGTCCGTTGAAGGGAGCTCACCATGACTGGTGATAGAGTACGAAGCCGTCTCTTTCATCGCGCACCAGGGTCGAAAGCCGTCCGTCCCCGCTTGGAGGAACTCGAGGATCGGTTCCTGCTTTATGCAACCACGGGAGACCAGTGGGCCAAGCCCAACCTGATCACTTACAGCTTCATGCCCGACGGCACGAGCCTCGGGGGCATTCCCAGCAATCTTCAGGCAACGCTCAACGCGCACTTCGCCACCGCGGCCTGGCAAGCGCAATTCGCCGATGCGGCGGCGGTCTGGGAGAAAGTGGCCAATGTCAACTTCTCGCTGGTCACCGACAACGGATCACCCCTGGGTGTTTCCGGCAACCAGCAGGACGACACTCGCTTCGGCGACATCCGCATTGGCGGCTATGCCATGTCGAGCAGCATCCTGGCGTTTGCTTTCCTTCCCCCCCCGGCGAACGGCGGCACCGACGCCGGCGACATATTCTTCAATACCACACAATTGTGGCAGATCAACGGAACGACTTATGACCTGATGACGGTTGCCATCCACGAATTCGGGCATGCGCTCGGCATGGGTCACAGTACCGACACCGCGGCTGCCATGTACCCGGCCTACATCACCACCAAGCAGGCCGTGGACGCCGATGACATCAGTGGCATCCAATCGATCTACAATGCCCGCCAGCCGGACGTTTTCAACGTCAAAGCCTCCAACGATTCGCCCCGCTCGGCCGCTGACATCTCCTCCTACATCGGCACCAACGGGCAGCTCACGCTTTCGGGGCTGGACTTGACCCCGCCCGTCACGATCGGCACCAACGATATCGAGTGGTACAAGATCACTGTTCCCGCCTCGACGACCGGGACGATGGTCGTCCGGATGCAGTCCACCGGCCTCAGCCTGCTGTCCCCGAGCCTCGCCGTCTTCAACTCGGCGGGAAACACGATTCTCGCGCAACAGATTTCATCCAACCTGGGCGATACGGTCACGGTCGCGATCAAGAATGTGTCTCACGGCCAAATTTACGATATCCGATGCCAGGGCTCAACGACGGGGAATTCGGGCTTCGGGGCCTATGGACTCCAGGTGAATTTCGGCTCGCTCACCCAGCCCTCGATCCCGCGGCCCAACACCACCGTCGCCCAAGCGCCGGATAAGGGCGGCGGCACGCTGAGCGAGAGTTGCGGTGCCGGTCAAGTCATCACCGTGGGCAGTGTCACAGGTCTGGGCGACCCCATGATGATCACCGAGAGCGACGATCGCCAACTGGACATGGGAACTGCCGCAGACCTTGCGCCCTGGACTCCGTTGTGGCAGCCGCCCCTTCCGATCACCGCTTTTCAATCCATTTTCGGAACCGATCAAACCAGCCAGGAGGTGATAACGACACTGGGTTTCTTCTCTGACGACAACGACCTCAATGCGATCTTACCGACTCTGACGCTGCCCAAGAACCGGAGGACCGAGGCGATGCATTACGAGACCGTCGATACCGTGGGCAGTGTCACGGGTCTGGGCGACCCCATGATGGTCAACGAGAGCGCCGAACGCCAACTGGACATGGGAACTGCCGGAGACCTTGCGCCCTGGACTCCATTGTGGCAGCCGACCCTTTCGATCAACGTTTTCCGACCCATTTTCGGAATCGATCAAACCAGCCAGAACGTGATAACGACACTGGGTTTCTTCTCTGACGACAACGACCAAAATGCGTTCTTACCGACTCTGACCCTGCCCAAGAACCGGAGGACCGAGGCGATGCATTACGAGACCGTCGATCGCGCGCTGGACGGCTGGAGCTTCAACCCCCAGATCTGAGGGCTCACGTGCCGGTGCGTTCTCCAGAACGCTCGCGCCAGAATGCCGGAGGCGCCCGGACCACGTTCAGTCCTTGCTGGGGAGGGTGGCTTCAATCGATCCGCGACGCGCCGACCGATCGGTTTCCCTCGCACCGCGCATCGCCCCGAGACCGGTTCGGGAGCCACTCCGATGTTTGATACCCCGTGCTCCGCGCGTCACGCCAGGACGAGGCATTTCCCGCGGTTTGACTCGCTGGAAAGCCGCATCGCCCTTTCGGGCGAGGGAAGCCCGGGCGGTACTCCCCCGTCTGCTCTTCTTGCTAGCACGACGGCGGACGTCGGTCCGCAGACGGAGCAGGGCCCCTTGTCTGTCAACCTCATTGACCCGGCCCCAAACTCGGTGCTCACCGCCTCTCCGCTGTCGCTCCTCCTCGAATTCAATCGTCCGATCCTTCCCGACGCTCTGGACAATGATGTCGTGGTCGTCCAGACCGACGCCGACGGCAACCCGACCTCATCCACGAGCCCTGATTCGCTCACCATGGACCAATCGGCGACACGGCTCTCCGCCTCCCTCACCGAGACACTTGCACCGGGCCACTACCAGGTGTGGATCCTGGGCAGATCGGCCATCACGGACCTCGATGGGAACTACCTCACCAACGGCTCCACCAATCTTGTCGTGGGCCAGTTCGATGTTGCTGCTCCCGGGGTCCGTCTGGCCGACGCGGTTAATCTTGCGAATCCCGGGTCGACCCCGGAGGAAGTCGCCGGTACGCTCGACTTTCAGACTCCTTCCCAGGCCGTCTCGCTGTATCGTATCCAGCTCGATCCGGGCCATTTCTGGCGCCTCGGCCTGGAAGTGACCGCCCAGGGGGACGGGGGAACGCTGGATACGGCACTGGCCTTGTTCGACGACCAGGGCCGGCTCATCGCCAGCGACAATGTGGGGATCCCGGATGCTCCGGAAGATCCTTACCTCTTTGCCGGTCTCCAACCGGGAACCTACTACGTTGGAGTCTCCGGCGTGGGAAACCTGCCCGGCTTGCCGGGTGGATACGACCCCGTGACCGGATCGCCCGGCTCAGTCACGCAGACTCAGAACGGCGGTCCCTTCACGCTCTACGTGGTCGCCGATCCCGTGGACACCCCGCCGACTGTCCTGGGGCTTACGCTTGACCACGCCGATCCTGCTGATTCCGCGCCGACCGGTTTTACCCTGGCATTTTCCCGACCCATCGCCGTGCCCGGCCAGTTCGGCGATCAAGAATCCTCGCTCAGCAACGCGATCGAGGTCGTCGACCAGGCAGGCCAGTCCTGGCCGGTGCAGGTCTCGAATTACTCGGAATCCGATGCCACGATCTCTTATCTTTTCGACACGTCCTTGCCGCCTGGTCACTACCTGGTCAAGTTGCCGGAGCAGGGGGGATTGACTGACCTTGCTGGTTTATCGCCTGTCGCCGCCGGACAGCCTTCAGGAGTCCTGGGACAGTTTGACGTGGCGGGGCGGCAAGGTGAGCCAAGTCCGCTCGATCTCGGCGCGCTGCTGCCCGCTGCCGCGGCCGCCGGTGTCCCGATCGACGTGAGCATGTCCCCGGGGCAGTCGATCACCTACAGAGTCGTGGTGACTGTGCCGGGTCAGTATGTCTTTCAGGAACAATCCAGCGGCGATCCGCCATCCGTTCAGATCACCGGTCCGGCCTTGGACCGACCGCTCTCGCCCACGGGAACGAACGACACACTCCTCTCACCCGGGGTCTATTCGATCCAATTCGAGGCTCCGACGGGTGGTCCTGTTCAGGTCCAATTGTTTATCCGTCTCTCATCGGACGAGACAGAGATCGTCCTGGCAAACGGTGTCGGTCAAGGCCCCGCGCTATCGCTGCGGCTGATCACATTTTCCGACGTCACGGGCACTTCACCACCCCTTCCGACCGCGCCACCGGTCCTTGGTCCGTTCCCGATTGCGCTTCCAGCAGCGATTGCATTGGGGACGACCGATTTCCTTGCTGGGTCCCTGGCCGGCCCGATTCGTGGCGATTCCCAGGCCTTGCTCGGTATCCCGATCACAGATACACCGGCCGCCACGACCTCTTACTCGGGCCTGGGACCCGATCTGGTCGGGCGCCCTTACGTCGCAGCCTATGGCTTGGAGAGTTCGGGGCAGGAGGCTGTTCCCGGCACCGAGCTGGGAAGCTTCCAGGGCGCGGTGCGTGGTCAGTCACTCAAGGCCTTCCCGGCTGGTCCCGCGAGATTCCCCTGGGAATCCGCCGGTTCGACCGGTGGGAATCTCGAGGACGCAGTGGCAAGTCCTCCTGCCCAGGCAACCATGATCAATTTCGATCTGCGCAAGGGAATCGCGACCGCTGAGGGATTGCGGCGATGGGCCCTCCAGCAAAGGAAATTCTTTCTGAGCTGGGCCGGATCCTGGTCCGGAGAACGACCCATCCCCGAGGATACCAGCATCCGCGCCACACGCCTGATCCCCGGGCTTGGCCCCCGCCAGCCCGGAATCGGATCGCAACCAAACCAGGTGGTCAGTACGGATGAGCCAGACCGGGCGAGCTCGTGGAACAACCTGCTCTCACCTCCCGTCGTGGTCCTGTCCGTTGCTGCGATCGCGCAGCTCTGCTGGCACTACGTGCGGTGGTGGAAGTCCCGCAAACATCCAGAACGAGAAAGAATCGCCCGGATTCCAACCCCGAGCATGGAATGGGACCGGCTCAACGTGTCTCTCTTGATAGGGTCACATCCTCGAGCCGGATCACATGATCTGGAGACTGTTCTCCGGAGGCCGCGCTCGTTCTGAACGAGGACTCTACTGAGAAGCAGCCCTCTCCTGCTTCGCGACCTCATCTTCCAAGGATTCAGGGTTATGACCAGGACAGAGTCACAGGAAAACACGAGTGCACGAGCAGGCCCTTCCCCCGTCCGACCCGGTGAAGCCGAGCCGATCCCATCCTGTCGAAATAAAGGCCACGCTCGGCCGGTGATCCCGCAAGAACGGAGCGCGTCAGTTGCCGAAGGCTGTGGTTCAACCGGCGTTCTCCACCCGCGGGAACCGGTTGATTGCCAAGCAGCCGCACGCACCACCCAGGAGGCGGCAAGTCAGCCTCGGATTGGCTCTGATTTCCTGGGATTTCACTTGCTCGAGATTCTCGGAAGAGGCGCTTTTGGGACTGTCTACCTGGCTCGACAAGGAGATCTGGCAGATCGCCTCGTCGTGCTCAAGATCTCAGCCCGGCGAGACGACGAGCCACGATTGCTGGCCCAGCTCCAGCACACCAACATCGTGCCAATTTACTCGATACACTCGGCTCGGTCGCTTCAGGTCGTCTGCATGCCTTTTTTTGGGACGACGACGCTCCAGGATGTCAGCGATCATCTCAAAAGCCAGGTCATGCTGCCGGAAACCGGACTCGGCTTGATCACTTCGCTGATCGACAACAGGCTGGAGCAACAAACTCGGTTGACGACTCGATCGGAGCACGGGGGTGATCCGCCGTCTGGTGAACCCGGCCAGAACGACATACCCGGAGAATCAGAGCGGCCGCAGCCTCCTCTTTCCGACGAGACTCTGAAGTATCTGAAAGGACTCACCTACGTCCAGGCCGTGTTGTGGATCGGTTCCCGGCTGGCGAGCGGATTGGCTCATGCCCATGAGCGGAAGATCTTGCATCTGGATCTCAAGCCGGCGAACATCCTGCTCACCGACGAAGGTCAGCCGATGCTTCTGGATCTCAATCTCTCCATGGACCTGAAGCAAGGGACCAGCCTGGCCAGCTTCGGGGGAACGGCCCTGTACATGTCGCCTGAGCAGCTCGATGCGTTTCAAAGTGAGTCGCGGACGGTAGACGGACGAAGCGACATCTACTCGCTGGGAATCATCCTCTTTGAGCTCCTGACGCGGCGACGCCCTCTCGAAGTCACGAAGGGCCCAGCCGATGCGATCGTCGCCGGTCTGATCGCCAGCCGAAAAGCGCCCTGCCCCCCCGTTCGCTGCTGGAACAAGGCCGTGAGCCCTGCCGTCGAATCAATGATTCGACACTGCCTGGAACCCGATCCGGCACGACGCTACCAGGACGCTTATCAGCTTCAGGAAGACATCGAGCGGCATCTGTCGAACTACCCCCTCAAGCATGCGCGGGAACCATCGCTCGTGGAGCGGGCCGCCAAGTGGCGACGGCGCCATCCGTCTCTCATGAGCACGACCACGATGGCCATTGTGGCGATTCTTTCCGTGGCCCTGGTTTGCTTCTCAAGCTGGCTCGTCTTGAGAAATGCCAGAAGAGCCCGGGCAAGTCTGAATTACTTGAGATTCCACGAGAACTTCGAGAAATCTCAACTGCTCCTGAACACCGTTCACGATGGGTCGAGAGATCACCTGATCCGAGGCCTCCAACTGGCACGGTCGACCATGATTCCCTATCTCGACGTCGAGGGGGAGTTCATGCCTTCGGCTCCGGACATCGAAAATCTGTCGGGAACCGAACAAGCTGCCCTGCGGAGCGAGCTCGCGGAATTGATCTTGCTGGAGGTTCGTGCCCGGGTCGCTCTGATCGAGCAGAGCGAATCCGGGTCGAATCATCGCCAGCTTTATGAAGGGGGCATCCAGCGACTCGAGCAGGCCCGCGCGATTGACCCCCAGTTGCCGGCCGCGTTTTATCACGACCGAGCGCGACTGCTCTCCGCGCTGGGACGCGACGATGATGCCGCGCGAGACCGCAGCCGGGCGGGGCAAATGCCCCCCCGTTCCGCACGAGACCATTATCTTCTCGGAACATTCCTGCTGGCTCTGCATCAACCCGATCCTGCCGAAGTCTGGTTGAGCCGCGCCGTGGCTCTCAACCCGCGGCAATTCTGGACCTGGTTTGCACTTGGAATCTGCCACAGTGATCAGGGGAGGCACTCCGACGCGGCAGCCGACTTTGGAGTCTGCACAATCCTGGTTCCCCAGCTCGCCTGGCCGTACCTTAACCGCGGATTGGCCCTTTCCAGAAGCGGTCGGCTCACCGAAGCGGCGGCCGCTTACGATCGTGCACTCGAACTCGATGACCAGTTCGCGGAGGCGTGGGTGGATCGCGGCCTCGCCCTCCTCGAGCTTGGCCATCCCGAGCAAGCCTTGGTCGATCTCGAGCGAGCCATCGCCTTGAACGTTCGAGCCCCGGCGGTACTGGCCTCGCACGCTGAGGCGCTGGCCCGCGTAGGACGTCACGCCGACGCGGAGACCTCGTTTTCCGAGGCCATCCGGTCCAGCCCCAGCGATCCCACACTGGTCGTGGCACGTGGGTTCTCTCGGCTGGGCAGGGATCAGACCGGTGCCGCCGCTGACTTCAGCCGAGCCCTCGAACTGGACCCGAAGTGTGCCAGGGCCTACCTGGGAAGGGCGCATCTCGTCAGGACCCAGAATCAACGCGCCGCGCTGGCTCAGGTCGAGCGGGCGCTGGCGATCGACCCGGACTTCGGGGATGCTCTTCAGCTCCGTGCCCTGATCCGAGCTCGGATGGACGACCAGGGCGCCGAGTCGGATGTGGAGCGGATCCTCCGCGTTCCCACACCTCAGAGGCTTTATAATGCCGCCTGTGCCATGTCGCTCCTGACGCGCAGCAAGAGCCGGCCGAGGTGTACATCGCTCGCTCTGATTTACTTGCAGCGCGCGAAGGAGGCCGGTCTTCTCCTCGACCGCATCGCGGAAGATCCCGACCTCGCGCCTTTGAAGCATACCCCAGAGTTTGCAAGACTCCTCGCGGACACCCGAAAAACAGGAAAATGAGTTCAACCACCGCTCCTTTACCCGAGTCCTTATCTCGCGCTTCACTCCCTGGGAAACTGCTCTTCAGATGACCCCTGTCGCTGCATCGGGAAGCCTGTCTCCGCGTCTCTGGATCATCAGAGGCGATCCCGCTAGAATGAAGAATCATTCTTGAAAACGACCCGGCCCTGGCAGCCTGTCGCCAGGACGATGACTGGTCTGGGGAATGCTCTCGTGGCCGACACCGGCGCAGCCGATCAACTGGCACCACTTTCCGTTTCCGAGACCCCCGAGGCGAAATTTCGGGAGTTTCTGGAGATCCGTGGCGAGAAGCTGACCGAGCCCAGGCGCGTCCTCGTCCGCCAGATCTTCGATACTCACAAGCACTTCGATGCGGATGAACTGGTCCGCGATGTGCATGATTCTGGTCATGCGATCAGCAGGGCAACTGTCTATCGCACGTTGCGGCTACTCGTTGAGGCTGGCTTGCTTCGCGAGCTTCGCCTGACCAATCGCACCGCGTACGAGCACGACTACGGCTATCCGGCTCACGATCACATGCATTGCACCGTTTGCAATCGGGTTGTCGAGTTTCGCAACGACGAGATCCGCAAGATCCGCGATGCCGTCAGCCGGGCCCACGGCTTCCGCCCCTCCGGCCACCGCTTCCTGATCACCGGCGTCTGCTCCGCGTGCAGCCGCGCCCACAGTCCCCGGCGCCGGTTAGACCTGATCTGACGATCGAGCTCTCGGACCGGCTATTGCGGTTCAAGTGCAACTGCGTAGCCGCCCCTCCCGGTCCGCCTGCCAGACCTGGCCGGTGTGCACGTCGAGCGCCGTCAGCCATCCTCCGCCGTAGCAGCGGGTGTCGATGCACTTGACGTGGCCGAGGTCGAGAATCTCGCCGCTCTTCTGTGAGGTATGGCCGACGATTACGGTTTTGCCGGAATGATGGGGGTCTGGAATGCAATCGCGCAGCGACTCCCAACGAAGCGCTAGGTTCGGTTGCTGGCTCATCGGCAGGTGCGACAGGTAGGTCGCATGAAGGAAGATGTGGGTCTCGGTCTCGTGGTAATCAACGCAAGTCTCGAGAAACGCAAAGTGCTCGTCGGGGATCAGGCTCATGTCCGGCGGCGAGGAGGCGCCATAGGAAGCCAGGGTCGCGAGGCCGCCCATGACGAGGAAGGCCGTGGGATTAGGACTGTACCGGGCCTGGAGAAGCATGTCGTCGTGGTTGCCCAGGATCGGAACCAGCCAGCACTGACCGGCAAGGGCGATCAGTCGTTCCAGGACACCCCGGCTGTCCGGACCGCGGTCAACGTAATCGCCGAGCGTGACGATGACGTCGTCAGGCTGGGGATCGATCGCGTCCAGAATCGCATTCAGGGCCAGGAGGCAGCCGTGAATGTCACCAATCGCGATGGTTCGTGCAGCCGCGGAGGTCGTCATTCCAGGTAGCCCAGATCCACCAGTCGCTGGCTGTGCATGGCCTGCTCCTCGACAGGAGATTTGAACCGCCGGTCGTGCCCGACGTCCCAAACATCCTTGGCAGCGGCCTGGTCTTTCGGGTTGATGTTGATCATCACGAATTCTTGTCCGGTGCGCAGAGTCAGGGGCCCAGGCTCCGAGAGAACTGCGTTCTCTGATGGGGCAGCAACGATGAAGTCCGAACCCGTAAGGTCGACTGTGCGGGCGACGCGATCGAGAGCCCCCAAAAGAGCCGAATCCGAGCGCCCGAGCGGCTTCTCATGGTGGGTCTCTGTCTTCATCGACGTGGTTTCTTGACGATGCTTCCAGTAACAAGCCGCAGATTTCCGTGCGGTTATCTCATTGTTTTAAATATAAAGCGAAGATTTGTCAAGTTTCGATGATGAAGCAGACCGGCGGCGGGCTCCCGAGTCGAGAACGCATGATGGCTGCCGAAAAGATTGCTGACCGCCAGCGCGCGCTTTCGTGGTGAGTTCTGCAACCAGCCGGGATTGCCGGCTCACTCAAGGTAGCCCAGGTCCGCCAGTCGCTGTTCGAGGATCGCCTGTTCCTCGGCAGTGTACTCAAACTGCCGCCGGTGCGGACCTTCGAGGGCGACTTCCGGCGCGTCGTGGCGAGTCGGGGTGAACGTGTGCTTCGAGTCGGCCTTGGTCGGCTCCCCGGTGATCGGTCGACCCTCGACGTGGGCCGGAATCGGCAGGCCAAGCAAGTTCAGGATCGTGGGAGTGGCGTCGATCAGCCGGGCCTTGAGCGAGCGGCCCGGGGCGAGCCCCGCGCCGGCGAGGGCGACGATGCCTTCGGGGCGGTGGGTGCCGGGGAGGTTCGGGTCAGTCATGACCCAGGAGCCATTACCGGTGAGCCGCGTGCGAACCCAGTAAGGATCGTCGGGCAGCGCGATGAGATCGGGATATCCTTCGCGGGCCGGGTCAAGATGATAGGCAAGGGCGGTGGGGATGATCTGGGGGAAAAGGGGTCGGCCGGTCTGGGGATGGCGGGCCTCGCCGAGCGCCTGGGCCGCGGCCTGGCAGGCGTCGTCGATCTGACGGGGAGTGAACAGTGGAGCGGTGTGGCGGGTGAGTCCCTGGCGAGCCGCCGAGTTCACGTAAACCATGGCCGCGGTGTCCTGGTGAGGGACAAACGCCAGAGTCCGTTTCCAGTCGAACGGGAACTGCGAGGAGATCGACTGGTCGAACGAGGCCGAGCGCGCGGTCGGGTCGCCCCGCTTGGCGTTCCAGACGCGGAGCCGGTCGCGGGCCTGTTTCATCCGCCGGCGCAGGTTGCCGACCCAGTGGGGCAGCCGGACGATGCCGGCGTCGACGAGGATGCGGTTGACGTCAATCCGTCCCAAGCAGGGGCCGAAGCCGTGGTCGCTGACGGCCATGACCGCCGCGCCGCGGCGATCGGCCAGCTCGCACAAGCGGCCGATGGCCGCGTCCAGGCCCCGGATCACCTCGGCCGCCGCGGTGTTCCATGCCGGCTCGTCGATCCCGGTCTCATCGACGTTCAGGTAGCGCCAGACCCGATGCTGAAACGGGTCGAGGTTCTGGAACTGGACCATGAGCACCGACCAGTCGGGAACATGGCGGTCGGCGAGCAGCCCACCCTCGGCACGGCCGCGAAAGCTCTCGACGGTCAGGCGAGCGTTAGCCTTCAGCTCCTCGAGCGACTGCGGGGCGTGCTTCCAGAAATAGCGCAGCGAGTACGCCGGGACCTCCGCCTTGAGCCGCGCCCCGAATTCGGGACAGGCCTGCAAGGCACCCTCGAGGTGCGGGGCGTCCATCCCCGAGACGATCACGCCCCTGAGGCTGGGAGGAGGGAAGAGACCGGGCAGGTTCAGGCAGGCAACGCTCCGGCCGGAGTCGGCGAGCTGCTGCCAGAGCGTGGGAACACGGATCCGGCCCGAATGGTTGACCTTCATTCTGCCCGCGGCCGCATCGTAATAACGGTGGTCGAACACGCCGTGCCGCGGCGGGTTGCAGCCGGTCATCATCGTCGTCCACGCGGCCGTCGTGACCGGGGGAATCGTCGAAGTCAGGGTCCCGTACGCGGCGCCCTCGAGCAGCGCGTCGAGGTTCGGCATCAGGCCCCGCCTGCGCATCGGGTCGAGCACGGTCCAGGTGGCGCCGTCCAGCCCGAGGACCACGAGACGATCGATCGGCTTCCGCATGAATCTGCCCCTTTCCAGTCTCATCGCGCGCCCCGGCGGTCGAGTCCTACCCGCGCCGCCGATCAACGCTTAGCCTGCCTGGGCCAGCAGGTCATCGATGTCGATCGAGAAATCGGCCGTGTAGTAATAAGCGATCTGGAACCGCTCGCCCTTCGACCGGTAAACCTGGCCCAGGGCGCGGCGCAGCTTGACCCCGACCGGCAAGCTCGAGCGGGCCTGCCGCAACCACTCGTGATAGGCCGCGACGAGTTTGCCGGCCCGCACCGCAACGTCCGCGGGCGCGGGCGTTTTGATGCCCACGGCCATGACCGAGTGAGGGAACGAGGGGTGTCCCTGAGATCCCGCCACCCGCGCTGCGTAAGGAGCCATCAGTCGCCGCAAGCAGTTGGGCGTGAGCCGCCAGTAGTCGTCCGGATAG
>Ga0208696_1000858_pt1 | contig 19236 bp, 16 predicted proteins | sample Sb_taG_9_FD_187711 | JGI IMG/M metagenome (GOLD analysis project Ga0208696, IMG submission 187711) | Peat soil microbial communities from Weissenstadt, Germany - Sb_50d_b_LC metaG (SPAdes) (version 2) | ecosystem: Environmental > Terrestrial > Soil > Wetlands > Peat | place: Germany... | reverse complement strand
GGGCTGGTCTGTTAGTCGCGGTAGGGACCGTCCTTGCGGACGGCCCCCCGCACAGATCCCAGCGTGCGGGATTCCCGCACTGGGCTCCTGTCATGGGTACCTGGCGGCGAACCGCGCTTCGGGCCAAGGGTGCCTGATCCTGGTCGTGGGCAGGTAGCGTCTGGCCAGGCGGGACATCCGCTCCCAGGTGACCCGGCTTCTCTGGCTGCGGCGCGAGAGCGCGAACCGCCAGTGCCGGGTGACGTAGTACCGGAATGCCCCTACTGCCTCCGCGTTGCCGGGGACGGCGTAGTACGCCTCGTGTCCCCTGATCACGCTGGCCAGCCATCTCCCCTGCTCGGGGACGGGCAGATGGCGGCGGTTCATCAGCTCGGCTTTCACCGATTTCAGCTTGGCCGTCATCTTCTTCTTGTCCGTGATCCGCTGGACCCAGAACCGTCCCTGCCTGGTCATCCGGGCGATGTGCCGGAATCCCAGGAACGTGAACGTCTCCGGCTTCCCCTCGCCCCGCGCCTTGCGCAGCCGGGCCGCGTGCGGCCCGAACTCGATCAGCCGGGTCTTGTCAGGGTGCAGCTCCAGGGCAAACTTCGCGAGCCTGCCGCGCAGCTCTCCCAGGAACCTCTCAGCGTCGTCCTGGTACTGGAACCCGACGATGAAGTCATCCGCGAACCGCGTGACAATAACATTCCCGCGCGCCTGCGTCTTCCTCCAGTGATCGACCCACAGGTCCAGGACGTAATGCAAATATACATTCGCAAGCAACGGGGACAGCGAACCGCCCTGCGGCGTGCCCTCCCCGCTGTCGGACAGCTTCCCGTCTTCGAGCACTCCCGCGTTCAGCCATTTCGTGACCAGCCGCAGGATCCTCTCGTCCGCGATCCGGTGCCGGAGGAACTTCGCCAGCCATCCCCGGTCAAGGTGGTCGAAAAAGCCGCGGATATCCGCGTCCAGCACCCAGTTCACCTGCCTCCCGAGCCCGACCGACAGGGCGTCCAGCGCATCATGCTGGGACCGCCCCGGCCGGAACCCGTAGGAGAAGCCCTTGAAGTCCGCCTGTCCCGGTAGGGACCGCCCTTGCGGGCGGCCCCCCGGACAGATCCCGACGTGCGGAACTACCGCATCGGGCTCCTGCCTCGGGTCCTGGCGTCGAAGCGCACGCTGGGTTGGGGATGCACGATGCGGACAGGCGGCAGCCACCGGTCGATGAGGCGACTCATCCTCTGCCAGGTCAGGCGGTGCCGCTGGCTCCGGCAGCGAAGTGCACGCAGCCAGTAGCGACCCGCCTGGCGATGGAAGGTCCCAACAGCGTCGATGTTGCCTGGCACGGCGTAGTAGGCGAGATGACCCCGCACCACGCTTGCCAGCCAGCGCCCCTGCTCGGGGACGGGTAGGTGCCGGCGTCGCCTGAGCTCGGTTTTCACCCGCTTGAGCTTCGCCCGCATCCGGCTTCGGATGGTGATGCGCCGGAGCCAGAAGCGCCCGTCCCTCGTCTTTCCGCAGATGTGCGTGAAGCCGAGGAAGCCGAACGTCTCCGGCTTGGGAAGGCCCCGCTCCGACCGATGCTGGGCCGCGAAGCGCCCGAACTCGATGAGGCGGGTCTTCCCGGGATGCAACTCCAGGTTGAACTTCGCAAATCGCTCACGAAGGTCCTTCAGGAACTGCTTCGCATCACCAAGGTGCTGGAACCCGGCCACGAAGTCATCGGCGAACCTCACGACGACCATGTCGCCTCTGGCGTGCCGATGTCTCCACTGCCTGGCCCACTGGTCGAACACGTAGTGGAGGTAGACGTTAGCGAGCAACGGTGAAACCGATGCCCCCTGCGGTGACCCCTCTATCGTCTCCTTCCAGTTCCCGTCTTCGATGACCCCTGCGTTCAGCCACTTCCGGATGAGCCGCAGGACTCGTTTGTCCGCAATACGGTGCCCGAGAAACTTCTCCAGCCAAGAATGATCGAGCTTGGAAAAGAAGTCGCTGATGTCAGCGTCGAGCACGTAGTTCACCTTCTTCCTTGAGATTCCGACGCTCAGCGCATCCAGCGCATCGTGCGGGCTGCGCCCTGGCCGGAACCCGTAGGAGAAGCCGAGGAAGTCCTCCTCATAAATGGCATTCAATACCTCGACCACCGCCCGCTGGACGATCTTGTCCTCCAGCGTGGCGATGCCGAGCGGCCGCAGCCGCCCGTCCGCCTTCGGGATGTACACCCTCCGAGATGGACTCGCCCGGTAGGCACCGCTGTGGACCCGGGAGAGCAGGTTCTCCAGGTTTGTCCTCAAGTCCTGCCCGTAGGTCTCCCACGTCACCTTGTCCACCCCTGAGGTGGCCTTCGGGTTGATGGCCGCAAAGGCCGCCCATAGGCGGTCGAGGTCGACGTGGTGCAGCAGTGCCGTGAACCGTATGTCCTTGTCCCTTCTTGCTACTAGACGCACACGGTCCAGCCCGCTTGTCACGCCTTGCCCGGCACTGAGTCCGGGACGTGTCCGGCCGTCCGTGTTCCCCTCGGCCGGGCTGCTTCCCTCCACCGCCTCCGCAACCGGCACACCGGTCTTGTTCGGCAGCTTCGCAGGTACTACCAGCCCGTCTGACTTCTCGTGCTCGTTCATCTCAGGCGTGCGGCCTCGGCCTTCCCTGAGCGGCCCGCCCGGAGATCAGCCGGACGGGCGAGCACGAGACCTCCCGGTTCTCGCGCAGAGAGACTCCACGCATGCCCTGGTTCTCAGACCCCGCGGGGTCCGCCAACAGCTCGCGATAACGCTGACGGCGATGTTGCCTTCCGCTTCTACGACAGCGTCGGCACCCCGGATCGGCATTTCGGGGCTCAATAGCCCGGCCTGCGTGTACCCCTGTCAATGCTTCGCCTGCGTCCTCACGGACGCCGACGCATGACCCGGGGCCGTCGTGGGTCGCTGGCCCTTCAACGTAGAGCGTTCTCATCTCCTTCTCCCTGCCGGTTTATCCCGGCGCACCATAGACAGCGTTCAGCACCTCGCAGACGGCGCGCTGGAGAACCTTGTCCTCCAGCGACGCGATGCCAAGCGGCCGCTGCCGCCCGTCCGCCTTCGGGATGTAAACCCGCCGTGAGGGCACTGCCCGGTACTTCCCCTGCTGCGCCCGCTCGTGCAGGGAGAGCAGGCGGACGGGCGCACCACGCTCGTAATCCCGCCATCTCACCCCGTCCGCGCCGGGAGCCGCGTCCTTCTTCAAGGACCGGAACGACCGTTCCAGCAGCTCCGGCGTCACGTGGTGCAGCAGCGCGGTGAACCGCGCATCCTTGTCCTTCCGCGCGACCTCGCGCACACGGCCCAGATCGCTTGACACGCTTACTCCGGCACTGCGTCCGGAGCGTGTTTCACTGCCCGTGTTCCCCACAACTCACTTCCTTTCCTCCCCTGCCTCCTCAGCTCTCACCTCGTTCGGCAGGCTCGCAGGTACTACGAAGCGATCCGACTTCCCGCGCCCGTCCATCCGGGGATTACCGCCGCAGCGTTCCCCCGGCGTCCCGCCCGCAGACCACGCGGACGGGCAGGCACGGGACCTCCCGGTTCTCGCGCACGAAGGTTCCGCACATGCCATGGATCTCTGACCGCGCGGGGCCCCCAGGCGGCTCGCGATAGCGCCGCCAGGGGTGTTGCCTTCCGCCCTACCGACAGCGTCGGCACCCCGGGTTCCTACATTTCGCGGCTCAATAGCCCGGCCTGCACGTGCCCCTGTCAACGCTTCACTCCGCCCCTCGCGGGACGCAGCGCATGACTCGGGGTCACCGTGGGTCGCTAGCCCTTCGGCGTGGAGCTCTTCCATCTCCTCCTTCGTGCCGGTTTATCCCGGCGCACCGGCAGCTGTAGTTCGTAACCTTCGGCTTGTTTGTGCAGGTCGGACTGGTGTGGCCGCAAAGGGTTGGCGATCCGCGCCAGCCACACCCTCACCGCCGGCTCCGGCCGCGCCATGACCGCAGCCCAGGCCGCCAGGCTGATCCCCGCGACGCCTGGCACCGGATCCGCACCGGGCACGGCAGCAAGGACCTGCGCCACTACGACTGGGCCATGCTGGAGGTGACCGGCGACGACACGCCGGACGGGCACGGTGACGGGCACAGCGTGCTGCTGGTCCGCCGGCACCGCTACACCGGAACCCTGTCGTTCTACCGGTGCTGGACACCCGGGCCGAAGAGGATCACCAGCTCGCCAAGCAGGTTGCCGGACTGGACTCCGGTCACGGGGAAGCGGGCTGGCGAGTTGGAGCGCCCGGAAAAGACCAGGTCAGCGGGGCAGCTCGACGGTCTGAGGCGGAGCCTCGCTGGCCATTGGGTCATGCGGCTTGCTTCAGCTTCGCCGCTGGTTCGTTGGATTCTGCCGGATCGACCGCATCGGTCAGCTTGTCGTTTGCCATACGCAGCGCTTCCCGATCGATCGAGCCAAGGCCGAACTGACGACGCTCCAACAGCTCTCTCGTGGCGTCGACTGCCGCGTAAGCATCGCCCATCGTAAATTCGACTGCAGCCATCATCCTCATCTCCTCATAGCGGCCTGGCCGCGCGCAATGCGCGACTAGCTCGCCCGAATCGCGGCAGACCTAACGTCGGCACAGCTCCAAGCCTCCTCCGGGCACGGCTAAACGGACGCGGCCCGCTAACTACGCCTTCTGTGGGGAAAGCCTCAAGCAGGTAGCCCGGAATTCCCTCCGAAGGTCCCGACTTCGGAGACCTTGGTCACCTCACACAGACGCGGGGTAGGGTCGTAGCGCTTCGCTTGCACTGCCACCCGCGACGACAGAACGGCGCTGATCGGTGCCAGGCCAAGCCCGTCGATCCCCTCGTCGCCCACGCCACCCACTCGGGTGAGCTCAATCCCGAACGTGCGTAGCAGGTACAGAGTGAACTCCTCGAACCCGGCCGGGCTGAGACGGTGCAACCGTGCGAGCAGGGCCTCTCTCCAGGCACCTTCCTCCCCGGCATGACTCGTGAGAACGCAGCAGGATAACCGGGTCAGCGCGCCGGATTGAGTCCTGAGAACGTGGAGCGGCCCGGCTGGTAGCCGGACAGTGTCGCGCGGGCGAGTGCGGTGATGAACGCGGGCGTGGATACACCGCTGGCGTCCAGGGCCCGCTGGCGGTCGGCTCCGGTGCCCCAGTCATCGAGCCGGCGCAGCAGCCCGGTGACCGTCGCCGCGACGCCCTGGCCGGCCTGGAGATAGGCCTGATCCCGGTCACCAGTCCTGAAATGCTGCGCATGCTGCGCGGCACCGCCATCCCGCCGCCTCGCCGGGACCACGCCCACCGCCAGCACTGGTCGCAGTGACGACGCCGCCACCAGTACCGAGCCAGCCAAGCCCACCGGCGCTGGAATGCCTACGCAGACGCCGCGCGTGATTACAACGAACTACAGCTGCCGTATCTGTCGTGGATGCGGGCGCCTGATCTCGGTGACTGTGCGTGATCACTGGGACGGGGCGGGCGGCTGGTAACGATCTTGCAGCGGCGGCGTGTCAGGCGTGAGAGCGTGGCGAAGCTCCGCTAGCTGTCAGGGTTTGTGTCGAACATCCTGATGGGCCAGGGAGCTTCGCCTGGTAAGTCTGGCATACCCGGGTGCCTGCCGGCCAGCGCCGGCGAGCCGGGCGGGCAGGCGGGGCTTGAGCTGCTCGGGCGGGCGGGCATGGTCGCTGTCGGGGTCGCGGACCTGGCGTCCCCGGCCCGGAAGGGCCTGGGGAAAGACGGCCGGACGGCGCTGGTGGCGGCCGGTGCGGGGCCGGTCCGGACCGGGGATCTGGTGGTGTTCTGCAAGCCGGTCGCGGTCGCGGCGGCGGTAGTCCGCCGCGACGGCCGGGTGCAGGCCGCCGGCCATCCCGCTGATCACGTGCGGCTGGGGGTGGCCGAGGAGCGACTGGACGCGCTGTGCGGTGAGCCCGGCATCATCGATAAGGTCGCGGCCGGCGCCACCCTGGAAGGCCGGGTCAAGGGCACCGCGCGGCGGGCGATGACGGCCGCGCTGGTGATCCGGCTGGTGCTGCTGATGACCTTGATGCCCGGCTCGTGCTACGCGGAGGCGATCACCGCGCTGCTGGGCGACCTGCCGCTGGTGCCGTGGCACCGGCCGTACCGGGTGCCCACTGACGCGGTGGCCTGCACCTGGCGGGACGCGGCCGGCCCGGCGCCGCTGGAGCAGCTGCGGGACCGGGCGCTGGCCGGCATCGACGCTGAGCACCGCGAGCATGACTACCGCGCGGTGACCGTGGGGGAGCTGGACGTGGGCTCGATCGACGGGTCGCTGACCCGGGTGCCGGACACGCCGGCCAACCGGGACGCGTTCGGGTCCGCGGGCACCGCCGACGGGTCCGCACCCTACCCTCAGCTGCGGGAGCTGCGTTGCTCGGTCGCCTCGACCCGCGCCACCGTGGGCGTGGTGACCGGGCCGTCCGGCGCCGGCGGCGGCCGGGACAAGGGCGAGGCCGAGCAGAAGCTGCTGGACGGCGCCCTGGCCAGGTACCCGGCCATCTTCACCCCGGACCGGCTGTGGGTAATGGACCGCAACTTCCCCGGCGTCCCCCGCATCAAGAAGATGCTGGCCACCGGGACGCACGTGCTGATCCGGGTCAAGGACGGCATTACGCTCACCCGCACCGGGGACTTCCTGCCCGACAGGTCCTATCCCGCCCTCATCTGCGGCGGCGGCCAGCAACTGGCCGTCCGGGTGATCGAATACCAGGTCAGCGTCGCCGGGCGCGACGCCCCGGAGCTGTTCTGCCTCATCACCGACCTGGACGGCCACCAGGCCTACCCGGCCGGGATGCTCGCCGCGGCCTATCACTGGCGGTGGATCGGCTCCGAGACCACCCTGAAGGAAGCCAAGTCCGCGATCCGCGAGTCCGGGCCGTCGGCCGGGCCGATGCTCCGCTCCGCAACCCCGCCGCTGATCGCCCAGGAACACGCCGCCTGGGTCATCTCCGCCGAGCTGGCCCGCGCCATAGCGCGGGACGCCGCCGCGGTCGCCGCCCCGGCCCGCAAGGGCCGCCGCGCCGGGCTGCCCGTCCACCCCCGGGAAATCTCCTTCACCGCCGCCCGCCGCGCCATCATCGCCACCACCCGGTCCGGCGCGGCCACCGCCAGCCTGCCGCCCGCCCTGATCAGCGCGAACCGGGCCCGCATCCTGGCCAGCCTGGCCCGGTGCCGGATCACCGTGGACCAGAACCGGCACCGCGACCGCAAGACCAAGGCCCGGCCCGGCTTCCCGCACGGCGGCCCGCGCGTTCCCACGCTCACCGCACCCGCCCAGATCAGCGTCTGCGGCACCGCAGCCTGACCCCGGCACCCGTCACGATCCTGCCCAGCCACGCGCACGCCGGCCGTGGAACCGGCCGCCACCCCCGAGCGCCATCCGGGACATCGCCCTGAGCTCACCCAGCGTCACCATGGCCGATCCGCGCCAGTACAGGCACCTCAACCGTAAACATGCTCTTCTAAATGGCATTGGGTTCTGAGCGCACCTGGACGCCGCTGCGTCGCGGTCGTGTCGGCTGCGGCAGTGAATGCCGCTGGCGGCTGACGGTGAAGATCGCCAATTACTGCCATCATTCCCAGTGGATGCCGGTGCTGGCCCGCCGGGGTTCGTGAAGGCTGGGCTCGATGACGCAGCCAGGCTGGCCAACGGCCCGTCGTATCTCTTGATCTCCTCCGCGCCCTCGGCCGCCCGGTCGTGTCGAATGGCACGCTCAAGATTCGTTCCTGGTGAACATGATCACGAAGCGTTCCTGCTGAAGTAGCGGCGCGGGTTGTCCACCAGCATCTGTTGGATCTGCGCCTCGGTCAGGCCGGATTTGCGCAGAGCTGGCAGCACATCGTCGCTGATGTGTGTGTAGTGCCAGTTGGGCATGATCGCCGCCCTGGCTGCGTCCTGGTCGGCGCCGAAGTAGTCGATGAAGCAGTTCGCGTCCTGTGCGAGCACCATCCGGTCGGCGTAGCCGCGTTCGGCCAGCGCTGCGATCGTCCGGATGCGGTCTGGCGTCGTGTTGAACATGTCGAGCCCGAAGCGGTCCATGCCGAGCGTAGCCCCGGTGTCGGCCAGCTCCATGAGGTAGTCGAGGTCGTTGCTGTCCCCGGCATGCGCGATGACCACCTTGGCCAGGTCGACACCTTCGCTGCGGAACAGGTCAACGGCCAGCCGGCCCGACTGCGCCAGGCTGGAGGTGTGTACCGTGATCGGCGCACCGGTCGCAAGGTGGGTACGGGCGACCGCCCGCGCGATGCGGTCTATGCCCGGAGTGAGCCCTGCCGCCTCCACGCAGCACTTGAGCAGCGCCGCCTTCACGCCGCTGGTGCCGATGCCGTCGACGATGTCGCGGGTGAAGTCGGTGATCATCGGCTCTGGCACGTCGAGCAGCAGTCCCGGACCACGGTAGGCGTACTGCTGGGGCAGCTCCTCATACACGTACAAGCCGGCGGCCACCACGATGTTTAGGTCGACCTGTTCGGCGATCCGCTGTATGCGCGGTATGTAGCGGCCAAGTCCCCACACGGTCAGGTCCACGATCGTCTTGATCCCCTTGTGGTGCAGAGTGCGGAGCTTGCTGACCGCATCTGCCACCCGGACGTCCTCGTCCCACCACAGGCCGTCACCATAGTTCTGCATGTGCTCGGTGGACAGGGCGAAAACGTGCTCGTGCATGAGTGTCGGGCCGAGATCGTCGACATGGACTGGCCCCCGTACCGTCTCAACTGTCGCCACGGCGCCTCCTCTGCGATGTCTGCGGGCTACGTTCTCGGCCCGCGCCGGTTTAGAACAATGCGGGCGTCCGTTTCGGGGATCTTGCCAGCCGGGCGATGGCGGCGGAGCAGATGTCCGCCTTGGCGATAAACACGTGGCCGTCGAGCTGGGCGCCGAACTGGATGCGGTTGGTGCTGGAGGTGAGGATGACGATGGGCGGGGCGGGCAGCAGCGCGCGCAGCCGGCAGGCGATGGCGAACCCGGTTTCTGCTGCGGGTGTGACATCTACGATGACCACTTCGGGGTGGAGCGCCCGGGCCATCGTCAGTGCGTCACGGCCGGCACTGAGGTCGGCAACCACGTCGGCACCTTCGGAGCGAAGCAGGGCGCAGAAGGCCGCGCGCGAGATCTCGTGATCATCGATGATCATGATCCGTAGCGCATCGTTGCAACCAGGAGACTCGGGAGCGCTGGTTCGCATACGCCCACGATCCCTGCGCGGGCCGCTGGTCGCATCGGTGATGTCACCAGTTCCGGTGGTTGTGCCGGGTGCGCCGGTCCATTGCTGGAGGAGGTGGTGCGCTGGCACCGGCTGGCCTGCCGCTAGCCGGGGCCCTGGTGGGGCAGGCCGTCGCGCACGAGTTCGGTGCGGGAGGCGATGCCGAGCTTGGTGAAGACCTTATGCAGGTGGTAGTCGACCGTGCGCGGGCTGAGGAACAGCTGCGCGGCGATCTCGCGGTTGGTCAGGCCGTCGGTGACCAGCCCGGCGATCTGGAGTTCCTGCGGCGTCAGCTGGTCGACGGCAGAGGCATCGCGCTTGCGGACGGTTTCCCCCGTTGCCCGCAGCTCAGCCTCAGCGCGCTCGGCCCAGGGCACCGCGCCCAGCCGCCGGAAGCCGTCTATGGCGGCGCGCAGGTGAGCGCGCGCATCGGTGCGCCGCCGCTCCCGCCGCAGCCACTCGCCGTACAAGAGCTCGGTGCGGGCCCGCTGCATGGGCGGCAGGCCCGAGCCGAGCGCGATCGCCTGGCCGAACGCTTCCTCCGGGTTGGCCTCGCCCAACAGCGCCTCGCAGCGGGCCAGCAACGCCCGGCGTGCGGTTGTCGGGGCAGCTGCCACGCGCCTGTGCAGGCTCTGCAGCCGCGCGGCGGCCTGTTCGCGCCGGCCGGCCCGCACGCCGGCTTCCACGGCGTCGGGCATGACCTCGAGCGCAATGAGGGGATTGTGGTGGGGATGGTCGGAGCTGGTGATCGCGAGCAGCCGCTCTGCTGCCTCGGCCGACCGGCCGGCGGCCAGCTCGATGAGCCCGAGCGTCCACTCGGCGCCGATGGCCGGAAACAATGATCCGCGCCGCTGGTTCAGCGCCACAGCTTCTTCGATGTGCCTGCGCGCATCCTGCTCACGGCCCCAGGTGGCTTCGACGGCGGCCATGTTCACCAGATGCCCGCTTGAGCCGTAGCCAAGGTCGACCGACAGGCGGTATCCCTCCTGCGCCGCGGCGTACGCGAGATCGAATTGACTCAGCCACAGGAACTCCATCGCCTGCCGGCGCAATACCAGCGGCAGGAGCCCGACCAGCCCGTTCCGGCGAGCGTGGTCGACCGCGCGGTTGACGTAGGGCAGGCCGGCCCCCAGGCCCTTGCTGGCCGAAGCCGCATCGGCCGCCCACATCAGGGCGCGCGGGTCCGTGACCATGTCGGCGCGGCCGAGAGCGTCCGTGATCAGCGCCTGAGCCTGATCGTGATCTCCGGCGTACGCCCGGGCGAAGCCGCCGAACGCCGCGATCTTGAAGCGGTCCAAGTCGTCGGCGGCCGAGATGCGCATGGCCCGCTGGCCAAGCTCCACTACAGCGGCCGGATCGCCGGCGAACTGCGCGGCATCGGCCGCCTCGAACAGCATCTCGACGGTCAGCGAGGGATCCGTGCTCGCGTCCGCGGCGTCCACCAGCACGGCATAGGCCTCCTGCACGCTTCCCGTGTGCGCTTCGATCAGCCCGCTCAGGTGCAGCAGGTGCGTCCGCGTCTGGCCGGTGGCCAGCGGCAGCGCCCGGCCGATGATCTCACGGGCGCGGTCGGGTTGCCCGGCATCCCAGGCGGCGTGCGCGGCCGCTGCGATCCGCCGCGCCCGGCGGGCCTCGTCGGTGCTCAGCTCCGCGGCGCGCAGGTAAGCTGTGGCCGCCGATGAGTGCCCGGCCCGCAGCTGCGCCCGGCGGGCGGAGGCCTCCAGTGCCGCTGCAACTTCCTCATCGCCGGTCAGGGCGGCCATGGCCTGGTGCCAGACCCGGCGGTCGGCGTGGTCGTCGCCGCAGAAAGCGCTGGCCAGCGCGGCGTGCGCTTGCTGGCGCTGGCTCAGCGTCGCTCCCTGGTAGAGCGCCGAGCGGACAAGCGGATGCCGGAACGCGATTGTCTTGTCCGTGACGCGGATCAGGCCGGATCTCTCGGCAGGATCCAGCGCGTCCGCCGGCAGATCCAGCGCGGCCGCCGCCCGGAGCACGGCTGGGGCGTCGCCGGTGTTGTCAGCCGCGGCGATCAGCAGCACGGTCTGCGCGGGCCGGGGAAGGCGCGCGCTCCGCTGCCGGAACACGCCCTCCAGGCGGGGTGTGAGCAGCATCGCGTCTGGCAGCGGGACCCGCCCGTTCAGCTGCTCCTCGGACAGGCTTCCTGGCAGCTCCAGCAAGGCCAGCGGATTGCCGTCGGCTTCAGCGAGCAGCCGCTCGCACACGCTGGGCGCCGCCGCACGTCCCATGGCCGCCAGCACCTTGACGGCGGCGTCCTGGCAGAGCCCGGTAAGCAGGAGTTCGGGGAGTCCGGTGGCCTCAAACCGGCCCGGCTCACTGTCCCGCACGCCGAACAGGATCGCCAGTTGCTCGACCCGCAGCCGACGGGCAGTAAACACCAGCGCGTCCGCTGATGGCCGGTCCACCCATTGCGCGTCGTCGACCAGGCACAGCAGGGGCTGGGTTTCGGCGGCGGCCGCAAGCAGGCTGAGCACCGCTGCGCAGATGAGCAGCCGATCCGGCTGCGAGGACGGCGCCAGCCCCAGCGCGCCCGCCAGTGCCTGTGACTGAGTGTCCGGTAGCTCGCCCAGATACGTCAGGACCGGCCGAAGCAGTTCATGCAGCCCGGCAAAGGCCAGGTCGGACTCGGCCTGGACCCCGCACGCGGACAGGACCATCATCGGCGGCGCGTGCGCTCTGGCGTAGCCCAGCAGCGCTGACTTGCCGATCCCGGGCTCGCCCCGCACCACCAGCGCCCCGCCCGCGCCAGTCCGGGCACCCGCCAGCAAACGGTCAACGACCGCGCACTCCTGCTCGCGTCCCGGCAGCCGCGCGAGCCCAGGCCCAGGCCCCGCCATAGCGCGCATGGTAACCGGTGTCCCGGCCGTCGGCCAGAGGCCGTAAGACTCTCCGCAACCGGCGGCTAGCGATGTGACACGCGTACTAAGCCAGGTCGGGGCCGGAACTGGATCATCTCGAGGTCGCTCATGTCGTCATCTCCGGCTCGGCCTGCAGCTCGGGCGCGTCGATGTGCACCAGGCCCACCTCGGTCACCCGCTGAGGGTGCCGGGCGTGCAGGTAGATCAGGTAGATCACACCGACGGCCATGAACCCGGCCACGCCCGGCCCCATGTACGACGCCGGCGGGGTCAGCGGCGCGACGAAGGAGAACACTCGTATCCCCGCCGAGGTCAGCCAGGCCGGAACGAACGCGGCGATCCCCGCCACCGGGATGATCAGGTGCAGCAGCGGGTTCCAGCGCCTCCCGGACCCCCGCCGCGCGGGCGAGGCGAAGTACCCGATGCACGCCGCGTTGACCACGATGTACACCGCGACCAGGACGATCACGATCCCTGTGGCGAGCATCGCGAACGCGTTGACCGGGTTATAGGCCAGGCCGAGCCCGAGCATGACCGTGACAGTCAGGCCGAAAGTGGCGAAGATGGCCACCACCGGCGAGCGGTGCCGGGAGTGCACCTGAGCCAGGATGTGCGGGAAGGCCCGGATCCTTCCCATCGCGTAGCCGGTCCTGCTGGCCACGTTGACCCCGGCGTTGGCGTTCGCGATCGTGGAGTTGACGATGGCGAGGAACACGAAGAACCAGAACAGGCCGTACAGCGAGCGGGCCATCCCCACCCAGGACGCTGACCCCGAGCTGCCGAATCCGGCGAACGCTGCCGGGCCGAAGGCCACGTCCACCGCGTAGGTGGTGAACACGTAGAGCAGGCCGATGAGCAGCGTGGCCAGCAGCACCGCCCGCGGGATGGTGCGCCGCGGGTTCCGCGCCTCCTCGGCCAGCGGCGCCGCGCCCTCGAACCCGCCGAATGCCAGTATCGAGTACACCGAGCCCGCGATCACCCCGGAGATGCCGTGGAAGCCCTTCGGGGTGTACTTGGTGGTGAACACCGAGGCCGTGTTGGCGTGCCCGGCGTGGACCACGAAGAGCACAGCGAGTACCAGGAACACCGCGATCTCGGTGGTGCCGAGGATGGTGCCCAGCCGGGCCGAGGTCCTGATGCCGTAGAAGCCCGCGGCCAAGATGATCACCGCGCCGGCCAGCGACCACGGCCACCACAGGTTCGCTGGGTACCCGTCGAAGTCAGAGTTGATCGTGCTGGCCGTGGTGAACCCGAGCTGCAGCAGGACCAGCGGTGCGACCAGGACGTAGACCAGCACGTAGCCCCACGCGGTGAGGAATCCCACCGCCGGGTGCAGTCCCCGGGCCACATAGGTGGCCAGCGATCCCGCCGAGGGCAGCTCGCGGGCCAGCAGGCCGATGCACGAGGCGGTCAGCAGGCAGGCGACGAGCGCGATCAGCACCGACAGCGGCAGCGCCCCGCCCGCGTACAGCGCACCGGCCGGGATGGAGGCCGCGATGGCGGCGCCGGGTGCCATGTCCGTAATCGACTGGAACAGCACCTCACGCAGGCCGATCGCGTCACGGCGCAAGCCCGGCACGCTCGGTGCTGACCCCGACGCGATTTGGCCGATGGTCGCCATGGCGTCATGATCGCATGGACATTTCCTCTGGCACAGACTTCGCTGTGCTTCGTTCGAATTTACGTCATTCAGGTCCACGCCGGGTTTTCGCCGCACGGCGCGGGAGTCAACTCCAGCCCCGTACGACCGCAACAGCACGCCCGGCACCGCGGCCACCAGCCGGGCAATGAGACACGCGGCAGATCGGGTGACTAGCGATGTGACTGGTGACTTCACCGATGCCAGCCGACCGGCGGCCGGGCGAGGTTGGTGACGTAAGCGATGCACCGGTTCCCGGACCTGAAAGGACAGCCGATGATACGCGTTGACCACCTCACCAAGCGGTACGGCACCGTCACCGCCATTGACGGCCTCAGCTTCGAGGTCGGGCCCGGCCGGGTCACCGGCTTCCTCGGGCCCAACGGCGCCGGCAAGACCACCACCCTGCGGATCCTGCTCGGCCTGGCCGCCCCGGACGGCGGCACCGCCACCATTAACGGCGCCCGCTACCGCGACCTGCCGCATCCGGCGCGGACCGTCGGAGCGGCGCTGGAAAATGACTGCTTCCACCCCGGTCGCAGCGCCATTGAGCACCTGCGCGTCATGACCACCGCGGCCGGGATCCCCCGGTCCCGGATCGCGCAGGTGCTGGGCATGACCGGGCTGACCGAGGCCCGGCACCGCCAGGTCGGAGGCTTCTCCCTGGGCATGCGGCAGCGCCTGACCCTGGCCGCCGCCCTGCTGGGCGATCCCGGCGTGCTGATCATGGACGAACCGCTCAACGGCCTGGACCCGGACGGCATCCGGTGGATGCGGGACCTGCTCCGCCAGCTGGCCGGCGAGGGACGCACCGTGCTGGTCTCCAGCCACCTGCTGGCCGAGGCCGCCCAGACCGTCGACGACGTGGTGGTCATCAACCACGGCCGGCTCGCCGCCCAGGGACCGGTGGCCCAGCTGGCCGCCGCCACCAGCACCACCCGCATCCGCACCCCCGACACCGCCAGGCTCATCAGCGCCCTGGCCCGCGACGGCATCGCCGCCCACCTGGCCGAGGCCGATACCGTCGAGGTCCGCGGCGCCGACCCGGACCGGGTCGCCCGCATCGCCGCCGCCGGCGGCGTGGTCGTGCTGGAACTGTCCCGGCACACCGACAACCTCGAGGACCTGTTCTTCGACCTGACCAGCCCTCGCACCGGCGACCGGACCCTGGAGGTGTCCCCGTCATGACCGCCATCGCCCGCCTGACCCGGGCCGAGCTGCGCAAGCTCGCCACCACCCCCGCCTTCCTCATCACCCTGGCCATCGCCGTCGCCCTGAACGTGATCGCCGTCGTCGTCGACGCCGCGGTGGCGGGCAAGAACGGCACCCCGCCGCTGGGCACCACGGCCAGCACCGACCAGATGCTCAAGCTGGGCGCGGTGTGCTGCGTGGCCATGCTGGTCCTGGGCATCGTCGCCGCCGGCGGGGAGTACCGGCACCGCACCATCGTCCCGGCCATGCTCATCACCCCCCGCCGCGCCGCCATGGTCGCCGCCAAGACCCTCGCATTGCTCATCGGCGGCGTGGTGGTGTCCGGCCTGACCTTCGGCCTGGGCCTGGCCACCGTGGTCATCGAGCTGTCCGCCCACGGCTTCGACCAGCTGCCTCCCAGCACAGGCCGCCTGTTCGCCGACACAGTAATCGCCGCCACCTTGTTCGGCCTGATCGGCGTCGCGCTGGGCTACATCACCCGCAGTACCGTCGCCGCCGTGGTCGGCGCCATCGGCTGGGTGCTGTTCGTCGAGCTAGCCATCCTGCACACCGTCGCGCCCCAACTGGCCAAGTGGCTGATCACCGGCGCCGCCACCGCCCTGACCGACCCCACGGCGCACGGGCCCGGCACCCTGGCCCCCGGTGCCGCCATCACGGTCCTAGGCGCCTACACCCTGCTGCTACTCGCCGCCGCCACCCAGCTCGTGCAGCGGCGAGACGTGGCCTGACCCGCCCTGCCGTCAGCGGCGGCGCCCCCCAGCGGGCGCCGCCCGACAGCATCCGCCCGGCCCGCCCTCTGAGGACCGATGCCACTGCCCGGGACCGGCGTCCGGGACCGGCGTCCGGGACCGGCGTCCCGGCCACGTCCCGGCCCCGATGGGACGGTAGAAGCGACAGCCACCCCTGGCCGCCGGGACGGCCGGCCCGGCGGTTTCAGGTCATAAGAAACGTTCCGACACCCGAGGAGGCGCCATGCCCTGCCATCCGCACCGACCGTACGGCGGGCCCGGCGCCCCGGCGCCGGGACTGCGCAACAACGCCTCACTCCAAGGTTGCAGCCGTCTGCCGGGGGAGAGACATCATGCACGCGCTGTTCATTGAGCTGTTCATCGAGACAGACGCCGATGACCTGCTGGCCGAGGAGGACCGGCGACGGCGCGTGCGCCAGTCGCGGCCAGCCCGATCGGCCATGGTCGTCAGGCCCGCCGGTAACCGGCAGCACCAGCCGCGGCCGTAACCAACAGATCCGGTCCTCGATCTCGTCAACCCCGGTCTTCACCGGTGCCACTCTGCTGCTCGCCAGCGCCCCCGCTTGTGCGGCGGCAAAACGCGGCCTGACCCGCCCCGGACGTTAGCGGTGGCGCCCCGCACCGAGCGCCACCGTGACTGGCTCGCTACACATAGGCCGCGACCGCTGCCAAACAACGAGCGACAGATCACCAATTCGGGTGCGCTTCCGGTGGCCCGCCTGACGACCAGCGATGGCGACAGATCGGCGGTTAGCGTTCACAATGTAAGTCGCAGTCGGTGATCGCCCGGTGCCGCCGGCTTCGGCGACGATAGAGGTGGCGTGCCGGTGCAGGCTGCTGCGGGCCCGGCTGCCGCCCGCCGGGCCCGTCCCGGTAGGCGGGCATGAGGAGTGTCCGTATTCTGGGAATGCCGGCGATGGGCACAGGAGGCATGATGGCGCGTATCAGCTACGTCGATCCGGGCACGGTGACCGACCCGGAGCTGGCCGGGTACCTGGCCGATGCACGGGAGCACGGGACGCCCCGGCTGGAGAGCCAGGCGATCCGGGCGCACGTCCCGGCGGTGCTGCGCACCTTCAGCCAGTCCTGGCAGCAGGTGTTCCGGGACGGCGTGCTCGATCACCGGGTCAAGGAGCTGGCCCGGGTGTTCATCGCCAAGTCCCTGGAGTGCGGGTACTGCGCCGCCCAGCGCTCGGACCTCGGCGCCGCCCAGGGACTGGACGAGCGCGCCTTCGACGAGGTCATCGACTTCCGCCGGTCGCAGTTGCTGACCGCACGGGACAAGGCCGCGCTGCGGTGGGCCGAGGCGATCGCCTGGGACCCCGGGCTGGCCGATGATGACCTGTGGGCCGAGCTGCACCGCCACTTCACCGAGCCCGAACTGGTCGAGCTGGGCTATTTCATCGGCCTGACGATGGGACAGCAGCGGTTCCTCAAGACCCTCGGCGTGCGCCACGGCGACCTGGGCCGCGACAGCCTGGCCGGGCTCGCCCCCGCCGCCGCCGCCGCGCTGGCCGGCAGCTGACCCCAGCCCGGACGCCACCAGGCGGCCACCGCGGACTACGCCATCCCGCGCAGATCAGCCACCCCGAAGCAGGCCAGCCGACAAGGCGTCACCGAGATCGAGCACCGATCACACGGCGTGAGCCGTAACGGCAGGTTACCGAGTTCCCTGCCGATTCCGCACAGGTCTGGGGACGGCTCGATCCGGATGTTGACTGTGCATAGACGGGCCAGCTCTGCGCGTTCGTGCCCGGGGTGAGGCACGGTTGCGTGTCCTCACCGCGAGGCTGGCGGGCGTTACCTACTCCAACGCGCTTCCGTGCCAGGGAGCGGCTTGCCGATGAGGGCGACGGGGATGAAGAAGCACATCTGGCCGATCGCCATGGTGAGCGTCCAGAGGGCCTTGTGGTCGTAGTGGGCCGATGCCCGGGCGCACAGCTCGTCGGAGACGCGCTCCCCGGACGGGTTCGGGGTGAGGACGGCCTCCGTGAGTTCGAGTGCGACCCGTTCGGCGCCGGTGAAGTAGGGGGCGTCCCGCCAGGACGCCACGGCGGTGATGCGCTCTTCTGGTTCCCCGGCCATGCGGAGGTCGCCGGTGACCCGGACGGTGTGGGAGGTGTTGCCGATGATCTGCCCGGCGCGCAGCTGTACCAGGTTGATGGTGGTCCGCGGGATCGAGCCGTTCGCGGTGGCCTTGGACAGGGCTCCGGCGATTTCTCCAAACTCGGGGATGAACAGGTTGGGGTCGGGCAGACGCGAGGTGAGGTTGCCGAGGTCGGTGGTCGCGGGCGTGGACATGGCAAGGCCTTCCTTGTGAATCTCAGCGGTGTTCGTGGTGTCTCAGTAGTCCGGCGACACAACCACTGAGAATGTGAGGTGACGCGCCGGCCTCACATTCCGGTGCGCTGTCTCGTCGAACTGGTGAGGGCAGACGCGACCACGGGAAGCGGCGGCACCATGAGCACCCCATCTGGGCCGGGAGGCGGCGGGCCTGACCCGGGCCTGAGCGTGATCATCGGCGAGCGGCGTCAGCTGATCAATCTCGCCTGCCGGCTGCTTGGCTCCCTGACCGAGGCCGAGGATGCCGTCCAGGAGACCTACGCCCGCTGGTACGCCATGACCCGGCGGCAGCGGGACGCGGTCGAATCTCCCGGTGCCTGGGTGACCACGGTCACCAGCCGCATCTGCCTGGACCTGCTCGGCTCGGCGCGCGCGAGGCGGGAGACCTATGTGGGCGCATGGCTCCCCGAGCCGCTGCCCGGGCCCGCGGAGGGGCCCGGCGGGCGCCCGGGCGCCTACGCCGGCCCAGCCGACCGCATCACCCTGGATGAGTCGGTCAGCATGGCCTTCCTGGTCGTGCTCGACACGATGACCCCGGCCGAGCGCGTCGCGTTCATCCTGCACGATGTCTTCTGCCACTCCTTCGCCGAAGTGGCCCAGATCACCGGCCGCACCCCGGCGGCCTGCCGCAAGCTGGCGTCGGCGGCCCGCCGCCGCGTCCGCGCCTCGCGGGCTCCCGCGGCCCCGCCAGCCCGGCAGGCCGGCCTCGTCAGGGACTTCCAAAAGGCCTGGGAAGCCGGGGACATTAACGCCCTCATCGGCCTCCTCGACCCCGACGCCACCGCGACCGCCGACGGCGGCGGACTCGTCACAGCCGCCCTGCGCCCCATCGAGGGCGCCGAGCAGATCGCGCGCTTCTACGCCGGGATCGTCGGCAGGGCACCCGACGTGACAATCCTGGAGCGCATGGTCAACGGCCAGCCCGGCCTGGTGGCCCAGCTGGACGGCGCCGTGACGGTGTTCGCGTTCGACATCGCGGGCGACCGGATCAAGCACATCTGGGCCGTACGCAACCCCGAGAAACTCCGCCCCTGGACGACAGGCTGACACGCGCCCCCGCACCGCCGGGCCCGCTGCCAGCTGCCAGCTGTCGGATGCCTGGAGGCAACAGCAGGTCCGACACCGAGATCCGCCTCTTCCACCCGGCGACGCGTCCTCGCCGTGCCAGGCGACGGTCCCACCGTCCCAGATCGACATGTTATGCGCGACTCATCGGGTTGGTCTCGCAG
>Ga0208696_1000854_pt1 | contig 19268 bp, 17 predicted proteins | sample Sb_taG_9_FD_187711 | JGI IMG/M metagenome (GOLD analysis project Ga0208696, IMG submission 187711) | Peat soil microbial communities from Weissenstadt, Germany - Sb_50d_b_LC metaG (SPAdes) (version 2) | ecosystem: Environmental > Terrestrial > Soil > Wetlands > Peat | place: Germany... | reverse complement strand
TGCTGCCGACGCCGCCGCATCGGTACGTGTCAAGTCAAATGAGACACAAGGTTCTGCTGTTTCCTAAGCTGCCTCCCTGGGCGGATGCTGCGTAATGTCGCTGTCAGTGACCGGCTTGTTGATCCATGCCGTGACGGGCATCTTGGGTGCCCGGGGGCGGCGGGTGAAGCGCCGCGGGTTCGCGGCGCAGGCGGCGTTCAGCACGGCCTGGCGTTTGTCCTGGATCGCGGCCGCGGTGCCGATATGGACCGAGTACGGGGTATGCAGGTCTATCCCGGAATGCCGGTGCTCGTGGTTGTAATAGGTGAAGAACACGCCGCAGAACGCGCGGGCGTCTTGCAGTGACCCGAACGTGCCGGGGAACGCCGGGCAGTACTTCAGCGTCTTGAACTGCGCCTCGCTGTACGGGTTGTCGTTGCTGACCTTGGGCCGGGAATGCGATTTGAGGATGGCCAGGTCCGACAGCAGCGCCGATACCGGCTTGGACGTCATCGAGGTCCCCCGGTCTGCGTGGATGGCCTGCGGGGCGGTGCCGCCGTTGAGGCGGACCGCCTCGGTGATGAAGTCTTTCGCCAGCTCGCCCAGCCCGGTAGCGTGCACCTCGAAATGAACGGCGCACCGGGAGAAAATATCGATCATCACGTACAGGTGGTAATACACGCCACGCCACGGGCCCGCGAGCTTGGTAATGTCCCACGACCACGACTTGCTGCAGGCCGTCGGCCACCTGATCAGCGACGCGTCCGGTGAACCAGCCAATGAGCACCCCGACGATATCGAACATCGCCCGCCCCCTCCACCTCGCAGAATGCGACTGGCACCGAGAATACGCGGGGCTATAGTGCCATTACCGGCTTATTCAAGAATCGGCGCGGGTGGGCAAGTCGGTGAGTACGAATCGTGGCGGGACCGGAGGCGTTCACGGGAGTGAGCCAACCAGATACCTGGAGGCACGCGCCTAATAGACACATATGTACGCAATAGTCATAGCGAAAGCGATACGCACCCTACGCGCCGATTCGGCGATATGCGGTTGATATGCGCGCCGCGCATGACACTCGTACCGAGCACTCTTCGAGTACCGATTCGGCAGGGAGCGTCTTCGAGATCGGTGGGACGCGCAGCGCCGGTGTCAGCCGGTGTCGCCGCGGCGCGCCGCGCTAGCGGCGACGAGGGCGCCTGGCCACGAACCACACGACGATGAAGACGGCCATCGCGATCAGCCCGATGATGAGAAACGCCTTGAGCGTTGCAACGATCCCGCCCGCAGCCGTGAAGGCAAGCCAGATGGCGAGGATCGCGCCGAGGATTGTCCCGATGATCCGGCCCATGTCCCTAGTATGCGCCCGGGGCCTCCGGCAGGCGGCGGTCGGGCCGGCCGCCCCGGTCCGGGGCCGGGGCCTTGCGGGCCGCCTGGCGTGCCTGGCCGGGACGGCGCCTGGTCACAGGTGGTCACAGCCCAGGAGATGTGGGGTGAGCTTCGGCAGGATCGGTCGTGTCGATTGACTGACTAGATCGATTTGCAGCCTTGCAGGTGGCACGCTAGCTGCCCGGATTCCACGGCAGCCGGTAGGCGCGGTAGGTGCCCACGCCGTCGGGGAGCTTGGCGTTGAACAGCAGCTTTCCTGACGGGCTGAACTCGGAGAAGTATGACAGCCCGCCCCAGCTGACGAACAGGTCGCCGTTCCTGGTCGTCTGCGCGCTGCCGGTCGCGCCCGCCGTCAGGCCCTCCGGCTGGTTCACGGACTTGATCAGCGTCGCCGTGCCGGTGGCCAGGTCCAGGCTGATCGTGACCGCGCGGCTGGACGAGTACAGGGTCGACTGCCCGTCGGACTCGTCGTCGAAGACCGTGTACACGTTGCCGCCGAGCGCCTCGGGGTCGTGCTGGAACGCGAAGATCTCGCCGGCGCTGTCCAGCTTCTGGCCGGGCGCGGCCTTGATGGCGAACGTGCTGTGCTTGCCGCCGAGCTGCCACATCATCGCCCCGGTGCGGAGGTTCACCTTGTAGATGGTCCAGGTGAAGCGCGAGCTGATCAGCAAGTTGCCGTCGGTGTCGAGGTGGACGGCGTTGATGTGGAACCAGTCCCATGGCTGGCCCGGCTGCGGCATCGGCGCGTGGCTGTCGCTGTAGGGCACGTGGTCGGAGCTCACCCACTGGAACAGCAGCTTGCCGGTCTTGATGTCGATCTCCTGCACGACGCCGTCCATGACCTGCTGGTGCGCGGACAGGCCGAGCGAGGTCAGGTTGGCGGTGCCGATCGTGTCAGCGAGGATCAGCGCAGTGTTCCACGGCGTGATCAGGAACTCGTGGAAGTCGGGCAGATACCCGTTCGCCGGCTTGACGGTGGCGATCTGCTGGTAGCGGGCGTTGTAGATAACGTCCTCGCCGCCGGTGCTGCTGCCCTGGAACCAGGTCAGCACCGGCTTGCCCAGGTAGGTCTGGGTGCGGAAGTCGGTGGCGAACGTGCCCGCCGGCAGCCGGTGGAACCAGAGCACCTTGCCGGTGATGCTGACGATCTCCGGGCCGGTGCCGTACTGGCCGCCGCTCTGCGGGGCCAGGAAGATGTCGCCGTTGCCGTTGTCCGCGCCCTCGGTCAGCACCGTGACCGGAGGTGCTTGCGTGCTCGCTGTCGCTGTCGCTGCCGGTCCGGACGAGCACGAGACGACCGCGGCGCACAGCGCGGCAGTCGCCAGTGCCGCGGCTACCTTGAACTTCACCAGCACCTCCGAGACAGTTCGCCGCCCCGCCGGAAACTCCCTCACCCCCTATAACGAGCAACTCACCCCGCCGTTCCCGCTATGCGGCGACCAGTTATCGCTGGCGTCGTGAGCGAGCATGTTGTGGTGATCGGGATGGACGGGGTCACCGCCGCCATCCGCCGGTTCACCGGCGGCTGGAACGACCGCTGCGAGCCATTCACCTGGACCAAGCCCGTTATCTCAAGCCCCATTTTGGGTGTCTTTGCTGTAAACGCGGCGGGCCATGGTCCGATCACCTAGAGGGACCGGTCTGGGAACTACGGATCCGGCTTTGCGATGTTGCGGCCCGGGTGACGTACAGGTGTACCGCTGATGGGAGGATCGTGCTCCTGACGGTGTTCCGAAAGACTCGGCAGCACGACCAGAGGCAGATCGACCGGGCAGTCCGGGCGCAGAAACTCTGCCAGCGCGATCACCAGGGACCAGCGGCTGAGACCTACGAAAGGCAGGTGTGATGACTGGTCACCACACCCGCTGGGTGCGCCCGGAGGCACAGGCGGAAGATCCTGAGCGGATCGCCATCCGCGAGGCCCTGGCCTTCGGAAAGGCGGTGTATGACCAGCGCCGCGCCCTGGGCCTTAGCGTCTCCGAGCTGGCCGGCCGGGCTGACATGACCGTCGATGAGATCGAATGCATCGAAGAGGGCGGCATCGAACCCACCATTGCCCTGCTGCGGCGCCTGGCCGCAGCGCTGGACTCCGATGTGCACATGACCGCGGGACACGACCTCGGCTCGGTGTGGTTCGAAACCCACGCAGCCTGACCCGATCAGGCCAGCGCGGCTGTTTCCGGCGGCGCGCCTTTGCGCACGCATGTCACAACTCGCGTGCCCGCGTTGTCATCAGCTGACGGTAGGTTGGTGCGGTGACAGGACCGGACCGACGTGACCTCGGCCGGGTGTTCAACGAGGTGCCCGAGCTCTACGACCGCGTGCGGCCGACGTATCCCGATGAGTTGTTCGCCGATCTCGTCGCCATCACCGGCATGGACAGGCAGTCGTCGGTGCTTGAGGTGGGCTGCGGTACCGGTCAGGCGACACGCTCGCTGGCAGCGCTCGGGTACTCGGTGACCGCCATCGAGCCCGGCGCGGGCATGGCCGCGCTTGCTCGCCAGCGGCTCGCCGCCTTCGGCAATGTCGAGGTCGAGAATTCGACGTTCGAGGAGTGGGACGACTGCGGACGGCGCTTCGATGTCCTCGTGGCCGCGTCGGCGTGGCACTGGGTCGACCCGTCCATTGGCTGGCGCCGGGCGCATGACGTGCTCCGTCCGGGGGGATGGATGGCGCTGCTCGGCAACGTTGTCGTCCGCCGGCCGGGTGTGCCGGAGGTGTACGCCGAGACCGCCGATCTCCACGAGCGGTTTTCCCCCGGCGACCCCGGCTGGGGTCATCCGCCGCTTGAGGACGAGGTGCGGATGACGGACGAGGGCTGGGGACTGGTCACAGACCCCGGCAGCTTGTTCGGCCCGACGATCGTTCGGTGGTACCCGGCTGTTCAGTGGTTCGACGGGGACGGCTTCGCGGATCTCCTCCGCTCGACGTCGATGTACCGCAGGCTTGAGAGCGACGTCCGTGAGCCCCTGCTCGACGCGATCGCCGAGCGTATCCGCACGCAGATGGGCGACCAGGCATCACGCCGCTACCTGAGCGTCCTCCGTGCCGGACGGCGTGCCGGGTGACCGTAGCGGCGATGGGAGGCCTCCATACCGCTACTCGGGGAACTGCTCCGCGCCTGTCGGCTCAATATGCTGCACCTGATTCATCGCCTGGCGGAGCCTCGCGAGCTCCCAGTACATTTGTCTCCGGGCGCGGTTCGAGTTTCCCAGCGGCCTATGCTCTGGCAGGCTATGCCACGGGTTGTAGCGGAGAACATCTGCGAATGCGAGCTGCTCGTCGGAGGTGAACTTCTGGGCCGGCAGCCGCAGCCGCGCCACCGGGACGTACGGGGAAAGCTGCTCCGGCCACTTGACCGTGGCATCCTCGATCGGCATCAGGAACGAGTCGGTCTGCACCTGCACCATGAAATCGAACTCCCACTGCCCCGCGGCAAGGGTCCTGACCATGGCGTCCCGCAGATAGTTCTCCGCAGGCCGCGCGGGGATCCTCGTCCTAGCCGGTGATCGTGGCTTCAGCGAGTACTGGACGGCCTGACCCTCACCGAGCAAGAAAGGAACATTGCTGTAGTACTGCACTTCGAGCGGGTTCGCTTGCATCGGCGAGTAGAGCAACTGCATGAACATATGCAGCAGGTGCGGGTCATACGGGTTGATGGCGTACGCCAGTGGCGCCTTTGCGCGCACCCACCGCTGCAGCTTCGCGTTCTCGCGGATGTTCGGGGTGACGAAGCTCGCGGGGCTTACCAGGATCAGATCCTGGGTGAGCTGCTCGTCCTCCATCAGCTTTGGCCCGGGCATGCCCATGACCTTGATGCCGACCGAACACTGACCTAGATCCTCGATATCCGGCGGAGCGTACGGGCCGGGACCGGAGAAGCGGACCCATGCGGGATAGGTACGTGGCTCCGCGAACAGGCCGCGGCGAAGGTTCACCGGCAGGCCTGGCAGAACCGAGAACTCGCCGCGCAGCACACCGAACGTCTTGGTGTTGCCGAACCGCTGCGCGCCGCCCGGGAGCCAGTTCTCCCTGGTGAACTTGGCGATTTCGTCGATGGTCGCGCGGATGTGCTGTTCCTCGCCGGGAAGCAGCTGCTCCTCCGCCAGCCCCAAATGATCATCTTGACGCCGGGAGTTCTGCAGCGCCTGCGCCCATGTGAACAGCGGGGGCCTGAGCCATTTGTCGAATTGCGGCCGGTACAAGAACTCTGTCCGCCGTTCCAGCCGCCAGAACCAGAGGAACAGGTCGCTGAGCGGCCGGAAGACCAGGAAAGTGAGCAGCCCCTCGGGGTCTACCAGAGAACGCTCCTGCCCTGTGGGCTGCCCGGCTGGCACGATGCGCGAGAATCTCCTCTCTGTCCGCGGCACCCAGGCGCGGCGTCTCTGCGCGCTCAACGCGTGAAGTCCAAGGAGAAGTCGAGGACGTGGCGGCGCCCCCAGAAGACGATTCCGAGAAAGACTCCCGGGGCGATTTCACGGATCTCGTCCCGGATCCGGCGGGCAGCAAACGACGTCTTCGAGTAGTCGAGGACGATGCACGGGGCGCCGTCGTACCAGCTGTCCTGTTTGTAGATCACGGCTTCTATCGCCTCGATCTGAAGTGGCGTCAGGATGTTCAGCAGGCGCGCCGTGCGTGCGCTTACCACCTTTCCCCGCCAGGCGAGAGCGTAGGCCAGGCCGGCGGTCACCCGGGCCGGCAGGCCGCCCGTGCCGAGGAGAACCGTCCCGCGGCCGCGGCCGTCAGGGATCGCGCCGACCCTCCCTGAGCTGAACAGCTTGGCCAGCTTCGGTCTTGTCGCGGTGATCAGCGTTGCTGGATCGGCCGTATTTATCGTGTGCATGTTTCCCCCAGGTTGGTTATGTCACGTTCCCCGGGATGGGGAGTGATCTGGTCGCCGCGGCTGCGCCAGGTAGCGCAGAGCCGAGATGCCGGGAAGGAAGAGGTAGGCGCCTCCTCGTGTCCGCACGAACTGGGGTACGCCGCGGTAACGATGGCGCACTGGGCGCTGCGGAACGGTAAACGTCGCGCCTGCGGGCTGACGGGTGCCGGTGAGCGGGTCAGTGTCGTCGTAAAGTCCGCCGAACGTGGTGTTGTTCAGCCAGGTGTGCTGGACGAATTCGAACTGCCTGGACAGGTTGGCCGCCAGGCAGAGGAAATAAAGCCCGGTTTCGGGACGGCCGTTCCCGGCCTGCTCGTAGCTGCGCGCACGGCGCAGGAGGCGGTGCAGATCGCTGGTGTTAAGCGAGCTGGCGGGGTTCGGGGGCAGCGAGTCGCGCGGGTTCGCCCGGCGGATGTGCGCGCCGATGGGGCAGACGAGCCCGAGCGGGTCAGCCTGATAGCCAAAGCCGTTATCGTCGCCGAGCGCCGGTACGTCCTTGTCCGGTGCGTCGATCAGGGGCGCGCCACTTGGCCATCGGCCTACCATCTTCGCGGCCAGCGCGACCCGCCTGTCTGGATCTTCGGTTCCGTCGGGCTGCCTGGTGACCTGGTCAAGGAACCGCCAGAATCCGTCGACGTCCTGCTCAAGCTGACGAAGGACCAGATAGGTGCCGTTTCGCCCCAGGTCAGCCGTGCCGCTACCGGCAGGGTCAGGAAGCAGCAGGCGCCCAGGGTCGTCGGACGCCGGCAGTAGCGGCCGGTCGGTCAGCTGGCCGCGGGCGTTCGGGTAACCGAGGACGAACTCGCCCGCGGGCACTGGTCGCTGAGCGCCAGCCGCCTTTGGGAGCCCGGCGATGACTGGCTGGGAGATCCCGTCGTGGAAGCCGAACGGCTCCTGGCTGGCCAGTTCACGGGTGTACAGCTCGGTAACGTCCCTGATGCCCAGCTCGGCGAGCCGCTGCAGCAGGACCGACTGTCGCTGCGTGAGGATGCCTGGCGTGGTGGCGTAGACCAGGATGAGACCGTCAATCGGCGGTCTTTGCGGTCCGCCCCACGCCCAGGAGCGCGGGTCAGATTCCCCGACGTCCCCGAGGAACCGGCTCCGATTGGTCTCGGTCATGCCCTCGATGAACTCGGCGGAGAATCCGGCCATGACGCTGTCCGGCAGACCGAGCTGGCGCAGGCCAGAAGGTGTGAGTGCGATGTGCAGGGCGGTGTCCCCGGAGAACGGCGCCGCGTTCGTGACCTGCGGCAGCAGCCACTTCAGCAGCGCCTGGGTCGCGGTCGGCTCGCGGGCCGCGAAGATGGTGAACCGCGCGTACCGGTGCTCCTTGTACCCGCGGGCAAACAAGCCCTGGATGTCGGCGAGGTCAAGCTGCACGGCCATGACATGCCTCACAAGAGCGAGAGCCAGCGCTCGGCGGCGGCGGGGCTCATCTCGCCGCGCAGGCCAGCCCGGATCTGGGCGTTCTTCTCGATATTGACCGCGCTGAGCCATGGGTAAGCGCTGTACCACAACGGCACGGGCACCTGATGAATGCGCAAGCTATTTTTAAACTGCTCCTCGTACTTTGCGCCGCCCCAGAACAGCCAGCGGGTCGGCGGATAGCCGACAGCGTTGCCGAACGCAGCGTTCAGACCCCACCAGACCTCGTCAATGAAATCGTCGTTATAAGCCTCGACGGCACCATCGTAATTGCTCGCGAAGGTCATCCTCCGCCAGCCATCAAGGGGTACCCACCGGGCAAAATGGATCGTCGTTATCCCGGCCAGGCTCCCATCGTTGTACACGTGCCGGACCGCATAGTTCAGGGCAAACATCACCCCACGGATCGTCACGAGCCGCAGCAGCCCGGGTTCGATGAAGCCCACGACAGCGAAAGGATTCTGTGCCACGTAATCCTCGTAGCTCGCGAGCGTCTCGAGGTGCTGCAGCGTCGGGCGCTCGGTGACCGGCGTGTCGCGTTGCTCGGCCAAGCGCAACAGCACCGCCAAGGTCGGCAGGGCGAACGCGAGCGCCGGGAGCAACGGCACGAGGGCCAGCGGAACCACGACCTCGTTCACCGCCTCGCGCGCCCGGAATGTCAGGGATGGCGGCGCCGCCGGCTTCATCGCCCACGCCAGATCCGCCCGCCCCGCTACATACGCCTGCAGGTCCCGTCGCACAGCGGCGGGCGCCCGGCCGGTCCAGTCGGCCCGGTCGAGATAGGCCTCCAGCACATCGCGCAAGTACGCTTCCTGGCGGATCTGGCGCAACCCGCGCCCGACCGTGTTGACATAGACGGCGCTGGCCTGAACCAGGTGCTGACGAAGCCAGCCGATCCGCGCACGGCGACGGGCAGCCGGGCCCGGATAGCCCGCGCAGTACCCGAACGCCTGGTTGATCCCGTCTCCGGCCACGTCGATGAGCTCATCCAGGTGCCGGCGCAGCGGCGCGTCCACCTCCGTCATGAGCACCAGGCTGGCTGGGATGGGCCGGCCCTTCAGATCGTCGGTCTGCTCGATCAGGAAGAGCTTGGCGAAGTGCAGCCCGCGCATGTGACGGAAGTGGAACGGGCCGTCCGCCAGCCCCTGCGGTGCGCTCGCGGTGAGCCATTTGCGGAGATCGGCTACCTGCTCCGCCGCGACCATCGCCCGGATCGTCACGCCAAGTTGATGTGGCATGGCAGCGCCCCCCTGCCCGGACCAAATATGATCACCGCACGCTCACCCGGCTCCACGGCTGGAAACCGTTCTGAACCCCGCGTAGCGCCGGGCGGAGTTGCGGATAATGGCGCAACACGATATCAATCATGGACGTCCCCTCCAGCCAAGCCATGCCGGTCGGCGTGTAGACCTCCGGCGTAAAGTCAGTGGTGAAGAAGCGGTCACTGTTCAGCCTGCGGGACGCCATGAGTATGAAAATACGGAAGGCGGTGTCGCTGAAACCGAAACCAGCAGGCCTTTTCTCGGCCAGCATTCCGACTATCGTATCGACGGAGTCGACGTCGCGGTAGATTCGGCGGAGTGCGGCGAGCTGATCCGGGTTATCGGTGAGTTCCTCGAAACTGCCGGCAGGCCGCAGATGAAGGAGCCGGCGGAACTGGTTATAGCGTGGCACGCCAAGCTCCCGGGTGCGCAGAATGTCGGTGGCCGCCAGGTCCATCAGCCGGTCATTATCTGGCCGCTGGAACTGCTGCAGGAAGCGCGGGTAATTGTTCAGGACGAGCGCGCCGGGATGAGCGGTGGCGAAGCTGTAGATGATATCGCCCATGTCGATGCGCGCAGCGACCTCTTGCGCGTTGGGGCCGGCGATCTCCGGGAACGCATGCTCAGAAATAACCTGATCGTCGGCGGAACGCCGGAAGGTGTAGTCATCGGGGATGAGGGGATGCATCCGGTAAATGATCGAGAATTCCTCGGTGAGCGAGTACGGGACGCCGAAATGGTCCTGCGCCGAGCCGGGGATTCCGCTGATTACCTCACTGCCGCTGATCCGGCCGAAGATCTGGTGAATCCGCTCCCCGGCGACGCCCCACCAGTTCGCGCTCATGCCCGTCACAGTGGTCGGGTGGGCGATGATGGCCGGTGTCCACTCGGTGGTGTGAATCTTCGCGATGAGCCCCGCGCTGACCAGCCGCGCCCGTTGGTAGAGCTCCTCGTCGGCCCATTGCGGGTACGCCGACTTGAGCGCGTCGGCGATCGCGTTGTGCTCCCGGATGAACAGGGTGCTCATCATGTTCAGTCCCAGCCACCAGCCCGGGACGAAGGCCGGGCTCAGGGCCGGATCGTCAGGCAGGACGAGCTGGTTGTCGGCGCCGATGAGGAGCTTGCCATCCGCCCCGCTGCGCCGCGGCACCTGGTCTCCGGCGGTGGTGCCGCCGCCGAACAGCTGTGACGAGTCCCACCACGGTGTCTCGGTGTTGAGGAAAGTCTGCGGCCCGTCATGGTCGTCAGTGCGGGTGGGATCGGTCAGCGTCTTCAGCACCGTCAACGGCCGCTGCGGCCACGGGTCATCTGCGGCCAGGGGCAGCTCGAAAACGTGCTGCGGATCGCCGGCGCCGTGACTCAACCAGTCTTTCACCATGAACTGGATCCAGGCGGCCGCCAGCAGGTTCAGGCTCGTCGCCGGAATGAAGTCATGCCGGGCCAGCAGTTCCCGGCTGACCACACGCGGGTTCGGGTCCAGGATTTCGTCCGGCGCTTCCTGATATCCGTACTGCAGGGGCACGTTACGGCCGAAACGGGTACCCGCCATGCCCATCGCCGGGCTGCGAAGGTCGTTGTAGGCGCCGTCGGGTGTCCGCGCGGTGAGGCTCTCGGGGGTCGGCGCGGGGAGCTTGGGCGTGACCGCCATCGGCAGGCCGCTTGTGTCATAGAGGTTGTGCTGCCGCAAGATGTTCCGCAAGCCGATGAGCACGAGCAAGCCGACGGGCTTCGGCAGCTTGTCCCAGCCGAATTTCCGGTCGGCCGTCTGCGCGGCCTGGTCATATAGGCGCCACCAGAAGGTGTTCCGGTAGCCAGTGCTGGAATTGGCGGGCTCGGTCATGATGTCACCCTTCGTTTGGCTCCGCGAGATACGCCGTGATCGCGAGGCCGGTATTTGCCGCAGAGATCAATGTGATCGCGATCGCCCAGGGGCGCCGCACCCGGCCGCTGAGTCCCAAGGCTGCGGCGGTGGCCGTGTCGCTGGCGTGGATGATGATGGCCTGCCCGAGCGCGCGGCGAAGCGGGGCGCCGGATAGGGCTAGGAGATCGACACCAAGGACGACGGTTCGGATCCCGAACATCCGCAGACCGTAGACCGCTGCATTGTCGCTGGCTGGCGACTCGCCGAACCTGCGGATGATGACGGACGGCGCGGTCAGCGCCACGGAACCGTTGACGATCCGAATGCCCGCCAGTGCGTACCGAGCGACCCGTCCGATGCGGGCGGCTTTGTCTTCGGCGCGCTGCGCCTGCGTTGGATCCACGGCCATCACGTTCCCGGTGCGTTGCCGAGCTGGGCTGGTATGGGCGGGCTGCCCTGGCCGACGGGGACAGGGCACGTGAGGGGCGGCGTGCACCCCTTCGCGGCCGCCAGGACGGCGGCCTCGCCGAGCTCGTGGTAGGCCTCGAACTCGGCGGCGTCGTACAGCTGCTCCAGCGTGCTATCACACGGGTAGGTCGAGTGCTCCTGAGCGTAGGCGAGGACGTCCCACGGTGCTTCGGTCCACCAGCCGAGCTTGCACACCCAGATGTCACCCTTGTCGGGCAGCCCGGGGCTCCCGGGCGCCCTGCTGAACGTGCCGTAGGCGAACGGGTGGACCACCTGGCCCGGCTTCAGCCCCGTGCCGCCCTTGGTCATCGCGGTGGGATCGAGGGTGACGCTCACTCCGGCGTCGCTCCTGGCCAGGGCGATGGAGCCGCCGAGGGTGAACCACGTGTCGGCCTGGTCGCCGGAAGCGTCCAGCACCACGATGTGCCGTGCGCCGCGGCGCAGCGCCTCGACCAGGCCGAGGTTGTCGTAGTGGCCGCCGTCGGTCATGTACATCCACGTCTCGCGGTAGCTCAGGTGGCCGGCGGCCTCGGACCACAGCAGACCGACCGTGGGCTGCATCAGCCGGTACCAGAGCTCCCCGGTGAGCTTGTCGTGGAGCCTGAGGTCGAGGACATGGGCCCAGAGCCTGGCTTCCCGGTCGGCGTTCAGATCCGCCTTGCGGCCCCAGAGCGGGTGCGGCGACAGATACCACAGCAGCAACAGCAGCGGCCGCCGCGTCCACGCCCGGTCGGGCGGCCCGGGGATGCCCTTGGCCTGGTCATCGATGCGCTTCCGCGCTTCACGGACCAGTACGGGGTGCGGCAGCCACACGCCGAGGCGGATGTTCGTCGCGGTGAGCAGAATCCGGTAAGCTTGCCGCGTCGCGGAGCCCATCAGGGGCGAGACGGCCGCCCCGCTGATCGCCGAGATGTCGAACAGGGTGCTCCGGCGCTGGCCGACGAGAGCCTCGTAGTCGGACGTCAGGGCCCGGGCGTCAGCCTCCCCTTCGGCGCAGGTTTCGCGGCGCAACGTGACGTGCTCCGGGTCGAAGCTGACGCAGAAACCGCCGCTGCCGGGCGGCACCTCGCGGTCCGCGTTGATGTTGGCGGTTCCGCAGATCACCAGGCTGGGTTCTTCGGCCGAGTCCCCGTCGTCCCCAAGCTCGGACAGGCGGGTCGCGGCGGCCTCGGCGAACAGGCGGCGCGCGTGTACCGGGTTCCGCTCCTGCGCCGCCCGCCGCGTGACGGCGAACGCGTTGGCCAGCCGCCACCGGTAGACATCGTGCAGCGACATACGGTTGACGTTCACGGCGACCCGGCCGAAGATCATCACGGCCAGCGCGGCGATCACCTGCAGGAGCTGGGCCGCGGTGAATCCGGACCGGGCGCCGTCGCTGATCCACAGCAGCGCGAGCACCGCGCCGCCGAGGACGATCACGGCGCTGGCCAGCCACGGCAGGAGCCGCTGGCGCAGCCAGCCGGCCACTTGGGTAAGCAGGCTCGCCTGCCCGGCCGCCGCCGAGTTCGCCGGGCCGCTCAGCGCGTTCCACTTGGCCAGCCCGGCCTGGCAGAACTTGGCGATCGCCGCGACCGCGGCGACTAGGCCGGTCACCGCCGCGGCCGACCAGGCCGGCCTCACGCCGAACCCGAGGGCGCGCGCCACCGTGCCGAACGATCCGGTGCTGCGGGTCAGCCACGAGATCAGCGGCGGGGCCGCGAGCATGGCCAGCGCCAGGCCTGCCGTCAGGAGAGCAGCCCAGCTCACCACCGTCGCGCGGTTGGCGCTGCGGTCCGGGTCGTCAGGCTTCAGCCAGGCCCACCACCGCGAGCCCGTGGTGGGCCGCAGCGGCGGCTCGAGCGTCAGCCACCAGAACGCGAACAACACCAGCGTGATCCCGGCCGCGATCACCGCGGGCAGCCACCACGCGGTGCCGGTCGCCGCGGCCGTCATCGCGCGCGACCCCAACGGGACGAGCACGCCCTGCCAGCGCAGCAGCCAGCCCCAGGCGTGCGTGAACGCGTAGAGCGGAGCGGCCACGATGATGAACGTGACGATCGCGCCGAGCAGCAGTGACAGCACGCCGACCAGGACCGTCGCGCCGTTGGGCGCGATGTAGCGGGTGTTGTCGCGGAAGTTCCGCTCTTCGGCGGTACCGGGAGCGTAGGCGTGAGGCACCGTGCCGGGCGCCAGGTCGTGCGCCACGAGTGCGCGGGAGGAGGCGATGTAGCTTCCGCCGGACACGCCCACGATCCACTTGGCGGTCCCGAGCAGACCACCGCTGTCGAGACTCTGCAGTGCTCCCAGGCAGTAGGCGGCGGACCGGATGCCACCCCCCGAGCAGCAGATGGCCCAGTCGCCGCCGCCCGTCGCACCCGCCTCGGCGGCATCCGCCCCGTTCCGCGCGGGCCGCACCGCGTCAATCCCATCTGCCTGTGGACTTGACCTCAATGACCTCATGCCGCCCCTCCTCGGACCAAACACCAGGCGTATCGCACCGGGCACTCAGTGGCACGGAGGCAGCGGAATCCTTCCTGATACGTGCCAGCGGTACGAAACACGGAATTGCGAGGTCAGCTCTTCGGGCCAACCTCCGCCAGGTCGATCGCTAGGCCGAGCGCCTCGACGATCTTGGCGGCCGTTGCCAGTATCCCGCGCCTGAAATTCGTGCTAAATACTTGGCCAGTGAGTCCAGGATCTCGTCGGCGGTTTTCTTCCATCTGAAGGGCCGGGGATTCTGGTTCCAGTTCTCGATCCAGTCGCGGATGTCGGCCTCGAGGGCTTGCACGCTCTTGTGCGCGCCGCGGCGGATTCTCTGGGCGGTCAGGTACCCGAACCAGCGTTCCACCTGGTTGATCCAGGACGAGCCGGTCGGGGTGAAGTGCAGGCGGAACCGGGGGTGGCGGGCCAGCCAGGCCTGGATGACCGGGGCCTTGTGCGTGGCGAGGTTGTCGCATAAGTCCGACATCGGACTTATGCGACTAATCCTGACCCCGGGATTAATCCCGACAAGTCCGTGCCGTGGGAGGAGGGGGCCTTGCGTGGACGGGCCTTTCGTGCGTGACGGCGCCGGCGAGGTCGGGATAATCACAGGCTCTCGAGGAAGGCGAGCAGCTTGTCGGGGGGCCGGCAGCGGCCGGGTTTGGAGGTGATTGGTGTCGTTCGGGCCAGCGCTCGTTCTTTGATGGTCAGGTCGGCGTGGAGGTATGCGTCGGTCGAGCGGATGTCAGCGTGACCCAGCCACAGCGCGATGACTGCGACGTCAACGCCGGCGTGCAGGAGGGACATTGCGCTGGTGTGCCTCAGGACGTGGGGTGTCAGTTTCTTCGACCGGAGGGAGGGGCAGTGGTGGCTGGCGAGCGCTTTGTGGGTGGCGACCCGGCGCTCGACCGCGTCATCGCTGAGGCGCCGGCCGGTGCGGGTCGGGAACAGCGGTTGGTCACTGCGTCCGGCTCGTTCTTGCAGCCAGATGCGCAGGACTGCCACGGTTGCGGCGGTCAGGGGGATGCACCGCTCCTTTCTGCCTTTCCCGGTGCAGTGCACGTGGGGGGAGGCGCCCGGCTCGACGTCGCCGCAGTTGAGGCCGATCAGCTCGGAGAGCCGCAGGCCAGTTTGCACGGCCAGGGCCATCAGGGCCCGGTCGCGGCGGCCTTCCCATCGGCCCAGGTCAGGTGCGCTGAGCAGGGCGCTGACCTCTTCAGGGTTCAAGAACGGCACTGTTGTCTTGCCGAAGCGCTTCTGGGGGATGGCCAGCACCTGGCGGATCAGCTCGGCGTGCTCAGGGTGGCGCAGGGCGGCGTAGCCGAACAGCGAACGCAGCGCAGCCAGCCGGGTGTTGCGGCTGCGGGCGCTGTTGTGCCGGTCCGCTTCGAGGTGATCCAGGAAGGCGGAGATCACCTCGGCATCGATGTCCTGCCACTCCAGGGCTGAGGGAGCTTTGCCGGTGCGGCCGGCCACGAAGCGGAGCAAGAGCCGGCAGGTGTCGCGGTAGGACACGACTGTGCGCGGGCTCGCCTGGAGTTGCCTGGCCATCCGGTCGGTGAAGAACAACTGCAACGTCGGCGCGATCGGGCTCATGGCCGTCCCTCCGGGTCAGCTTCCAGGCGCCCGGCAGCAAGGGCCAGCAGCTCCGGTGCGGCCGACAGGTACCAGTTATTCCGAAACCGGAATAACTGGTATTACTCCGATTCTCGGGTTATTCCGACGCCCGCCCCTTCGCACGCTTGACGGTCCTGGGACCTGGGCTGACGCGCTCTGGCTACTGTCGCCTGTCGGGATAATGCGGTGTCACTCCTTCAGCCCGCACAGACGCTGGATGATGTCCTCGCGGTCGTGCCACAGCGGGTCCGGAAGAGAGCTATGGGTCGTCGCGCTGTTTGCTTTCTCGAGAGCATGGCGCTTCATCTCAGTGTCGGCGTGTTGTGAGTGCCGAAAACCTCATCCACGTCACGCGACCAGGCGGTATTCGTTGACCAGGCCGCTGACGCGGGTCTGCTTCCGGACGCGGTATTGCTCAAGATCGACCGGTTCGGGTAGCGGTTTCAGCGGGGCAGCAGAATCCAGCGACCGGTGCGGCCTGTGCCGATTGTGGTGGGTCTCGTACTCGCGCAAGATCCGCTGCAGGTGGGCCTGGTTCCAGATCAGGGTGCGGTCCAGGAGCTCGCGGCGGCATCCCCCGATCCAGCGTTCGGCGATGGCGTTCATCCGGGGCGTCCGGACGTTGCACAGCACGGTCCGGATCCCGGCATCGGCAAGGACCGCGTCGAACGCGGCGGTGTAGTTCGAGCCGCGGTCCCGGATCATGAACTTGACCCGGTGCGCCTGCTCGCCGAGATCCATCAGCAGGTTCCGGGCCTGCTGGGCCGTCCACTCCCCAGTTGGATGCACGGTGACTCCGAGGATACGGATGCGCCTGGTGGCGTGCTCTATCACGGCCAGGACATAGGCGTGGGTGCCGTCCAGCAGGCCGACTGTGAAGAAGTCGCACGCAAGGATCGCCTCGGCCTGGGAGCGCAGGAACTGCGGCCAGGTAGGACCTGTCCGTCGCGGCGCGGGGTCGATGCCGGCCTTGTTCAGGATTTCCCACGCCGTCGACGCCGCCATCGTCACTCCCAGGCCGGCCAGCTCGCCGTGGATCCTGCGGTACCCCCATTCAGGGTTCTCGCGGGCCAGCCGGAGGACCAGGGCCCTGATGTTCCTGCGGGTCGCCGGGCGGCCGGTCCTTCCGCGCATGGACCTGGCGGCCCAGCGGCGGCGGATGATGTCGCGGTGCCAGCGCAGGATCGTGTCCGGGGTGACCAGCAGCCGCAGCCCCTGGCGCCGGGCTTTGGGTATCACGCCGTGCAGGGTCGCGAGCAGGGCCCGGTCCGCCCAGTTCAGGTTCGGGCGGCGCGGCTGCTGCCGTTGCAGGACGGCGAGCTGGTGGCGCAGGATCAAGATCTCTGCGGTCTGCCACGCTTCCTCGTGCCGGGACAGCCGAAGCCATGAGGCCACCTGCGTGATCAGGAGGAAGACGAACCGCAGGCACATGACCGGTGATCATCACGGCCGGACGGCCGGGAGAGCAACTCTGCTGGTCAGAGCCGTGGACGGGATTCTCGGCACGCACAGGACGGCGACGGCGATCCGGCCGCCTTCCTCGCCGACCTGGCCGGCCAGGAACCGGCTATCAGAGGCCTCGGCCCGACCACCACAGCAGCCATCGAGCGATTCCGCCGCGGCGACCAGGCCGCCGCCTCCCCCGCAAGAGCCACGAACGGGGCGGCGATGCGCGCCCTGCCCATCGGCTGGGTCCTGCCCCACGACCAAGCCGAACGACGCCGGCAAGTCACGATCGCGATGTCCCGGGCCACCCACCCCGACCCTGCCGCACTGGTCGCGGCGTGCGTGATCGCAACGTGCGCATCATGGGCACTGGAGGGCGCCAGCCCGCCCATGCTCCTGGAGGCCGCCACCGGCGAAGCGCGCGAGGCCGCCCAGGCGATCGCCACCGACGCGCGGCTTGCCGAGACGTTGACCCAGGTATCCGCGGGAACGTGGGAACCGCCCGCCGACGGCATCAGCCTGGATCCGTACGAGACGGTGGCAGCAGTTCTGTGGTGCGCGACCCGGGCCACCTCCCTGCGCAGCGGGCTGGTAAGCGCGGTCCAGATCGGCGGCGACACCGACACCGTCGCCGCGCTCGTGGGCGGCCTGATGGGCGGCAAGCTGACCGCCGGGCAAGTACGCGCCGAACTGCCGTGGCACCAGCGGGTCGTCCTGCCCGAACCGGACAGCGCCATAACGGAGACCGCCGCCGCGCTGGCCACTGCCCGCGCGATCCAGTCAGGTTGACGTCCGGCCGCCCGACAGTTTTACCAGGCGCGCTTCCCGAGTTGGTTATGTCATCCTGGTCTGCCGCTGGTGCAGAAGGGTGCCCAAGCCAGTCTTCCGGAGTCTGGGTCATAGCACAGGCCGATTACTCAGCGTTTCATAAACCCACCCTTCATAAGGCCACCGCACACGCCGAACGCCGAGTCGGCGCGGCTCAGAACTGCGTCGGGGACGCATGCGGCCGCACGCAGATCATCCATTTATGGGTGTCTGCGTCCCCGCCTGTCAGTGCTGCCGAGCAGGCCCGCCGCGGAATGCTTCGTCCAGGACCTGGCCGCCACCCGGCGACAGCAGGACAGCGATGACTGTCACACGTGGCATCGTCATGATCTGCGCGGTGCGCCGGGTGTCTGTGCCCGATCGCGTTGGCGCCGCATCGCGCAGCACTATGCGGCCGAACGTCCGGACGGCAGGTGCGGGTTACGGCAAGTGTGGGTTACGGCCGGTCTCCTGTGGCTAGCTGGGCGTCCCGGGACGGCACACTTGCCGGAGCCGTGGCGCTGCCCACGATGGCTGGGCGCGCGAATTTCGGGGCCTTCGGCAATGTGGTGTGCTCGACGTGGGTGATGGTGAAGCCCGCTTCCTGGAGGGAGTCGAGCGTCGGGCGGTTGCAGTCACAGCCGACGACGAACCGGTTGATCCCGTTCATACGGTCCTGGAACCGAGCCAGCTCGGGGTCGGTGGAACGCACATGCTCGATGAACAGCAGCTGGCCGCCGGGACGCAGCACCCGGCGCAACTCCCGCAGTGCCCGCGGCTGGTCGTCCACCCCGCACAGCACCAGCGTCGAGACCGCTACGTCGAAGGTGCCGTCATCGAAGGGCAGATCCTCCGCCGGTGCGCGCAAGACCGTGGCTGCCGGCGCCTGTGTGCGGACCTTGCGTTCCAGGCGGCGCAGCATCGGGGTCTCGGGCTCGGTCAGGGTCAGGGATTCGACGGCCGGGCCGTAGAAGCGCAGGTTGGCGCCCGTCCCGCCGCCGATCTCGAGCACCCGGCCGTTCGCCCCGGCGAGCACTCCCTCCCGGTAGGCGCGCAGCCCGGCCTTCTCGGCCCTGGCAATCTGACGGTCGTACGTCATGGCGAAGAATCTGCTTCGGAGGGTCATGACTGCCTCATTTCGTCGTGCTGAGAATGCTGATGCAACGAACGTAACCAGACGCCTGGTCCTGGCGCATGAGGCGATTACCCCATCTTCGGGGTCTTCAGGAGCTGACGATTTACGTCCCGATCGGACGCCAGCCGGCGAGCCCTGTTTCGTTTGGTCAGCAGCGCAGCAGTCAGGGCGGGCGGAAAGCCTCGCCCAGATGCAGGCGGATAGGCCGGGCTCGCGTGCGGCTTTGGTCGTCTGCCATCCTGGCGGCGCGGCGTTTCGTCGATGATGACCCTGGTTTCCTTGACTGGCTCACCGGCCGACCTCAAGGCTTGGTCATCAGCCAGCGGATTCGAAGGTGCCCACCAGGCCGTGCTGGGTGGCGTACAGCGTCGCGGCTGGATACACCGAGCTTGGCGTAGATGTGCTCGACGTGGTTGGCCGCCGTCTTCGGCGTGACCACAAGCCGCTGGGCAATTTCCCTGTTCGAGTGGCCGCGGGCCAGCAGCCCGAGCACCTCGACCTCGCGTGCGGTGAGGCCGCCAGGCCATGTCCTCCGG
>Ga0208696_1000852_pt1 | contig 19282 bp, 18 predicted proteins | sample Sb_taG_9_FD_187711 | JGI IMG/M metagenome (GOLD analysis project Ga0208696, IMG submission 187711) | Peat soil microbial communities from Weissenstadt, Germany - Sb_50d_b_LC metaG (SPAdes) (version 2) | ecosystem: Environmental > Terrestrial > Soil > Wetlands > Peat | place: Germany... | reverse complement strand
CCTGGCGGCCGCCGCCGACAGCGGCGCGTATCTGCCCCTGGACGCCCGCGAGACGGTGCGCGCGCTCATGCCCGCCGATCGGCTCGACCCCGCTCCCGCCAGCCGGCTCGACCCCGCTCCCGCCAGCCGGCTCGACCCCGCTCCCGCCAGCCGGCTCGACCCCGCTCCCGCAGGCCGGCTCGACCCCGTTGCCTTCGACCGTGTGATCGGCGACCTGATCAGGCAGGCCGGGACGGGTGGGCGGCCGGTCCGTGCCTACGGCGAGATGGTCGCGCTGCTGTGGGACGACGGGCTCGTCAACGCCGCGATCCAGCTTGAGGCGATGTGGAATGAGCTTGGCCGGGCGCATTCCTTCTCGTTGTTCTGCGGCTACCCGGCCGGCTCGGTGACCCGCGACGGCCATCTCGACGCCTTCGCCGCGATGTGCCGCCTGCACCAGGAGGTCGTCGGCCTCTCGCCCGCCGGAGCTTCCGGGGCTGGCGGGCCCGCAGATGGGCGCAGCACGGTGCGGACGTTCGCCTTCGCGCGCGATGCGCCCGCGGCGGCCCGCCATTTCACGGTCGGCACGCTGCGCGACTGGGGCGCCGGGGACATCGCCGATGACGCCGCCCTGGCGGTGACCGAACTCGCCGCCAATGCCATCGTCCACGCTCACTCCGCGTTCACGATCCTGCTGTCCGTACGTGGTGACCTGGTGCGGATCTCGGTCCGCGACGCGCGCCCGCTGCCCGGCGCGCCGGGTGCGGCGCTGGCGCCCGCCCCGCTGCACGGCCTGGGCGCGGTGGACGCGCTGGCCAGCCGCTGGGGGGTGGAGTCGCTCGGAAACGCGGGTAAGACAGTCTGGGTAGAACTGTGCAGGTAACGACGACTCCAGGGGGTGAGTCTGGTTTCGCCGCCTGATGTCCGGGTCCGCCGCGTCTACGAGGAGCCTTCGGCTGCGGACGGCGCCCGCGTGCTCGTCGACCGGATCTGGCCGCGCGGCCTGCGCAAGGACGCGATCAGGCTGGACGACTGGGCCAAGGACGCCGCCCCGTCCGGCGAACTGCGGACCTGGTACGGGCACGACCCGGCCAAGTTCTCCGAGTTCCGCCGGCGTTATCTTCGGGAGCTCGCCGGGAGCACGCAGCGGGCGGCGCTGGGTCGGCTGCGCGCGCTCGCGGCGGCCGGCAGACCCCTGACGCTGCTCACCGCCACCAAAGACGTTGAGCACAGCCAGGCCGCGGTTCTGGCGCAGCTCCTGCGGCAGGTCCCCGAGCCCGAGCCCGAGGGCGGCGAGGCGGCCTGCTTCGCCCACCTGGTCTGTCCCGAATGCGGGGCCGTGGTGACCGAAGGTCATGGCGCAGGCTGCGGGCTGGCCGCGGCCGCGCCGCCATGATCATGTGTAGAAAGGCGTCATTTCCGGCGCTCTTGGGCACACGATCACGGAAGGCGGATACCGGATGAGCGGGGAACTGGCCGGGCGGCTGGCTGTGGTGACCGGCGGGGCCAGCGGTATCGGCGAGGCCTGCGCGATCCGGCTGGCCGACGCCGGGGCCAGCGTGCTGGTCGCCGACATCAACGCCGACGCCGCCGAGGTGGTCGCCGCCCGCGTCGGCGGGCGTGCCTGCCAGGTGGACCTGGCCGCCGATTTCGACGCCGCGGCGCTGGCCGGCCAGGCCGACGTCCTGGTGAACTGCGCGGGCCTGCAGCATGTCGCCCCGGTCCACGAGTTCCCGCCAGAAAAATTCCGGCTGCTGCTCGCGGTGATGCTCGAGGCCCCGTTCCGGCTGGCCCAGGCGGCGCTGCCGCACATGTACGAGCAAGGCTTCGGCCGGATCGTCAACATCTCCTCCGTGCACGGCCTGCGGGCCTCTCCCTACAAGGCCGCCTACGTCGCGGCCAAGCACGGCCTGGAGGGGCTGTCGAAGGTGATCGCGCTCGAAGGCGGCGCGCGCGGGGTCACCTCCAACACGATCTGCCCGGCTTACGTGCGCACGCCCCTGGTGGAGAAGCAGATCAGCGACCAGGCCCGGGTACACGGCATCTCCGAGGAGCGGGTAATCACCGACATCATGCTGACCGAGCCGGCCATCAAGCGGCTGATCGAGCCGGACGAGGTGGCCGAGCTCGTGGCCTTCCTCTGCTCCGGCCCCGCCTCCTTCGCCAACGGCTCGTCCTGGGTTCTCGATGGCGGCTGGTCAGCCCGCTGACCGGTCCCGAACATTCATATGAATGTGACATTCTGCCTGCTCTTTTAGGTAGAGTGCCACATCCATGTGAATAGCCGGCCAGTCCTCCTGTTCGGCTGCGAGCTACCCCGCGGCCAGGAAACCATCCACGACCGGCGCGAGTTCTGCCGCGTCGGTGACCAGGCCGAGGTGACCGCCGTGGTAGACGTGCAGCCGCGAGTCCCGGATGAGCCGGTGCATCAGCCGGGCGTTGGCGAGCGGGATGATCGGGTCGTCGTCCCCGGCCAGGATGAGCGTCGGCTGGCGCAGCCGCGGCAGCAGCGGCAGGCTGGTCCAGCCCGCCGCGGCGGTGAGCTGGTACAGGTAGCCGCGCGACGGGCCGGCCTGGTGGCTGCCGTGCATCGCCGCCACGATCGGCGCGGAGTCGATCCTCGCCAGTCCGCCGTACAGGTCGCCGGCGACCCGTTGCAGGTGTAGGGGATCCAGGTAGCGCCGGGGCGTCACCAGGTGCACGAGGACCGAGGGCCGGGCCGGCACCATGGGCGTGCCCATGGCGGTCGCGACCAGCACGAGCCGTCGGCACCTGGCCCGCTGGGACGCGGCGAACTGCTGGGCGACGCCGCCGCCCCAGGAGATGCCGAGCACGTCGACGCGGTCGTAGCCGAGCTCGGTCAGCATGTCCGCGATCAGCCGGCAGAGCCCGCCGAAGCGGTACGGCCTGGATGGCAGGGGCGAGCCGCCGACGCCGGGCGGGTCGAACCTGATCACCTCGACGGCTGGATCGAGCGCGGTCACGAAGGGCTCGAGCAGCTCCAGCCTGGCGCCGATGCCGTTGATCAGCAGCAGCGGGAGCCTGGGCGGGTCGCCCGCCTCGCTCCGGCCCGGTGTTATCGCCACCCGCAGCAGCCGGCCGCCGACGGTGACGTTGCGGACTTCAGTGGTCGTGGACATAGGTTCCAGGCGCGGCACTCCGCATCGGGTAGCCCTTCCGGCCGACCTGGCCGGGACTCTTCTTCTGCTCGCCGCTGCGGGCGGCCAGCCAGGACGAATAGTGGGGCCACCAGCTGCCCGTCACCGTCTGCGCCGCGGCGAGGAACTCCTGCGGGTCGGCCGGATAGGGCGAGGGGGCGGTCTGGAACGCGGCCTTCGGGTTGTCCGGGGGATTGACCATGGCAGCTATGTGCCCGCTGGTGGACAGGACGAACGTGACCTGGCCGCCGAGCAGCTGCGTGGTCCGGTAGCAGGACTGCCACGGGCACAGGTGGTCGGCCGCGCCGGCGATGACGTAGGCGTCCACGTCCACCTTGGACAGGTCGACCGGTGAGCCCAGCATGGTCGTCCCGTCCGGCACGGTCAGCGCGTTGGCCAGGGCCAGCTTGATGAAGTCGCGGTGCAGCGCGGCGGGCAGCCGGGTCGTGTCGGCGTTCCAGTACAGGATGTCGAACGCGGGCGGCGGACGCCCCTGCAGGTAGTTGTTGACCCAGTAGTTCCAGATCAGGTCGTCGGGCCGCAGCCACGCGAACACCTCGGCCAGGGCCCGGCCGTCCAGGTAGCCGCGCACGCCGGATACCGCCATCGCCGCGGCGGCCGTCGCCTCATCGATGATCGCTCCGGCGGTGCCCGCCTGCTCCTGGTCGAGCACGGCCACGCCGAGGCACAGGCTGGCCAGTTCGCCGAGCCGGCCGGTGACGCTCAGGTGCGCGGCCACCATGGCGGCCGCGATGCCGCCCGAGCACAGCGCCAGGACGCTGGACTTCGGGGCCCCGCTGATGGCGCGCACCGCGTCCAGCGCCGCGACGATGGCGCCGCCGTAGGTGTCCAGCCCCCAGTCCCGGTGCCTGGCGTCCGGGTTGCGCCACGACACGACGAACACCTGATGGCCCTGGCCGACGAGGAACTCGGCCAGGCTGCGTCCCGGCGCTAGGTCGACGATGTAGTACTTGTTGATCATCGGCGGGACGATGAGCAGCGGGTAGCGGTGCACGCTGTCCGTCACCGGCTGGTACTGGATGAGCTCGAACTGCTCGCACGCGTACACCACGCCGCCCGGCGTATTCGCCAGGTCCCGGCCCACTTCGAAGGCGCCGGCGGCCACCATCGACGGTACCCGGGGCGGCGCGGCCAGGTCGGTGGCGAGCGCCCGCAGGCCGCGGACGGCGCTCCCGCCGCCGGTGTCGATGAGGGCCTTCCAGGCGACCGGGCTGAGCAGCGGATTATTGCTCGGCGCGGCCGCGGCGATCAGGTTGGCGAGCAGGAACCTCAGCCGCGTGTCGTCGCGCCAGCCGAGTTCGGCCCCGGCCACGAGCGCCTCGGCCGACTGGGCCGCCGCCAGGTAGGCCTGGACGCTGCGCCGCAGGACCGGATTGCCGGCCCAGGCCGGGTCGGCGAACCGGCGGTCGCGCGAGCCTGTGCCCTTTTCCGGCGTGATCGCGGACCGGCCGGCCGCGATCCGGGCGAGCTCGCTGCCGAGCCGGGACGCCTGACGGCCCACCAGCCGCGGGCGGCGGGCCAGCCCGGCGGCCAGCCGCAGCACCGAGCTGTCGGGCCGGAGCCGGCGCATGACGCCGAGCGCCGCGTCGGTCAGCAGCAGGTCAAGCCCGCCCGCGGCGTCGACCGCGTCCTGCGCCCAGGATTTCTCCTGCTCGGTGGCGGTCACCCAGCCTCCTCCGATGGCTGCACCTCGCGGCGCAGGATCTTCCCGGTCGGGCCCTTGGGCAGCGCGTCCACCAGCCAGATGCGCCGCGGGTACTTGTACGCCGCCACCCTGTCCCGGGCGAACGCGCGCAGTTCGTCGGGCGTCGCGGTCGCGCCCGGCTTCAGCGCCACCGCGGCGCCGACCTCCTCGCCGAGTTCGGCGTGCGGCAGGCCGATCACGGCCACCTCGGCCACGGCCGGGTGCTCGTGCAGCACTTCCTCGATCTCCCGTGGGTATACGTTGTAGCCGCCCCTGATGATCAGGTCTTTCTTCCGGTCGACGATGTAGTAGTAGCCGTCGGAGTCCACCTTGGCCATGTCGCCGGTGCGGAACCAGCCGTCGGTGATCGCCTCGGCGGTGGCCTCGGGCTTGTTCCAGTAGCCCTTCATCACGTTGTGGCCCTTGATGGCGATCTCGCCGATTTCCCCGTCCGGCACGGTCTGGCCCGCATCGTCGACGAGCCGCATCTGCACCCCCTCGACCGGGACGCCGATCGAGCCCGGCTTGCGCTCGATGTCCGGCAGGTTGAACGACGCGACCGGGGAGGTCTCCGACAGCCCGTACCCCTCGAGGATCATGCAGCCGAACTTCTCCTCGAACCCGCGCAGGATCTCCACCGGCAGCGAGGCGCCGCCGGAGATGCAGGTCCGCAGCGTCGCGGCCTTGGCCGGGTCCGCGTCGGGCAGGTGCAAGATGGCGGCGTACATGGTCGGCACGCCCTCGAAGATCGTCACCGCGTCGCGCTCGATGATGTCCAGCGCCTTGGCCGGGTCGAACCTGGGCAGCAGCGTCAGCGTGCCCGCCGAGGCCACGGTCGCGTTCAGGCCGCAGGTCAGGCCGAACACGTGGAACAGCGGCAGGCAGCCCATGACCACGTCGTCGCTGCTGTTTTTCAGCAGCGTGCGCGCGGTGAGCTCGGCGTTGCGGACCAGGCCCGCGTGGGTGAGTTCGGCCCCCTTGGGCTGGCCGGTGGTGCCCGAGGTGTACAAGATGACCGCGTCGTCGTCGCCCTGGCGCTCCGTTTGCGGCCAGGCCGGTGAGTAGTCGCCGAGCAGGTCGGCCAGGTCGGCGCTCTCGACCGCGATCGCCTGGGCCCCGGCGTCGGCCGCGCCCTTGGCGGCCTCCCCGGCCGCGGCATGCCAGGCCAGTACCACCCGCGCCCCGGAATCACCCAGGTAGTAGGCGACTTCGCGGCTCTTGAGCAGCGGGTTCATCGGTACCACGACCGCCCCCGCGGCCAGCGCGCCGTAAAAGGCGATCGGGAACGCCGGGACGTTCGGCAGCATGATCCCCACCCGGTCGCCGGGCTGCACCCCGTGGGCGGCCAGCAGCGCGCTCATCCGCCCGGCGGCCTCGCGCAGCTGGGCGTAGGTCAGCACGAGGTCGTCCAGGCGGAGCGCCGGACGGTCCGGGTGGTCGGCGGCCGCCCGATCGAGCAGGGAACCGAGATTCGTCATAGCGTCCTCCTGGCCGCGCCGCTGCGGCAAGCCGGAACCGTCGCGGCTCCATCTGCAAGCATGCCCCGTGTCCTGGGCGGATTCAAATAGCCTGCCTCTTCGGGTTCTTCGGGTTTCAGCCCCGGCCGACGTAGGGCATCGTGGTCGCGGTGATGGTGAGGAACAGGACGTTCGTGTCCAGCGGCAGGGACGCCATGTAGAGCACGGCGTCGGCGACGTACCGGGAATCGAAGACGGGCTCGGCGGCGATCGAGCCGTTGGCCTGCAGCACGCCGCGGCTGAAGCGCCGCGTCAGTTCGGTCTCGGCGTTGCCGATGTCGATCTGCCCGCAGGCGATGTCGAAGGCTCGCCCGTCCAGCGACAAGGACTTGGTCAGGCCGGTGACGGCGTGCTTGGTGGCGGTGTAGGCGATGCTGTTCGGCCGCGGCGTGTGCGCGGAGATCGAGCCGTTGTTGATGATCCGCCCGCCGCGCGGATCCTGGGCTTTCATCATCCGCACCGCGTGCTGGGCGCACAGGAAGACGCCGGTGAGGTTGGTGTCGACCACCCGCTGCCAGTCGGCTAGGTCGATCTCGTCCGCCGGGGCCGCGGGACCGAACAAGCCGGCGTTGTTCACCAGCAGGTCCAGGCGCCCCCAGTGGTCCCGGACGGCGTCGAAGAGCGCGGCCACCGACGGCGGCGAGGTCACGTCGGCCGGCACGACGAGCGCGTTTCCGGCGGGCCAGCCGGTCTGCGGGCCGTCAGCCGGCTTCGCGGTCTCGGTCAGCGATTCCTCCCGCCGGCCCGCCAGCGCCACTTGCCAGCCCGCGCCGAGCAGGGTCCTGGCGATGGTCCGGCCGAGCCCGGAACCCGCCCCGGTGACCACGGCCACGCTCATGGTTTGCCCTCCTAGGGAACGACGGTGACCGGCCACCGGCCGGCCTTGACCAGCCGGACTGCCAGCGACCCGACCCAGCGGTGGCCAGCCTTGGCCGAGGCGCCCACGATGACGGCGTCGGCGCGGACCTCGTCGGCCACGCGCCGCAGTTCGGTATACGGGTCGCCGCGGGTGGCGATGAACGTGAACGACACGCCCAAGACCCCGGCGTACTCCTGCGCCCGTCGCCGCAGGTCCGCGGCTACTTCCTGGGACGCCTCGTCCTGGGCGGCGATCACGCTCGCCCCGGCGGCCGCCGAGGCGGCGTACAAGCCCGTGAGCTGCTCGACGTAGACGCAGACCAGGCGGGCCCCCTGCCGCCGCGCCAGCCCGGCCGCGTACGCCCCGGCCCGCAGCGAGGTGACGGAATCGTCGATCCCGACCAGGATGACCTTGGGTCCGTCGGTGCCCAGTTCGAAGGCTCCGCCTTCCTCGTCCGTCACACCGGAATTATAGGTGCGAATCATCGGGCCGAACGGTCCGCGGTGACAGCCCTGATACCGCGGACACGCGAAACCGGGGGCCCCGCCGCGGGGCCCCGTGTCGCCACGGTCGTTTAGGGATCCTCCGCAGCCGGATGGCTTTCTCCCAGATCCTCTGCGCCCAGATCCTCTGCGCTCGGATCCTCTGCGCCCAGATCCTCTGCGCCCAGATGCCAGGCGTCGGCCGCGATGCGCCACGTCCCGTCCGGCTGGGCCCGCACGACGGCGCAGCCGTTCCCGCGGTGCTTGATCTCCTCGCCGTCCGGCCCGGTCCCCGCGGTGTGCCGCTCGCAGATCACCAGCGCCAGGCCGGGTGCCCGCAGCACCGTCACGATCTGCACCGCCAGCGGCAGTCGCAGGGCCATGAAGCAGGTCAGGGCGTTGCGGACCTCGCCGTCGGCGCTGGTCCGCGGCCGCCGCCAGGTGACCAGGCGCGCCTGCGGCTCGTACTGCGCGAGGGCCGCTTCGAGGTCCCCGTCGCTGAGTGCCTGTGACGCCAGTTCCAGCGCCTCCTCTGGCTGGCGGGCGGCGGGCGGCTGGATCGGATCGGACACCTGCGGGCATCTCCATTCGGGTTCTGGGGCTGGCTAGCGGGTCGAGCCTGCCGTAGGGGCGAGTGTGGCAGGCCAGCACAGGGGGAATGGAGCGTCACTGGGGGAAACTCTGGGGGGCGGCTACAGTGCGATCTATTGGGGCGGCCTATTGGGCCGCGAGCAGCCGCCGGTACAGCGCCTCGGTTTCGGCCGCGGGGGCGACCCCCACCTGCTCGCGCAGCACCCCGGCCAGCTCTTCGTAGTGCCGGACGGCCCGGGCGGTCTCGCCGAGGCGGGCCCAGCAGTTCATCAGCTCGCGGTGCGCCGACTCATTCAGCGGCTCGTGCGCGACGGCCTTGCGGAAGGCCGCCGCCGCGGCCTGGTGCCGGCCGGCCGCCGCCTGCAGGCGGCCCGTGGCGAGCAGCGCCGACTCAAAGGCCCGGCGGAGTTCGTCGCGGCGCACCAGCGCCCATTCACCGGTCGCCATGCCGTCGAGGAAGTCCCCGCCGTACACCGCGATGGCCCGCTGGAGTTCGGGCAGCGCCGCCTCGGCCGGCCGGGCCCGGCGCGCGGCCAGCAGCGCGTCCTCGAAGGTGGTCACGTCGCACTCGTGCGGCCGGGAGCGGTCAAACCGGTAGTGGCCGTCCGAATACCGGACCCAGCCGGCGTCGCCGAGCGCACGCCTGAGCTCGCGCAGCGCCGTGTGCAGCGCATTGCCGAGTTGCTGGCGCGACAGGTCGGGCCACAGCGCGGCCGCGATCTGCTCCTTGGTCATCGGCGGCGACGAGGCGAGCAGGAACATCAGCTCACGCGGCTTGGCGTAGCTCCAGTCCGCCGCGGTCAGGGCGGTATCGCCGACCTCCACCACGGCCCCGCCGAGCACCCGGATACGCAGCATCGCGCTGGTCCCGTTCCCGGTGGCTGGCTGCGCGGCCCGGGGCCGCACCGCCGCCTTCGGCCGGGTGGTCCGGGCCGGGGACGGCGCGGCCTGATCCGGGCCCGGCTGGTCCGGCGCGGCCTGGACGGGTGCTTGCTGGTCCGGCGCGGCCTGGTCCGGCGCGGCACTACTCAGCACGGATTGATCTGGTCTGGTCTGATCTGGACTTACCTGGTCTGGACCGGACGGGGGCGGCCCGGACGGGTCAGCCGACGGCAGGTCGGCGGTCAGCTCGTCCATGGAGGCGAGCTGCCCCTGGCGCAGGGCGGCATCGAATGCCTCGTCGCCGAGCGAGGTCCGCACCATCTTGGTGGTCTGGTTGTGCTGGAGGCGCTCGCACGGGGCGATCACCGTGCCGATCGCCTCGCGCATGGCCTCGGCCGCGCCGAGCAGCCGCGCCGCCTGCGGCACGTTGCCCTGGGCGAGCGCGATCGCGGCGAGGTCCTCGAGCACGCTGGACATCCGCCACCGGTCGCGCAGCTCGCTGTGCAGCTCGAGGCTGCGGCGCAGCAGCGAGATGGCGGCCGGGTCGCCGTCGACGGCCGCGAGCAGCCCGAGTTGCTCCACGGACCAGGCGATGCCCTCCCGGAAGCCGATTCCCTCGGAAAGGGCGAGGCTCTCGGTCAGCAGCACGGACGCCCGCTCGACGTCGCCCTGGTAACGGGCCACCGTACCCAGGCTGATGAGCGACCACGCGGCCCCTTCGATGTCGCCGAGGTCACGGAACTTCACCAGCGCGGTGCCGGCCTCCTCGGCGGCCCGGCCGAAATCGCGCTGCAGCCAGGAGGCGAAGGCCAGGTAACCGTGCGCGCTCGCCACTCCCCAGCGGTCTCCCGCGGCCTCCGCGATGGCCAGGCTCTCCGCATGCAACTCCACCGCCCGGGCGTACCTGCCTTGCTCGCGGGCCACGCTGCCGAGCACCTGCAGGCTGCTGGCGATGCCCCGGGGGTCGCCGAGTTCGCGGTACAGCCGGAGCGCGGCCTCGAGCCTGCGCACCGCGGGCGCGTAGTCGCACTGCAGCAGGGCGAGCCTGCCGCCGCCGAGCAGCGCCTTGGCCCGCAGCGCGGCGGGCGCGTCCGGGCAGGAGGTCACCGCCGCGTCCATCCACTGCCTGACCTCGTGGTAGCGGCCACGCAGGTAGGCGTAGCGGTCCAGTGGGCCCGCGATCCGCAGCGGCGCGGCCGGGTCGCCGGATTCCTGGGCGAATTCGAACGCCCGCCGCAGGTTCGGCAGCTCGGCGTCCAGGCGGTCCAGCTCAACCTCGAGCCGGCCGACGGCCGCCTCGACCTGCTCGATCCGCTTGGTGGCGTCCTCCACGAGCTCGGTGAAGTACTGCAGGTGAGCCTGCCGCACCTGGTCGGACTCGCCCGCCTCGGCGAGCCGTTCGCGGGCGTAGTCCCGGATGGTGGCCAGCAGGAAGTAGCGTGTTTCGCCGCGGGCGGCGTGTTCGACCCGCAGCAGCGACTTGTCCGCCAGGCGTGTCAGCAGTTCCAGCGTCGCGTCCGGGCGGATGTCGCCTCCCGCGGCGATCCGTTCGGCCGCGTGCAGCGTGAAGCCGCCGAAGAAGGTGGCCAGCCGCCGGAAGGTGGCCCGCTCATCGGTGTCGAGCAGGTCGTAGCTCCAGTCCAGGGTCGCGCGCAGGGCCTGATGACGGGGTGGCGCGGAGCGCGCACCGCCGACCAGGACGGCGAAGATGTCGTCCATCCGTTCGGCTAGCTGGGCCGAGGACAGTATCCGCATTCTCGCCGCCGCTAGCTCGATGGCCAGGGGCAGGCCGTCGAGCCGCTGACAGATGCTCAGCACCGCCGCGGCGTTCTCCTCGGTGATCCGGAATGACGGCCGCACCAGCTGCGCCCGCTGCTCGAACAGCTTGACCGCGTCCGAGGTGGCCAGCGCCGATACGGTCGGCGCGGGTCCGCCCTTGGGCAGCGACAGCGGCGGCACCTGCCAGCTGAGCTCGCCCTCCACGCCGAGGGCCTCGCGGCTGGTGGCCAGCACGACCAGGGCCGGGCAGGCGGCGAGCAGGTACTCCGCCAGGCGGGCCGCGGCCTCCGCGAGGTGCTCGCAGTTGTCCAGCACGACCAGCACCGGATGATCGGCTACGTGCTTGGCTATCGCCTCGACCGGATCCTGCCCGGGGGTATCGGGCACGCCGAGCTGTGTGACGACCGCCTGGCCGATGATGGCCGGGTCGTCGATCTGGGCCAGCGCCACCCAGCAGGCCCCGTCGGGAAAGGACGCCTCCGCTGTTCTCGCGGCGGCGAGCGCTAGCCGGGTCTTTCCGGTGCCCCCCGGGCCGGTCAGGGTGATCAGCCGGTTGCGGTGCAGAGCCTGCACGATGTCTTCGAGTTCGGTCTCGCGACCCACCAGCGGGGTAAGCCGAACAGGGAGCTGCCCTCTCGTCAGCGACATCCTGCTTCCGTCCCGCTCGTTAACCGGAAACCCCCTCCATTACAAGTATCTAGCCCCCGCAGGCGTCTGTCACGCGAGGGGTGCATGCCTGGTTCATCACGATTCGTCGGCGGTCAGCGTGGGTACTTAGCCGGCTCGCGGTCGCCGCCGGCGGCACCGGACCACGCGCCCGCTCCGCCTGGGTAACCTGGCGGGCATGGACGAGAATCGTGCCCGCCGGATCACCGATGCGCTCAGGGACCGCGGCATCAACTCGCACCTGAGGAAGTCCGGGATCGACGCGTACGCGGTGCAGGTCCCCGCGGGCGGCGGGCGTGAAGCTATCTGGGGTGCCGAGGGCACCGCCGGCCTGGAAGCCGAGGTCCTGCTCGACGGGGACCTGGTCGGCTTCGTGCCGGAGATTCCCGGCTCTGACACGTTCGACGAGGCCCAGATCGTGGACGCCATCGCGCGAGCCGACTACGACGAGCCCGTCGGCCGGGAACGCCCCGAGGCCCCTCCGCCGGGCGCGCCGCTGGCCCACGAGGGCGGGTTGTTCCGCCGTTTCATCGACGGCTTCCGCTACGACTCCGAATAGCCGCCGGCATGGTGGCTCGCGTGCCGCCAACGTATTATGTAATGTATTAAATACATTAAGTCATATCAGTTGCTTCTATGAAAATCGTGTGGTCTGCTGTCCGGTGGTCGTGCCGGCGCGTGGCGGTAGGGAGCAGGTATGGGCGAGGACCGCCATGGTCAGGTGCTGGCCGGGAACGTCCGGGCGGACGGCAGTGCGTCGGGGCCCAGCGAACCGTTCGAGGTCGCGGTGCGCGGCTACAGCCGGCGCCACGTCGACGAGTTCGCCGACCGCGCCCGCCGCCAGGTCGCCGATCTGGAAGAGCGGCTGGCTCGCGCGCAGGGCGAGGCAGAGCGGCTGCGGGCCGAGCTGGCCACCGCCCGGCAGCCACCCGCTAGCCGGCCGGCGCATGAGGAAGTCAGCGAGCGGATCGGCCAGATCTTCACGCTGGCCGGCGAGCACGCCCAGGCACAGAAGGACCATGCGGCCCAGGAGATCGCCAGGATGCGCTCCCAGGCGCAGGAGGAGGCCGACACCTGCCGGGCCGCGGCCATCAGCCAGACCGAGCAGATGCTGGCCGCCGCGCAGCAACATGCCGAGCGCGCCATCATCACCGCACGGGAAGCGGCGGACGCCGCCACCGGTACCGCCCAGGCCCAGGCCCAGGCCGTCACCGCCGATGCCTTCGCCCAGGCCAAGGGGGCCCTCGCGGAGGCCACCGGCCGCAGCGCGCGGATGCTGGATGAGGCGACCGCGCGGGAGGCCGCCGTCCACGGCGCCGCCGAGGACCGCGTCGGCCAGCTCGCCGGCGGGCGCGCTGCGGCGATGCGGCAGCTCACCGATATCCGCGAGATTGTCGTCAGCGTGCTCGACCGCGACACCGCCCGGGGCTCGCTGGTCGACGAGGTGGCCCGCACCGCCGCGGCGACGCTAGCCGCGCCCGGCACCGAAGCCACCGCGCGCGCCCCGCAGCAGGGCGGGCGCTGAGAGCCACCGGGAGTTCACGTCACTGATACCGGTTGGGCCATAGTCCGCTACCGGTTGGGCCATAGTCCGCCGACTCGCCCGCCGGCCCTTCAACGGCGCCCCGCCGTGCACCCGATCGTCGCGGGGCATCCACGCGGTGGGAGGCTATACGGGTGCGCCTGGCGACATGGAACGTGAACTCGGTCAAGGCGCGGCTGCCTCGGTTGCTGGAGTGGCTGGCCGAGGCCGAACCTGACATCGTCGGCTTGCAGGAGACCAAATGCGCGGCCGCCGCGTTCCCGGCGGCCGAGGTCGGTGAGCTGGGTTATGAGGTGGCCGCGCACGGCGACGGCCGCTGGAACGGCGTGGCGCTGCTGTCGCGGGTCGGCCTCGAAGACGTCAGCCTCGGTTTCCCCGGTGAACCTGGCTATGCGGGCGACTCAGCGGAGCTCACCCTGATCGACGACCCCGGCCTGCGCCGGCCGGAGGCCCGGGCCGTCGGCGGGACCTGCGGCGGGATCCGGGTCTGGTCGCTGTATGCGCCGAACGGGCGTACGCCCGACTCCCCGCACTACGCCTACAAGCTCGACTGGTACGCGGCGCTGCGGACCGCGCTCGCCGAGGAACTCGCATCCGCGCCTGCCCTGGTGGCGTACGGCGACTTCAACGTGGCGCCGACCGACGACGACGTGTGGGATCCCGCGGTGTTCATCGGCTCCACCCACGTCACGCCGGCCGAACGGCAGGCGCTGGCCGACCTGCGGGCCCTCGGCTTGCGGGACGTCGTGCCCACCCCGATGAAGGGACCGCATCCGTTCACGTACTGGGATTACCGGGCCGGCATGTTCGCGAAGAACAACGGCATGCGCATCGACCTGGTGTACGCGACCGAGGCCGTGGCCGGCCGGGTGCGGGCGGCCTACGTGGACCGCGAGGCCCGCAAGGGCAAGGGGCCGTCCGACCACGCCCCGGTCGTGGTGGACCTCAGCTGAGGAGCGGCGGACCTCAGCCGAGGATGCGCGCCGCGTTGTCGTGCAGCACCGCGCTCATGACCTCGGCTGGCAGCTCCAGGGCCGCGAGCTCGGACAGGCACCTCTCGGGCGTGAAGAAGGGGTAGTCGCTGCCCCACAGGAACTGCCCGGACAGCCGCCCGCGCAGCTCGCGGATCACCTCGGCCGGGATGCGCCGCGGTGACCAGCCGGAGATGTCGATGTACACGTTGGTCTTGTGCAGCGCGATGGCGATCAGGTCCATGTGCCACGGCCAGCCGAAATGCGCGGCGACTATGGTGAGGTCCGGATGCGCCGCGGCCACCGGGTCGAGCTTGATCGGGTGCGCCAGGTCGATCCTGATGCCCTGGCCGCCGGGCTGGCGCGCGCCGATGCCGCTGGTGCCGGTGTGGAACAGGGCCAGCAGGCCGTGCCGCTCGCAGGCCGCGAAGACCGGCCAGTACTGCGGATCATCTGGCGAGAAGGCCTGCAGGGACGGGTGGAATTTCACGCCGCGCAGGCCGAGCGAGGCGATGTTCGCCACCTCGTCCACGGCGGCGTCACCCTTCAGCGGATCGACGGAGCCCAGGCCGGTGAACACGTCGGGGTACTCGCGGCACGCGGCGGCTACCGTCTCGTTCGGGACCCGCGGCCGCCCGGTCGCCGTCTCCGCGTCCCAGGCCAGCAGGACCGCCTTCACCTCAAGACGGCGGTACAGGGCCGCCAGCGCCTCGAGCGACTGCCGCTGCGCGGGCGAGCGGAAGTAGGCCTCGGCCGCCTCGACGTACCCGGCCATGCTGCCGTCGAGCCAGTCCGGGGTGGGCAGGTGCACATGGAAGTCAATCGCGCGCAACGACACCGGTCCACGGTACCCAAAGCCAGGCCGTCAGTCGCGGCTGATGCCCTGGCTGTCCAGGTAGCTGGCCGCGGTCTTCTTGGGCACCACCATGCACCAGGCGTCGATGAGCAACTCGCGCAGTTCGTCCTCGTCCAGGACCGGCAGCCGGGCGCGGACCCAGTTGTACCGCTCGTCGCTGCGCAGCGGCATCATGAACTTGCCTGGCTCGCTGGCGACCAGGGCGGCGCGCTCGTCCTTCGGGAAGCCGAAGCCCAGCCGTTCGGAGTCGGGCGAGACCGAGGCGTAGACGAGCCTGCCGACGCGGAACTTGGTGTGGTCCCTGATGAGGTGCTCGGTGGTGCGCGGCAGCGACATCGCGATCCGCCGCACGTCCTCGACGGTAGCCATGACGCAACACTAGAGCCCGAGAATCCGTTCGGCGCTGGAGCTTAACCTTTCACGGTACTTTGCTTGCTGTCGCGAGGACTACGCTAGAGGATGGCACTTCCGGTGAAAAGGGGGCTGTCATTGGAGAGGGATGAGTCCTCGGTCGGCCGCGTCGGCGTCCTCATCGTGGGGACGCGAGGCAGCGACGGGCCAGGCGAGGTACTCGTCAAGATTCGCGGCGGCTCCGAGGCCTTCCTGGCCTGGTCCGAGAAGCCGCTGCCCAAGGGGGCGACCGTCCTTGTCATTGAGTCGCGCGGAGCGCGGGCGGTCGACGTCATCGAGTGGGAGGACGTGCTCGGCGACAGTCCGCGCATTCCGGGGTTACTGCTTTAGGAGATGAACGAGGATGTTCGGTTACCGAGTTCCGGCCCCCGACGAGGCCATGCTGATTTCCGGACGAGGGGGCGGGCCGGAGGGTGCTCCGTTCCGGGTGATCGTCGGCCACGGCGCCTTCGTCACGCCCGTGTTCCGCAAGGTCCGGTACCTCACCCTGTCCATGCAGGAGGCCGAGGTCGCGGAGCAGTGCGTGACCCATCAGGGCATCGCGCTGAACGTGCGCGCGGTGATCGCGTTCAAGGTCGGCAACGACACGGAGTCTATCGTCAACGCCGGGCAGCGCTTCCTGTCCGACCAGGACCAGATGTCGGTGCTGACCGGGCGGATCTTCGCCGGCCACCTGCGCTCGATCATCGGCTCGATGACGGTCGAGGAGATCGTCACCGAGCGGCAGAAGCTGGCCACCGAGGTGCTGGACGGATCGAAGGGCGAGATGGCCAAGATCGGGCTGATCGTGGACTCGCTGCAGATCCAGTCGATCGACGACATGGGGGCCGGCTACATCGCCGCCATGGCCGCGCCGAACAACGCCGCCATCCAGCGCCAGGCCAAGATCGCGCAGGCGCAGGCCGACCAGGCGGCGGCGGAGGCGCAGCAGGCGTCGGCGCGCAAGCAGGCCGAGTTCGCCCGGGAGACCTCCGTTGTGCAGGCGCAGTACAAGGGAGAGGTGGAAAAGGCACAGGCCGAGGCGTCCCAGGCGGGCCCGCTAGCGCAGGCGAACGCCCAGCTCGCGGTCATCAACGCCCAGGCCGAGCTGGCCCAGCAGCAGGCCCAGCTGCGGCAGCAGCAGCTGGTCTCCGAGGTGATCAAGCCCGCAGAGGCCGAGGCCGAACGGGTCCGGATCCTGGCCAAGGCGGACGCCGAGCGCACCCGCATCCAGGCCGAGGCGGCCGCCTCCAACAACCGCGTCGCACTCGACCAGCTGCTGATCAACCAGCTGCCGCTGATCGTCAAGGAGGCCGCGGCCGGGCTGGCCGGGGCGAACGTGAGCGTGCTCAACGGCGCCGACGGCCTCGGTGAGATCGCCGCCGGCCTGGTCAGCCAGGGCCTGACGATCCTCGATTCGGTCCGCAAGGGAATGCCCGCGCAGTCCCAGCCCAGCGACAACGGGCGCGTGGTAACCGGCCAGGTGGTGCCGGACAGCCCGGCGGGTCCGGCCCGCGGCTAGCGCACGCCGACGGCCTGGACGGCAAATCTAGTGATTTGCTGACGTTGCCACAAGTCGCGCGCTAGCTGGAAGGACTCCGGTTAGGCTCGCTGTCGTGGCAGCAGCGACAACCGCCGTCCAGGCCCCGGCGGAGGAGAAACCGGCGCAACCACCCGGCGATCGCCGGGCGATGGCGCTGGCCGCCGTCTACTACCTGCTGGCCGCGCTGGCGGTCACGCTCTGGCTGTGGCGCGATCCCGCGTCCCGGACGGTGGCGGGCAACCCCAACGACACCGACCAGTTCACCTGGTTCTTCAGGTACGACGCCACCGCCGTCGTGCACGGGCACCTGCCCGCGCTGGTGACCACCGCGATGAACGCCCCGCAGGGCGTGAACGCGATGTGGAACACGTTCATGCTGCTGCCCGGCGTGCTGCTGGCCCCGGTGACGCTGCTCTTCGGCCCGCAGAGCGCGATCACCGTTTTCTTGACGGCCGGCTTCGCTGGGTCCGCGACGGCCATGTTCGCCGTGCTGCGGCGTTGGGATGTCAGCGTGCCGGCCGCGGCGCTCGGCGGGGCGCTCTACGGGTTCTCCCCGGCGCTGCTGCACTCCGCCATCGGCCACTACGACCTGCAGTTCGCCGTGCTGCCGCCGCTGATCGTCCATGTCGGCCTGCGGCTGGCGACGGGCCGGACGAGCGTCGTGCGGGGCGGCCTGGCGCTGGGCCTGCTGGTGACGGCGCAGATATTCATTACCGAGGAGACCCTGCTCGGCACGGCCATGGCCGGAGTGATCATCGTCGCCGTGCTCGCCGCCAGCCGGCCCCGGGCGGTCGCGGACAAGATCGCGACGGTGGCCGCCGGCCTGGGCGTCGCGGCCTGCGTGACCGCCGTGATCGCCGGATATCCGCTGTGGGTGCAGTTCTTCGGCCCGTTGCAGCAGCACGGCAGCCCGTTCACGCCCGATTTCTTCAAGAATGACCTGTCGTCCTTTGTGGTGCCCTCGTCGTACCTGCTCTTCCACACCTCGGGCAGCGCGGCCGCCGCCTTGCGGTATCAGGGACACCTGCCCGAATATCTCGGCTACCTGGGCTGGCCGCTGATCATCGTGCTGCTGCTGGCCGCGATCGCCTGCTGGCGGCGGCTGCCGGCCCGGGCCGCCGCGGTCGCCTGCGCTGTGCTCGGCGTGTTCTCGCTCGGCGGCACCCTGATGTTCGGCGGGCACGAGCACCCCGCGATCAAGCTGCCCTGGTACTGGCTGGAAGGCCTGCCGCTGCTCAACGCGGCCCTGCCGGACCGGTTCTCCATCGTGGCGGACGGCGCAGGCGCCGCGCTCCTGGCCTTCGCCGTGGACGCGGCCCGGCCCGCCTTCGCCGCCTTCGCCGCCCGTCGGCTGCCTCGGCTCTCCGTCGGCTGGCGGCCGGCTGCGGTGGTGATGTCCGGCGCCCTCCTGGCCCTCTTGCCCATCGTGCCGAAGCCGCTGCCCGCCGCCGACGTGACTCCGGCGCCCCCCGGCTGGTCGGCGGCATTCGCCGCGCTGCGACTGCCGGCGTCGGCCAGCGTCCTGGTGGTGCCGATCCCGATGTCCACCTTCACCGAACCGTTGCGCTGGCAGGCCGACACGGGGGAACCGGGCTCGCTGGTCGGCGGATATTTCATGGGCCCGGCCTGGAACGGGCGCGGCTACATCGACGGGAACGGCACGCCGCCGGCCGGCCTGTACCTGAACGCGATCTGGACCTTTTCGCAAGGCGGCCTGCCCAAGGCCCTGGCGGGCGGCCTCCCGCCCAACGCCTACCAGGGATCCCCGGGCTACGTGCCCGTCAAGCCCTTGACCTACCCGCAGATGCTGAAGCAGATCAAGGCCTGGCGGGTGTCGGCCGTGGTGGCAGTGGCTAAGCCTGACTCAGGGCTAGGTATGTACCTGAAGCTCCTGCTCGGTCCGCCCGCCATCGTGGTAGGCGATGTGCTCGCCTGGCGGACCCGGTAGGCCACGCAAGGCTGAGTGGCGCCCTCAGAGGCGATTCATAGGCTGGTCTCGGATTCATAACGACGGCAGAAGCCGTTCGGCAGGTACGCATAGCCGCGTCGGGCAGTGTGGTCAGTGCAGCCAACAAGATAAGGACCAGCTAGAAGGAGCTGACAATGACCATGCTGTGGATCAACGTACTGCTGGCGATTCCGTTTATCGCGCTGTGGGCCGGCATCCCGATGTGGCTCGTGCTGAGGCGGCCGGACACCAAGCCGGCGATCGCCGCGGCACCCGCCGTGCGGACGCTGCCCGTGGTGCGCTACGAAGACGCCACCTACCGCCGCGCCGCCTAGCCCGGCGTGCGGGCGAGCCAGCCGGAGCCGCCGCAGGCGCGGACAGCTACACATCGGCAGCAGCGCCGGATGACCGGC
>Ga0208696_1000838_pt1 | contig 19432 bp, 10 predicted proteins | sample Sb_taG_9_FD_187711 | JGI IMG/M metagenome (GOLD analysis project Ga0208696, IMG submission 187711) | Peat soil microbial communities from Weissenstadt, Germany - Sb_50d_b_LC metaG (SPAdes) (version 2) | ecosystem: Environmental > Terrestrial > Soil > Wetlands > Peat | place: Germany... | reverse complement strand
AAATTCTTTCAACCGGGCTGTCGGAAGACCGGATCACATTGCTGACTCCGGCGAACGGCAAGCGGGAGCAAGGCTCAACGGAGCAAGCGCCGCCGGTTGTAGCTGCAGAACAACCCGGCATGGGCAAGGCGGTGGGAGCAGTGTTAGGAACGGCAGCGGGAATGTCAGGAGGCCCGCTCATTATAGCTGCACTTATACCCGGCGTTGGTCCCATTACCGCAATCGGGTTGTTGGGCGGGGCACTTTTGGCGGCAGTTGGAGCCACCATAGGCGCGGTTGCCGGTGGAAAATTTGAAAATGCCATGACCGAAGGCCTGCCGGAAGATGAGTTATTTGTCTATGAAGATGCTCTCCGCAAGGGTCGCAGCGTATTGATCGCCCTGGCCGACGACGATGCCGCGGCATCTCGCGTCCGCGAATTGTTAATGGTAGAAGGAGCGGAAACGGTCGACGCCGCCCGCGAACAATGGTGGATTGGTTTGCGGGACGCCGAGCAGGAACATTATTCGTCGTTCAGCAGGAATATCACGGAGGACGAAAAGTTCTATCGACTCGGTTTCGAGTCTGCACTGCACGCCCGGACCCGTTGCAAGGAATACGATCAAGTGCTGGGTGAGATGACGGCACAAATTGAAGAGCTCGAACGTCAAAATCCTGGCGCGGAAGTCGCTGAAGCCTTCCAGCGCGGCTACGAGCGCGGCCGCGACTACTACCAGCAGTTATGTAACGAATCCAAGGCAGCGTAGTAGGGGAAGGCTCAATGGCTACTCTCGAGAAAAAGTTCTGCATCTGCCAGCGAGGGGAATAACGGCAAGGAAGCCGAGGCCGAGCAACATTCCGCTACCGGACTCGGGCAAGGACGTGAGGCTGTCTTCTCCTCTAGACAGATCCCCAGAACCGGAGCCGGTTGGTTCTGAATTTGTTAGAATCACGGGACTGTCTTTTGATGTATTCCGTAGTGCACTCCTGAATACCACCGCTCCGGTCGATATCATCGTCGTCGCCGGGACCGTTCCACTCATCGTGCCACCGGCGTCAGACAGCGTCCGTTCTCGATACACTGGACCCAGGCTGCTTCCAGAAGTCGACAAACTAACAATCGCAATGATGCAAGCCAGCGAACCCCACCCTTTGAGAGACATAGCCTAAACGTTAATCGTCCTCAGACTCGTTATCCTATGGTAGTTTCTTGATGCAGCGACGACGAGGCGGGTGCCGCTGCAGGCCAAAATTAATTATTCAATTTTCCTGCCGAAGCTACTGCGTAGGAATACGGTAAATGCTGTAAGGAATCAAAAGGAGTATTCAGTTTTGTAACTCGGTTCGGTGGCTTGATTCGAATCTTAGGGGCACTGCTGTCGCTCGTCTGCCCGGTGGAGAACCAGCCTTGGTGCGCCGGCTGACGTATTTCGATTCTCTCTGCCACATAGCGGTATGGCGGCAGAGAAGATCGTAGCACTCGCAAGCAGCGTCCTCCAGCCGGGTGCGGTTTTCAATCTTGACGTGTCCGCGATTATAAGTGATCAATCCAGCCTTCGACAGAAGACCAGCGGCTACCGTGACGCTTGACCGGCGGGTCCCTAACATGTGCGCCAGAAATTCATGGGTTAGCGGGACGACATCATCGCCAATGCGATCCTGGCTCATCAGCAGCCATCGAGCCAGCCGTTCATCGACTTCATGGAGGCGGTTGCAGGCAGCAACCTGCGCCCCTTGCATCGAGATCATCTGCGCATACTGGAGCATTCGCCGCTTCAAAACCGTGCATTGCGGTAGGGCTTTTACGAGGTCCTTACTGCTCATGCGGAACGCACTGCCCTCAATCTGAACCAGAGCTCGCGTATCGCTCGACATAAAACCGACTACGAGTTGCAGCCCCGTGCACCCTTCTTTGCCGGTTAATCCAACTTCTACGCTTTTTCCATCCTGCATAACACTGAGGATCGACACCATCCCACTATCGACGAAATATGCGTACTGGATTGCCTCCTCCGATTCCTGCAGAACGTCGTGCGTGCGAAGTTGCACGAATGTAAGTTGGGAAAATATGGCATCGCACTCTTGCGATGGAAGCCCCAACAGAAGCTCATTCCTGACCGGATTTCCTTCGATGTTTGGGGTGGTGAATCTATGGTTTGTTTTGGGCGGGACCATAAGTGGCCTCCTTGCACAGCCAGACCTTCTGTCTGATTTTGCAAGGGACCGTCTCCTGTGGAGGGTACGGCGGAAGGATGCTAGAAGAGACAACTCAATTGTAGCAGGTAGCTTGGATGCGGGATGATTCGACGCTGGCGATCTGCGTTTTCGCCAACCTTGCTAAGGAGTAACATCGATGAATGACTGTGAAACTCGTTAGTATCAATCGTCCGAGCATAAATAGCACCGTTGCCGCATTGCTGTTTGCGGTCGCCATCTCTTGTATCAGTTTTGCGCAGGAAGCCCAGCGGCCCGGCAGTAAAATGGCAAATCAATCTGCTGCAAGTGTTGCGCGCGGAAAATACATTGTGGAGGGAATCGCAGTCTGCAGTCAGTGCCACACGCCGCGCGACAGTAACGGTAACCTGGATCGCTCGCATTGGCTTGAGGGTGCCGCCCTCTGGCTGAATCCTGCACAACCGGCCGGCAACTGGCCACTGCAGGCGCCTCGAATTGCAGGAAATCCCCCGGGAACCGATGCCGAAATGGTGAGCCTGCTGACTACCGGGATTTGGCGCGACGGAAAAACCTTGCGCCCGCCGATGCCACAATTCCGGATGACAGAGCCAGATGCAGAGGCAGTTGTCGCTTATTTGAAATCGCTTGAACCTGGCCCGCACTGAATTCGCGCTGAACAAAGTTCACATTGTGGCCAGTCTCCTTAGTGCAAAAATGCGGCTTAACGGAAAGAAGATTCTGAGACTTAATAGTTCGATTGTTCGATTAACAGGCTATGAGCGTTGCTGTGGTGGAGATTGACTTAGGACGCAGAGAGCCACAGGGAAATGCCTGAACAGTTCCGAGACGGCGATGCTTGCTCGGAATTCCGCAAATTCCACGCGTTCTCCCGTAAACGCATTCCGACACTCTAACCGAGAGATGCTAGACGGGAGTAGTATCTCAGTGTCTTCCCATGTCTCAGGGCCGATTGGCGGGACATCGCTGTCTCCCAGCAAACTAGCCGCCAGGCGCGGCGCAGCCACAAGGACGCTCTCGCTCTCTAGTTTTCTCAGGAACGCTACAACGTGATCAGCTTTCTCGCCTTGCACCTTCAACGGCAAATACTCGCCCTCCTGAAAAACGTGAGGCCACTGTTTACGAAAGCACAAAGTCTTCCACGTCAAATACAATTTGAGTTCGTCGTTTTCGGGAGCCTCCAGCAGTTGGCCGACGAATCGCGGGTTAGGGGCACCACCGAGGTTCCGGATATTCTCGAACACTTGCTGGCGGTGAATGTAGTCGACTGGACGCCGGTTATCGGGATCGACCAGACTGAGGTCCCACAAGTCGTTCCCTTGATAAATGTCGGGTACCCCAGGGCATGTCAGCTTGAGAAGCGTTTGCGATAGGCTATTCCACAAGCCAATCCGAGCGACGCGCCTTTGGAAGGGCACGAAGTCGGCAATAAAGCGGTGGTTGACAACGGGATTTAACAGTGCCTTGACGAAGGAAGAAACCGCGTTTTCGTAGGCATCATTTCGATTGATCCAACTGGTGTTTTGCTTGGCCTCGCGGATCGCTTTCAGCATATAGTTTTCAATCCGCTCGCGAAACGCCTTCCAATGGTTCTCATCGCCGAGATTTTCCAATGGCCACGCGCCCACCAAAGTTTGATAGAGCAAATATTCATCGTTCGGTGAAGGTGCGGACTTGTCGTTAACCAGGATCTTATGGCTGCGGTTGAGTCGTTTCCACTCTCGTACCCGCAGTCGCCATAGTGCCGATATTTCCGACAACACATTGATGCGGGAGCGTACATCCTCCGAGCGCTTTGAGTCATGCGTGCTGGTAGCCAACATTGTGTGGGGCCAATCGCGAAGGCGCTCCTGGTTCGCCCGGTGAAACTCAGCCGGTGTGACTCCGAAGCGGTGAAGATCGCTTCCAACATCATTCAGCGAGACCAGCCGGTTGTACCGGTAAAAAGCGGTGTCTTCGAGTCCTTTCGCCATCACCGGGCTGGTGAACTGCTGAAACTTCATGGCGAATGCGGTGACTGCATCTCGATAGCGGGCATCGTACCCGTCAGCGATGCGAGTCAGAAGAACTTCACCGATGAAATCGAAGACGCTGATATCGGCTGCGGGACTTCTCCGTTTTGCGGAGTCGATCGCGGAGCGGATGTAGCGCGCATCGTCCGCGGACACGCCCGAGGCGCTAACGTACGTGCGGTACACGGGAAAACTGGCCACCACCTCGGTGAGCGCGTCACGCAAGCTGTTCAAAGTGAAGTCGCAGGTGTGACGTTTTGAGAGCGCGATTCGGATGAGTTGATTTGCGAGCACGTTCAGCTCGCTGACCAATGCAACGCGAATGATAAGTTTTCGAGTGCGATAGGAGAGCTCATCGAAATTGATCTCCTCGCCAACAAAATTTCGGTAAACGCGATCCATGCGGGTGGCGCTCGCAGGATCAACAAACAGCCCGTTCACGAGATTGGCAAAATCGTACCCGGTTGTCCCGCAGACGGGCCATTCCGCCCGCAGCCGTTCCGGGCCGGTAAGTATTTTCTCGATCACCACGTACGGTAGTTCATCGCCGTTATTCTGGGGGCTATTCCTTGCGGCTGCGATGGCGCGCTGCAGACGTTCGAAATACTCAGCCGGATTATATAGACCATCGGGGTGATCGATACGGAGACCATCGATCTGACCTTCGGCCACTAAAGTCAAAATCAGACGGTGGGTCGCCTGAAAAACACTTTCGTTTTCCATGCACAGGCCGGCGAGATCGTTGGTATCGAAAAAGCGCCGGTAGTTAATGTCATCGGAGGCGACCCTCCAGTTTGCCAGGCGGAAGGCCTGTACCTTGATGAGCTCATGCAGTTCATCAAAGCTCGCGGGATCGGAAGGAATGCCGTTGATCGATTCAACGCCTTCGAGGATGCTGGCAGTTACTTCCGGAGATCGCGCGCAAAGCGCCGCCAGTCGTCGCTTGTTTATTTCTTTATCGCGATTGCGCTCGACGATGCGATCGCTGCTCACCTCTTGTCTTCGCGGCAAATGGCCGAAAGCGGTGATCAGGCTTTGAAATTCCAACAAGTCAGGATTCTGTTCGCCTAATTGCGCCGTCAGCTTGTCAGTCGCGCGCTGCAGAATGCGAGGGTACTCACGTGGATTCACGGGGAAGCGATGATTCCGATACGAAATATCAAACTCACCTCGATCAGGGTGAAAAACTAACTTTAACTCTCCGCTTTCCAGGACGGCGCCGTAATGATCGTGCAGCACCGGCACGAGCACTTTTCCATGGAGCTCTTCTTTCAGCGGGTGCCAGTCGATATCGAAAAAGCAAGCGTAAACCGATGCCTCGCCATTTTCCAGAACGTCGAGCCACCACACATTGTCACCCCCCATTACCCCCATGTGATTGGGGACAATATCGAAAATCAAACCCGTGCCAAATTCATGGAGAGCAGTTACAAAGCGATCGAAGTCTTGCGGAGCGCCGATTTCCGGATTGAACGAGTTGTGATCGACAATGTCATATCCGTGCATGCTGCCAGGGCGAGCTTTGAGGCACGGAGAAATGTAACAGTGACTGATGCCGAGCGCGGAAAGGTAGGGGACAATTGCCTCCGCCTTGGCAAAAGTAAAATCGCGATTGAGTTGCAAGCGATACGTTGCGCGCGGAATTCGGGAGTCTGGCTTCATGCTTCGAGGAACCACACCACAGAACATGCCGGCAGCGTTCCTTGCAACGCGTCGATCTCGTCCACCCCTTCGCTGGCGTAAATGATACGAGATGCGGAAGAAGTCAACCCCGAGAGCGAAGTTGTTCCGAGATTTGCAAGGAGGGTCAGCTCAGAGCGATCTGGAAACTCCCAGTGTGCGCTGAGTCCGCGATCACCATGCAATTCGTAATGTGCCTTGATGGCGCACACGTTCGAGAGTCGTGAGACTATGTGTTGACATCTCAGTTTCAGCATTTGACGGTAGAAGCGAAACCATTGGCAATGAGCCGGTTGTGTAAGGTCGTCCCAACTAAGCCGTGAGTGCTCGAAAGTGCTGGCGGCGTCGGGGTCGGGTATGCCGGCCCGTGCCGCTGGGTCGTTGAATCTCGCAAAACGCGCGAACTCGTTTCGGCGGCCTGCAGCAACTGCCTCAGCCAGGCCTGGCTCGAAATCGCAGAAAAAAAGAAACGGTGTTTCAGCGCCGAACTCTTCTCCCATAAAAAGCAGCGGCGGAGATGGAGCGAGCAAAAGGATCGCTGCAGCTGCGCGAATGGCACGTTCATCGGCGATTGTCGTGATTCTTTCTCCAAACGCGCGGTTTCCAATCTGATCATGATTCTGCAGGAACGAAACAAATGCGTTGAGTGGCAGATCGGTTGTAGGTTCCCCACGCGTTTTCCCATCTCTAAAGAGCGACGCTTCACCCTGGTACGCGAATCCCTCAACCAGGCAGCGGCCTAATTGATTGAGCGGGCGGTCTGAATAATCCGAATAATATCCATCGCCTTCGCCAGTGAGCAGCACATGCAGGGCATGGTGGATATCATCATTCCATTGAGCTGTATAACCTTGCGTTTGGCATTTTTCGGTGCGACGCAGGAAACGCGCCTGGTTTGAATCGTTTTCGAGAATGAGATGGATGTGGCGATCAGGCTCGACGGATTTTCTTACGACAGTAGCCAATTCTGTAAGTATATGCGGGCTGGAGTCGTCGATGATCGCATCAACCGCATCCAGTCGGAGTCCATCGAAATGATACTCATTCAGCCAGTAGACGGCGTTGTGAATGAAAAAATTCCGGACTACTCGGCTCCCGGCCCCATCGAAGTTAATGGCGTCGCCCCAGGGAGTGCGGTGCCGGTCAGTGAAGAATTGCGGTGCATATGCGTTGAGATAATTTCCCTCCGGACCAAAATGGTTGTAGACCACGTCGAGCAAGACCATCATTCCACGCTGGTGCGCGCCTTGAACTAATTTCTTGAGGTCGTCGGGACGCCCGTATGTGCTATCAGGCGCGAATGGGAGGACACCGTCATATCCCCAATTGCGCAGGCCCGGGAAGTCGGCGAGCGGCATTAGTTCAATCGCGGTGATCCCGAGATCGGCCAGATAGTCGAGTTGCTCGAGGGCAGCTGAAAAAGTTCCCGCTCGAGTGAAGGCGCCAACGTGCAATTCGTAGATGACAGCTTCTTCCCAGCGACGGCCGCGCCACGCGGCATCTTGCCAGTCGAAAGCATTGGGGTCGACAACCTCACTCGGTCCGTGTACATCGTGCGGCTGAAACCGGGAAGCGGGGTCGGGAACTGCCTTCGCGCCATCGACCCGGAAACGGTACTGCGCGCCCGTTTTGGCTGCATCGGTTACCAGCTCGAACCAACCTTGATCACTCGCCTCCAGAGGAAGCCATGCTGAAGTCGTTGCATCGATAAGGCTTGCATCGATAAGGCAGAGTTCAATCTGGCGAGCGGCTGGTGCCCACAAGCGAAAACGGACGCCTCCGCTCTCAAGGCACTCGGCGCCGAATGGCATGCTATGACGGCGCTTCATTCGCCTCTTCCTTTTTTCCATTTCGGCGTTCCATCAAAACCGCCATCGAACGTGCCTGCAAGGGATACGATGCCCCGGAATCGTGCGCATCCGCTGGCCGCAAACCATCCTCTCGTGACGTGTCCATCCACGCCACCCAACGAGTTCCCGGACGAAACACCGGCAAGGTGAAAGCCACATCTTCGTGGTGAGCGTTCAAGAGGACAAGAAAATTCTCGTCGCCAATCTTCCGGCCGCGTTCATCGGTTTCATCCAATCCCTGACCCGCAAGAAACATCCCCACGCAACGTACCCCCGGGTCGCGCCATTGCTCCTCGCTCATTTCATTGCCACTGGGATTCAGCCATAGCACGTCTTTTACGTTCGCACCTTTGATCGGCCGACCCTGGAAGAAGCGGCGGCGCCGAAATACGGGATGCCGTTTACGAAGGTTGATCACGCGCTGAACAAACGACAGCAGGTCGCGATCCTGAGGCTGCACATTCCATTTCAACCAGCTGATCTCGTTGTCCTGGCAATAGGCATTGTTGTTGCCCATTTGGGTATGGCCGATGGCGTCGCCGGCATACAACATCGGCACACCCTGAGACAGCAGTAGCGTCGCCAGCATGTTCCGCTTTTGCTTGGCCCGCAGAGCGTTGATGTTCGCGTCGTCCGTGGGACCTTCCACACCACAATTCCAACTCCGATTATTGTTGTTGCCGTCGCGATTATTTTCACCGTTCGCTTCGTTGTGTTTTTCGTTGTAGCTGACCATGTCCTGCAGAGTGAAGCCGTCGTGCGCGGTTATAAAATTGACGCTGGCATAAGGTCGGCGGCCGCTGTGCGCATATAAGTCGCTGGAACCGGTTAGTCGATAAGCCAGGTCTCCAACGACTCCTTCGTCACCCTTCCAGTAAGAACGCACTGTATCGCGGTAACGATCGTTCCATTCCGCCCAACCCACGGGAAAATTTCCAACCTGATAACCGCCTTCCCCCAAGTCCCAAGGCTCGGCAATTAATTTCACCTGCGAGAGCACTGGATCTTGATGGATGATGTCGAGGAACGCGCCCAGGCGATTTACTTCATGAAGTTCGCGCGCGAGAGTAGCGGCGAGGTCAAAGCGGAAGCCGTCGACGTGCATGTCCAAAACCCAATACCGCAGACTATCCATGATCAACTGAAGAACGCGCGGATGCTGCATATTCAGCGTGTTTCCCGTGCCCGTGTAATCCCTGTAATAGCGCGGATTGTCAGGCATGAGCCGGTAGTAGGCGCTGTTGTCGATTCCTTTGAGCGAGAGGGTCGGGCCAAGATGATTTCCTTCCGCTGTATGGTTGTAGACGACGTCGAGAATTACTTCGAGTCCTGCGGAGTGCAGGGTCTTGACCATGGTTTTGAATTCGCGGATCGAGCTGTCGGCCAGGTAACGGGGCTCCGGCGCAAAAAATCCGATCGAGTTATAACCCCAGTAATTGCGCAGGCCGCGCTCGACAAGTTGGCGATCGTCGATGAAGCTGTGAACCGGCATCAGTTCGATTGAAGTCACGCCTAGCCGAGTGAGGTACTCGATCACCGGGGCGGTTGCCAGACCTGCATAAGTCCCGCGCAGGCGCTCCGGAACGTCCGGGTGACACATCGTGAAACCTCTGACATGAAGCTCGTAAATCAAAGTCTCATGCCAGGGGATGCGCGGTGACTTGTCGGAGCCCCAGGTGAAAGCGGAGTCGATCACGCGATTCTTGGGCATCGCTGCCGCATTGTCGCGCCGATCGAAAGACAAATCCTCCTGCTTGTTTCCAACTTTGTAACCAAAGTGCGAGTCATTCCAACGCAGGCTTCCCCGTATTTGCTTGCCATAGGGGTCGAGAAGAAGTTTGTGGGGATTAAAACGATGGCCTTTTTCTGGGGCGTACGGCCCAGAAACGCGGTAGCCATACAACTGTCCGGGGCGTACCTCAGGCAAGTAACCGTGCCATACCATGTCAGTTTGCTCAGGAAGCGGGACGCGAAGAATTTCACGCTTTCCCGAATTATCGAAGAGGCAAAGCTCTACTTTTTCTGCGTGCTCCGAATAGAGCGCGAAGTTTACGCCTTCGCCGTCCCAGGTTGCACCCAAGGGATAAGGTCGGCCAGTCCACACAATGGGCTGAGATGGATTCGGCATCTATTTTATTTTCTTTGAATAGCAACACACTTCGGGCACCACTAAGTTACCGGGCACTTCGATGCCTGTGCAACGATTAAGTTTGCCGTTCCCCGCCGGAAGGGTCCACGACGAGGCAGGGCAAGCATACTATCTCTTACCGCTCCCATTGCTTCTCAGCTTATTTGCAAGTTTCTTTATCTCTTTTTCCCGCGCGATACTCAGAATACCTTTTGCATCCGTCGTAAAGGCTGTCGCGCAAGGGTGTAAGAAGCCGGGCCTTGAGTTTGGCGTGTCCGGCCACGCGCGCGGGAAGGACGGATGTGTGAGTTTGAAATCACGTCAGAGTGCCTCCCAACGAACCCTTTGCCACATCTTCACCTCCTAGAGCGCCAGGGAAGAACTACCGCGTTTCCTCGGGCTACGACAAGGATGATGGCTTCAAGGTGGCGGTTGTTTGCTAGGGCAATCTCAATGCGAAGATACTGCGGTTGCGGTATCACGTCGAGCGAACACAGCTAGGGTAGGTTTATAGGGAGCCGGTAGCGGGCGGAAAGTCGTTACTCCAGAGTTAGGTTCATCTGGCCGCTCTTGGTGAATTGGACGCGCAGCATTTTTTCCGCTCCGGTAACAAAGTCTCCCGCTACGGTAGCCGACTGATCGAAGTTGCCTGTCTCGGAGGTCACCTGCACGCGAAGATTGTGCTTCCCGGGTGCGATTTGAATAGCGTGGAATTCATGGCCCTGGACGCGGTGGAAGACGACCAGGTGTTTCTTCTCCGCTCCTTCAAGCTGGTGAGTAAAACTCAAACTATCATCCACCCAAATCGCCAGATGCGCCTCAGCGAACTTATGTTCAACTTCGATCTCCAGCATCGCGGGAGTGGTTGGAGCTGCCTGCGGGGTTGAGCGGACCACTTTCGCGGAGGCTAGACCGACAGTAGCCGGTTTGGCGGGCTGTCGTGCCTTTAGTTCTGGTGCTGTTTTGACGGCTTCGGCCGCCGTCTGGTTAGCTGAACTGCCCGCTGGGACCGGGTGTGGTGCTGCTGTCTGCGTTTCTACCAGACTTCTCAGCGACGCTCCTCCAGGAAAAACAAGCTGACCAGCCCGAAGTGCAAGAACAACGAGTCCGATTAACAGCACGGCTCCCGCAAAAGATTTGTTGCGCAACTTCTCGAGAAGAGCCACGGCCGCACCGTGTTCCCGCCGCTTGTCTCTCGCGCTAGATTTCCGAGAGGTTGAAGTTCCGAGTGGGCGTGAGCTTGACGACCGGCCTCCTTCGTTGGCCGTTTGAGCTATGCTTCCGGTACCCGGCTCCTTTGCTTTGTTCCAAGACTCTCGTCCCGCTCGCAGCTCCTGAATATCCAGCGCCATTTCCATGCCGCGTTGATAGCGTGCTGAGCGATCTTTTGCGATTGCTCGCGAAATAATGTAATCGAGCCCCGGCGGCAATTCCGTGTCGAGAATTGTCGCCGGCACAGGGTCGCGGTTGACAATCTTGAAGGCGACCGTTAAAGCGCTGTTGCCTTGAAAGGGTTTGTATCCAGTCACAACCGTGTAGAGGATCACGCCCAGAGAAAACAAATCCGAGCGCCCATCGACCGGGTCGCCGCTTAATTGTTCGGGCGACATGTAGGCAGGCGTGCCCAGGGTGCGTCCTACCGCAGTGGCATTCGCAAGGTTCAATTTTGCGACGCCGAAATCGGCGATCTTGGCATGACCATCTTCCGTGAGCAGAATGTTCGCAGGCTTGACATCTCTATGGACTACTCCCTGAGCATGGGCGCAATCCAGAGCCTCAGCTACTTCAAGCGCTAGTGGCAGTGCTTCTTCCAGAGGTAGCTTGCGGTCTTCCTTCGAAAGCAGTAGCTTTTCGAGAGATTGACCGGGAACAAGCTCCATCACGATGTATGGAGCTCGCGTCTCCGGTTCCTCGCCAACATCAAAGACCGTTACTATCCCCGGATGCGACAAACGGCCCGCCGCTTCGGCTTCCCGGAAGAAACGTTCCCGATACTCCTGTTCCTCTTCCGGTGGCTGGCCTGCCAGCGAGATGGTTTTTACCGCGACCACGCGATTGATTTTAGGATCTCGGGCTTTGTAGACGATGCCCATGGCGCCGCGCCCGAGCTCGGCAAGGATCTCGTATCGTCCAAAACGTTCTCTCTTGCGATCATCCATACGTGCCGGAAATCGTGGGACACACGTCGTCCGTAAAGGACAAATGCAGGCGCCGGGCAGACGAGGAGCCGCACGAGGCCCTATCGCTATTGTCGGCTGACGGCGTTATCGTTCCAAGTTACTGACGTGCGGCTTTGTACGATGCTGCACAGAGCCCAAAACGGAAAGTACAGTGAATAAAACGGCAAACGGGCACCCTTGACGGCGTGCCCGTTGCGCCACTTTAAGAACAAAACAGATCTCAGTTGTAGCTGAAGGTCAATTGATCCAGGAACAGGGAGTAGGGCGTCTGTTTATAGTTTCCATCCTCTTGATAGTTGATGGTCACCCCGTACCAGCCGGGTGCCGAACCATGATCGTAGTATTGATTGAGATTGGCGGTCTTGCCGTTGAGGGTGATTGACTTGTAAAGCAGTTGGTTATCTGAAGTCCGCGCAACCTGAAGCGTCAGATGGTTCCAGGAATTGCTGGCAGGATAGCAGGAAACGCCAGTAGGAACCCAGTGCTGGCTGACGTTATCCCAAATATCCCATTCATTCCCGCCGGCAACTCGACACTCATGACCCCAGATCCGCCCAGATACATCTCGGTTGCCGCGCCACTCATCGAGGGAGATTTAATGTGCTGGGACATGGAAAACGAGATGTTATCGCACGGCGAAGGCGAGCAATCTACGAACGTCGGAGCTCGCTGTCCGTAATCCGCCCATCCACCGCTGCTCTGCAGATGAGAGAACGATTTTTCCCCACCACTGCTAACCGTAATGGTCACCGGTGTGGTGCTCGCTCCGCCGCAGCCATCCCACTCCTGCACAACGGTATGGTAGGTTCCAGGATTCAATGTCTCCGTTCACCACGTAAGCGAGCTGGTAGGGGGCAGTGTAGATGCCCATCGAGGAAACGCCTTTGGAGCAAGAAGTGGTCGCGGTGGCCTTAAAATTGACGGGTGAGCCAACCGTGCTGTTGCCGGCCGGCGAACTCACGGAAACGCCGGTAGATCCGCTGACCGTAATAGTAATGGGCGTAGTCGATGCCCCGCCACACTTGTCCCATTCTTCGACTACGGTATCGTATTTACCTGGACTTAGACTTAGGCTTGTATTGAGGCTGGTTCCATTGACAACGTACACTCGGATCCCGGGACAGGCTTGGAACAGGATGTCCAGATCTAGTGATCACAACTCTCGCGGAGGCCTTGTCGGAAGTTCATCGGCTCGCAACTCCTGAGTTCGCAGTCGAGTCGCTCACGGAAAAAGATTGCGCCTAAGGTCAAAAGTGCATCAGATACCGTGTTGAACGTGCCGCCAAGGGCTTGTCTGCGCAATTGCGATCCAGGTTTGAGATTCGGCGATGCCAACAGCGAAGGAAATCGGGCGCGTTTGGAAGATGATGGGAACTGTCGCACTCGTTTTTTTGATCGGGGTAGTCATAGCGATGAGATTGGTGATCGATCGCGCTGAACCGATTGTCCGGGCTCGCGTTATTCAAACACTGTCGATCCGCTTCCATAGCAAGGTAGAGGTGGCGAGCTTGAGCGTTTCTTTGAGCAATGGAATTCAAGTTTCCGCCAGCGGCCTGAAGATTTTCGGCGCAACGGATCCGAATCCTCACGAGCCAGGAATGCAAGCCCTGATCGGCATTCGGGAGTTCCATTTTCAAACCGCTTTACACAGCCTGTTTCGCACTCCGATGCATATTAACACGGTGTACGTGAAGGGCCTCGAACTGAATATTCCGCCCAAAGGCAATCGCCAGGAGATGACGAAACTAGGTCCGAAGAGCGGCAAGCTCAGCATCTTTGTCGACAACTTCGTCTGCGAAGATACGAAGCTGATGATTAACACCTTAAACCCCAGCAAGGCGCCACTGGAATTCGCGATAAGCAATTTGAAGATGCAGGATATTGGGCCCCGCGAACCCTTGAAGTTCAGCGCGATTTTGGTCAATCCGAAGCCGGTGGGCGATATTCAATCCTATGGCTTCTTTGGCCCATGGCAGCAAGACGCGCCTCGCGATACGCCTGTGCAAGGGAACTATTCTTTCAGCAACGCTGATCTGAGCACGATCAAAGGGATCGGCGGAATCCTTTCTTCTAGCGGCCAATACTCGGGAACTCTGGGGGATATTGTCGTGCACGGAACCACCGACACTCCAGACTTCCGCATTGCGAGCAGCGGACATACGGTACCATTGCACACAGAGTTCCACGCAACTGTCGATGGCACGAACGGGGATACCTTTCTGCGCCCAGTGAATGCGACCTTCCTGCATTCTTCACTTACGGCAAACGGCTCCGTCGTGCGCGTGAATACGCCGCACGGTCACGATATCGAACTTGACGTCGTGCTGAAGGGCGCCCGGATCGAAGATTTGCTGCGACTCGGTGTGCGTACCGATCCTCCGATTATGAGTGGGCCTGTGGAGATGACCACGCGTCTGGGTCTTTCTCCGGGCGATGCAAGTGTGGCGGATCGGTTGAAATTGGCAGGCAGCTTCCATGTGCTGCGCGCGCGCTTCAGCAATGAGAAAATGCAGGGCAAAATCGATTATTTGAGCCTGGTCAGTCAGGGCAAGCCCAAGCAGGCGCGCGAGCACGAGGACGAAAATGTCCCCACTGATCTCCGGGGCGTATTCACTCTAAACGATGGATTACTATCCTTTTCCTTTCTGCATTTTTTGATTCCGGGCACTCACGTCGATATGATAGGCATCTACAGTCTGGATGGACAAACCTTCGATTTTCACGGAAAGGCGAAGCTGGATGCGAAGCTCTCGCAAATGACTACAGGTTGGAAATCAGTTCTCCTGAAGCCGGTGGATCCGTTCTTCCAAAAAGATGGGGCGGGGACCGAAGTTCCGATCCGAATTACAGGTGCAGAGTCGGAACCGCACTTCGGCCTGGATTTCGGCCACAAAGAAGATCACAAAAATGCCGGGCAGAAAAGCGAAACGCTGTCGAGGCGTTAGCAAATTGAACAATGCGACGATCGGCACGAGGAAAGCGTGAACTGCCGATATTCGCTTCGCATCGAGAATACGCTCACGGACGAAAACGGCGAGAAGGTGCGGCTAAAGCCAGGTGCTGAGGTCGAAGTCACAATTCAAGCGCCGCTTGAGACAACGATCACCAAAGAGTAAAGCCGCAGGGCAACGAAAAGTCTACCACGACTAACTTTCAGAGCGGCTACTCACCGCTGCTCAGTTTGCTCCGCTTTGCAAGATGCGAAGCAGCAGCAGCCACCGCCGGACATTGGTTGTCATCAGAAAATTTTCTTTCACGTGCTCGCGCCCGTTCTGCCCGAGTTGCCGGGCAAAGTCTGGGTGAGTTAGCAGGTACCGCATCTGATAGGCGCAACCGTCCACGGAATGCACCAACGCTCCGGTTAGCTTGTGGATGATCTGATTCGGAATGCCGCCCACCGCCCCTGCGATCGTCGGTTTTCCCTTCCACAGAGCCTCGGTGACTGTAAGCCCAAATCCTTCCCTGACCGATTTCTGCACGATGATGGTCGAAGCGCGCTGCAGAGCGTTAATTTCCAAGGCGCACCAGGGAGGCAGATCCAAAATGATAATGTCTGGGTCGTCGCCGGCAGCTTCTCTGACTTCCTTAAGAACAGCAACTCCCTCCGGATCGTCAGTCGCTCCTCCACCGGCCATCACCAACTGGAAATCCACATACTTGCGCGCTTGCTTGAAAGCTTGGATAACCCCCACCGGATCCTTTGCCCGGTCAAAACGTGAGACCTGCGTGACAATCGGCCGTGAGCGGTCGATGCCGAATTCATCGCACACCTGTTGAACAAAGCTGTCGTCGATATCCTTGTTCTTTTCGGAGAGTGGATCGATGCACGGATAGAACAAGTATTGCGGGATGGGTAGTTGCCGGGCGAAGGATTGCGAAGAAAAAATCGCAGCGTCATATTTCTCGACGGACGGTCGAAGAAATCCCCACACTTCAGAATTAGGACTGGAAAGATCAATGTGGCAGCGCCAGATCCAGCGCTGGTGCGATTCCTGGCGAGCACGAATAAGAGGCGCCGGCTGCGGATCGTGAATCACAATAAAATCTTCGTTGAACTGAATACGCTGCCGGTTCTGCTCGTTGTTCATCAGAAAAATATCGCGAGCATGTTGCGTAAGGTTATACTCACCGCCTTGAAGCGCATTGTGGAAGGCCTTGGTCACCTCGAAGAAATCGTTTCCCCCGGTAATGACATCCCAGTGTGTGTTCACTTCCACTTCATTCAGCAAAGGGACCAAGTGATTGAGCATTTCGGCGACCCCTCCCCCCACGGCCGTGGAATTAACCATCTTCACCGTCTTGCCCTTTAGTTCGCGCGCGAGAAAATGTAATTCGTCGATCTCTGCTGCGCCCACGATGTGTTTGTAGTCATCGAGGTGCGGAGGAGGAACGGGCGCAGGAGGAGTCTCCCAAGTGCGGGGCTTTCTTCGCCGTTCGGTGCGTACGGGCGAAGCCGAGGAAGTTTCCGCGGGTCTTGATGAACTCTCCGCCACCGCCGATTCACTGCGAGTTTGAGATTCTACTGGTTCCATAAACTATGTGCCCGCCCCTAGCTCAGCGCCCGTTCCACGACTCGAATAATTTGTTTTCGAACGTCTTCCATGGTCACTGTATAAATATCGATGCGATTCAGCTGACAAGCCGCGTCGGTCAGGCCCAGATCTTCATATAGCCATTGCGAGAAATCATTGGACATGAGCTTGAGCCGAAGCCGCGCCTCGATAAAGTGATGATGGATGCTGTGCACGCTGACGCCGCGCAGCCCCTCGGCAAACTCTTGCAGAGTGTGCGCTACAAAGCTGGTGGGGATCACCATAATGTCGGAGGCGCAGAAATAAAAAGTTTCTTTTGCAGCCCGGTTGACCGCAGCCGGAGTGCGTTTCAAAAACCCCTCGACAATTTGCACGAATCGCTCGCGCAACTGTGCCACTGAAGTGAACTCGCGCACATCCACGCTGGCTAACCCCTCCGCGAGGCTAGGCTCGTTGCACGCCGATAGCGCCCAATGTGCGAAGTCGTTGGAAAAGCCTTCTCGGATGAAGTGGTGTTCCTGCAGCGTTCGAAAACTATGCTGGAATATGGAACCTTCCGGACACTCTCGAAGCGCTTGCAAGAACTCAGATAGAGTGCCGGCTTTTTCGCGCGAAATGCGCACTAGGTGTGCCGAGGTATTGAAATAAAAAGCCTTCACCGGCATATGAAGCGGAGTTGGCGCCATCGCGCTGCTCGTCATGTATTCGCCTCCACGATCCTCGCATTCCTCGCATTCCTCGCATTAGCAACTTTCCGGCAGAGACTTTGCCAAAGAATTAAAGAATTAGCGATAGCTTCTCCGAAGTATTCCGTTCCTCAGCGCGAGTCAGCAACAGAGACGCTGGCGCGCGATTTCTGTTGTGTGCGATCCGCCCCATCGAGCCTCAGTTCGCAGAGTTCGGTAATCAGGCTGCCAGCCCAACGATAAATATTGCGCTCTCGTATAAGCTTGCGCATGTTGCGCACGCGTAATTGCTTCTCCTCCGGTTCCATCTCCAGCGCAGCCCGGATCGCCTCCGCGGTCTGATCAATATCGTAGGGGTTTACCAGCAATGCGTCGCGCAACTCGCGCGCCGCTCCGGTGAACTGGCTCAGAATCAGCACGCCGCGCTCATCACGCCGCGCCGCCAAGAATTCCTTCGCGACCAGGTTCATGCCGTCGTGCAGAGACGTGACCAGGCAAAGGTCGGCGGCACGATAGTAATCTCCGATCTCTTCGTGGCTGTGGTGCCGCTTCAGAAACACAATGGGCTTCCACTTGCCGGACTGAAATCGCCAATTAATTCGTTCCGCCTCAGATTCCACCTCTGCCATTAAGTCGTGATACCGCTTAATGTGCGTGCGGCTCGGCGCTCCGATCTGCACAAACGTGAATTTGCCCTGGTACTTTGGATATTTTTCCAGAAATCTTTCAATCGCCTGAAAGCGTTCCGGAATTCCCTTCGTGTAATCCACGCGGTCCACGCCAACTCCTACGAATGGCGTATCGATTCCCAAACTATGCATGAGCGATGAGCGTTTGATGTAGTCATCTTTGTAGGTGTCGCTTTCTATGGGCGCGTCATCAGGAATATCCACACTGATGGGAAAGGGCCGGACCATGGTCCGATGATTTTGACGGGCCACCGAAAAATGTTCCCAGTCCACCCGCGATTCCACCACTCGGTCCACGGTTTGCAGGAAGTTGTTGCAGTGCGATTGAATGTGGAATCCGATCAAATCTGCTCCTAGCAGCCCGTCCACCAACTGCCGTTGCCAGGGACAAATGCCAAACGCCTCCGGGTTCGGCCATGGGATGTGCCAGAAGATGGCCACGCGGGCGTCTGGTCTTTTGTCCTTGATCATCCGCGCGAGCAACGCAAAGTGGTAGTCCTGCAGCAATACCACGGGTTTAGGCGTGTCCTCAATCTCTTCCAGAATCGCAGAGGTAAACTTTCGATTGACCTCCTGATAATGCTGCCAGTCCTGGGCGCGAAAAGTCGGTCGCGCGTGCGCGATGTGGCAAAGCGGCCAAAGACCTTCGTTGGCGAAGCCGTAATAGTATCCTTCTTCCTCCTCTTTGGTGAGCCATACTCGACGAAGCGTGTAACGCGGATCGTGCGGAGGAACGCGCAACCGGTCGTTCGAGTCCACGACTTCGGTATCGGCATCGCCGCTGCCATGAGCGATCCAGGTACCATCGCAAGCCTCGAGTACCGGCTCGAGAGCCGTCACCAGGCCGCTTGGCGGCACAACCGCTTCCACGGATTTGCCTTTGCGCTGATGGATGTAAGGCTCGCGATTCGAAACGACAAACAACCGTCCATCCCCCAGACGGGTTCGAACCTGCACTGCGAGCCGATCCGCGGTCCACATCGATTCTCCGGCTTCACGCAGGCGAGCCTCATTTTCCGCTGCGCTGCGTGCTTGACTGAGGCTTTCCGTCAGGGTTACGACTTCCCAAGCCAGGGGCCGGAAAAGGTCCAGATCCGGCATCTGCTGGCGCGAAGAGATTCGACCCATGCGAAGCGCGCGCATCCATTGCGCCGCTCGCGCAATTGGGCCCGTAATGCTCCAGCGCACGATCAGCACCGTGATGCAAACGATGAGGAAGACCTGTACGAAAACCAACAGAAACGCGGTACGCCAAGTGCGCAAGTTTTGCGCACGGATATAGCCCGCGTCGTGCACCACCGCCAATCCGCCAATGGTTTCTTCCTGGCGGTACAGGGGCAGAGCAAAAATGTTGACGGGCTCGTCGCTCAATCGCACGAAAGAGCTCTCGCCGTGACCATCTGCGATTGCTTTGGTCACCCCCTGCGGAGTAACAGTGAGGATTTTCGACAGCTCTGGGGTAATTGCGATTACCTTACCCTGCCGGTCGCTGACGGCGATTCC
>Ga0208696_1000837_pt1 | contig 19482 bp, 14 predicted proteins | sample Sb_taG_9_FD_187711 | JGI IMG/M metagenome (GOLD analysis project Ga0208696, IMG submission 187711) | Peat soil microbial communities from Weissenstadt, Germany - Sb_50d_b_LC metaG (SPAdes) (version 2) | ecosystem: Environmental > Terrestrial > Soil > Wetlands > Peat | place: Germany... | reverse complement strand
GGCCCTGCTGCTCTATCGGGAACGGTCGCAGACGCTCGCGGCCCTGGATCGCGCCGAGGGGGCCGAACACGAGGGAACCGAACGGCTGTGGAAATCGTACCGGGATCAGGCCGATGCGCGGCGCTTCAGCCGCCAGGTGGGCCAGCGCTTTGAAAGCCTCAACGCCCTCGCCGAAGCGGCCCGCATCACTCGCTCCCTGGGCAAAGGTGAGGACGTCATCGAGGACTTGCGCCGCAAGGCCATCGTCAGCCTGGCCCTGCCCGATCTGCGCCTGGAGAACGAATTGCCGGGCTGGACCCCCGACATGATCTCTTGCGCCATCGACGACACCTTCGAGCGGTATGCTCTGCGCGACAGACAAGGTGCGATCAGCGTCCGCCGGGTCGCGGACGGACAGGAAATCGTCCAACTGTCTTCTGCGAGCAAACACGACCAGGGCCTTTGGATGTTCGCCTTCAGCCCCGACGGCCGTTACCTGGCCGCCGACAACCCGGAACAGCAGATCAGAGTGTGGGACCTGGACCGCAAGGAGCCGGCCGTGACCCTTGAGGCCTCCAATCTGAGTTTCAGCCCGGATAGTCGGCGGATGGTCTTTTCGGACGGTGGCCGCCGCGGCAACAGTGAGTTTGGTGTCTACGACCTGGCGGCCCGCCGACTCGAACGGCGCTGGCAGGGGTCGATTCCCGGCAGTCCGTCGGTCGTGTTCCACCCGGACGGCCACCAGTTTGCCGCCTCTTTCGGCGGAAACAGTATCCAAATCTGGTCGGCCGATTCGGGCCAACTGCTCGGAACCCTACCGGGGGCGGTAAGTGGGACTGGCGGCGAAGTCCCATCCTGGAGCCCTGACGGCCGCCTCCTGACGGTAACGACCGACGGTGACCCGCGCATCCATCTCTGGGACGTGGCGAACCGCAGACCGGTCGGCGTGCTGGAAGGCCACAAGAGTGCGGGGATCAACGCCACCTTCCACCCGGCCGGCGACCTGGTGGCCAGTAACGGTTGGGAAGGCATGCTGCGGCTCTGGGATCCGCGCACGCGCCGACAACTCTTGAGCATGCCCTGCGGGGTGGTTCGATTCAACCGCGCAGGCGACCGCATGCTGCTGCTCCTCAAGGCTCCGCAAATCTGGGAACTGGCTGAAGGCCGCGAATACCGCACCTTTGTCGGCGATCCGATTCGCGGGAAGCAGTACCCGTACAAGCCCAGCGTCAGTCCGGACGGCCGGCTCCTGGCCGTGGGCACGGAGAACGGCACGGTGATCTGGGAAATGGCCACGGGCAACGAACTGGCCCACCTGCGGACGTCGGGAACGTATAGCGTGCTTTTCCAGCCGTCCGGGGACCTGCTGACCAGCAGCCAAATCCTCGGGTTGCAGCGCTGGCCGATCCGGCCCGTTCCCGACGCGGACGGAGAGTACCGTATCGGCCCACCAGAGGCTCTCGTTCCCGGCGCCACCGACCGAGTGGAGCAGAGCAAAGACGGCCGCACGGTCGTCGTTGCCGTTTCGGGAGCGGGTGGTCAAGTCGTGGACCTCGACCAACCAGGCGTCCTCAAGCCTCTGCTCCCCCACGATGGCGCCAACGGCATCTCCGTCAGTCCCGACGGCCAATGGGCCGCCACCGGGTGCCACCACGGGACGGGGATCAAGGTGTGGTCGGTGCGCCAGAACAAACTGGAGCGCGAACTGCCAATCGAAGGCCGCGCCGGTGCCTCCTTCAGTCCCGACGGGCGCTGGCTGGCGACGGGCAGCGCCGCCGGACACCAACTGTGGAAGATCGGCACCTGGGAGCGCGGCCCGCCCCTTCCCGACGGAGGGACCCTGTTTCCACCGGACGGCCCTTTGGTCGGCGTGGTAGCAAACGCCAGCGTCACCTTCATTAACCCGGACACCGGTCGTAAGGTCGCCACCCTGGAAGACCCCAACCAGGATCGCTTCGGGGGCAACTGCTTTAGCCCCAACGGGGCGCAGCTGGCGGTATGCACCCACGATAGCTACTCGGTCCACGTCTGGGACCTGCGCCGCATCCGCGCGGGACTGAAGGCGATCGACCTCGACTGGGCCGCGCCGGACTACCCGCCGGCCCCGCCACCCCACGCCCCGCTCCACCCGTTCCAGGTCATTGACGGTCAACCTGGGCAACCGAGACAGCCTCCGCCGGCGCCCCTGGTCGTGCTGACCGTGCCCGAGGCGGGCAAGCGCCCCGCAACGCCCGAACAACTTGCCGGTTGGGTCAAGCAGTTGGCGGACAAGGACGCCAAGACCCAGACCGAAGCCGCCCACGCCCTGGAGGAGGTCGGCCCGCCGGCCTTGAAAGTCCTGGATAAAGCGGCCAACCATCCCGACGCGGCCGTCCGCCAGCGGGTCAAAGAGGTTCAGGACCGGATCGCGGTGGCCGAGGCGGTGGCGCCGCGCCGCCTGAGCCTCAAGTGGAAAGACGTCCCGGTCGCAGACGCCCTGAAGGCGCTCGGCGAACGGGCCGGCATGCAACTGGTCTACGTCCCCAAGCCGTCTCCCGACGGCTCGCCATCGAAAACGGTCACGCTGGAGCTGGACGGGGTGACGTTCCTGGAAGCGCTGGACCGCCTGTGCCAGAGCGCCGGCTTGAACTTTACCCCGAACCCCTCCCGGCAGTGGCAACTGTTCGATGCCAAGCCGTCGCCCCGCGAAATGGCGGCCTTTTCCGGACCCGTTCACATGCTGGCGACCCATCTGCAATACAATCGCTCGCTCGTGTTGCAGGACCAAGAGCAGGCGAGCGAGAGCCTCTATCTGCAACTGTTGCTGGCAAGTGAAGTCCGCCCGGCGCTCCTGGGCTATGGCCAGCCGCGTGTGGTGGAGGCTCGCGACGACGCCGGCCGTTCCCTGCTCCCCGACCGGCAGGTTCCCGCTCCGCCGGTGGGACTCAATCCCATGCGGATAGTCCTGCTCCAACCCCCGCCCGTGCGCGGTGGCACGCTCAAGCACCTCAAGATCGTCCTGCCCGTTGAGGTCATGGCCCGGCAGCGGAACGTACTGACGGTGACGGACCTTGTCAAAGTCAGCGGTAAAACCTTTTACGGCGACGATGGCGTCCGCATGCAGCTTCAGGCAGTCAATGGACTTGGTACCAATCGGGTCAACGTGCAGTTCGCGGTGTCGGCACCCGAGGGCCAGCCCCTGGACCCGAACAAACTCGGGATGCGCTTGATTGACGCCAAGGGTGGAGAGCATCCGTCGGTCTCCTTCAACATGAACTCCTTCGTGCGGAAAGTCCGCAAGCCCGAAGCGGAAGACATCCTCTGGCTGAGTGGTTCTCCGCAGGGCGGTTTTCTCGCCCAGTTACCCTGGGCCGCCTTGGCCCAGGACCCTCTGAACTTGACACGGCGTCAATGGAGCGGCTACGCGCTATTTTCCACGCAGGAACCTATCAGTGCGCTGACCCTGTTCCACTTCGAGCGCCTGCGGACCGAATTGCCGTTCGAGTTCCGCGACCTGCCCTTGCCGTGAGTTGAGCCGTGACCGCCCAACCAACTCAGCCGAAAGGAGGAGGCGTTACCTCCTCATGTGACCTCGGGAGAACGCGCCGGCGAAATCGGGACGGGTGTACCGTCCCCCGGCCTTCTGTGTATTCCCAGTATGGAGAGATGCCATGCGTACTCTGACTGCGACACTGCTGGCGACGTGCGTGGCTGCGCTGATGCTCCTCGGCATCGGCGGCCGTGTGCCGGCCGCGGACGACAAGCCCGTGGACCTCGCGGTGGGCGCCGCCGCCCCCGCCTTCGCGGGCACCGACGACGCAGGTAAGCCGTGGAAGTCGGCCGACCACATCGGCAAGAAGGTCATCGTCCTCTACTTCTACCCGGGCGACTTCACGCCCGGCTGCACCGCCCAGGCCAGGAGCTTCCGCGACAGCATGAACAAGCTGACCGAACAGGGCGTCGAGGTTGTCGGCGTCAGCGGGGACTCCACCGCCAGCCACGGGCTGTTCAAAAAGGTGCAGGAGCTGAACTTCACGTTGCTCGCCGACGACGAGGGGAGCCTGGCGAAGAAGTTCGGCGTGCCGGTCAGCAAGGGGGCCGAGGTGAAGGCCCGCGACGCCCAGAACAAGTTCATCAAGGACGCAACCGGGAAGGACATCGTCTTCACGCGCGGCGTGACCGCGGCACGCTGGACCTTCATCATCGGCAAGGACGGTAAAGTGGTCTACAAGAACACGAAGGTCAACCCGGCGCTTGACAGCAAGGAGGTCGCCGCCTTCATCGCGAAGATGCCGATGAAGTAAGGCGGGATCGAGCCGACGCCGGAGTTCGCGGCGCAGATGACCGAGGAGTGCGAGCGGCTGCTGCGCGGCCTGGGCGACGGCGAGCTGAAGTCGGTGGCGCTGTTGCGGATGGAGGGGTACTCCGTCGAGGAGACCGCCGCCCGGCTGGGGTGCGTGGCGCGCTCGGTCAAGCGCAAGCTGCAATTGATCCGTGGCATCTGGGAAAAGGAGCTGGCACCGTGAGCGAATCGTTGGGTCGAGTCGGGGAGGTGCCGCCGGCGTTGGGCCGTCGGATCAATGAGGCGTGCAACCGCTTCGAGGCCGCCTGGCGCTCGGACACGGTGCCGCGGCTGGAGGACTTCGTCGCCGGCTGGGAGGGGGCCGAGCGGCCGGCGCTCTTGCGCGAGTTGGTCCCGCTGGACGCCGACTACCGGAGGCAGCGGAGCGAGCCCTGCCGCCCCGCCGACTACCTCGCCCGCTTCCCGGACCTCGACCCCTCCTGTCTCGGGGACTCGCTCGCGGCGGGGCCAGGGCCGAGCACCCCCACGGTCTCGCCTGATGAAGCCCTGCCCCAGGCCGGCCTGCCCTCGCACCAACTGCTCGTCCCCGGCGACAGGCAATCGTCGCAGCGTCAGCGTGAAGCCCTGCGCCGGGTCGCCGTAGGCGTGTTCGGCGATGCGCCGGGCCAGCGCCCGCGCCGCGTCGTCCTCGAAGGTCAGCTCCCACTCGTCGCCGTCGCGCCGCGTCCGTCCGCCCTGCCCCCGTGCCAGGCCGGCCAGCGCCAACCCCGGCGTGTTCACGGCTGGTCCTCCCCGGTCGCTGACGCCCTGCGGCCCGCCTGGCATCGGTCTCGCCAGGATTATGCGCAGCCGGGCATTTGTTTTCGCGCCGAAGCGCCTTCCGGAGCGCTGTTCCCGAAATCCTTGCCCATCCGCATGTTACGACATCATGCGCCCGGCCGAGGGGTTTTTTCCTTGCCCGCCGGTGCAGGGGCCGGTATTGATGGGTGATCGGCAGACGGATCGTCCGTCTTTTGTCAACCGGGGCGGCGCCCGCCGGCGATGCCGGGTCGCCGCCATCCCTCGGGAGTCGTTGAATGATCGCAGCCGAAGACCGACCCACTCACCTCCGCTTCCTCCTCGCCGCCACACTGCTCGCGATCCTCGTCGGGCCGGCGCGGGCCGACGCCCCCAAGCTCGACGCGGCCGCCCTCAAGCAGGCCAAGCGCGCCACGGTGTACTTGCAGGTCAAGCTGCCCGACGGCAGTACCGTCCAGGGCAGCGGCTTCCTTGGCGTCGAGCCCGGTCTGGTCGTCACCAACGCCCACGTCCTGGGGATGCTTGACCCCGACGGCCGCTTGCCCCTGCGGGTGGACGTCACCCTCAACAGTGGCGAGTCCGACAGCCGTACCCTCGTCGGCAAGGTCCTTGGCGTGGACCGCGGTAGCGACCTCGGTGTCCTCCGCATCGAGGGCAAGGACCTGCCCGAGCCGCTCAAGGTGGGCTCCGCCAAAAACCTCACCGAGACGCAGGAGGTGTACATCTTTGGCTTCCCGTTCGGCAAGGAACTGGGCAAGAACATCACCGTCAGCAAGACGTCCGTTTCCAGCCTGCGCAAGGTGGCCGGCGTCATCCGCCAGGTGCAGGTCAACGGCGGCATGCACCCCGGCAACTCCGGCGGGCCGGTGACCGACGCCGACGGCCAGGTGATCGGCGTGGCCGTGTCGGGCCTCACCGGGACGCAGATTCACTTCGCCGTCGCCGCCGACTACGTCCACACCTTCCTCAACGGCCGGATGGCCTCGTTCGGTTTCGAGCAGCCCATCAAGGACGGCGACCAGGTCAAGCTGCCGGTGAAGTTCGAGCTGATCGACCCGCTCGGCCGCCTGCGCAAGGTGGTCGCCGAGTGCTGGACCGGCGACCCCGGCCTGCCGCGCCCGGTCAGCGCCACCGAGCCGAAACCCCTGCCCGGCGACTCGGACAAGCAGAGCTTCACGATCGAATACGATAAAAAGGGGATCGCCAGGGGGGAAATTACCCTCCCCGCCCTCAGCGCCCGGAAGACGTACTGGATTCGGCCGGTGGTCACCAACGGCGCCGGCGAGACGCGCTGGTACGGCGCCGCCCCCCAGAACGTCGGCATCCCGGTGGAGCGGACCGCCGTCACGCTGAAGTTCAAGCCGGCGGCGGGCGCCCGGCGGAACGTCGAGCTGACCAGCCAGGCGAGTCTGCGAGTGCGCGACCGCGACGACGAGTTCACTGTGGCGCTAACCCTGCGCTCGGCGCTGGCGGAGCAGATCGCCAAGGAGAGCGCCTCGCGGCGCCGGCTGGAGTGCGCGCGCTTTGCCCTGGTCGTCCAGATCGACGGCAAGCCGATCACGGACGATGAGGAGCTACAACTTATCGCGAAAGACGCCCGCCTCATGGCCGCCGAGCTGGAGACCGACGAAGAGGGCAATGTCACGAAGAGCCTGCCCGATTTGACAAAGCTGCCGCGGGCCTCGCGCGAGCCGGTCGAGGGAGTCGTCGAGCAGACCCTGCGCTCGCTGGAGGCGCTGTCTGTGCCGCTGCCCGGCAAGAAGGTCGAGCCGGGGCAGTCGTGGACGGCCGAGCGCGTGCTCTGGGTCGGCCCCCCGGCCAGCGCGGTGCCGGCGCGGGCGGAGATGAAGTACACCTACGTCGGCGTGCGCAAGCGCGACGGCAAGGAGGAGGCGCTGGTGTACCTGGGCGGGACAGTGCGCGGCCGCAAGGACGAGGGGTTGAACCTCGGCGGCCGCGTGTCCGGGTTGGCGTGGATCGCGGTGGCAACCGGCGAGGTGCTGTCGGCCTCGACGGACGTCAAGGTGGACCTCGACCTGACGTTCCGCCGCCGCAACGTCAAGGCGACCGGGAGTTTGGCCGTTCAGCTCAAGCGCGAAGCGGCCTCCGAGAAGTGACCCTAGCGGATCGCTTCCTCGATCCAGCCGCCGCCGAGCACGCGTGACCCATCGTAGAAGACCACCGCCTGACCCGGTGTGATGGCGCTCTGCGCCTCCGCAAAGCTCACGCGGGCGCCGTCCCCGGGCAGGGCGGTCACGATCGCCGGGGCCGCCGTGTGCCGGTAGCGGATTTTCGCCTGGCACGGCAGCGCGCCCGCCGGCGGCTCGGCCAGCCAGTTGACCCGCGACGCCACCAGGGCCGACGCCAGTAGTTCGTCGCGATGACCTAGCACTACTTCGTTCTCCGCGGGGACGATCCGCAGCACGTAGCGGCGCTCCGCCCCCGCGATACCCAGTCCCTTGCGCTGGCCGACGGTGAAGCGCTCAATGCCGTCGTGCTCGCCCAGCACGTTGCCGCCAGTATCGACCACGCGCCCCGGCCTGGTCAGCCCCGGACGGCGCTCGCGGATCACCGCGGCGTGGTCGCCGCCCGGCACGAAGCAAATCTCGACGCTGTCCGGCTTGTCCGCGACGCCGAGCCCCGCCTCGCGGGCCAAGGCGCGCACCTCCTCCTTGCGGTAGCCTCCAATGGGAAAGAGCAGGTGAGGAAGGATGGCACGGCGCAAACCGTAGAGCACGTAGGACTGGTCCTTGTCGGGGTCGGTGGCGCGGTGCAACTCGACCGCGTCTTCCCGGCGCACCGCCCGGGCGTAGTGTCCCGTGGCGATGAAGTCGGCCTGCAGCTGCCGGCCGTAAGACCACAACTTGCCGAACTTGAGCCAGTTGTTGCACACGACGCAGGGGTTCGGCGTGCGGCCGGCCAGGTATTCGTCGGCGAAGTAGTCGATGATGCGGCCGAAGTCCTCCTCGAAATCGAGAGCGTAAAAGGGGATGTCAAGGCGGTCGGCCACCCGGCGTGCGTCGCCGGCGTCGAGGGCGCTGCAACAGCCCTTCTTGTGGGGGCGCTCGCCGTCGTCGCCGCCGTGGACGCCGGTGCGCATGAACAGGCCGATGACCTCGTACTCCTGCGCCTTGAGGAGGTACGCGGCCACGGAACTGTCCACGCCGCCGCTCATCGCCAACACCACGCGCGCTGCCATGTTGCCCATCTGAGTTACTGCCGCTTGCGGCTTCGCACTTGCCAAGCCGCAAGCGGCGACGGCCCGCCGGAACCTGATGGTCCCGGCGGGCCGTCGCCGCTTGTTCGGGGAATGAATCAGCGACCCGCAGGCGGAGCGGCAGGACCACCCGGCCCCGCAGGCGGAACGGCGGGGCCGCCGGGCCCGGCAGGGGGCGCGGGGCCACCCGCCGGCTGCGCCGCCGGCGCGCCGGCCGCCTTCAGCTGCGGCATCGGCGGCTTGCCCTCGGGATATTGCGAGTAGTCCAGGTACAACAGCACGATGCCGCCGACCATCGCCAGCAGCGACAGGACGAGCATCCCGCCGTAAGCGTCCCAACGGGGCTTGGCCGTCACTTCCGCCCCACGGCCGCGTGCGCGTGCCATTTCGTCTACCCTCTGTCTGGGGCCGTTACTTTTTCGCCGTCACGTCATTGGCGACCATGTCACCCTTTTGCGCCGGGGACTTGAGCTTCTCCACCGGCTGGCCGACCGCCTCGGCGGCGTGGACGTCGGTCAGGCGAATCTGGCCCAGGTACAGCGGCGTCGGCTTCAGGCGGAACACGTCTAGGGTGTGGCCCTTCTCCAGGCCGGCGTCGCTGCCGATCGAGATGCGCACCAGGTCGCTGCGCGGAAGCGTCTCGGTGACGATGCCTTCCACGCTCTGCGGCGGCGGGTTCAGCTCCTTCGTCGAAACCAGGGCGACGCCGCCCGAACCACCCGAACCGCCGGAGCGCTTCAACTTGACGATTTCCACCTCCGTCTCGCGGACCCGCAACTCCAGCCGCTCTGCCTTGGCCTGGTAGCTGTCCGCCTTGATCTCGGCGGCAACCTTGGAGTCATTCGCCTTGTTCTTCAGGTCGATGTACTTGACGATGGCTTCGTCCTTCTCCTTGACCTGCGCCTCCAGGGCGGTGACCTCCACCTTGCGCTTCTCCAACTCGGTCTTCATGGCCTGGATGGAGAATTGATCGCCGTGGCTTCCCTTCTTGAACTCGTTCAGCGCCAGCTGCTTGGCCTGGGCGTCCGCCTCGGCGACCTTGACCTTCTCGGTCAGCTTGGCGATGTCTTCGTCCTTAGTGCGCAGCCGACCGGCGCTGGCCACCCGCTCCTGCTCGAGTTCCTTCTCGGAGGCCTTGCGGCTGGCGTCGGCGATTTCCGCGGCCTGCTGCCACTTCTTCGTGGCGTCGGCCCAGTTGGTGCTGCGGGCGTAGACCATCACGATAAAGCCGGCGACAACCACGCTGAATAGCAGGTTGATGATGACGAAGATCTTACCGATCGCGGTCATGAGTCGTACCCCCTTACGGTCGGCCCGCCCGGCGGCGGCAGATCAGCCTATCTACCCCAGTCTTCGCGCTCGGGCTCTCCCGCTCCCAGCCGATTCCCCCAGACCAAGCGGGGCGGGATTATGCCCGCGAGCCCCAGCGCTGTCAACCACAGTTCCCACCCACCGATTCTCCCCTCGCTCTTCTGGGGAGAGGGGTTGGGGGTGCGCAGCCCTGCCTTCCCCTGTTACTCTATGGATCGGTCAGTCTTTGACCTCCTGCGCCGCCCTGTTCAGCTCGTCGATGCGCCGCTCCAGCTGCGCCTTGCGAGAGAGCAGCAGCTCCGTCTCAACGAGGGCATTTGTTTGACGGCCGGCCACGTCTTTCAGTTCCTCGTCGATCAGCGCGATCTTCTGCTGCTCGTCGATGATCCGTCGCCGCAGCCCCTTGCTCTTTGGCGTCTCGATGGCCTCTTCCGTCAGCGCGGTTTCTTCTTCCACCGCCTTCTTGTAATCCGCCTGGGCGGCCTGGATCTTCAGCGTCAGGTCGCCCAGCTCGCGGACATACCAGTCGTAACAGTACAGCGGCTCGCCGCGCGGGTCCATTTCCAATTTGCGGCGCTCGGCGTCGATCAGGCTCGGCCGGTTGAAGTTCTTATCATCGGGAATCGGGTAACCGTCCTTGGTGGCCGCCAACCGCTTGACGATCGCCTTGTCGCCCTTGCCGTCGGGGCCGGCGGGGCCGGAGACGGCCACCTTCAGCTGCACTTTGTACCACTTCTGGTCATCGATGCGCCGCTTCTCCCAGGCGAGCAAGCCGTCACGAACCGGCCGCTTGTCGGTGCCGTCGTTGCCCTTGAGGGCCTCGCGCCAGCGCGTGTTGGCCAGGTCCACGCCTTCCGTGGACTTCTTGACGCGATCGGCGCGCTCCAGGAGCACGCCCGCGGGCTTCTCCCCCTTCGCCTGCTTGTTCGAGAAGTCGATGCGGTTAGTGAAGATGGCGAACGCCCAGCTGAGCATCAGGAAGCTCAGTCCGACGTTGAGCAGGACCAGAACCTTACCGAGCAGCGTCATCGCGTGTGTTCCCCAGTTCTCAGCGCCCCTTGGACAGTTCTTGTTCCTTCGCGCGGATCCGCCGCTCCAACTCCTGATTCTCCTTGCTCGTGTTGCGCAGATCAATGAGCCGATCCATCACCTCCTGCTCGGCCTTGGCCTGGTCCGCGAGCTTGTCGGCCGTCGTCTGCTGCAATTCCTTCAGCCGATCCTTCAACTTGCCGATCTGGACCTTGCGCTGCTCGACGAGGGCCTTGGCGTCGGCGACCTCCTTTTCCTTGGCGTTGAGGAAACGCCGCTGCCGCTCCTCCTCGTCGGAGATGTCCACGGTGCGGTCGATGATCTGCTTGTGCTCGTAGATGAAGAGTTGACGCTCGGCCTCGTGGGCCTTGACGGCCTCCTCGGTCATCTGCTGGAGCACCAGCGACTGATCGTCCGCCGCCCGCGCCGCCCCGGTCAGGCCGACGACGTTGACGAAGCGCTTGTAGGCCGGGGAGGCGAAGAAATCGGTGGTCGCGTCCTCGTGCAGCGCCTCGCCCAGGCAGAAAAGGACCCGGGCCGCGTTCGCCTTGCGCTCGGAGAGGGAGCGTTTGTGCCCATCCGGGGCAGCCTCCTTCGCCCCGTCGAATTGCTCGTTGAGGCGTTTCTCCAGTTCTTCAGCCACGCGGTCGTCCTGCGGGGCCGAACTGTACTGGATCAGGCTGTCGCGCTCGCGGCCGGTCGCGGCCAGGGGGAGGAGGTAGCGCGCCAGTTTCTGGCTGCGGGTCCCGGCCACGTCGGCGCTCCCGACCTTGTCGCGGACCAGGCCGCGGAGGCGCTCGACCTCCTGCTCCTGCGTCCTGACGGGGGTGCCCGTGCCGGCCGGGAGGATGACGGCCAGCAAGGGGTCGGTGAGCTTCTTCACGCGGGGCGAATCGTCGCGGTCCTTCTCCTTGTCATCGACGGGGAGGCCGTCGATGAGCAGGTCGTGGCGGTAGACGGCATAAGCCCAGCGCTGCCGCTGGCCCCAGTCCATTCCGGCCACGACCACGAAGGCGGCCGCCGCCACGATGTTGAGGATCGCGAAGAGTTTACCGAGCAGCGACATGAGGCACGTCTCCGGTCGGGAGATGGCACAACGAGCAACGGGCGGGGAACTGTTCCGTTCCCTTGATTGTTACCAAACGCAAGCCGCCTGGCAAGGACATTACGCCGCCGCCGGCGCCGGACGGGGCAAGTCGGGCAGATCGCACCCTCTGTACCCGGATTGACGGAAGTGTCGGCGGGACCGGGCGGGAGGCGCGCCCAGACGCCGTCCGTTGGGCGCGAGGTGATCTTTTCCCGGATTTTGCCGCGCCCCGCCCGCCCGCACAATGTAAAATCGTGTCGGGGACGAGATTTGGCCTCTGCGCATGGGTTGCGCTCAGCGTGCCGGGTGCGCGGCCCCTCACGGAGACCCGAGCAATGCCGCTTGACACCTCCCGATCGGCCATGCAGAGCGTCGGCAATTACGACCTGCTCGAGAAGGTTGCCGAGGGCGGCATGGGGGCGGTCTACCGCGCCCGCCGCCGCGACGACGGGGAGATTGTCGCCATCAAGATCATGCCGGCGCACATGGCCGGCAACGCCGTCCTGGTCAAGCGCTTCGAGCAGGAATTCAATGCCGCCAGCCGGCTCGACCATCCGAACATCGTCCGCGCCCTCGACTTCGGCCAGGTGAGCGGCGTCCCCTACCTGGTGATGGAGTTCGTCGAGGGCGAGTCGCTGGGACAAAAGCTGCAGCGCGAAGGCCGCTTGGCCGAGAGCGAGGCGATCCGGATCATCGCCCAGGTGGCCCAGGGGCTGCACCGGGCGCACAAGATGGGTCTGATCCACCGCGACATTAAGCCCGACAACGTCATGGTGATGCCCGACGGCACCGCCAAGCTCTGCGACCTGGGGCTGGTCAAGGAGTTGGAGGCCGACCTGAACCTGACGCGCACTGGCCGCGGCCTCGGCACGCCCCACTTCATGGCCCCCGAGCAGTTCCGCAACGCCAAGAACGCCGACCTGCGCTGCGACATCTACGCCCTGGGCGCCACCCTGTACCAGACCGTGACCGGCGAATTGCCCTTCCGCTCCAGCGGCCCGCTCGACGCCTGGATGAAGAAGATGCACAACGACCTGCAGCCGCCGCGGCAGATCGTCCCCAGCCTGTCGGAGCGGATCGACTGGGCCATCCGCCGGGCGATGAGCGCCGACCCCGAGCAGCGCCCGACCTCCTGCCGCGAATTCGTCGAGGACCTCACCGGTCGCAGTACGCGCAAGCTGCCGACGGCCAACGACAGCGCCCCCAGCAGCACGGACATCTGGTATTTGGTGTACAAGGACGACGAGGGGACGACGCACACGGTCAAGGGGAGCGTCGTCGCCATCCGCCGCTCGCTCAAGGACGGGCTGCTAGGCGACGCGAGCAACGTGCGCGCCAGCCGGACCAAAACGGGCCCGTTCGAGAACCTGCGCAGCTACCCGGAGTTCCGCGACATGGTCGTGGCCCCGGCTCCGCTCGCGGTGCCGCGCAGCAGTGCCTCTCCGAGCCCGTCGCCGGAGGCCTCGACGGTGGCGCACAACCTGCCGCCGTTGACGCCGCGCTCCGGGCCGGCGTCGTCGCGGCAATCGACCCCTCCGCCGGTGCCGCCGCCAATCCTGGGGCAGGAGCCGGCCGACGAGGAAGCCATGCCGCACATCGACCTCGATTCCGGGGCGGCGGCCGAAGGGCAAGGGATCGAATGGTTGAAATGGCTGCTGCTGCTGCTGATCGCCGTCGCCACGGCGGTGATCGCCTTCTTCCTGCTGCCGACCTGATCCAGGTTTAGCGGCGCCGGTCACTCCTTCCGCCAGATCTGGGTCGGCGGCAACATGCCGTCGGGGATAAACGCCTTCCAGCGCTTGAAAGCCGCCTGCAGGGCCTCCTTGCTGTCGGTGGGGTTGTAGGCGAGCTTTTGCTCGGTCCACTCGGGCACCCAGCGGCGGAGGTGGAAGAAAGCTAGTTCGCGGATGGCTAACTTGTCGTGTTTCAGCTTGTCGATCAGGTAGGCCCAGGTGTCAGGCGAGTTGAGCTGTTCGTCGCTCGGGGTGTGCAGCAATTCCATGATGATCGCCGCCTCGGAGGCGCGGAACTTCCCGCCTTTGGTGAGGTAGCCCGACATGGTCTTGGGGTCGTAGAGGCGCTCCTCCTGGGTGGCGTTGCGGCCGATCCAATGGCGGAGGGTGCTGATCGCCTCGCCGCGCAGGATGGGGGGCCCCTGGTTATTGTCGAGGAGGTCGATGAGGTCGGCGATCGCGTCGAGGGCGCCGAGGGCGCGGACGGCGAGCACCGCGTTGAGCAGCTTCGTCTCACCGGGCTGGAGCATCACCACCAACATCGTCTCGATCTTCCCGGGGCCGCTCAGCTGCTTGCTCACCCCGTCGAGGGCGGCCTGGGTGTCGGCGATGCGGTCCTGGACCTCCCTTGGGAGTGCATTGGGGCGCTTCTGCGGGTCGTCGAAGACGCCGACCAGCATCTGGAGCTGCGGATTGGGCGGGACCGGGACCGGCCGCTGTGCGCCCTTCGTGTCGCTATCCCAGAAGATGACCAGGGGCACGTTCTTCCGCCCTTCCCGAGCGGGTTCGAGTGGGGGGTAATCCACCCAGGGCCTGATGTGTACTGAGGCCCGCCCTTTACGGATGAGGAGGAAGCCGTCGGCCCGCGGCGGCGCGTCGCTCCCGAAGGGGAGGACGTGCCGGCTCAACAGCGCCACGCCGACTTCGGTGTCCGGGTCTTCGAGCGTCATGTCCCAGACCTGGTCGAGGAAGCGGACGCGGACCTCGGCCTTCTTGTCGTTGTGGTTGGTGAGCAGGACGGCGCCGCGGTCGAGGGTGAGGTCGGCATCCAGGCCCTTCGGCGGGGCGTGCAGGACGACGGCGCTTTCGAGGAAGGCGCTGAGGAACTCGTAGGTACTCCCCCAGAGCATCAGGCCCACCCCGCTGTCCAGGCGGACGTCACTCTTGTACCCGGGCAGACTGACGAGCAGGTCGGTGCTGAAGACCTTCCCTTCGGACTTCCGATCCGACTTGACGATGTGCCAGTCGTCGGAGGCAACCGTCCGACTGACGAGGACGCTGGGGATCCCCATCTGAGGGGCGTAGCGGCCGACCTCCTGGCGCTCCGTGCTCGGCTTGTCGGGCCGGACGACGGGGTGCGGACCGTTAGGCTGCGGGGGAGTTCCGCTGCCCGGCCCCCCGAGCGTACCGCCGATCGACGTGCCGGTCGAAGCCCCGGAGGAGCCCGATCCCGATCCGCCGTTTCCGTTCGGAGTTCCCCCGGACGGCGGTGTGCCGGTGTTCCCCTCCTTCCCCGTCGATTGTGGTTCGCGCCCGCTGTCCGGGGGCGGCGGCGGGGCGGGCGAACTGTTGTCGTCGTTGTTCTGCGCCACCGGGGTGCCGTTACCGAAGTTGGGCATCGCCTGCCAGATGGCCAGACCGATGACGGCGATGAGGAGCAGGGCGGCGAGCGGCAGCAGCCAGCGCATGGCGGCCTGGCGGCGGTACAGCGGCAGGCCGAGCAGGAGGGTTTCGTCTTCCTCGGCGCGGGCGTCGGCGTCCGCAGCGGCGGCGCCGTTGGCGGTGGCGGCTGTTGCGGCGGCGCGGGGGCGGGCGGCCTTGCGGCCGTGAACCAGGGCATACATGCGCTGCTTGGCCGTCGGCGGCACCAGCGCCGGCTGGCCGAGGACGAGGGTGAGGATCTGGTGGGCGGCGGCGATCTCGGCGAGGTGGACGTCGGACTCGAGGCAGACCTTTTCGACCTCGGCCACCTGCTCGGGCGGCAGGGTGTTGTCGAGGTAGTCGGCGACGGTGTTGGGCTCGAAGGAGTTGGGCCCAGTCGCGGGCGGCGTGGTCAGGCGGCGGCGGCGCGTCACCTGCTTGATGCGGGCGATCAGCTCCTGGGCGGCATCGCTCTCGGCCACCTTCTGGCCGATCACCTTGGTTTCCGCCGGCTCCAGGGTGTCATCGAGGTAGGCGAGCAGGGTTCGCAGGGTCAGGCGCACGACGGTCTCCTCGTTTGGGTGAGGGAAGCCCAGGGGTTGCAACGCCTGGATTCGAGCCTCTCCTTCTAATAGTGGCGCCCGCGCGGCTTTTTCGTGCAGGATTTCTCCCGGGTGCCCAAATGCTCTTGTAGCTGGTGGCGTAATTCGGTAAGCAGCCGCACATCCGTTGTCCCGTTGCGTGGAGGGACCGATGCGCCGGATGCCTCTGGTACTGACGGCGACCCTGCTCGCCCTGTTTGCGAACCCGGCTCGCGCCGACCTGTCCTTCGCCACGCCGACAATCGACGTCGGCGAGGTGCGCAGCGGCGCGCCGCTGAGGCAGCGCTTCACCTTCGTCAACGCGGGATCGGGGGCCGTCGAGATTACCGATCTGCGAGCGAGCTGTGGCTGCGTGAGGCCGAAGCTGGACAAGCGCTCCTACGCCCCAGGCGACGAGGGCGCGGTGCTGCTCGAGGTCCACACCCTTGGCCAGTCGGCGGGCGAACACGACTGGCGGTTGCACGTCACCTACCACAGCGGCGCTGAAGCGCGCGAGGTCGAACTGGTCCTCCACGGCCGCATCGTCACCGAGGTGACGGTGCAGCCTGCCGTGCTGACCATTTTCACCGAGCGCGCGGCGGCCCACGAGATGGCGCTGACCGACCTGCGCGCCCGGCCGTTGACCGTCACCGGGGTGTACGCCTCGTCGCCGCATCTGAAGGGCGAGGTGAAGGAGACGACGACCGACGGCGCCGGCCATCGCGTGGTGCGGATCGGCCTATCCCTTGGCGCGGCCTACCCGGAGGGTCGGTACGAGGAGACGGTCGCGATCCTCACCGACGACGCGGTGTACCGCGAACTGACGGTGCCGCTCACGGTGGTCAAGCGGCCGAAGCAAAAGGTGGCGGCGTCGCCGGGGGCGGTGTCGCTGGCGGCGGCGCGGGGGCAACCGGTGCCGTCGCGGATCGTGCTGCTGCGGCCGGCCGGCGAGGAGGCCGTTGCCGTGGAGAGCGTCGAGGCCGACGACCCTGCCGTCGTCTGCACCTGGGCCGCGGGGCCGGAGAACTGCGCAACGCTCAAGGTGGGCATCGACCGCACCAAGCTGCCGGCGGACGGGTTGCGCAGCGCCATTCATATTCACATCAGCAAGCCCGCACCCGATACGATCACCCTGCCGGTGACGTGCCGGGTCGAGTGATTTGCGCCGCTTGCGGCTTAGCGTTCGCTTCACCGGGGTTGCGCGAACGCTAAGCCGCAAGCGGCTCCGGGTTGACAGCAAATCCCCGTTCGGGCTATAACACGCCCCGTCTGACGTACATCCCCGGAACCACACCTCCCGAGTCACACCCCTTGTCTAGCGGCGATGGTGGACGAAGCCCGCTTTCGAGCCCTGGTGAGCGGACAGACGCGCGGCCCCTGGCCGGCGCTGCAGCGCTGCGGGCTTTGGCTGGCGAGTTGGCCCTACGGCCTGGGTGTCCGCCTGCGCAACGGGATGTACGAGCGGGGCTGGAAAGAGAGGCACAAGGCGCCGGTGCCGGTCGTCAGCGTCGGCAACCTGACGGTCGGCGGCACCGGCAAGACGCCGTGCGTGGAGTACGTCGCCCGGCACTACCGCGAGGGCGGCCTGCGCGTGGCGGTCCTGAGCCGCGGCTACGGCAGCGAAGGCGGCCGCAACGACGAGGCGATGGTGCTGGAGGAGAACCTTCCCGACGTGCCACATCTGCAAGGTCCGGATCGAGTGGCCTTGGCGGCGACGGCGGTGGAGGAGTTGGAGAGCGAAGTTCTCGTCCTGGACGACGGCTTTCAGCATCGGCGGCTCCTGCGCGACCTCGACGTGGTGCTGATCGACGCGACGAACCCGTGGGGCCACGGCCACCTGCTGCCGCGCGGCCTGCTGCGGGAGCCGCCGTCGAGCCTGCGGCGGGCCGGCATCGTGGTGCTGACGCGGTGCGACCAGGTGGGCAGTGCGGAGCGCGGCCGACTGCGGGAAGCGGTCGCGCGCTTGGCCCCGGCAGCCCCGGTGGCCGAGACGACGCACCGGCCGGTCGATCTGAGCAACGGCGCTCAGGTCGCCCCGCTGAGCCGGCTGTGCGGCCGGCCCGCGGCGGGCTTCTGCGGCGTCGGCAACCCGGAGGCGTTCCGCCGCACGCTCGGCGACCTGGGGATAGACATCGTCGCCTTTCGCACGTTTCCCGATCATCACGCCTACGCGCGGGCCGACGTGGACGACCTGCGTGCCTGGGCAGACCGGCAAGCAAAGGATTGCGTCGTGGTCACGACCCAAAAAGACCTGGTCAAGCTGCGCCTGACCGACCTCGGCGGCCGGGAGTTGTGGGCCCTCCACATTCAACTCCATGTCGAGGCCGGTAAGGAGGAGTTCGACCGCAGACTGGAGGCAGCGATCCGCCCGGCCGTTTAGCGGCCGCCCTCGGGGCGGCGCTCCTCACGCTCGTAGTGACCCGATTTATCGGGTCCATCTTGTCCCGACCGCATGAATGCGGTCACTACCAGCGCGCTGAGCTAAACAGGGACCGGATCGCATTTCACGGATGAAACCCTTCGACCTGCACGGCCTGAAAACCTACGACCTGGTATCGCGCCCCTCAAAAGTCTTCGTCGAGGACCTCGGCCAGCCGGTCGATGCCGGCGCCAGCGTCTGCGACTGGATCGACAGTCTGCCGCGCCAGCTGGCCGGCAACGACCTGCGGCGGGTGCGCGACCACGTCTGCCGGGCCTACCGTGACGGGCGGACCGTCGTCGCCGCCCTGGGCGCCCACGTCATCAAGACCGGCTGCGCCCCCTACCTGATCGACTGGGTGAAGCGCGGCGTCGTCGGCGCCGTCGTCATGAACGGGGCCGCCGCCATCCACGACTTCGAGCTGGCCCTGGCCGGCAAGACCAGCGAGGACGTCGGCCGGGCCCTGCCGACCGGACGCTTCGGCATGGCCCGCGAGACGGCCGACGCCTTCGCCATCGCCGCCCTCAACGGGGCCCAGCACGAGTTGGGCCTCGGCGCCGCCCTCGGGCAGTACATGGACGACCTGGATTGTCCGCACGAGGAGAGCAGTCTCCTGCTGGCCGCCCACCGCGCCGGCATCCCCTGCACCATCCACGTCGCCATCGGCACCGACATCGTCCACATGCACCCGCACGTCTCCGGCGCGGCCCTGGGCGAGGCGACGCACATCGACTTCCGGCGGGTGTGCAGCGTGGTGGCGACGCTGCGAAACGGGCTCTGGTTCAACCTCGGCAGCGCCGTCCTGCTGCCGGAGGTGCTGCTCAAGGCGGTGTCGGTCGTGCGCAACTTCGGCCACGACCTCGACGGCCTGGTATCGGTGGTGGTCGATATGCAGAAGCAGTACCGGGCGCACGTCAACGTGATGGAGCGACCGTCGAGCGAGAGCTACGAGTTGCTCGGTCATCACGAGGTGCTGCTGCCGTTGCTGCACGCCGCCGTCGCCTGCCAGCTGGCGAGCGTCAGCCGGCAACCCCTGCTGCACGGGACGGCCGCGTGACCCGAGGCCACGGGCTTGCCCCGTGGTCCTTCACGCTCGTCGCTACAGGAAAAGAGAGAGGTAATAAGACTTTTCTTCGCCCCCACGTAGCTGCGAGCCTAACGATCCACGGGACAAGCCCGTGGGATCGCAACTGACCCGATGCCACGGGCTTGCCCCGTGGTCCTTCACGCTTGTGGCTACAGGGAAAGAAAGAGGAAAGTAGAGTTTTCTTCGCCCGGCACGTAGCTGCGAGCCTAACGATCCACGGGACAAGCCCGTGGGATCGCAACTGACCCGATGCCACGGGCTTGCCCCGTGGTCCTTCACGCTTGTGGCTACAGGGAAAGAAAGAGGAAAGTAGAGTTT
>Ga0208696_1000836_pt1 | contig 19504 bp, 13 predicted proteins | sample Sb_taG_9_FD_187711 | JGI IMG/M metagenome (GOLD analysis project Ga0208696, IMG submission 187711) | Peat soil microbial communities from Weissenstadt, Germany - Sb_50d_b_LC metaG (SPAdes) (version 2) | ecosystem: Environmental > Terrestrial > Soil > Wetlands > Peat | place: Germany... | reverse complement strand
CCGACCCAACTGGCCGCAGCAGCCCGGCCAGCCGTCGCGCCTGCCCCCCGGACCCGGCCCTGTCACACCGGCACGCGCGCCCGCCCGCGGTGTCAACGCCGACCATTTTTCACCCGATGACGACAGCGGCCAGCCCGAAAACCGGCTGCCGCCGGCTACCCGCTGGCCTGCCGGCCATCCCGTTACCCCCGCGGCCAGGCCGGGAATGACCCACCGTGACGAACAAAGCATGCGCCGACGGATCAAAGCACCCATATCTGCCGACTCTGTCGTCGTGACAACTGCGCAGACAGCACTGATTGCGGAGCGCAGTCGGGTAGCAGGGACGCGTTGCCGCGCCCCTGCCCCCTCAGAACCGTGCGTGCGGGTCAGTCCCCGCACACGGCTCAAGCAAGCCGCGAGGGCGTTGCAGGCTGAAGCTGTTGTTGTTCCGGTTTCCTGCGCTGGCGGGCTTGCAGCCCGCGCTGGCAGGATGCGTGCACGAGGCGGGTCTGGTCATCATGGCGGGGGCCGGGCCGCCCGTGGTGGGTGAGATAGCTGGCGGCTATCGCCCGGCGGGTGACGTGCAGCCACCACTGTTCCCACTGGTAGGGGGACTGGGGTGGCTGGTCGGCGTTGAGCAGGTGGTCCCCGCATAGCGGGCATATCCCGTCCTGCCTGGTGAGCAGGCGCAGGGTGTAGCTGTCCAGCGGGGGTTTGACCTTCTTGCGCCGTTCGGCCCAGTATCCGGCCAGGGCGGGGTCATCGGGGGATGCCGCGCCTTTGACCGGCACGTGCCGCCGGATGCCGGTCCAGGAGAACTTGACCAGGCAGGCGCCGCTGTCGCGGTCGCCGAACACCCAGCGGTCGTTCCTGAACGTGTTGTACTTGCCGAAGTACCGGCCGACGATCCAGCGCTTCGGCTTGTTGTTGTGGCGCCATGTGGCCCACTTGTACGACAGCTTCCACAGGTAGTCATCAAGTGAGCCGAACGTCTTGCATGACACCACGCCCCGGTAGTAGGCCGCCCAGCCCGCCTTCTCTGGGGGCCGACCACTGCGGCGGATGTTGAATCCTCGCGTTTGCGCAGCTCAGAGGCTGATTAGTGAGACTCTAGCGTGCGCAGCGGGTGTGGTGCAAGGATCTCGTGCGGTGTGTCACCGGGGTCGGCTGGCGTGGTTGAGCTGGGTCATGAGCTCGCGGTTGGTGGCCCGGGCGGCGGCGAGTTCGTCGCCTTGTTCCTCGAGTTGCAAGCGCAGGTCGATGGCCTGCTGTTCGAGGTGGATGATCTTCTGGTTGAGGGCGTCGATGTCGGCGGGCGTGCCGAGTCCGGATTCGCGCCAGGCTTGCTCGCCGAGGGTTTCCGATAGGCGGTTCTCGAGCTGGCGGACCCGGCTGTGGAGCCGGGCGGCGCGTTCCCCGGCGGCGAGCAGGTCGGTCTGCAGGGATGCCCGGGAGACGCCCGGCTCGTTGCCGCCGACGGCGGCGGGCGGGGTGGCTTCCAGTGCGTGGAGCTGGGCGAGCAGGTCGCGGTGCCGGTAGAAGAATGCGCGGTCCACGCCGGCGGCGCGGGCGATCCCGGTCACGCTGATCTCGGTGCCGTCACAGACGGCCTTGCTGAGGGCGGCGATGACGCGCTGGCGGCGGCGGGCGGAGTCGGCTTGGCGGCCTTTGGTCATCGCGCCGGTGCGCGGGTTCACCGGCCGGGCCAGCGGGCCGTCCGCGATGGCGGGGCGGGTGCTCATGCGAGGGACTCCGTCCGGGGCGAGGGAAGCGGCGCGCGGAAGGCGGGCATGCCGAGGCTGACCGGGCTGCAGGCGCTGCGATGGCGGCGGACGACCGCGACGGCGTCGTCCACGGCGGCGCGTTCAGTGTCGGTGAGCTGGGTAATGTCGCCCTTGATCTTGCTGATCAGCCGCCGGATGCGGGTGATCTCTTCCTCGGCCGGGGTCGCGTCCGCGCGAGCCCACTCATCGACTCCTTCGACGGTGGCGGCCAGGCGTTCGCGGGTGCGCAGCAGGTCGTCGAGGTAGCCGGTGAGGTCGGGCAGGTGGGACACGTCGGTGCGGAAATGGTCACAGCCGGCGCAGCGGAACCGGACCGGGCAGGCGCCGCCGCCGGCCTTCACGTTGGACGGCTCACCGCAGGTCCCGTACGGAACAGCGACCGCCCCGATCGCATACCGGGCGTGCTCGCTGTCTAGCAGCGTGGCGGCATCTCGCCAGAGGCGATTGCCGTGCCGGTCGAATTGCATCGCGGTGACCTTGTCGACGGCCTGGCGGCGGCGGGTTTCACCGACCCGGAAGTACCGTTTCGTGGCGTCCATGGACGTGTGATCCATCAGCTCGCGCAGCACGTCTATGGGGACACCGGCGTCAGCATGCCGCTGTGCGTAGGAGTGCCGGTAGGAGTACGGCGTGATGATGGCCTTGTCGAACTCGGTGCTGTCGGCCCGCCGCAGCGGTCCCATGGAGCTGAGCCAGATCCGGTGCCGGCCGATGAGGTTGTCCTCGGTGACCGGGCGAGATCCGGCCGGGTTGAGCCGCCGGGAGGGCAAAAGCTTCAGCTGGGCGGGCGGGGTGGCAGGGAACCGCTGGCGGACGGCGAGTTTCTGATCGGTGATCAGTGTCGCGGTGTGCTCGCTGATCGGCAGGCGACGCTGCAGCCGGTGAGCCTTGGAATTGTCATAGACCAGCACCGGCGTGCCGGCGGCGTCGCGGACCAGGCAGTCCCATTCCAGTGTGCAGATCTCAGCGGGCCGGCGGCCGGTGTCCATGAGCAGCTCGACCGCGACCCGGGTCTCCCGGCTGGAGATGGTCTCTTCCAGCTCGCGAAGATGGCCGCAGATCTGGCGCATGATCTCGGCAGGGACATCGCGGCCGGGTTCACCGGGGTCTGCCTTGGCCGGGACATCGCCGGCGGTCAGGGTGAAGTCGTCGGCCAGGCCCGCGGCCGGGCCGCTGGAGCGGGTCATCCCCAACGAGCGGATCTCGGTCAGGACCCGTCCGGCGTCCTGGCAGGTCTTGACGCGGCAGTAAGCAGGCAGCTGCCCGCCGGCGGACAGGAAGGCCAGCCGGTGCAGGAACGCCTCGATGTCGGCGCGGCCGAGCCCGGCCGGGTTCTCGCCCTGATCGCGGCGGCCGGCGCGCAGGGTCGCTGACAGGCGCGCCATCGCGCCGACGATCTCATGGAGCCGGGCGCCTGCTTGCTTGCCGCGGCGCCGCGGCAGGTCATGAGCGGCCCAGCCTTTGACGGCCTCGCGCAGCCAGCGCTGGCTGATGCCGGTGAAGGCGAGCCAGCCGTGATGACCCAGGACAGTCAGATCCCACCTGTCTTTGGCGATCTCAGTGCGCGGGTCGGCGAAGGCCCGCCCGAGGTGGGTAAGCAGCGAGTTGACCAGCGACCGCCGCACCGGCTCGCCCTGGACGGGCAGCTCAGACAGGCAGGACACCTGCGCCTGGCGCAGCTCCCGGACCAGACGGCGCAGGAACCGGCAGTAGCTCATGCAGTCAGCCCCGGCCCGTTGCTGCAGCCCGTAAAGCACCTCCACCACGACCAGCGGGGCGAGACCGCGCAGGTTGACCTGGCCGGTAACCGGGAGCGGCTCGGCCGTCCGGTTCCACCTGCGCTCATCAAGCGCCGGGACGGCCCGGCGGGCAGCCTGCCATCGGCCCGCATGCACCGCGCAGTAAGTCTCCTGCCGACGGTGACCTGCCCGCCGGGCCCGCAGGCACGCCAGTACCGCGCACTTGCCGCCGCCCAGCACCGGCAGTGGCGCCTGCCGCCCGGCCGGACCTGACTGGGCACCGGGTCGGCCGCAGTCCCACCGGATGAACCGGTGCCCAGCCGGGGGCGCCAGCACCCAGGTCACCGGGTCCCATCCGGCCCCGGCCAAGAACCCCGGATCCAGCAGGGCGGCGAGCCTCACCACGGCCGGCTCGGTGATGACACAGCCCGCACCCAGCACCACCGCCGGGGCGGTCCGCGCCGGGCTGTGCGTGGCGGCAGCCAGAGCGCCGCCGGCAGGACTCGCGGCGTTCACCGGGTCACTCCGGCCAGCTCACGGGGGCTGGGCACCGCGTCGACGGCGGCCCGTAGCCGGGCAGGGTCTGGGTGGGTGTAAACCTGCGTGGAGGAGACCAGGGCGTGCCCGAGCAACTCCTGAGCCTCGTCAATCGCCCCGCCGGCGTCCAGGACGTTGGAGGCGAACGCGTGCCTCATCTGATGCGGCGTCGGTGCATGCTGCAGGCCGGCCCGCCGGGACGCAGCGGTGACCAGGTCGTTGACCGCGTCCAGCCGCATCGGTACCCCCACCGGCTCCCGGAACAGGTTCACCAGGACGAAATCGCTGTCTGCCGCCCGCGGCACCCGCATGCGCTCGAACTCATAAGTGTCGAACGCCTGCACCGTGACGAAGTCCAGCGGGATGATCCGCTGCCGGCGGGACTTGGCGACCGCCCCGTTGGGGTTGTCCTGCCTGCGCACCACATGCAGATGCGCACGCGTCACCTCACAGCCCAGAACCCGGGAATCCAGCAGCAGATGCACATCGCTGCGGCGCAGCCCCAGCACCTCGGCCCGGCGCAGCCCGGCCCGCGCCATCAGCAGCACGATCAGCCGGTCCCGCGCCGAGCGGCACGCCCCGAGCACCGCGATGATGTCGGCATCGGCGGCCCGGTCGACCGGCCGGTCCGGCTCGTGCAGCCGGTGCCGGGCCCGCATCCGCCAGGCCATCCCCGCATCCTCGCCCCGGGCGGCCCCGGGCAGATCCCGGTCATCGGCCACCTCATACAACAGCGGCACCAGATGCCCGCTCGCCTGTCCCGTCGCGACAGCGTGCACCACCATCGCACGCACCGCGACCAGCACCGCGTTGATCCGCCGGGCCCCGCGAACCGGCGCCGTCCCCGGCCCGGCAAGCACCATCCCGGTGCCAGCAGCCGCGCCGGCACCCGAGACAGACGGGTCAGCGTGCGCCAGCCAAGTCATGAACAGGCCGAACTGCTCGATCCCCGCCGGCCAGGACCGGCCCGACCCGGCACACCACCGCAGGAACAATGCGATCGAGCCCGCGTACGCCCTCGTCGTCGACTCCGCGCCATCCCGGCCGAACCGCACCTGCCGCAGAAACGAGTCCGCGACCGCCACGACAGCCAGATCTCCATCCAGAACCGTCCAGTACCTCACCCCGGACGGCAACCTCACTGGGAAAGCCCGCATCCCTGATCCCCCCGATCTCGCTGAGCTGCACCAACAACTACCAGCCACGAGCACCGCACCCGAGGAGACGCGCCGCAGAACCCGTCACATGTCGCGTCTAGGCAACGTCATGCAACAGGCTGCCGGCCCCCGGAGAACCCCGGATGACAGGGCTGAGCGTGGCGATGACCGCCATCGCGTTACCGCCGCGCAGGGCGCGCATCTCGGACGCGAGCCGTTCCCGGACCCGCCTGACGGCCGCCGTGGACGGCTTGATCAGCAGCTTGCGGTTAGGGTAGCGGCGCACATTGAAGCCGAGGAAATCAAAACCCTCATCGAGGCGGACGATCTTCGTCTTGTCCTCGTTGAAGGCCAGTCCCCGCGGCGCCAGCCACTCCGCCAGCCGCGCCTTGACCTGGTCGGCCTGCTCCTGGCTGTGGCAGAGCACGACCACGTCATCGGCGTACCTGACCGCCACCGGGGACCCGGGCAAGGGGTCCCCGGCGCGGGTGCCGGAGGTCCGGTAGCGGACCCCGGCGGCCTCCTCCAGCCCGTGCAACGCGACGTTCAGCAGGCACGGGCTGATCACGCCCCCCTGGGGAGTTCCCTCCCCGGTCGGCGCGAACCCCTTGCCCGCCTCGAACACGCCCGCCTTCAGCCAGTCCCGGATCAGGTCCCTGGCCGGGAACGACCCGAGAGCGGCGAGAAGATGATCATGGTCGATGCGGTCGAACGCCGCGGCCAGGTCGGAATCTAGCGCCCACACGCGCTTGGCCATCGGGCCTTTGCACACGTTGTAGATCGCCGCGATCGCGTCCTGGCAGCTGCGGCCCGGCCGGAACCCGTAGGAACGGGGTTCGAACCGGGCTTCCCACTCCGGTTCCAGCGCGTGACGGACCCGCTGCTGGTGGCAGCGGTCCATCAGCACGGGAATCCCGAGCGGCCGAAGCCTGGCACGGTTTGATGCCTTCGGTACGTACACGCGCCGGACCGCGCGGGGACGCCACGACGCGACGGACTGGTGCACCCGCACCGCCATCTCCGCCCTGGCCCCGGAGGTCAAAGCGACCTCCCCGTCGATCCCGGCAGTCCGGCGCCCGGTGTTGCGCTGCGTCACCTGCCGCACGCTACCAGCGTGTTAGCCCGTGACCGCAGCATGAGCTTCTGCAGGTTCCTGACCCGGGGCCAGTCCTGCTCCTGCGCCGCCGTGAAGATCCGCTGCCGCAGCCGCCGTACCTGCTCCTCCTGCGCCCGCCAGTCGATCTTGTCCCACTGGACGGGCGCGTTACGGGGCTGGTCCTCCGGTCCGTTCACTATCCGGGCTGCCGCCGTCACCTCGGTTACTGCGGGGGCGACCCACTGGCCGCCTTCCCAGACCGGGGTGGAGAAGCTGTAACCCGTCATCGCGTCTAACTTGCCCTTCGGTTCCGGCGCCAAAGCCGCATCGCTTCACCAGCTCACCTGCCTCACGTCAGCGCGCTTTCGCGCCCGGGCACCAGGCCCGGTATCCGGCCAGTTATGCCACGCCCCCGGCGGAGCACCGGGCAAGACGGCGCGGGTTTCCTGCTGCCTTTCGGCCGCCGGCCTTCGCTTCTTGAGGCATCCTGTCCCGCCCGGGGATTCCGCCCCTCTTACGATCGGCCTACCGCGCTATCCTGCGCGGACCCGAGCGGGGTTTCCATGTTTCGCACGCGTGAGACGCGGCTGGGGCCGGGTGCCCTCTTTACCCCGGGGACTGCGGTGCCTTCACGGCCAGTTAATCTCCCTGACCGCCGCACGCCGCCTTCCAGCGGCCGGTCCCTATTCACCCCGGTACAGCACTCCGCCCCGGGATGTAACCGTGACGAGGCATCAGCAAAGGTTCACTGGCGTTCACCCCTCCCAGCCTTTCCCTCACCTGTAGTCCCCGGACGGTACGGGGACCCTCGGGCTTTTCCCTGAGCTCCGCACCCGGCTGAGCAGGACCCAGCCACGCACGTCAGGGCGGGAACGAGCCTCAGGCACTACCCGGAGTCACGTCATCAGCATCGCTGACCTCCTTCGACGTACTCACTCAACGCGTGCGACCTCATGTCGCACGATCATCCGATTCTGCTGAACGTCGAAGGTTCCGCGATCGTGACAGAAGGCGGCCAGCGGCGTGAGTTTCGACGCCGGTTGCCGTTCGCCGCCAATATCCGGCGGTACCCGGCGCCAGCAAGATCCCCCACACCAAGAACCACAGGTCCCAGACCCCGATGTGCCAGCGCAACGCCGTCCGGTCCACGGCCCCCGCGGGGTGGATGACACCCGAGAGAACGAAGGCACCGGGCAGCACGTTAAGACCGCCGTACACCACCACCAGCAGCACACTGGCTCCGGCTGATCCCAGCAGCAGCCACCCGCGCGGAACTACCCGCCCCCACGGGCGCACCAGCGCCAGCGCGAGCAGACCGCCGGCCAGCTTCGCCACTGCTACCGCGAGGGCTGTCAGCACCGGGAGTGCCCCGCCCCCGGCGGGCGAGATGCTCCGCATATCCGCCGACCGTGCTGATCAGGCGATGCCCGCCCAAGGCCCGGTACAGGCTCACCAGCGCGTACGCGAACGCGGCGAATGCGGCAGCATACGCCGTGCCGGTTCCCACCGCAGACCAACCGGAGGCAGCTGGCGTGGACTGCCTGCGCACAACGCCGTTTCCAGCCATCATGCTCCAGTATCGCTGTCCGTGGCCATGAGAAAGTCCTCGTATATGGCCAAGTTGAGGTCCTCGCTGGTGGCCAGTTAAAAGTCCCCATCCCTCGTTCGTCGTGTCGGCCTGGAGTTTGAGGCCTGGGCGGCGACGGTGGCGGTGTCAGCCAGTCACCATCACCGCCCAGGGAGCTTCTATTGAAGTCTGCGAGGGATCGGATGGACATCATTTCGGCCTACCGTGAGGCAGGTACTTACCGGGGGGCGGCCGCGATCAGCGGCACGACCCCGAAGACCGTCAGGCGGGTGATCGCCCGGCACGAGGCCGGCTGCGTCCCGGCGCGGGTGCCGCGGGGGCATAACTACGACGCCGTGACCGCGCTGGTCGCGGAGCGGGTGGCCAAGACGTCGGGCCGGATCTCGGCGAAGCGGCTGCTGCCGGCGGCGCGGGCGGCCGGATATAGCGGGTCGCCGCGGAATTTCCGGCGGCTGGTCGCGGCGCAGAAGCAGGTGTGGCGGCGGGATCATCACCGTGGCCGCCGTCCGGCGGTGTGGTCGCCGGGTGAGTACCTGGTGATCGACTGGGGCGCTGAGGGCGGGCTGCATGTGTTCTGCGCGGTGCTGGCGTGGTGCCGGGTCCGGTTCGTGCGGTTCGCCCGCGATGAGCAGGCCGGGACGACGCTGGCGATGCTGGCGGAGTGCCTGGAAGTGCTGGGCGGGGTGCCGGGCAAGGTGCTGGCCGACCGGATGGGCTGCCTGAAAGGCGGCGTGGTCGCCGGGGTGGTGGTGCCCGCGCCGCAGTACCTGCGGTTCGCGGCGCATTACGGGTTCCGCCCTGATTTCTGCGAGGCGAACGACCCGCAGAGCAAGGGAATCGTGGAGAATCTCGTCGGGTATGCCAAGAGCGACCTGATGGTGCCGCAGGCGCCGTCCGGGGACCTGGCTGCCGCAAATGAGCAGGCCGCGGCGTGGTGCGCCGAGGTCAACGGCGTGATGCACAGCGAGATCTGCGCGGTGCCGGCTGAGCGGCTGGTGATCGAGCGGGAGCTGCTGGCTCCGCTGCCGTCGCTGCGGGCCAGCATCGGGCGGCTGGTGACCCGCAAGGCCGGCCGGCTGTCGTGCGTGCGGTTCGGCTCGGCCCGCTATTCAGTGCCGGTCGCCCTGATCGGCACCGAGGTGGGGGTGCGCGCTGATGACGGGCGGCTGCTGGTGATCGTGACCGGCACCGGCCAGGTCGTCGCTGAGCACATCCTCGTGGCGCCGGGTGAGGCCTCGGTCCTCGATGACCACTACGGCGGCCCGCGGCCGGCGCCGCGGCGGGCGGTGCGGCCCAGGACCGCCGCGGAGAAGGCGTTCTGCGCGCTCGGGCCGGTCGCCGAGGCGTTCATCACCGGCGCTGCCGCGGCCGGCCACACCCGCCTGGGACCGGAGCTGGCCGAGCTGAACACCCTGCGCGCCGCCCACGGCGATGACGCGTTCGCCGCCGCGCTGGACCGGGCGGTCGCGTTCAGCCGGTGGCGCGCTGGTGACGTGCGCTCCATCCTGGCCGCCGGGCCCGGGACAGCTGACCCCCGGGCCGCCGGGGACGCGCTCGTCCTCGAGCTGCCCGCCGTCCCGGTCCGCTCGCTGTCGGACTACGCCATCGGCGGGCTGTCATGACCGCGGGCACGCCGCCGCTGGCCCCCGACCTCACCGAGGGACTGCGGCGGCTCAAGCTGGCGGCGATGCGCCGGCTCGCCCCCGAGCTGCTCCTCACCGCCAGGACCCAGCGGTGGGCACCCGAAGAGCTGCTGCGCACCCTGGCCGGGGCCGAGATCAGCGCCCGCGACGCCTCCAACGCCCGCACCAGGCTGAAGAACGCCGCGTTCCCGGTGACCAAGACCCTGGAGGAGTTCGACCTGAGCGTGTCCTCGGTCCCGCCGGCCACCTTCGCCTATCTCGCGTCGCTGGAATGGATCCCGGCCCGGGAGAACCTGTGCCTGGCCGGGCCGGCCGGCACGGGCAAGAGCCATCTGCTGGTGGCGCTCGGCGTCGCCGCGGTGCAGGCCGGCCACAAGGTCCGCTACTTCACCGCCGCCGAGCTCGCCGAGACCCTCTACCGGGGCCTGGCCGGCAACAGCGTCGGCCGCATCATCGACACCCTGCTCCGCAACGAGCTGATCCTGATCGATGAAGTCGGGTTCGCGCCCTTGGACGACACCGGCGCCCAGCTGCTGTTCCGCGTGATCGCGGCCGCCTGCGAACGCCGCGCCCTGGGCATCGCCAGCCACTGGCCCTTCGAATCCTGGGGCCGGTTCCTGCCCGGGCACACCACCGCCGTCAGCCTGCTGGACCGGCTGCTGCACCACGCGAATGTCGTGGTCACCGACGGCGACTCCTACCGCATGCGCGAAGCCAGAGCCAGGAAAGGAACCACCCTGAACAAGAGCTAACTAACCCGAGGGGTGGGGACTTTTAACTGGCCACCAGCGGGGACCGCAACTTGGCCGTTGACAATCGACGACTGGACCCTCATCACGCAGCGCCCGGAAGTAACATGAGCGGCATCCACAACGCCACCAGCCCGACACAAACACTTGGCACCGCTCATCGGCAGAGTCGGGCGTTTGGGGGCTTGTGCCAAGAGCATGAGCCTTGCACAGATCGCTCAGTCAGGGACAGAACGGGCGGCCACAGAGGCAACTGAGTCAGCGACCATATCGCGGGGACTCCCAGCTCATTCATGTAGGTTTTTCGTTAACTTATCCGACCGTCATGCCGTCGGTAGGTGCCCTCAAATGTCCCCGCTGCAGCACGGGGGCGACGATCAGGTCGGTGACCTGCGGATCCGGGCTGCCGGATGTCACTGGGGAGCGTTTCCAGTTCAGGGAACACGTCAGCCGTGCGGCCGGACGCTTGCACTGCCTCGCGATCATGTCGCGCCGTGCGGTTCATGGGCCTGCCTGCTGCTGGGAGCGGTAGATCCCCGGACCGCTCAGAGATCACCGACCAGATGGAACTCCGCTGGCACGGCGCGCGCACCCTCCACGTCCTGAGCAGAACGCCAACTTACATAACGCGCCTCAGGAGACCTCGCTTTGCGTCGGCCTTGCAGGGCCGTCTGGTGGAGGTACCGTAGAGCAGGTGCGGTCGGTGCCGGGTAGGCCCTGACCGCGGCCTCGTTGCTCCAGACCCTGGCGACGTAAGCCCCCGAGCGGTGTGCTCGGAAGACGCCTAGGAGGACAGAGCGACGAAGAGAACAGCACCCGGCTTTCTTGCTCTGCCGTCCGACCGCGCCTCAGCTGCAGACGGGCTGCCTGTTGCCGTCGATCCTTCGACGGCTAGCTTTCGTGCACTGGCGCTGCAGGTGCGAGCGATGGGTCTGCTCGACCGCAGGCCCGGCTACTACCGAGTGAAGATCACCCTGACGATCTTCGCCTTCTTCGCTGGATGGGCCCTGTTCGTCATTGCCGGCAACTCGTGGACGGCCCTCGCCGTCGCCCCATTGGTGGGGATGATGTTCACCCAGCTGGGCTTCATCGACCATGATGCGGGGCACAACCAGGTGTTCGGCACGCGCCGGCGCAATCGCATGCTCGGCCTCACCATGGGGAACGCGCTCATCGGGCTGAGCTTTGGCTGGTGGGTTCCCAAGCACAACGCTCACCATGCGCATCCCAACGAGATGGGCCGCGACCCCGATATCGGCGAAGGAGTCGCCCTGGCCTGGTCTGACGCGCCGGGAAACGGGCGCGGCCCTCTCGCATCGTGGCTGGCACGCTGGCAGGCGCCGCTCTTCTTCCCCCTCATGCTGCTGCGAAGCGGTGGTATGCACGTACTCGGGATCAAGCGGCTTGTGCGGCGACGAGACCATGCCTCGGCGGTAGAAGCCTCTCTCATCATGCTGCATGCCGCGCTGTACCTGACGGTGGTGCTGTGGGTGCTCTCCCCGCTCAAGGCACTCGCTTTCATCGCCGTACAGCAGGCGGTCTTCTCGCTGTACCTGGGCATCAGTTTCGCGCCCAACCACAAGGGGATGCCGATCATCGAATCCGCAACGGCGACCGGCTTCGCCCGCCGCCAGGTGGTCACTGCCCGAAATATCAGGGGCGGCCGGTTTACCACTTTCATGCTCGGCGGCCTTAACTACCAGATCGAGCATCACCTATTCCCATCGATGCCTCGGCCGAATCTGCGACGGGTCCAGGGCCTCGTCAGGGACTTCTGCGTAGCGACCGATCTCGGCTACCGCGAAGAAAGCTTCGTCGAGTCATTCCGCCAGATCGTACATCACCTTAGCTTAGCGACGCTGGAGCAGCCGCCAGCCGCCGTCCTGACTGATTATTGTGATCTGACCGGGAAGACCGGGGGTCTTAATGCCATGTAGGAGAGCTCGTCCGTGACCTTTCCGTGGCAAAGAACCCGCTTGTAGTTCCCGGTGTCCGCATAGCGGACACCGGGAACTACATGGCATTGCCGTGGCCTGTTAAGCCAGCGATCCGTATGGTCCCGGCAGCGACGCGGTGCTCGCCTGCGAGCCGATACCACTAGCCAGTCTCCAGCCCTCAGACTGATCCCCCGGGGGCGCACGCTATGTAATTTGTCCCACGGGCGTACTCACATCGGCAGATGAGGTCGACCGGGCAGCAGGCCAGCGACCTTGAGCACGCATACGGGGTCGGCGCGACGGGACAGAACATTCGTTCTTGCGCGCCTTTGACGACCATCCTGGTCGGCCGCCAGGACGTGCAATTGGGCGGTTCTATGCGCTCGCCGTCATCACGGATTGGCTACGTTCCGTATGCGCGCGGGAGTCCCGCGCAGGGCGGCTCGGTGATGCTGAGTGCCGGGTCCTGTCGGCGGGGTCGTGCCGGTCGTCACGGGCTGGTGTCCATGATGCGGTCGTAGGTGCGGCGGGCGCGGGCGCTGGCGCCGTAGCGCGGAGCATCTGCGGGGAGGTCCAGCCGTTCAGCTCCATCAGGTCCCCTTCCGCTCCGCCGCGGTCCAGCCAGGTGTGGCTGAAGTGGTGCCGGAACCGGTGCGGGAACACGTCGACGCCGCATTGCCGGCCGCGGCGGGCAATCATCTGGTAGATCCCGCTGGCGGTCAGCGGCCCCCGGCTGCCCGCCCCGAGCCACAGCTGCGGGCGGTGTGCTGGCGCGGACGCGGAGGTACCGGTCGAGGGTGCGGGCGGCGTCGTAGCTGATCTTGACGATGCGGGCCTTGCCGGCCTTGCCGCGGACGGTGATCTCCCGCTGCCACACGTCGACGTCGCTGCGCCGCGGGTCACCGGGGTCGTAGCGGATGCCGGCCAGTTCCGACAGGCGGATGCCGGTCGCCTTGAACACCGCGATGATCGCGGCGTCGCGGCGCTGGACGAATGCCCGGCCCGCGCAGGCGCGCTCCAGCCGCGATAGCTCCTCCTCGGTGAAGACCGGGACAATGCGCTCGGTGACGTGCGGTGGCTGCAGCCTGGCCATCGGGTCGGGGAGTTCCTCTTCGCGGCCAGCCACTTGAAGAACTGCTGCAGGCCGCGGTACTGGTTGCTGGCGTAGGCGCTGCTGTACCGGTCGAGCAGCCGCACCATCCACTCCTGGACGTCCTGCCCGCTGGCCTGCTCCCATCCGGTGCGTCTGGTCTTCTCCAGCAGGTGAGCGGCGGCGAACTGCACCGCCTCGGTGTAGGTCCGTACCGTCTTGGCTGCCTTGCCCTCGGCGGCCAGGTGCAGCCGGAACGAGCTGATCTCGGCCTGGAACCTCCCGGCATCCAGTCGCTTGGGCTGCCCGGAACGCGGTCGCGGTGCGGTCATTGTCTTTTCCTCTTGCTGCGCGCACCATCCGCAGGTCAGCGTTACCGCGTGCCAGGGACCTGAAAGCACTGCAGAGGCAGGACTAGTTCCGCGAGACAGGAAGCGTGCCGGCCGCAGCACCTGCGCTCCGGCGGGCACTCCGCTAGCTGCGTTCCGTGCTCCGCTAGCCGGACTGGCTGTCGGTGACATTGGCGTCCTGGGTGGACGCGGTCACGCGCGGGTTCAGGGGCTGTCGTTCATGATGCGGTCGTAGGTGCGGCGGGCGCGGGCAGCGCGGGCGCTCGCGCCGTACCGGGTGAGCATCTGCGGCGAACTCCAGCCGTTCAGCTCCATCAGGTCCCCTTCGGCCCCGCCGCGGTCCAGCCAGGTGTGGCTGAAATGATGCCGGAACCGGTGCGGGTGCACCGCCACCCCGCACTCCCGCCCCCGGCGGGCGACGATCTGGTAGATCCCGGTGGCCGTCAGCGGTCCCCGGTTGCCGACCCCGAGCCACAGCTGCGGCCGGTGGGCCTGCTCATGCCTGCCCCGGACCCGCAGATAGCGGTCGAGGCTGCGGGCAGCCTCGTAGCTGATCTTGACGATCCGCGGCCTGCCGCCTTTGCCGCGGACCCTGATCTCGCGGCTGTCCAGGTCCAGTTTAGCGTTAAGGCATTGTTCGCCAGGCCAGCTGTTCAGGCTCCATCGCCAATCGGCGGGTCCTGCGGCTGTCCGTACCGGGCAGGTTAGCGCGGCGGCCGCTGCGAGGGCTGTGGCACGCCGGTCCGCTCGAGCAGCGCGCACCGCCGGGGCCCGGGATCGAAGTATGCTGCTGCCTCGGCGATCACTGCGGCGGGCGCACCGGCCGGGTCGGCCGGGTCGGGCCGCAGGCTGTCCCGCCGGCCGCACAGGGCCGGCGATGACCGGCGCATTCGTTCCACGCCTGCGGCCGCCTCCCGGCGGTACCCGCGGCTGAGCTCTTTCCAGGCCCCGATGGCGTCTCGCACCAGGGAATCGACAAGTGAGTCCTCCTGGAGCGTGTTCGCTCGCGGGTAGCCGGGGAACCTGCTGGACTCCGGCCAGGAAGTGACGTTGGTCCCCTTGACCCCGATCACGGCAGTGACAGGATACTGGGCCGTTATGGACATCGTGCCGCCGCCCAGCGGGGACCAGGTGCCCCGGCTCCAGGCGTTCCGCGCAGAGCACCCGGATATCGAGATCGCCAGCCCCGCCGGCTCGCGCACGGGCATGTGGTCGGCTTACCAGGGCGGCAAGATCCTCGCGGTCAAATTCGGCCTGCGCCAGCTGCTGGACCGCCTTGACGAGCTGCTCGCGTCCGGTTAGGCGGTCACAACCAGAGAGGCCCCGGTCCCGAAGTGGCATAGCCGGGGCCTCTCGCATGCCGTAGAAGTGCATTGACGACGCGACGCCACGGAGGTGGTCACGGTGCCGCGACATGGCGGTAATACGCCGCATGGCTCAAGGCGGCATCACCGGGCAGCGCATAGTGCCCGCAAGGGCAAGGGCCACGATGCCAGGCTGAAGGCAGCCAAGCGGAGCCGATCGGCGCAGCATGGCCAGCGACCGCAGACGACCTAGCCCACGTGCCCGATTACGACGCGGAGGAGCTGCTGCCCGTCACCGCGCTCGAGAAGGTCATCAAGACCACGATCACGCAGGCAGCCAGCCCGGTAACCCGCGAGGACATGTGGACCGCGTACAAGGCCGCCATCCCCGGCGCCACGGTCACCGTCTCACCCGAGGCGCCATGCCGTGGGAGGGCAGGGGCACCAGGATCATCACCCGGAGGCATGCCTCACCGTGTGCCTGGCAGTGCTGGAGGTCATCCCCGATAAGGCCGAGCGCACCCGGCGCGGAACATCATGCCAGGTGGCAGGCGGGTTTGAAGAGCGCGCCAGCCGCTGTCACCCTACGCCCACACCACCGCAAACCACGGGAGCGGGGCCGGAAGCTCTACCCACATCCTCCCTGCCGAATACGCGCCGGTGACTCATCGAAATGCCGGAGTCGCTGGTGGCGCTCAGATCAACCCGTTCGGCGTGGCATCGATGGTCATGCGCACCGCGTGTCACAACGCACCGAACGAATTAGGCGGGATTGTGCGCTCGCCCAGGTCGAATAGCGATCACGCAGCGTAAGTCCACCGCCTGGGGAGGAGGACGAAAGACGCCGCCGTGCCGCCGGGTCTGGGCGGCTGATTGCTGTTTCGGCTGCCGGGTGCAGGCGGGTCGCTGTGCTGGCCGGAGGCTGATGTCGGCGCGGTCCGGCCTGCGGCGATAATGGTTGCGGCAAGGGCCTGCCGCCAGGGAGCCGCGCCGGAGGACTATCCGGCCCGCTGCAGGTTAATGCTGGCCGGTTCATTTGCGGGACATCGTGATTTCGCTGCTTGGGAGGCAACGTGCGGCCTGGCCCGGTTCCTCGGCTGGTGCGTCGCCTGCTGGGCTGGGACCTGGCTCCGGTCGAGGTTCTGAGGCTGGTGCGGGCGGATGCGCACCCGGTCGCGCTCATCGGGGCCTGGGCCGATGGCTCCGACGTGGTCGGCTCTGAGCCTGCGCTGGTGCGCAGCCCGCCCCACTGCCTCGGAGACGTCCTTGACTTGCCCTGCGCGCCAGGCGCCGGGGCGAGCGGCGGCGCTGACCGTGCCCGGCAGCTGGGAACGGGGCTTGCCGATCCCGCCTTTCCTGCCTTCGGCGGCGGCTGGATTGGCTACCTGAGCTTCGGCTTTGGCGGTGAGGTCCTGCCAGTGCCGCCCGCGCCTGGCGGCCCCAGGCAGCTGCCCGCGTGGTGGTTCGGCTACTACGACCATGTCCTGCGCCGGGACCAGTCAACCGGGGAGTGGTGGTTCGAGGCGCTCTGGACGGCCGGCCGGGAGGAGGCCCTGGAACGCCGGTTCGAGGACTTGTCCGGCAGGCCGCGCCGCCGCGCCCCGGGCTCGCGGCTATTCCTGCGGGGACTTCCTGCTGGCGCCGTCGGCGGCCGAGCATAAAGCGGCGGTCGGCCGGGCCGTGGAGTACATCCGGCGGGGCGACATCTTCCAGGCGAACATCTGCCTGCGGCTGGAGGCCGGCTTCGAGGGTGATCCGCTGGACGCGTTCTGCCAGGCGGCGGCCGTCTTGCAGCCGCCGTACGCCGCGTTCATGCGCCTACCGCAGGGCGCCGTGGCCAGCTTGTCACCCGAGCTGTTCCTGCGCAGGAACGGCAGGACCGTCTTGTCCCGGCCGGTCAAGGGCACGCACCGGCGGTCACCGCGCCAGCGGCAGGCGCGGCGGCAGCGCGCCGAGCTGGAACGCTCGGCTAAGAACCGCGCCGAGAACGTGATGATCGTGGACCTGATGCGCAATGACCTCAGCCGGGTCTGCGCCGCGGGCAGCGTGGAGGTTCCGCGCCTGCTCGGTGTCGAGCCTCACCCGGGACTGTGGCATCTGGTCTCCGATGTGCGCGGAACGCTCGGCGCGGTTGCCGGCGACGGCGACCTTGTCCGCGCGGCCTTCCCGCCCGGATCGGTGACCGGCGCCCCGAAGGTGCGGGCGGTGGAGATCATCCATGAGCTCGAGGCGACGCCGCGGGAGATCTACACCGGTGCGGTGGGCTACCGCAGCCCCGTCGCGGGCCTGGAGCTGAACGTCGCCATCCGCACGTTCGAGTTCTGCGCGGGACGGGTGTGGCTGGGCAGCGGCGGCGGCATCGTCGCGGACTCAGCCGCCGACGAGGAATACCGGGAGTGCCTGCTCAAGGCGTGCCCGCTGATCCGCGCCATCGGCGGCCGCCTGGCCGCCGAGCCTGGCTTGCCCGCAGCGGGGACCCGGGCCGGCGGCGGCCTTATGTCCAGGCCGTCCCTGCAGCCGCGGCCCGCCGCCGACGTGTTCACGTCGCTGCTGGTCGCGGATGGGGACACCCGCGGCCTGGCGGACCATGTAGCCCGGCTGGAGGCCAGCGCCCGGCAGCTGTTCGGCAAGGGCCTGCCAGGGACCCTCGCCGGCGACCTGGCGGCTCAGCTCGCCGGGAACCCGTCCGGGCGGCTGCGGATCACCCTGCAGCCAGCCGGCGGGCCGCTCCGGGCCCGCGTCGAGGTCGTGCCGCTTGACCAGCCGCCTGCGGAGGTGAGCTTGCGGCCGGCGGTGATCGAAGGCGGCCTCGGCGCGTACAAGTGGCTCGACCGGCGGCTGCTCGCAGACATGGCCCGCTCGATGGCCCTGCAGCCCGGCGAGCAGTTGCTGATCCAGGACGCTGACGGCGACGTGCTGGAGACCGACAGGGCAAACGTCTTCGCGGTGATCGGCGGGGTGCTGCACACCCCGCCCGCGGACGGACGGCTGCTGCCCGGCGTGACCAGGGATGCCGTGCTGCGCGTGGCCGGCATCGAGGGCCTGAGCGTCAGCGTGACGCCGATCAGCAGGGCACGGCTGCAGGCCGCCAGCGAGGTGTTCGTCACCAACGCCGTCCACGGCGTCCGGCCCGTCCGGTCGATGGCCGGCAGCCCGGCGGCCTGGCCGGCGTGCCCGGTCGCCGGCCAGATGGCGGTGTCCCTCGCCGGGCAGCCGCTCAGCCGCCGCGAAACGGCCACCGCAAGCCACGCGGGCCGCCGCCCGCCCGCGTCACCGCCGGGAAGGCGGCGGGCTCGCGCCGGCCCGGTCACGGTCCTGATCGACAACTACGACTCCTTCACCTACAACCTCGCGCACATGCTCGCCGCCAGCGGCTGCCGTGTGGAGGTCGTCCGCAATGACGAGGTGTCGGCTCAGCAGGTCGCCTCGTTCGGCCCGGCCGGCGTGGTGATCTCACCGGGACCGTGCGCCCCCGCTGACGCCGGGATCAGCGTGGACGTGGTGCGGGTCTGCGGCGGCCAGACGCCGCTGCTGGGCGTCTGCCTCGGGCACCAGGCAGTCGCAGCCGCGTTCGGGGCCAGAATCGTCGCCGCGCCCCGCCCCGTGCACGGCCAGACGTCATCGATCACGCACGACGGCCACGGCTTCCTGGCTGGCCTGCCGCAGCCGTTCAAGGCGACCCGCTACCACTCACTGATGGTGGACGAAGGCTCACTGCCTCCCTTCCTGTCGGTCACCGCCACGGCCAGGGGGCGGATCCCGATGGCATTGCGGCACGCCACTCAGCCGACCGAGGGCGTCCAGTTCCACCCCGAGTCGATCCTCACCCGCTGCGGCGACACGATCATCCGCAACTTCGTCCAGGCAATCCGGGGCAACGCGTCAGGCGCGCCAGGACCGGGCAGCCGCACGACGGAGGTCACAGCCGCGACCAGGCCGGGCGGCGCGCGGCAGCGGCGGCCCCGCCCCCGGCCCTGACGGCGAGCCTGCGCAGAGCCGCCGCACCCGCGCACGCGAGACAATCAAGTTGATCAACCAGAACCGCCGCCGCAGACGGGCCCCAGACAGCAGCGCCTGCACAGTCCCCGCCCGGCAGCGGCCCGCTTCTTGCACGGCCGACTCCATCAATCCAGCCGCCGGCCACCATCGGAACGGGATCTTGATCGCGCGCACCCACCAGCTGACGCGACCGAACCTCAGATCCGCATGGTCGCGGCCTACCTGAACTCGATAACCACGGCCATCCCCCGAACGGCGGTTCTAGTGCGCGCTGTGGTGCCGATGGCCGATTACGGAACGCGACCGCGCCGATGAGCCGCCGACCTGTCGGAGAGCACCGAGCGCCGATTTGGCGCGGATGATAGCCGCAGCGGTGGCGGTTGCTGTCGCGTCCAGTCGGGTAGCAGGGACGCGTTGCCGCTAAAAATAACCCCAGAGTTCCCTGAGCCCTCCCGTGCCTCTGTAGACCCAGTACCTGGGCCTTCTTGCTCGATTTATGCGAGTTCTGCCATCTGAAGTGAACTCGGGATTTCTGAAGGTATATCGTCT
>Ga0208696_1000833_pt1 | contig 19538 bp, 14 predicted proteins | sample Sb_taG_9_FD_187711 | JGI IMG/M metagenome (GOLD analysis project Ga0208696, IMG submission 187711) | Peat soil microbial communities from Weissenstadt, Germany - Sb_50d_b_LC metaG (SPAdes) (version 2) | ecosystem: Environmental > Terrestrial > Soil > Wetlands > Peat | place: Germany... | reverse complement strand
ACGATCAAGCGCTCGGGGCAGGCGCCGCACATCGTCCGCCTCTCCGGTTACGCCACGCCGAAGAGCCGCATCATCTCCGAGCTCGCCACGTGCGAGGACGAGCTGAAGGCCTCCGGCCTGCCCTGGACGATCCTCAAGCCGACCTTCTTCATGCAGAACGTGATGATGGCCGCCCCGACCGTGCGCGACCACGGACACATCTACTTCGACTGGGGGAACGGGAAGGCGGGGATGATCGATTCGCGGGACGTCGTCGACTGCGCCGTCGGCGCCCTCACCGGCCAGGCCCAAGCCATCCAGGGCCAGACCTTCGTCCTGACCGGGCCTGCGGCGATCGGCTTCGCCGACGTCGCGGCGATCCTGTCCGGCGTGACCGGGCGCACGGTCCAGTACGTCCCGGTGCCGCACCAGGCCGCCATCGACTCGATGATCGCCATGGGCGTGCCGCCGTGGATCGCCGAGGGCTACGGTGAGCTCGATGACGGGTTCGAGCACGGCTTCGCCGACCTGACGACCAGCAACGTGCACGCGCTGAGCGGCCACCAGCCCCGCGGCTTCGAGCAGTTCGCCCGCGACTATGCCGAGGTCTTCGCGCCAGTCCCGGCGCCTACGTCATGATCACGTCCGTTTACGTGCAGCCAGAAGATGTGAGGTGTTCGTGATGACGACAGGCCCAATCGATGCATTCGTGGCAATCCACAACGCGTTCCGGCGGGACATGGCCGCGCACGTCTTCGCCGCTCACGTCCGCGCCGATCCCGGCCTGGTCTGGACGGCGCTGACCGACCCGGGCCAGACCGCCGCGTACCTCTACGGCCTGGCGGCGCACTCAACGTGGCTTCCCGGCGACCCCATCGAGTTCCACCTCGGCGGCCGAGCTGAGGCGATCGGTCGCGTCCTGCATGCCCGGTGCCATGAACGGCTGTCCTACCTGCTGCAAGCCGGGCCGGGCGACCCGCCGGTGTACCTGACCTGGCTGCTGCGGCCGGCCCCGGGCGGGTGCGTGGTCCGGCTGGAGATCGATGAGGTCGATCACGCCGACGCACCGCAGGAGGCGGAAGATGTCTGGCTGCCCGTCCTCGCCGCGCTGCAACTCCTGGTGAATCCGGCCTGACAACCGCCGCGCAGGCAAGTCCAGCACGTCCGGCACGATGTGCCCGCCCGGCGGGCGCGTGCGCCCACCGCCCCGCACCACCCGACCACCACGAACCGAAGGGACCGGCCCATGACCACCCAGACCGACGACCGTCTGAGCACCCTTGGCCGTGGGGAGCGCTTCTTCACCACGAAGACCTCGTGGACGTCGAAGGCACCATGTCCTACTTCGCGCCCCACCTGGTCACCTACACCGACGCCACCCTCGCCTGGGACTTCGACAGCTTCCAGGCATTGCGGAACGTCTTCGAGCAGTACATGCCTGGGTGGAAGCCGCCGGCGCGCTCCTACACGACCGCCATCTTGTCGAATGACGTGAGCGCGCTGGTCCGCATGGTCGACACGCCGGAGCTGTTCGGCGGCGAGCTGCGCATCCTCGCGGCGGTTGATTTCCGCGACGGCAAGATCGTCCGCTGGGTCGACTACTGGGACGCCGTCCCGTACGACGAGCAGCTGTACGCGCAGTTCCGCACCTGGCGCGCGCTCCCCGCGTGACCTCAAGGACGCCGAGGTCCCGACGCAGGCCGCGCCCGAGCTCGTCGCGGCCGCCACTGCCCTGCGGCAGGCCTTCGCCGCCGGCGACGCCTCGGCTGCGGCGGACTTGCTGCACACCGACGTCGTCCTCACCGACATGTCGCTGCGAGCGCAGCTCATCGGCCGGATCGAGACCGCCCGGTACCTCGGCCGCGTCCTCGCAAGCGTGCCCTGCGGCCAGTCAAGCTCGCTGCGCCACGTCGTCGGCGGCACCGCCAGCGGAGGGTTCGAGTGGACCGCCGGGCCCGACCACGGCGGCCTCGTTGGCACCACCGCCCTCGAACTCGACGCCGGCCAGCTCATCACGAAGGTCACCTCCGTCTACGACTCACGCCAGCTCTCACCGGCGCGCCGCGCAGCGCCATGCGGCACGACGGCGTGCGCCCCGAGACGCTCCTCGTGCTCGCGGCAGCGTAGCGGGCACGAGGACCGGACCGGCGCATCTCCCACCTTCGGCAGACCCGCGACCGGCCGCCCTGCGTCGGGCCAGCGATCACCCGAGCCTGCCGCCCGCGCCCGCACCAGACCGGCAAACCCCGGCAGACTGCCCCCGCCGGCGGCTGGTCTCACTCGTCCCCGCCGGGGACTGGTAGTCCCCGGGTGAGCTGACTCGGCTCGGGCTCCCTTAATATTCCGGTGAGTCGGCCTATTAGGTTAATGAGGCCAGATTCGCAGTTCTGACCCTACTGGCGGTCACGATTGCAGTGGCGCTGGCTTGCACCGCACTTATTACCGTGCCACGGCTTCCCGTTCGCCGTCGTTCGGCGCCGACCAGATGCACCAAATCAGGCGCACCTGCATCCGTCGGCCTGTTCGAGCTCGCCCGGCTGCCGACTGCCGGGCTGAAGCCTCCCGGGCGTGAGTGCGGGATCGGCGCCCAGGACGTTCGGGATCGGCGGAGCGGTCCCGCAGACCGCTGTCATATCTCTTGTGACCAGGCACCACACTTCCGGGCTGCTGAACTTCGCCACGCATCCGCCAGAAGATAGCCAACGCGACAGAAATACTGTTCTGCGTGCCTCCAGCGGACCGGATTGAAGGCACCGTTCAAGTACAGAACGGCGGATCTCGCGCGAAGGCCGTGACCAGCGATCGTCACACTCCGCGACTAACCAGAAAGTACTCGTAGTGCATGTGGTTACCAGGGTTCGATAATCAGGCCGGCCCCCAGGCAACCGTCGATCAGGTGGGGCCGCTACTGGAGCTTCTTCAGCTTACCGGTCAGTAGAAAAAAGCTGGTCTTCAGTTAATCTTCAGGCAACGCTGAGGCAGGCAGGCGATGATTGCCTGTTCCCCTCAAGAAGCGCGCCCAGAAGTAAGCATCATGACGTACAACCGCACCCGCACGGCGCGCCCAGCCAATGTGACTGATACCCCGGTAGCAAGTGATGCCATCGTGCCCGCCGTGTTCACGTCGGCTGGCGCGGCACGCAAGGGGCGAAGCGCGGACTGGGCGGTCACCGAGCTGTATTCGCTGCATTACCGGGCGCTGGTGCGCCTGGCGGTGCTGCTGGTGCGGGACGTCCCCACCGCGGAAGATGTCGTACAGGACTCGTTCGTGGCGATGCATGAGGGCTGGCAGCGGCTGCGGAACGCGGAGAGCGCGCTGGCCTACCTGCGGCACGCGGTACTGAACCGGTCCCGGTCGGTGCTGCGGCACCGGGCCGTGGTGGACAAGCACCTGCCGAACCCGCCGCCCGACAACCCCAGCGCCGAGTACGGCGCGCTGGTGCGACTGGGGCAGTCCGCGGTGGTCGAGGCGCTGCGCAGGCTGACCGGCCGGCAGCGCGAGGCGATCGTGCTGCGGTACTACGCGGACTTCTCCGAAGCCGAGGTCGCGGCGGCGATGGGCATCAGCTGCGGCGCGGTGAAAAGCCACACCGCGCGGGCCATGGCCGCGCTGCGCGCGGACCTGGAGCACCAGGACCGGGCGTGGAAGCCCTGACCCCCGGTTCCGCAGGCGACCTGCCGCCGCCCGGGGAGCTGATCGTTGACGTCCCGTTCTGGCGGCACCCGTGCGCCAGCGGCCCTTCTTCAGCTCCAGCTCCAGCCGGGCCCACTGCTGCGGGGCTCAGCCGCTCCCGCGGCACCGGTCCCTTCGATCTGAGCGCCTCGGCCCCGCCGTCGCGCCAGGTCCTGAGCTACCGCCGCACCGACCCTTCGGTGACCCGCAGGTCGTGCGCGATCTCCTTGATCGTGTCACCGCGGGCGAACCGCCCGGCGGCCCCCGCCCGCTGCTGCTCGGCGGGCGTCTAGCCGCCCGTTGCGCATACCGCATATCCGGTCATACGCCCGCAACCAGCCGACGTCACGACCCGAGCTCTGCGAGTTCACCTTGGTTAGTCTTCTAGAGGGTGAGCGAACCGAGCGCCGAGTCGGGACTCGGCCTGGTATCAGTCTGTCCTCGGACAAGGTAGATGCATAACGCCCTGTTCCGCCGCGGCTTGGTCAGGCCGTACTCGTGACTCGGTTGCCTCCGGTGGTCAGGGTGGCGGCGGGCGCGATCCACGTCGCAGGGCTGATCTCAGGCTCGCACCCTTGGTACGGGAACAATGGCACGCGTCAATCATCGATCTCTGCACCGATTAGACCGGCGTGCCTTCGGATTCGCCGCCGACGATCCAGGCGGTCGAGCCGGTCACCGCGACCGCGGCATGGGATACCGGCACCTGGAGGCGGCCGGCCGGCAGCAGCCGCCTGGCCGCGGGGTCGAAGGCCCAGATCGTCGATACCGTGGAGCCTCCCGCCTCGGGCTGCCCGGACAGCTGAATGGTGCCGACGCCGGGCGTCGGCCGCGCGACAGCGGGGCTGTCGCGCCCGGCCACAGACAGCTCCCCGGCCACGGTGACCGTGGCGGCGCCCGCCAGCGGCTCGGGGAGATTGCCGATGACGGCCGCCGTGCGCCTGACCGGATCGACGGTCTGGATGACGTTCACCGCCGCCCGGCATGAGGTCCGGTGATGGCCTGGCCGCCGAACAGATAGATCTGGCCGCCCAGGGCGGTGACGGCCGGGTAGGGCACCGGAACCGGCAGCGCTGCGACCGTGGTGAAGTCTTGCCGTCCGCAGTGGCCAGCACCGAGGCGTCGGGCTTGCTCCCGTCGTAGCAGCCCGCGACGTAGCCGGTGCCGCCGATGGTGACGCCGCGGCGCCGGAGCGCGGCGCGGGAGCGATCCCACACGTGGGCGGTGCCGACGCCGGAGAACGCCTGGACCGTGCCGACGGTGGCCGGCGATCCTCCCCCGAAGACCAGCGCCCGCCCTTGGGAGACCGCCACGGCGGCATCGTGCAGCGGGGCGCTGAGCGCGCCGATCCGCCGGGCCGCCCCCGTAGCGGTCCGCACGGCGTAGATGCCGCTGGCCGACGTGCTGGCCGACGTCAGCCCGCCGAGGACGATGAGCTGGCCCGGCGGTCCCGGCACCGCCATGTCGCGGCTGACCGGTGCTGCCAGGTGCCAGGGCAGCAGGCCGGACTCGGCGGCGGCCAGGATGCCCGGCCTGCCCGCAGCCCGGGCCGGAGGCACCGCGGCCTGCCGGGCCACGAGGAAAGAGGGCCAGCTGGATTACCGAAGTACCCGCCGAATGCAACGCCGACCTTATATAAAAAGGGGAATCTTGGGTGCGGGGCCGGACTGCGGCTGGTTTTACAGGGGCGGGAGCACAACAGCATGACCATAGATAACACTGGCCTCCCGGTCCCCCGGCACGATGAACAACCACAGGACACGGTGGCGGGCCGACCGCGAGGCCGGACCGGCCCAGGACGGCACCGTGGGCCGGGAGATACAACCATCGTCGCCGAACGCCGTCCCCGCTGGGAAGAGATGGCCTTTACCCTGCTCGCGGGTGTCGTGGTCGCGTTGATTCCATGGGTTAAGGTCCCAGATCAGGTCAAGCACCTCCCTGTGCCGGGTATTGCCACTTACCTCGCCCTCGTCACGATCGCGACGGCCGCGGGCTGTTTCCGCGGCTGGCGCATGGGACTGGTGATGGACCAGCACGGTGCCACGATCCGTAACTACTTCTGGACCTACCGGTTCGGCTGGCCCGAGGTGGACTGTCTCGCGGACGGATCGTCCTACGCAGGAGCAGATGGGTGGAAATGGGCCCTGAGTCTCATGCTGCAGGACGGGCGGACAGTCACTGCCACCGGCACGAGGACGTCAGGGCCCCGCCGCATGCCAGAGGTGCTGACGGTCATCGGGCAAGGCGCCGAACGCTACGCGATACCAGCCGAGCTGACCGGCAATGCCGTACGGCGAGGGTCCAGATGGTTTGTCCGCCTCGGCCTGATGGCGTTGGTATTGATCGCGGCCTGGCTCGGCGTAAATTCGTGAAGCCCCGGATGAGCAGTAGTAAAGGCGGCTCGCGCCATGGCTTCGATAAAGTCCGCGCAAGGACACTCCGACGTGAGGAGTTAAGCGGCTGGGCCAGCGTCACACGGACGGAAGGTGCAAAAGTCCTGGCTGGGCCCAGATCCGGGGATGCAGAATACGGTCCAGCACAAACAGGCAGAACCGGGGAGGGCGAGGACACAAAGTGGACTGGTCTGAGACGACTCATACCTTCCGTTACAGGAGACGCCTCTACGTATCCTCGGCGATCCTTGTTATGGTCCTGGCTGCCGGTATCCTCGCCGGGGTAGCGGTAGATCTGGCAGACCCGTCGAGTTCCTGGGCCCGAGGTAGTGGCGGCGTTAGTACGTGGGACAACATCTGGATGGCCGCTGTGGGCCTCCTGGGGATGTGGCTGGGGATCCGTCTGCTTCGCTTGGGAGTCCTCCAGATCAGTGCCGGGAAGATGACTGTCCGCGGCTATCTCCTGGCTTATTACGATTGCCTGTCCTATCTTGGGCGCCGTTAGCGCAGGGATAGCGATCACGTACCAGGTCTCACACCACAAGCTGGCTGGCCACCTAACCGGCCTGAGTACTGCCGCAGGCCTGCTGGCCGGGATCCTAGTCTTCTTCCTGTTGCCGTTGTGGTGGGGGAAGATGGGAAAGAACAAGCATGAAAGGGCGATCCTAATCATCGTCATTGTTGGAGGCCTGCTTAGCGTGATCGGTCTCTTCACGCTGACGGGGCCGGGGAACGGGAACTGACCACCAAGGCTGACCATAACGACATACGACACTCGCCGATTTGAGCGAGTGACGAGTGCAGCCAAATTCCCAGGTGAGCGACGCCATCGACACGGCGAAAGTGCTTTAGAAGCGAGGGGCCAAGGCAAAGGTCCGGCCCGAACGCCGGTCGCAGCACACAGGCCCACGATGACGGGAACCACCCGCGCCGAACGAATAAAGCGGATCTCGCGCACTGGCCGCGGACCAGCCGCAGTCGCTGAGCGTGATCGGAACGCTGGGCTGTCGAGTTTCATATCGCCGACTCTGCGCTGACTCTCGGTGCTGGATGAGACATGCGGGGTGCGTCCAGAATTGCGTGTTTTGTGTGCCTGCCGCCGGGGTGGTCTGGGCCGGTGGTCATGTCCGTGCCGGGCGGGCTGACGCGGTGTGGTCGTGTTGGCAGCGGTTGGTGTCAGGAGGCTTGTCCGGTGAAGTCGTGCAGGGTGGGGTGGTCGGGGGTTCCGGGCGCGCCAGCTGATCCAGCTGTCGTGGCGGTCTAGGTGCCGGCGTTGGTCAGCGCGGTGATGGCCAGGTGGCGGCGCAGCCTGTCCAGGCAGCGTCGGCGGCTGGGCCCGATGCTGCCGGTCGGGATGCCCAGCCTGGCGCTGATCTGCGCATACGACAGCGGAGGATCTTCGAGGAGCAGGGCGAGCAGCTGCTGGCAGCCCGGGGGCAGCTGCCCGAACGCCTCCCGCAGGACCGCGTGCCGTTCGGCCGCGAGCAGCTCCTGGTCGGCCGCCGGGGCGTGCTCGTCGGGGATGGTCTCCGCGGCCAGCGCGGACCCGGCGCCGCAGGGTCGCCGGGCGGTGCGCAGAATTCGGCCGCATTCGCGCCGGGTGGTGGTGGCCAGCCAGCCGGGCAGCGCCGCCGGGTCGCGCAGGGAGCCCAGGTGGTCCACCAGCTGCAGCCAGACGGTCTGGGCGGCGTCGTGGGCGTCGGCGGCCTGCAGCTGGTACCTGCGGCAGATGGACCAGATCAGCGGGGCATACCGGTCCACCAGCGCGTCCCAGGCCTGCCGCTCTCCGTTCCTGGCCCGGGTCACCAGGGCGGTGACCACCGGGTCACCACGCCCGCGGCCGGCCTGCTGGGTGGGGGTGGGGTTCGTGGCCATGGCCTTCTCCTGGTCTTGGTCCCGCGGTGATCCGTAGCGGTTTGCCTGTGCTCCTGCCGGGCGGCGCCAGACCGCGGGCAGTCATGCCGCGGCGGCTATCGGCGGCTGCGGTCCTAGTGGCCCGATGGGGGGCGGTCATGACGTGACGACCGAGGCGGTCGGGGGGCGGCCCGTGCCCGGTCCAGCAGGACGGCGGCTGTGGCCGTGGCCGCGGCGGGGGCGGCGGCGATCAGGGTGATCTGCCGGTCGGCCATGCCGTCCGCGGCGTGCCTCGGGCGCCGGCGCAGCTGGGGTCCGGGCGTCATCGGGTTCGCATTCGCGGCCCTGGCGGCGGGGATCGGGACTGTCGATGCCGCCAGGGTGTAGGTGGCCACGGTCAGGACCAGGGCGAGCCGGTGCCGCCGCACCGCGGTGTGCCGCACCCCCCAGGCGCCTGAGCGCGGCAGGGTCCGGAGGCCCATATCCTCGTCCTTCTTCACAGCTGCGCGGGTGCGCCGGTCCTGAGCCGGCCTGCCGGAAGCTGGCGCCATGGTCAGCACGGATCCGGTGGCTGGTACGGCGAACCCGGCTGGACGTGAGCGGACAGCGCCGCTGCCGGGTGGGTCGCGGCGTGCGCCGCCTGGGCGGCGGCGCTGGCCGCCGGGCCGCCGCAGGCCAGTGCCATGGTCACGACGAAGAGCTTGCCGCGGTGCAGTCGAGGGTTCATCGATCTGGTCCTTTCTGTGCTGTTGTCCTGGCGGACTCGCGTTGTGCGGGCCGCCGTCACGGTCCGGGTACTGCGCGCAGCCAGGCGCGCGGCGCCACGCAGACGCCGCCTAGGCCGCGGGCCGGAGCGAGCCGACCCGGCCTTGACGCGCAGCCGGGCTGTCCGGGTCAGGCCGCAGCAGGACGTCGGCGCCGGTGAGCGGATGGGCTACCCGCTTGATGTTGACCAGGTGGGTGTAGGTGATGTTGTCGGTGGTGGAAGTGCGGCCGTCGGTGCCGCAGCCGAGGGTGAGGGACGGGGTCAAGGCGTTGCCCAGGCCGATGCAGCCGTGCGCGCCGGGCCCGTTGACCAGGATCCGGCTGACCGGCATCTGCCGGGCGAAGGCCAGCGGGAGCTGCTGGCTGCGGGTGTGGATGATCGCGGTGTGCCCGCGGCCGCCGTTGCCGAGGATCTGTCGGCACAACGAGATGCCGTCGTCCGGGCTGTCGGCGGTGAACAGCGACAGGATCGGGGCGAGCTTTTCCCGGCCGTACGGGCCCGGCACGGCCTGCCGCGGCAGGGGGACGACGAGCAGGCGGGTGCCGGCCGGGACGGCGATGCCGGCCTGGGTGGCGATGGCGGTGGCGGGCTGACCGAGCACGGCGCGGCGCAGCCGCCCGTCCCGGGCATCGAAGGCCGCCCGGGCCAGGCGGTCGCAATCGGCGGGACTGAGCACGGCCGCGCCGGCCGCGCGCAGCGCGACTGTGAACGGGCCGCGGACCGACTGGTCGACGACCAGGTTGTTTTCCGAGCCGCAGATGATGCCGTGGTCGAAGGCCTTGCTGGCCACCACCATCTGGGCGGCTGCCTGCAGGTCGGCGTCGGCGCAGATCCAGGCGGGCGCGTTGCCCGGCCCGACGCCGATCGCCGGGGTGCCGGAGCTGTAGGCGGCTGTGACCACGGCGGTGCCGCCGGTGGCCAAGATCATCGCCACGCCGGGGTGGCGCATCAGCGCCGCGGTGACCTGGCGGTCAGGGCGCCGCGGGATGGCCTGGACCAGATCGGCGCAGGCGCCGTGCCGGGCCAGGACGTGGCGGAGCAGGCCGGCGGTCCTGGCGCCGACGGCGGCCGCGTCGCGGTGGCAGCTGGCGATGAGCGCGTCCCGCGCCTTGATGCAGATCAGCGCCTTGAACACCAGCGTGGCCACCGGGTTGGTCACCGGGATCAGGCCCACGATGACGCCCATCGGCTCGGCGATCTCGATCAGCGCGCCCATCTCGCTGCTGCCGATGACGCCCACGCCCGGTTCCCCGGTCAGCGACCGGGCCACGCCCAGGCTGGCGAACCGGTTCGTGTCGGCCTTGTCGGGCGCGCAGCCGATGCCCGTCTCGGCCACGGTGGCCGCGGCGAGCTCCTCGGCGTGGGCCGCGATCTGCGCCGCCAGCGCGGCGATCAGGGCATCGATCTGGTCCTCAGGCCAGCCGGCGATGCTGTCCAGGGCTGTGGCCGCCCGCGCGACGAGCACGTCGACGGCCGGATCCGGCTCATCGGTGACGATGACCTGCTGACGGTCCCCGGGCACGATGCGAGCCTTCGCCAGGGCGGGACGCGGCAGCCAGCGCGGCATCACGGCCGCCGCCGCCCGGTCACTGCCGCGCACCTTAGCTGAGACATCGGCGGGCAGGCGCGCCCCCGCTTGGCATGCGCCTGCTCGCCAAAATAGTCACGGTCGGTGGCGGGCGGCTGCCGCCGGACGGCCGGTGGCTGCCCGGCGGACGGCATCGCGCGCAGGTCGCAGGCCAGTGCCACGGTCACGACAAGGAGCTTGCTGCGGTGCAGTACAGGGTTCATCGATCTGATCCTTTCTGTGCTGGTTTCTGTGCAATCGCGTTGTGCGGGCCGCTGCCATGGTCTGGGTCCGGTGCGCAGCCGGGCGGCTGGTACGGGGGTGTCGCCACCTACCACCCAGGCTGTGCGCCTGGCTCCGTGCTGGCATGAGGGAATCCCCTCGCCCTGAGGATCACGGCGCTGCCGACGGCCGGGATGAGTGTGAGCCCGCGTCGCCCCAGGGGCGCAGTCGCGGAAGTGGCTGCTGCCCTGACAGCCTTGGGACGGTACGGGTCGTGCGGACGTCCGCCGGACCGGCGCGGATGGTGATGAGATGGGTCAGCTGACGGCATAGGGGAACTGGAAGTTCGGTGGTTTCGTCCGCTACGGGGAGAGGGTGAGGGTTCCTTGCGGGGCGGCGGTGTTTTTCGCGGGGTAGGCGGTGTCGGAGCCCTGGCCGCCGGCGCCGTGGAAGATGCCGGTGCTATCGGCGCCGTCGGCGGCCCAGACCGCCTTGACCTGGGGGCCGGTGCCGGGCTGGGGACACTGCAGGCCGGCCTCGTGCAACACCAGCGTGCCCCGGCGGGTGGTAATGGTGCGGATGATCCGGTCGACCCACTGGGAGGTGGCCCCGCAGGGCGGCTGGTTGTTGTCGGCGGTGATCACGGTGGTGAAGGTGACCTTCCCGTAAGGGGTCAGCGTCCCGGTGCCGTGGTTGCGGATGACGCAGACCCCGCCCTTGCACGCTGGCGGCGCGGTCTGGGCGACAGTCAGCCGGGCGTTTATAAGCACGGTGTGCGATCCGCTGCCCGCATCGGCCGGGACCGCAGCCTGAGCTGCGGTGCCGCCCGCTGCCAGGCCACAGAGCCCGACCACGCCGAGCGCGGCGACAGCCAGTACCTTCCTCATCTGGACTTCCCTTGAGCCGAGCATCATGGTGCTGTCCCTCCTCGCGATGGTCACGGGACGGGAGTCCCGGGAGCCCGGCCCGACCCCGGGCCGGCTGTCTCCACTGTCAGCCGCCGCCCGGGTGATCACCACACGTGACGGCTCACAGGACAGCCCGATCGCTCACAGCACAGCCCACAGGAATCGACGAAAGCCGCTCCGAGTCCATGTACCAGCCAGGCAAGCCCGACGCCAGTGCCGATCTCCAGAACCCGGCCACCGCTAGGTACCGCTGCGGCACGCGCCCGCCAGTAGCCTGCCCACGTCGGCCTCACAGGCGAGCTGGAAACCAGCTCTGGGCTCGTTCGTGCGCGGGCAGAACGCTCCCGGGAAGCTCCTCGCTCCCGGTCACCAGGAAAAGAATGCCGACCTGGGGCCGGCGGCCTGCTCCTCCCGATGGCAGGCCCGGTCCGACGGTCATCGCAGCTCCCGGCAGCCCCCACTCCAGCACGTCGCCTCATCATCGAGGCTGGGTTCACCCTCTGACACCGTGTCGCTGGCACCGCAGGCCACAGCCGCGGCGAAGGAGATGCTGGTGCTCACGCCAGCCCCAGTCCCCGCGGGCGCGGCAGCGCGCAAGGGTCCTCCAAGCGCAGCTGTCGCAAGATCCTAGCCAGACCCGGCGGATGCTGATCGTTGACGGCCCGCAGCCCCTCGAGTCCTCCGGTCGGCAGCTCCTGGCACTGTACGGAGAGGCCCGCACCAGCTGGCGCGGACCGCAAGCCCGGACCAGCTCCTGGCCGTGCTTCAGGCCGGCCAGGCCGTTCCCTCCGGGGAGTATCCGGGCTGCTCAGTAGTGCAGTGTACGTCCGCCGGTTTCGCGCCGCAGTCGTCACCGGCACCTCGGCTGCGGCCAGAGTCCTGTGGGTTGCGCTGTGAGCCTTCGGGCTGTTCTGTGAGCCGTCACGTGTGGTAATCACCGGGTCGGCGGCTGACGGTGGAGCAAGCCGGCCAGTTCGGCCAGGCGCCCGGGACCTTGTCCCAGGTTCCATCGCGAGGAAGGACAACACCATGAGGCTCGGCTCATGGAAGTCCAGGCTTGGCCGTTCCTGGCCGGGCCGTTCGGGCCTGGCTGGGGTGGCGGGGAGCTGGTGAGGGTGGCTGGACATGGTTAACAATGAGCTAGATCCTGCCGGCGCTGTGCCGGGCTGCCGCGAGGCCGGATCAGGGCCCGGAGAGGGGATGCCGGCCATGGCGGAGCAGTCGGTGCTGGAATTCGCCGGGGTGTTGCGGCAGCTGCGAGCCGAGGCCAGGCTGACGCAGGAGGAGCTGGCGGAGGCGGCGGGCCTGAGCCCGCGGTCGGTCAGTGACCTGGAGCGGGGCATCAACCGCACCGCCCGCAAGGACACCGCCGAGTTGCTGGCCGGGGCGCTGGGCCTGGCCGGGCCGGCGCGGGCGGTGTTCGTGGCGGCGGCCCGCGGGCGGGCCCCGGCCGCGGAGGTACTCGCGGCGGTAAGAGGGGAGGCCAGTGAAGCACCTGAAGCTCAGCCTGCCGAGAGCCCGGTGTGGTCGGGGTGCCCGTATCGGGGGCTGGTGCCGTTCGGGGAGCGGGACGCGCGGGTGTTTTATGGGCGCGGCGAGCTGGTGGCCCAGTTGGTGCAGCGGCTGGCCGGGCGGCTGGACGGGGCGGGGATGCTGGTGGTGGCCGGGGAATCGGGGGCGGGCAAGTCCTCGCTGCTGCGGGCGGGGTTGATGCCGTGGCTGGCGGCGGGCGCGCTGGGGCCAGGATCCGAGCGGTGGCCGCGGCGGGTGATCGAGCCAACGGGCCGGCCGGTGCGGGAGCTGGCGATGGCGCTGGCCGAGGTGGCGGGCGCGGATCCGGTGTCGGTGTACCGGTCGCTGTCGGCAGCGCCGGGCGAGGCGCCAATGCTGGCCGAGCTGGCGGTCAGGACCGCGGCGGGCCGCGGCCCGGCCCCGGGACCGGGCCTGGGCGATACGGCGGTCTGCGCGCCGCCGCGCCTGGTGCTGGTGGTGGACCAGTTCGAGGAGCTGTTCACCGCGGCCGCGGACGAGGTGGCCGGGCGGGCCGAGCAGGGGGGTTTCATCACGGCGCTGCACGCGGCGGCCACCGTCCCGGCCGGCCCGCACAAGCTCCCGGCGGCGCTGGTAGTCGTGGTGGTGCGCGCGGATTACCTGGGACGCCTCATCGCCGATCCGATGTTGAAGGCATGGGTGGATGCGGGGCTGTTCACGGTCGGGCCGATGAGCGAGGCCGAGGTGCGGCTGGCGGTGACCGGGCCCGCCGCCGAGGCCGGCCTGGCCGTCGAGCCCGCCCTGGTCGACGCGGTGGTCGCCGAGCTGCGTGACGGTGCCGGGGGCGGGCTGGGCAGCGCAGTGCTGCCGCTGATGTCACAGGCGATGGCCGCCACCTGGCAGTACCGTGAGGGCAGCCAGCTGACCCAGCGCGGCTACCGGCGTGCGGGCGGGGTCGCTGATGCGGTCAACCGCAGCGCCCAGGCCGCCTACGACACCCTCACCGGTCCGCAGAAAGACGCGGCCCGCCAGGTGTTCACCCAGCTGACCGTCATCACCCCGGACGGCCAGTTCGCGCGGCGCCGGTGCGGCAGGGCCGATCTGCGTTCCCCCGGATCACCGATGGCGGCCGGCATCGACACGGTCATCGACATCTTCGCCGCCCAGCGGCTGCTGGTCCTGGGGCAGGACAGCATCGAGATCTCCCATGACACGCTGCTGCAGGCCTGGAAACAGCTCCGCGACTGGCTGGGAGATGACCAGCTCGACCGGGCCCTGTACAGCCAGATCATCACCGACGCGGACATGTGGGACGGCAACGGCCGCGACTCCTCCTACCTGTACCGGTCCGGGCGGCTGGCGGCCATCGACACGGCCACCAGCCGGTGGCAGGACGCGCCCACCCGCTACCCCCCGCTGCCCGCCACCGCTCAGGCGTTCCTGGACGCCGCTCACCACGCCGCCCGGCGCAGCACCCGCCGACGGCGGGGCGCCGTCGCGATACTGGCTCTGCTGACAGCCCTGGCGGTAGCGGCCTCGGGCTTCGCCTTCTCCCAGCGTGCCGCCGCGGTCCGGCAACGTGACCAGGCCAGCTACAACCAGGTGGTCGCCGAAGCGCTCCAGTTCGGCACCGGCGACACCAGACTCGCGGCACAGCTCAACCTCGCCGCCTACCGCATCCAGCCAACCCAGGACCTCGCCTCACGCCTGGTGAGTACCGAAAACACGCCCCTGCCCTCAGTCACTGCGGCTGCCGCCGGGTTCATTGCCTCGGTGGCGTTCAGTCCTGACGGGCACACGATGGCCAGCGGCGATGCTGACGGCACGACCCGGCTGTGGGACGTCACCAATCCCGCGCATCCCCGGCCAATCGGCCAGCCCCTGCCCAGCGGGCCGCCTAGTGGGCCGGCCGGCCCCGCCGTGGTCCTATCCGCGGCGTTCAGCCCCGACGGGCACACGCTGGCCAGCGGCGACAGCGACGGCACGATCCAGTTGTGGGACGTCACCGAACCCGCACACCCCCGGCCGCTCGGCCAGATCCCACCCGGCAATTTCACCATCGAGTCGCTGGCGTTCAGCCCCGACGGGCACACGCTGGTGAGCGCAGGCGCGAACAACACCGTCCTGTACAACTTCAGCAGCGTTATCCAGCTATGGGACGTCACCGATCCCATGCGCCCCCACCTGGCCGGCCAGGCTCTGACCGGCGCCAGCACCGCGGCCGCTGTCCTGTCGGTGGCGGTCAGCCCTGATGGGCACACGCTGGCCAGCGGCAGTAACGACGGCTCGGTCCGGCTGTGGGATGTTGCCGATCCAGCGCACCCCCGGCAGATCGGCCCGATCCTGACCGGCAGCCCTGGCGGCGGCGCCGTGCACTCGGTCGCGTTCAGCCCCAACGGGCACACCCTGGCCAGCGGCAGTTACGACGGCTCGGTCCGGCTGTGGGATGTTGCCGATCCAGCGCACCCCCGGCCGTTCGGCCCGATCCTAACCGGCGGCGGCGCCGTGGCGTCGGTGGCGTTCAGCCCCGACGGGCACATCCTGGCCGGCGGAAGCCTCGACGGCTCGGTCCGGCTATGGGACGTCGCCGAGCCCGCGTACCCCAGCCCGCTCGGTCTGCCCGTTAGCGGCGGGGGCGCCATCGAATCGGTGGCGTTCAGCCCCGACGGGCATACGCTGGCCAGCGGAAGCCTCGATGGTACAATCCGGCTGTGGAGCCTCCCTGCGACCGTTCTGACCGGCAGCAGCGGCGCCGTGGACTCGGTGGCGTTCAGCCCCGACGGGCACACCCTCGCTGGCAGCACCAGTGACGGCTCGGTCCGGCTATGGAACATCGCCGACCCCGCGCACCCCCAGCCGATCGGCCCGATCCTGACCGGCAGCCCTGGCGGCAGCGCTGTGGACTCGGTGGCGTTCAGCCCCGACGGGAACACCCTCGCTGGCGGCACCAGTGACGGCTCGGTCCGGCTATGGAACATCGCCGACCCCGCGCACCCCCAGCCGATCGGCCCGATCCTGACCAACGCTGGCGGCGGCGCCGTGGACTCGGTGGCGTTCAGCCCCGACGGGCACACCCTGGCCAGCGGCAGTTACGACGGCTCGGTCCGGCTATGGAACGTCGCCGACCCCGCGCACCCCCAGGCGATCGGCCCGATCTTGACCAACGCTGGCGGCGCCGTGGACTCCGTGGCGTTCAGCCGTGACAGGCATCTGCTGGCCCTCGGCGGCTACCAGGGCCCGATCCGGCTCTGGGACGTCGCCGATCCCGCGGAACCTCTGCCGCTCGGCCAGGCCTTGACCGGTAGCGCCGTCTCCGTGGCGTCGGTGGCGTTCAGCCCCGACGGGCGCACCCTAGCCAGCGGCGCCAGTGATGGCACGGTCCGGCTGTGGGACATCACCCACCCTGCGTACATCCGGCAACTCGGCCAACCCCTCACCGGCAGGGGCATCGAGGTCAAGTCGGTGGCGTTCAGCCCCGACGGGCGCACCCTGGCCAGCGGCGATCTCGACGGCACGGTCCGGCTGTGGGATGTCACCGACTCCGCCGATCCCCGGCCGCTCGGCCAGCCCCTGACCGGCAGCACCGTCACCGTGGAGTCGGTGGCGTTCAGCCCCGACGGGCACACCTTGGCCAGCGGCAGCGACGACGGCACCATCCGGCTCTGGAACCTGAACGTCCAGTACGCCATCAACCGGATTTGCGCGGCAGCCGGAGGCATCACGCCCCAGCAATGGAATCAGTACATCCGCCAGCTGCAGTACCAGCCATCCTGCGTTCATTAGCGCCGAAGGTTTCCCGGCGCCCTGCTATCCGCAGCTACGCCTACGGTCCCGCCCCCAGTGCGCTAACTGCCGCCACCAGATAGCCCGCACCGCCTTCCGGCCCGAGCGCAGTCCACTTGCTACACGCCATAGCCGGCACCCGAGCCCGCCGCCCGGATCGGCTGGGATTTCATCGGCAGGCTGCTGTGGGACGTGCATACCAGCCTGAACCCGAAGCGGGCCCGGGCGCGGATCGGCAGGTGGGCGCTGGCCGTGCCCACCATGCCCGAGGCCGACCGGCGGAAGGTCTTCCAGGTCCGGCTGCCTGCCAGCGTCTGGCCCTCCCCCGCCAACGCCGACAGCCGACCTGGCGCACGAATACGAGCGGGTGCTCACCGTCCGGCCGGTGACCGCGGGCATAGGCTTCATGGCCAGCCCGCGTCGGCAGGCCGGACCGGGCGGCTGTGCGCGCCATCGGGCGCGACGTGCTCGACGTGTCGCGCCGGGCGGCGGCGAGGGCCGGGCGGGCCCAGTCCGCGGCGGAAGCTTCGGCCGTGCGGGCCGTTTGGCAGCCCTGACCCGGGCCAGCCGCGGGCCGACCCGATGACGATCCCGGCGATCCCAAGCCCGCCGCAGCCGACCGCCCTCACCCCGGTAACCGCTCAGAACGCTCAGTTCGGTGTGGGACCACCGAGCATGGCCGGTGACCGAAGCGCCACGCATAACGGCGGATCTCGCGCGACGGTCGCGACCAGCGGCTGTCACCATAGGTAACCGCTCTTCCGGAATGCAAGCGACCTTATCCCTGCCGAATCGGTGCGGCTTGATTGCCATGCCGGTTGCCTGGACTGTGGCATGCAGATTGTCTCTTCTGGGCGGCGGCGGCTCATCTTCGGTTGCGACCGGGCGTGGCGGCGCGAAAGCGAGTGCATGTCTTACTGGCCAGGTCATCTGGCGGTCAGATCCTGTGCGGCTGCCTGTGCGGCCAGTTCGGCGCGGGTGGTGATGCCGAGCTTGGCAAAGATGTGAGACAGGTGCACCTTGACGGTGCCGGGGGCGATGAACAGCCGCCGGGCGATGGCATCGTTCCGCAGGCCTTCGCCGACCAGGCGGACGACCTCCAGTTCGGCGGGGGTCAGGCTGGCCCAGCCCGTGGCGGGTCGTTTGCGGCCGCCGCCTTTGCGGGCGGCGTAGGCTACCGCGTCGTCGAGGGTGAGTCCCTGGCCTTCGTCCCATGCCTGCGTGAAGCGGTCTTCGCCGAGGATGTGCCGGGCTTGGCTGGCGGCGCGTGCGGCCGCGTCGCGGTTGGCGGTGAATCCGGGGGCCAGGTACTGCAGCGGCTGCCGGGCCGCGTCGGCGGCGGCCAGCAGGCGTGCCGCGTCGACGAAGCGCTCGCGGGCTGCGGCGAGCACGCCGAGTAGCTCGATGCCGTCGCAGGCGTCTATCCGGTCGCAGCCACGGTGCCATTGCACGGTGGCCTCGCGGACCAGGTGCTCGGCATCGGCGAGTTCGCCCCGGTGCCAGGCCATGATGCCCTCGGCGTAGCGGAGTGCGGCGGCGGTGATCGCCTGGCGGCGGTCCCCGAGCTCCGTCCGCGCCTCGCCGACGGCGGCGACTGCCATAGATTCGTCACTGGCGATGGCGGCCATGCACGCCAGGCCGGCCAGGGCGGCGGGAACGAACATGACGATCGCGACGCGGCGGCCGCCGTCGGCCGCCCGGCGGAGCGCGTCGACGGCGGTCGCGGTGTCACCCCGGGCGGCGGCTAGGCGGGCCTCCGCCAGCGGGCCGCCGAATTCCACCAGCCGGACGGCGCCGCTTCGTCCCGCGGCCCAGCACAACCCGACCTCGGTTTCGGCCGCGTCGAGCTGGCCCACGGTGGCGAACAGCCGGGCCCGCCAGTGGCGCATGGCCGTCTCGGCGAAACGGTCCGGATGCGCCGCGGTCAGGTTCGCGGCTTCGTCGAGCGCGGCCACGGTGGCGGGCTGGATGCCGGCTCCGGCGATCGCGGAGATCGACCAGGCGGTGAGCGCGAGGACGAGCCCTTCCTGGCCCGCCGCCAGCCGGGCGAGCTCGACCGCGAGCCGGCCATGGCGGTCCTGCTCGGCCAGGTCGCCAGCCAGGAAGGCCGCGTGGGCCAGCAGGACCTGGGCCCGCGCCGCGAGCGCCGAATCGGCCGGGCTGGATAGAGCCCGGCTGGCTTCGATTTCGGCGACGATCCGGTCGGCATCGCCTGCGGTCCAGGCCAGGCCGGCCAGCAGGTTGCGGCCCCAGGCTTCAAGCTGCGGTTCGCCGGCTTGCCGGGCATAGGCGATGCCGTCGGCGGCGAGCGGGGCTGCTCGCGGGCTGTCACCCAGGTGGTACGCCGACCAGGCGGCGCCGAGCATCACCCGGGCCTGGATGGCGGGATCCGCTTCGGCGCGGATGCCGGCCGCGGCGGTCAGGAACTGGCCTGCTTCGCTGTACCGGCCGGTGGCGATCCACCAGCGGGCGAGCCGGGCGGCCAGTTCCCGTCCCGCCTCCGGCTCCTGGCCGCCGAGCGCCCAGGACAACGCGGCGCGGATGCTGGCCTGATCGGCGGCAAGCCGGCTGGACCAGTCGGGCTCCTCAGCGCTCGCGAGGGCCGCCTCGGCCGACCCGGCTATCTCCAGCGCCCACCGCAGCAGGCGGGCGTGCACCGCGGTTCCCTCGCCGGAGGCGGCCAGCCGCCCGGCGGCGAACTGGCGCACGGCCTCCAGCAGCGAGTAGCGGATCACCGCGCCGGCCTGGATCTGCACGAGCGACTTGTCGGCCAGGCTGGCCAGCAGTCCGGCGATCGCCTGAGGCGCCAGCGGCTCGCCGTCGGCGACCCGTTCGGCCACCTCGAGCTCGAATCCTCCGCGCAGCACCGACAGCCGGGCCAGCAGGCGCTGTTCGGCGTCAC
>Ga0208696_1000826_pt1 | contig 19606 bp, 19 predicted proteins | sample Sb_taG_9_FD_187711 | JGI IMG/M metagenome (GOLD analysis project Ga0208696, IMG submission 187711) | Peat soil microbial communities from Weissenstadt, Germany - Sb_50d_b_LC metaG (SPAdes) (version 2) | ecosystem: Environmental > Terrestrial > Soil > Wetlands > Peat | place: Germany... | reverse complement strand
TGCACCCGCGCTGGAAGTTGCGGCGGCTGCGCGACAAGTACCTGCTCCGCCAGGTCGCCCAGCGCTGGCTGCCCCGCGACATCGCCTGGCGCCCCAAGCGGGACTTCGTGGCCCCCTTCGACACGCTGTTCTCCGAAGATGCGCCGCCCAGCGTCAGTGAGCTGCTGAGCGAGGCTGCGCTGCGCCGGACCGGTTACTTTGATCCCGCGGCGGTACGCCACTGGCGCGCGCACTACGGGTCGCTGCGGCGCGGGAGCGGGGCGCGCCTGTCCACCGAGGCCGGGCTGGCCGGGGTGGTCGCGACGCAGGTCTGGCACCACACTTTCCTTGACGGGAGCCTGGCGAACTTGCCCACCCTGGCGTCCTCGTACGGCGGGGGGGCGGCCGAAGTCACCGTTCCAAGGCAGGAATGGGGCCTGGCCTTCCCCGTGGGGGGCCGGCCGCCGGCCGAAGGTCCAGGACATCGGTAAGCGCACGGTCGATCGGTTCGGCCGAGAATACCTGGGACAGGCGTTGACTTCGGGAGGGGCCGAGCTATGGGAGAGCCACTCTTTCGGTGCCGGCTGTCGGCGCCCGCCGCGCCGCTGCCCCACGTCTGGGAGCACACCGTCGGCAGCTGCCACGCCCCGCTCGCCCTGCGCGCCGACTGGCAGGCCCATCTCGCCCGCTGCCGCCGGGAGTTGGGCTTCCGCCACGTCCGCTTCCACGGCCTGTTGAGCGACGACCTCGGCACGCTGGTGCGGCACCACGGCCGGCTCATCTATTCGTTCTTCAACGCCGACCGGATCGTGGACTTCCTGCTGTCGATCGGCATGCGGCCGTTCGTGGAGTTGAGCTTCATGCCCGCGGCGCTGGCCTCGGGCGGCGCCGCCGTCTTCTCCTACCGGGGCAACGTGACGCCCCCCGCCGACTACCAGGCGTGGGCCGAGTTGATCCGCCGGCTGGTCGGCCACTGGGCGACGCGCTACGGTCTGGACGAGGTGCGCCGCTGGTACTTCGAGGTGTGGAACGAGCCGAACTTGCCCGCGTTCTGGGCGGGCACCCGCGAACAGTATTTCGAGCTTTACCAGCACACCGCCGGGGCGATCAAGGGGGTGGACGCTGGGCTGCGGGTCGGCGGCCCGGCCACAGCCGCCAACGCCTGGCTGCCCGAGTTCCTCGACTTCTGCGACCGCCACGGCGTGCCGGCCGATTTCGTCAGTACGCACCACTACCCCAACGACCCCCTGTGGAGCGAGGCCCAGGACACCGAGGGTGAGTTGGCCGGCGGCCGGCGCGGCGCCATGGGCGAGTGGGTGCGCGAGGCGCGCCGCCAGGCCGGGGGGCGGCCGTTGCTGTACACGGAGTGGAACGCCTCGTCCAACCCGCGTTACCCGCGCCAGGACGAGCCGTACGCGGCGGCCTTCGCGGCCAAGAGCGCCCTGGAGGCGAGCGATTTCGTGGAGGCTTACAGCTTCTGGACCTTCACCGACATTTTCGAGGAGAACTATTTCCCCTCCGTGCCCTTCCACGGCGGTTTCGGCCTCTTGAACTTGCACGGCATTCCCAAGCCGGCTTACCGCGCCTTCGAGCTGCTGCACCAGCTGGGGGAGGAGCGCTTGCCCGTGGAGGGCAGCGATGAGACGGTGGACGTTTGGGCCGTGCGGCGCGAGAACGCCCTGACGGTCCTGTTGACCAACCACGCCCTGCCGCGCCAGCCCCTCGCGGCGCAGCGCGTGCGGATCGAGCTGACCGACGCGCCGCCGCCGCGGGCCGTGACGCTGGAGCGTATCGATGACGACCACGCCAATGCGAAGGCGACGTGGCTGGCGATGGGCCGGCCGGAGTATTTGGACGAGGCCCAACTGGAAAAGTTGCAGGAAGCCTCCCGGCTGGTCGCGGAGCCTTTCTCCTGCGCGTATGAAGGGCGGACGATTCGCCTCGATGTCGAATTGTCGCCGCACGCCGTGGCGGCCGTCACGATAAAATCGTGAGCACTTCCGTTCCGCTTTGGGATCTGTTCACATTGCTGTAGAAGTTGCCACTGACACGACCACGTCACCATGCAACTTCGGAAAAACGCCCTCTTTTCGCTGGTGTACAAACGCCTTGAGTCGCTAAACAAGTGCTCGCTCAAGCAGGAGGCCAGCGCTTGCGTGTGAGGAAGACGCCGCCCAAGCCCGCCTGTGGAGGCGCTGCTGGGCCTCCGCAAGCGTTCGTTGTCGGTGCCCCGGGCGGTGAGAAGGTCGCGCGAGGCCCTCCGTGTAAGACGGCATGACGGTCCGCAGAACCTCGTCCGCAGGGAAGCCGCCTGGCAAAGGGAAGGCTTGCCCTGCGGGCTGGTTCAGGCGTTCCACCTCACCCAGGAGGCGGCACCAGTCGGCCTCGAGAAGGTGGGCGCGGTCCCCCTGCCTGCGCTTGACCTCCTTGGCAAGGTCAGGCCCGGCAACGCGCTTCCTCCCTGAAGCCGCATGCTTGCCCGAGGTCCGCTTCTGGAGAATAAAAAGGAATTAGTTATCTTTTTTGACGAATCCTCGTGGCCGGGCGCCGTGGGGCGGTGGATTGACGGCCAAGCCGGCTGTTTCTTGGGTTGCATTTCCTGATTCTCCCGCCATGCCAGAGCGCTCAATAGGTCTAAAGGCGCCTGACAAAGTGGCTGTCGAAAGATCCGCGGCGCCAGCTCTTCCCGGCCTTGCGCAACATCATTGCAGCTAAGGCTTTACATCCAGGCCGGGAATTGCTGTGTCAGAACCAATCGCAGATTCCAGCGCCCATCGGACATCTTCAGTTAACTGCGGCTCTTACTACAGCAAAAGAGGTCTGACAAGGCAACAACCGTCGTGGCTTCCACCCGGCCTCGATCCAACGACGGACCCCGCCGGCAATGGCCCCGTGCGGCCACGATTCTGACCATTCCAAGAACAGGGGTTGCTAAACGGAGCCGATTGGTCTATGATGAGCTTGTTCTTGGGCCTTGCAGAAGATTCGTGGCCGTGATGACCTCGCTGTTGTCCCTCCCATCTGCCTTTCGCTCGTCCCAGGTCAACGATGGAAGCACTTTTCATGCGACGGCATCGGCCCGCTGTGGGCCTGGCTCGTTTTGCGTGATTCTCTTTGAAGGAGGCCCCTCGTGGCCAAGAAGGTGTACGTCGGCAACCTGTCGTATGGGACGACCGACAGCGATCTGCAAAACCTGTTTGGGCCGCACGGCACGGTGCAGTCGGCCCAGGTCATCATGGACCGGGACACGGGCCGCTCGAAGGGCTTCGGCTTCGTCGAGATGGACAGCGGCGAGCAAGCGCAAGCGGCCATCACCGCCCTGAACGGCCAGGAGGTCAACGGGCGGGCGCTCACCGTCAACGAAGCCCGGCCACGGGAAGAGCGGAATGGCAGGGGCGGTGTTGCTGGCACCAGTCGCTAGTAACCCATTCGGACAACCCTGACGCCCTTCCCGCACCGTGTTGGTGGGAGGGGCGTCCTCGTTCCCGACGGAATCGTGGCGGATCGTCGGGAGGCTCACGAAAAGCGCCAGACCTGCCTCAGCCAAGGGCCATCTCGTGACGGACCCGAGTGACCCGGTGAGCAACCAGAAGCGTCAACCAGGGAAGACTCTCATGACACGCTTTTCCGTGGGGGATCGGGTCATTATCCGCTACGGGAAACACCAGGGCCAGAAGGCGACCATTCTCCAGCGCCCGGAGACGCACGTCTACAAGGTCAAGGCCGAGGACGGGTTCATTCTCTACTACAGTGGGAAGGGACTGGAACAGGAATAAGGAAGGGGCCTGAAAGACCGTTTGGGGGAATCGGTAGGGCAACCCCTGACGACGGCCTTACCCCGCAGGAGATGGCCCAAGCCGTGGACGCCACGAATCAAGAGCGTTGCTCGGCGCTATTGTGGTCCGCCTGCTATGTGGTCACGAGTTCGAGTAACCTGCTCCTGCCCCTGCCGTGGACCGCCATTCGCCCGGTGCATGATCACTGCGTTCAAGAAAGGCCGGTTCAGCCGATGAGGAAAAGCAAAGGACGACGCAAGGTGGGCCGGAAAAAGCGCCGGATGCGGAGCAAGATCCGCCACCGCAAGTAGAACTGGGGGCGCTTCGCCGCTGGAGTCAGGCCAAGCCCAGGCCGCTCCCCGCTGCCTGCCCTCCCGCTCCCCTCCGAGGCCCGAGCCACCGCCTTTGTGGGCGACATGGGCTCGGCCCCGCCTTATTCCTGTCCCCATTCGATCAGGATTACCGATGACATCGACAAAAACCCTCCGGGAACGGGAACAGGAACTGCGATCCCTGCTCGCTACCCCAACGGGACGGAACGAACTTGAGCAACTGGCGTCCCGGTATAACGCCGGGGGCGGCAGGCTGAGGGCGGGGAAAGGCTCGGTCATCACCTACATCCTCGTCCACGAGAGAGAAGTGGGCCTGATCAGCAGTTGACCGGGCCGCCTGTGGGGGCATGAATGGCGCTCGAAGAGGGCGGCAGGTGGGTCGCTGTGTAGGGCGGGCCATCTGACCGGGGCAGTAGGGCCGTGTTCAGGACCGGGGAGCGGTAGCAGCGCATCGCCCCGGGCTCAGCAGGGGCAGGCGGAGGCGTCCCCGCACGGCGCAGGCAACCGACAGGAGGCGACAGCCATGAAGCGACGGCAGAACTCCAGGCAGTTAATCGTTTCCCGCCTCAAGGCCGGGAGGACCGTCGGCGAAGGGGCCGACCTGGCGACCTATCCCGATAGCGGCTACTTCGTGGTCGGCCTGCTCCCCGAGGGGCCAATGGACATCCGGGGCCTGACTCCCGAGCAGGCCCAGGAACTGGCCGACGACGGGGAACTCAGCGAATACCTCTTAACCCCGGAAGAGGCGGCGGACCTGTACTTGAAGCTCAAAAAAGAGTACGGGGAAGCGCTCGCCCGGAGGGAGGACACGCCATCACGACCAGCGACCGGACTCCCTGAAGACACCTGGAAGCCCTGCCCCGGAGCGAGCGCCCAGCCGCCTGCGGGAGTTCGACGGGTCGAGCTTCGGGCAGGAAGTCCTGGCCTCCCCGCTCCCGGTCCTGGTCTTCTTCGCTCAACCGTTGACTGCCTCCGACCGGCTCATGCTCTCCTTGCTCGAACGGCTCGTCGCCGACCACACCGGGATGAGGTTCGGCAGGATGGACCTGGGGCAGAACGACTTGGTCGTTGACGGTCGGGGTGTATTCCACTGGCAAGTAGAGCAGGGGATCACCCTTGGGGAGAACGACAACCAGTCCCAGCTAATGCGTTTCGGGCTGCTCCATCGGTTTTGGCAATGCCCGGAAGTCACCCTCCCAGGTTTCCTTCTCCTGCGGCAACTGCTTCAAACGTGTCTTGACGAAGGCCGCACTCTTGCCGAGCTTCGGCCTGGCCTGCCCTTTTGCCCTGTTACGTTCCTTGTCGGGCGACTTTTCCTTCGAGGAATCTGGCGAGGTTGGGGGCGTCGTCGGTGCCGATCCACACCACTCCGCTCCTCAGATGAACTACCACACAATCCCGGCCCCACAGGTTCCAGACCCAGCCGCCCCGGACGCTGTAGTGGATGCCCCAGCCATCGAGGATGAGCGTACGCCCGACCTCGACCTTCAGCATGTCGGCGTACGGCACCGTCCTGCGGAACAGGGGCAGCGGGCCGAAGCGGATCGCCAGCCGGTCGCCGTCGTCCACGATGGTCAGATGGTGGAACGCCGGGGCGAGGAGGGTGATGAGCAGACCCACGGCGACTGCGATGATACTGCCCGGAGCGCTGCCGACCATCCAGGCGAGGGCGAAGCAAGCCAGGGCAGAGCCATAGAGGATCAGGCACAGCGGATATTTCTGCATGTGGGAGTACCCAGGTGCCTCCGTCACGGAGTTCCTCCTTCAGTCCCCACGCCTCTTCCGTTTTGGAGTCTTCGGCGCATCAGCCCGCTTCGCCACAAACTCCGCTTTCTCGCAGCGGTCCGGCATCCCCTTCACGCTGTAAGAACCTCGCTTGCTGGCCGCCGTGGCGTCGGCCTTACCTCGGAACAGTATCCCAAGCGGAGAAGCAGTTGGGGAAAGCCGCTTCGGCCCACAACCTCGCCCAATTGGGCACGCAGGTCGGCCACTTCGATCACCTGGTTGAAAAAAGAGGCCCACACGCCTTCGCCACGGGCCCGCAGCAACACCCTCGCCACCGCCTGTCCCGCTGCTAGCCAGGCCGGGGGGGTGTCGGCCTCCGTGCCAAGGACGGCGAGGACAGGCGCCCCCGTGGCACGTTGCCGCTCCTGTTCGGCTTGCCTCTCGCCCGTGTTGAACAATCGGACCAAGGACGGGGCGAGGAAAGCCATCAGGCCGCCCAATCCCGTAGCGTATCCGGGTATGCCATCCCGAAGCCCCCCCCGGTTCGGCCGCATCCAGGCCGCAATTTCTCTGCGATACCGTTTGTCCGCCAATTGCCTCCGGGCACCTTCAGCGGCCAGCCCGGCGACGGCGTTTCGCTCCTCCAGGCCCTGGACAAGGTGGCACCACGCCCCCTCCTCGGTGGCCGCAGCTTGCAAGGCACGGAGCAGCGTTTCGGGCACCGAGCGGGCCTCAAAGGGCAGGCGATTGGTCCGACGTCGAGTGACGGCTTGGAACAGCATATGCTCTTCGGGAGTCGCTCCCCTCCGGCCGCTCAGGCCGAACCGGGCCAACAAGTCGGGGTTATCCTGCCTGGGGAAGGGTTCGACAGCTTCTTGGTGCCCGAAGTGACGGGCGGCGATGCGCAGGTGAAAGAGGCTGGCCCCGCAGCTGATGGTTAATTCCCGGTCTTCGGGGTCGGCCACGGCGAGGGACCGGGTTCGGTCTGCGTACAGCTCAAGTTTCTCCCCGCCGACTTTGAAAAGCCACGGTTGGGTGTTGTGGGTGGAGGGGGCCAGCACCGCATAGTTGACGAGAAACCGCAACTGGTCGGTAGGCCCGGCTGTTCGTGGGAAAGCCGTGTCCGAGACCACCCAGGCATCCGAGATTGGTTCGGCCATCTCGATCATGTACTCCGGTTGTGACATCCTTGCACGGTCTTGACCAAAGGGCATTCTATCCAGCGACTTTAGCCCGGGGAGTGGGCCGCCCATGAAACGACACCTTCCGCCGCCGGGTCCGCAAGGCCGAGGGCCGCGATGAGGAGCCCTCCGCCGGCATCATCGACAGCCAGTCGGCCAAGGGCACACGGACCAGTGGCAGCAAGGGTTTCGACGCGGGCAAGAAGGTCAAGGGGATCAAGCGGCACCTGCTGGTTGATACGATCGGCCTGCTGCTGTGCGTGGTCGTGCATCCGGCCAACATTCAGGATCGGGATGGGGCGAAGTTGGTAATGAGCCAGGCGCGCGCCCTGTACCCGCAGTTGCGCCTGATCTGGGCCGACGGGGGCTACGCGGGGAAGCTGATCGAGTGGACGTTGCGGGTGTGCGGCAAGGATGCTGTTCATCAACTCCTTCGGACGGACGGTGCAGAACGGGGCTCCCGGGGCCGCATCGGCACCGGGACTGCGGGCGGGACCGCGCCCCCCTTCGTCGTGGCGATACGGCCGACTTGAACGACCGCGGAGGCTGCAAGACCTGTGCCAGCGCCGCACGCGGCCGTGCATCTGCCGGAGCAGAAGCTCCCCCGCGGCTCGCGGCAGGGCGCAAGCGTCACACCGGACGGCAACGACCTGCTCCTCAACCGCACAATTCTGTGCGGATCTGCACCAGCGGGCGCACGGGGCCGGCGCGGGAACGCGGGGAAGCAGCGCCCAGGTCCTTCTCTTGCGGCGACTTATTGTCGCGCCCGCAAGCAAACCCTGGAACGGCGACGGATGGGTACAGATCTTGCTAGAGGGTGAGGATCGATCGCGGGGCGGACGTGACCGGGGGGCGAAAGGAGACCGCTGTGAGCCAGCGGGGGGCGTCCGAGGACCAACGGCCGGGGGACACGCCGGGCCGCATCGCCAACCTGGGGCCGCCGCTCGGCAACGCCACCTACGAGGTGATGCGCGAGGTCCTCGAGCTGTCCGCGGCCGAGATCAGCCACTTGCGCCAGCAGAGGATCATCTAGCATGAACCCGCAAGCCACGGAGGACCTGCCCCTGACGGGGGTTCGTGTCATCGACGTCGCCACCGTGATCGCGGCGCCGTACTGCGCGGCCATTCTTGGTGAGTTCGGCGCCGAGGTGCTGAAAGTGGAACACCCGGTCGGCGGCGACGCCTGCCGCAACTTCGGCACGCCCAGCGGCCGCGGCGACACCCTCACCTGGCTGAGCGAGGCGCGCAACAAGAAGTCGGTCACCATCGACCTGCACCAGCCCGACGGCGCCAACCTGTTCAAGGCGCTGGTCGCACGGTCCGACGTGGTGTGCGAGAACTTCCGGCCCGGCACACTCGAGAAGTGGGGCATCGGCTGGGACGTGCTCCACGAGGTCAACCCCGGGCTGATCCTGCTGCGGGTGTCGGGCTACGGGCAGACGGGGCCCTACAAGGACCGGCCGGGGTTCGCACGCATCGCCCACGCCGTCGGCGGCCTGGCGTACCTCTCCGGCATGCCCAAGGGGACGCCCGTCACGCCCGGCTCGACGACGCTGGGCGATTACCTGTCCGGCCTCTACGGCTGCACCGGCGTGCTGCTGGCGCTGCACCACCGGGAGAAGACGGGCCAGGGCCAGTACATCGATACCGCCCTTTACGAGTCGGTCTTCCGCTGCACCGACGAGCTGGCGCCGGCCTACGCCATGTACGGCACCGTCGGCGAGCGGCGCGGCCCGCACATCGGCACCGCCTGCCCCTACGGCCACTTCCCGACGAAGGACGGCAAGTGGGTGGCCGTCGCCTGCACCACCGACAAGCTGTTCGCCCGCCTGGCCGAGGCCATGGGCCGCTCCGAACTGGCCTCCAGCAGCCTGTACGGCGAGCAGAAGACCCGCCTGGACAATTCGCAGGACGTCAACGAGATTGTCCGCGACTGGTGCGGGTCGCTGACGCGCGACCAGGTCCTCGACCGCTGCAACGCGAGCGGCGCCCCGGCGGGGCCGTTGAACAACATCGCCGACATCTACGGCGACCGGCAGTTCCACGCCCGCCGTAACCTGGTCGCCATCGACGACGAGGACCTGGCCGAGACGGTCGTCGTGCCCAACGTGGTGCCGCGGCTCTCGCGCACGCCCGGGCGGATCAAGCACCTCGGCCCGCGGCTGGGACAGCACACAGACGAGATCCTCAAAGGGCTACTTGGCCTGGGCGACGCCGAGGTGAGCGACCTGCGGGCGCGGCGCGTCATCTGAGCCGCGCGGGACGGCCGCTGACGCGGCCCCGACTGGCATTCCGGAGGACCCCCATGAAGCTGCCTGCCCACTTCTACAAGCCGCTGGCCATCGGCGCGCCGGCCCCCCCGCGCGAGCTACCGGTCCGCCCAGAGCGCATGATCCACTTCTTCCCGCCGCACGTCGAGAAGATCCGCGCCCGCCTGCCCGAGACCGCGCGGCAAGTGGACGTGCTTTGCGGCAACCTGGAAGACGCCATCCCCGCCGACGCCAAGGAGGCGGCTCGCGCCGGCTTCATCGAGGCGGCGACGAAGGCCGACCTGGGCGACGCCGCCCTGTGGACGCGCGTCAACGCCCTGAACAGCCCCTGGTTCCTCGACGACATGCTGCAGATCGTCGCCGCGGCCGGCAACCGCCTTGACGTCATCATCCTCCCGAAGGTAGAGGGGCCCTGGGACATCCACTTCATCGACCAGCTGCTGGCGCAGCTCGAGGCGAAGCACCGCGTCACGAAGCCGATCCTGATTCACGCCCTCCTGGAGACCGCCCAGGGGGTCCGCAACGTCGATGACATCGCGACCGCCAGCCCGCGCCTGCACGGCATGAGCCTGGGTCCCGCGGACCTGGCCGCCTCGCGCGGGATGAAGACGACCCGGGTCGGCGGCGGGCACCCGTCCTACGGCGTCCTGGCCGACGCCGTCGAGGGCGGCGGGGGGCGCCCGTTCTTCCAGCAGGACCTGTGGCACTACACCATCGCGCGCATGGTCGATGCCTGCGCGTCCTGCGGGCTGCGGGCCTTCTACGGGCCGTTCGGCGATTTCCAGGACGGGGCCGCCTGCGAGGCCCAGTTCCGCAACGCCTTCCTGATGGGTTGCACCGGCGCCTGGACCCTGCACCCCAGCCAGATCGCCATCGCCAAGCGCGTCTTCAGCCCCGACGTCAACGAGGTGCTGTTCGCCCGGCGCATCCTCGAAGCGATGCCCGACGGCAGCGGGGCCGTCATGATCGACGGCAAGATGCAGGACGACGCCACGTGGAAGCAGGCCAAGGTGATCGTCGACCTGGCGCGGCTGGTGGCCCGGCGCGACCCGGACCTGGCCCGGGCCTACGGCCTGTGAGGGACCATGAGCACCAAAACGAACCCCGGCAACTACTTCGAGGACTTCCGCACGGGCCAGCGGCTCGTGCATCCCACGCCGCGCACGGTCACCGAAGGAGAGGTCGCGCTGCATACGGCTCTTTATGGGAACCGATTTGCAATCAATTCCTCGTCGGCCTTTGCCGCCGCCGTCGGCCTGCGGCGGGCCCCGCTGGACGACCTGCTCGCGTTCAACCTCGTGTTCGGCAAGACGGTCCCGGACGTTTCGCTGAACGCCATCGCCAATTTGGGCTACGCGGCCGGCCGGTTCGGGACGCCGCTCTACTGCGGTGATAGCGTGCGGGCCACCTCGACGGTCCTCGGCCTCAAGCAAAACAAGGACGGGCAGACCGGGGTGGTATACGTCCGCTCGGTCGGCGTCAACCAGCGCGACGAGATGGTGGTCGATTACTGCCGCTGGGTGATGGTCCGGAAGAGGGACGCGTCCGCCGCGGCACCGGAGCCGGTGACGCCCACGCTGCCGCAGGCGGTCGAGGCCGGCGAGCTGACCGTGCCGGCGGGGCTGCAGCTCGGCGGCTACGACACCGCGCTGGCCGGCAGCCCCTTCCTGTGGGACGACTACGAGGCCGGCGAGAAGATCGACCACGCCGACGGCATGACGGTGGAGGAGAGCGACCACATGCTGGCGACGCGGCTGTATCAGAACACGGCGCGAGTTCACTTCAACCAGCACGCCGAGAAGGGCGGGCGCTTCGGGCGGCGCATCGTCTACGGCGGCCACGTCATTAGCCTGGCCAGGGCGCTTTCCTTCAACGGCCTGGCCAACGCCTTCCGGGTCGCCGCCATCAACGGCGGGCGTCACGTGGCGCCGGTCTTCGCGGGCGACACGGTTTACGCCTGGTCCGAGGTGCTGGGCAAGATGCCGCTGCCGGGGCGCCGCGACCTGGGCGCACTGAGGTTGCGCACCGTGGCCACCAAGGACCGCCCCTGCGCCGACTTCCCCGGCAAGAATGCCGACGGCCAGTATGACCCCGCCGTGGTGCTCGATTTCGACTACACGGTGCTGATGCCCACGCGCGCGTGAGCGCCGGGGACCGGCCCCACCGCGCGGGCAGCGGCCGGTCCCCATTCCTGCAATTACCGCCCCTCCAAGGGGACGTACCACCGCTCGGGGGGGCCGACATACACCTGCCGGGGGCGGCAGATCTTGCTGCTGCCTTCCCGGACCTCCTTCCAGTGGGCGATCCAGCCGGGGAGCCTGCCGATGGCGACGGGCCCGTTCCAGGGCAGCGGCGACCCCGGAACTGCCTTTTATCTCCGGGATGAAAGGAGCATTCCCATGAACCGCAACGACTTACTCAACCGGCTGGTGGCCCGCAAGATGAAAGCGGACGGCCCGGTCAAGGCCTTCTGCGTCTGCCTGGCCAAGAAACTCTGCTTCGCCGGCACGAAGCAGCCCGCCGCAGCAAAATGGCAGCAGTAACAATAGCCACCTTGAAAATATGTTAATCAGCCAGGCCGCTGCTCTCCACCGAGGTGGGGGGGGGTGCCGACCCATCGTAGCGACACGCCTGGATTTAGAAAAACGCCGTGTCCCCTCGCCTGCCTCGCCGACGCCTGGTATCGTGAGGGGGACTCTATGGGGAAGGGAACCTAGCTTCACCGAAGGAGGTCCACCATGTCATTGTTTCGTCCTGCACGGGTCGCGAGCGGCCTGCTCGTCGTCCTGGGGCTCGCCTTGCCCGCCGCACCGGGCCAGGAGGGCGATAAGCCGCCGGCCCGCACGCCCGCGGCGCCCGTCGTGCGCCAGGTGTACGCCGTCCGCGGCGGATCGGCCAAGGAACTCGCCAACGCCCTCACACTCCACTTCCAGGCTGAACTTTCCTTCCGGGCGGTCCCCGACGCGGGGAGCAACATGCTCCTTCTCAGCGGGACCAAGGCCGCCCTGGACGACGCGACCGCGGCTCTCCGCGAGATCGACCGCCCGGCGCGCAGCGTCCACGTCGAGGTCTTCTGCCTGGAACTGACGGCCAAGGCCGGCGGCGAGGCGGGTGGGGACGCCAAGCCACTGGACGTGGCCGAACTGTCCGGCACCGCCCGCGAGGTGCGGGCCAAGATCCGCGACCTACAGCAGAAAGGGATAGTCAGCAGCATTAAGACGGTAGAGCTGACAGGCCTGGCGGGGCAGAGCGCCCGGAGCCAGGTGAGCGAGAGCAAGCCCTACGTAACCGGGGTCAGCGTCGTCGGCGGGTTCGGAGGCGGCGGCCGCGGCGGGGCCGGCGGTGGAGCGGGCACGACGACCCGGAGCATCACGTACCGCAACGTCGGTACGAGCGTGCAGGTCAAGCCGGAGATCGGCGCGGACGGCCAAGTAACACTGGACCTCCACGTCGAAAACTCCGCCATGCACGCGGCAGAGGGCGGAGTTGCGGTGGGCAGTGACGACAAGGGGACGGCCATCCCCGCCACCGAGTTCGTCATCTCCACCGTGGAGACCCGCGTGAAGGTGCGCCCAGGACACATTGTCTTGGCCCAAGGCACGAAGGCGGGGTCGAAGGCGGGACAGGCCCAAACGGTCGTCCTCGTGACCGCCAGCACCGACGAGTCCAGCCCGAAGGACGGCAAGTAACCATCATGGCGGAACAAGGCGGGCGGTGCCGAACCTGGCACTGCCCGCCCGAGGAACGCGACTGACTCGGTTCCCATTCAGGCCCCCGCTCCCGCTCCACTCGTCATCTGCATCGTGGCTTTTCGCCCTGGTTTCTCGATCCTGGTTTGGATAAACAAGTTGGTTTGAAGCGCCCTGGCGGCGCGGAGGGAGTGACCGATGAGCGCGGGTGCGGCAGGTGGTGCGGCGGCAGCGGCCGCAATCATTCAAGCCATCAAGGCGTCGGGCGTGATCGTTAACGTCGAGCCTAACGAGTTCCTCGGCATCCTCCAGCGGCAACAGGGGCCGTTGGTGGTTCACGCGACGGGCGGATTCTTCAGTACCAACTACAAGTACCTGACGAGCTACAAGGGGTTGGCGTTCTTCACCAAGGCGGCCGCGCCGCTGAACTTGCCTTCCGGCACAGAACTGGTGCAGGCCAAGTCGATCTGGGTGCCAGGGGGGGTAACGCCGAAAAGGTGCGGACGTCCACAACCGAAATCCGTCTCCGGTGGTCGGGAATCCGGTGCCCAGGGGCTTGACGTTGCTCCGGCGGCGCGGGAAAATGGTGGGTGATACGCAGACCGGTACGTACCGGTCAGGTAATCAACGAGACCTGGATTGTCTGCCCGGCCAATACCTACAATGCCCCTGTCCCAGCCCAGGAGAGATCCTCATGCAAGACGATGTCGTGGCGTTGTTCGCGTACGATCGCTGGGCCAATACCAAGGTCCTCGACGCCTGCCGCAAGCTGACCGCCGAACAGTATGTCGCGGAGCCTGTTCCTGGCTGGTCGTCGGTGCGCTCGACCATCTCCCACATCGCCCTGGCGACCGAGTTCAACCTGCGCACGCTGGCCAGCGATCCGGATGACCGCATCCCGACCGAAGCCGATCTGGCCACGGTGGACGACGTGGCCCAGTTGCTGGAACGTGCCTACCGCCGCTTCGAGGAGCTGCGTCCCACGCTCACGCCGGAGCGGCTCAACACCGTGCTGACGCTGCGCGCGGTCGGCCGCACTTTCACCCTGCCGCGGTGGGCGATACTGCGCCACATTGTCAATCACTCCAGCTACCACCGCGGTCAGAACGCCTCCAAGCTCAAACGGTTCGGGATCGAACAACCGATCACGGACTTCTTCTGGTGGGTGATCGAGCAGATTCCCCAGGAGGCATAAACCGCAACCGTGTATGGCATGGCATTCGCCTACCCCGAACAGGCGCACGGCCCTGAAACTATCGGGCGTTCACTTCAAACATCATCCGTTTGGGTAATCGGGAATTGGCCTACTGACCTTGATCGGAGAGCCGCAGCGCGGGAGGATGCCCGTAGAGGGCCGCTTGGAAGCGGTACTGCCAATGGGTTTGCGTTCAAACACACTATCGTGGGGGGAGTCTGTATGCGGATCATCATCCCAGTGTTCGCCGTTGTCGTTCTCGCTGGCTCTCTAGCCGCGGAGGACGGCGCCAAGAAGGAGATGGCGAAACTGGATGGCGAATGGTCGATGATTTCCGGTCAGGCCAGCGGCCAGTCGCTTCCAGCGGAAGCCGTCAAGACCGGCAAGCGGATCTGCAAGGATGGCGAGACGACGATCACCATTTCAGGGAAGGTGTATTTCAAGGCCAAGGTGATCATCGACCAGACCAAGAAGCCCAAGGCCATCGACTACGAAATGACGGAGGGACCGACCAAGGGAAAGTCGCACCTGGGGATCTACGAGTTGGACGGGGACACGGTCAAGTTCTGCTTCGCCGCCCCTGGGAAGGATCGCCCGACGGAGTTTACGGCTAAGGAAGGAAGCGGAAATACCTTGAGCGTCTGGAAGCGAGATAAGAAGTAGAGTGGGGGGGGCAATGCAGCGCATTGCTCCGCCCCTTTCCGCCTGCTGGTCTGGCCTCAGCGCTGCCCTTGCAACGTCGCAGCTACACCGGACCGTTACTCCGTTCGCCTACCGACCTTGCCCTGCCTCCAAGCTCGCTGTACGATCTCCCCACCCATGCCCCATGCCCCATGCATGGGGCTGATTTCTAGGCAACCCAGAAAACCGGGGAGGTCCGTATGGAACGCATCTTGGGCATCGGCGGCGTTTTCTTCAAGGCACGCGATCCCAAGGCGTTGGCGGCCTGGTATCGCGAGCACCTGGGCGTCCCCGTTGAAGAGGGCCAGACCTACAGCGCGCTCGCCTCGGGCGCTGCCGGTGAACAAACGGTCTGGTCAACTTTCCCCACTGACACCGCCTATTTCGGCCCTGGCCCATCCCCCTTCATGGTCAATTACCGGGTGCGAGATCTCGACGTCATGCTGGCCCAACTCCGAGCGGCAGGAGCGCAAGTAGAGGACCGAGTCGAGGATCACAGCTACGGCCGCTTTGGCTGGGCGGTGGACCCGGAGGGCAACCGCTTCGAGCTGTGGCAACCGAAATGAACTGCGCCTCGGGAACCCGACTGCATGTTGAGTGTGGCTGAACGGACCGACGTTCAGCGGCCGGGCGGGCGCTCGACCAAATTGCGATCTACAAGGACCGCGACGCCCGCCCGTCATGTGCCCCTTGTGCTTCCGAGATGCACGCGTCGAAGATGCAACCTCAACCGCGGCGCGCCGCCTCGATTGCAGCGATGTCGATCTTTTTCATCTGCATCATCGCATCGAACGCGCGCTTGGCGGCAGCCGGATCGGGATCGGTGATCGCTTTCGTCAGGGCGATCGGCGTAATCTGCCAGGACAATCCCCATTTGTCCTTGCACCAGCCGCACGCGCTCTCCTGGCCGCCGTTGCCGACGATCGCGTTCCAGTAGCGATCCGTTTCGGCTTGGTCAGCGGTTGCGACCTGAAACAAGAACGCTTCGTTGTGCTTGAACGCAGGTCCGCCGTTGAGCCCGAGGCACGGAACGCCCATCACGGTAAATTCGACGGTCAACACGTCCTCTTTCTTCCCCGATGGAAAGTCTCCCGGTGCGCGATGCACCGCGCCGACGGACGAATCGGGAAAGGTCTTGGCGTAAAACCGCGCCGCGTCCTCGGCATCGCCATTGTACCAAAGGCAAATCGTGTTCTTTGCTGGCTTCACCATGTCACTTCTCCATCGAGATGAGCCACTCGAGGCCGGAGTCAACGATGTGCTCGCGGGCGTTCGGCGTTGCCGGTCCGCCAACTCCACGGACATCCTCCCGCGCCGTGGCAACACGGTCAAGTCTCTCCCCGGAAGATTCCTGACCACCCATTCGATAGATCAGTGGTCAGGCGACCGTATTGTCACGATAACCGCTCCCGCACGACTCACGCCAGCGAAATCGGGGCGGTGGCGTCGTGTTAGAAAAGGCGACGGCCGTCGAGGGAAAATGCTTGACAACGGAGCGCCGGCGCGGGAGAAGAATAGCAAGTCAGAGCTACCGAGTGCTGGGGCGTCATTCACTGGCGTATCGGGTTGTCCCGGCCGGGCAGTTTCTCGTACCCGGTGCCGGGGTGAGAATGATCCGCACGCTCCGGTCGGGGCGATGAGGGACACCTGATGTCCAATCCCTACGAAACGGCTCCTGGATCGCCGCCTGGTCAGAATCGGCGTCCTGGCACGCTTGCGCTGGCCCAAATGAGCTTGCTTACTCGACTGCCCCAAAAGGCTCGATTCTTACAACGCCGCGCCTTCCTCTGCGCCTGACGAGGCGGGAAAGCGCACCTGTCCGATTTCCGGCGGGGGCGACGATGGTCGCGATGCCGTGCGGATTTACGTGTCCGCGACCGCCCGGAAGGCGGGCTTCCGCTTCTCCCTGGCGCTGACGGCGGCCGCATGGTCGAAGTGCGTCAAGGCTCCCCCAGGCGTCATTTGCCAGGACGAGGCGGAGTGCCCGTTGGACGTGCTGACCCTACTCCGCTTTGCCGTCAGCGGGCCAACCAACGGCGCCCCCATTGATGAGTGTGGCCTCACCCGGGACCGCCATGTTCGGCCAGCCCGCCAACTTCCCGAAACCACGCGCCCGCGCTGGCCACCCCTTCTCGGGCACGCAGCTCGACATGCCCGCCATCGGCACACAAGTTGCATCTCCTGGGATTGCTCAGGACGAACCGCTCTCCTCACCGAGGCGGGAGCGATCGGCTGGGTCCCTGTCCGGCTCTCACTCGTGGGTGCCGCCGCGGCCCATCGTCGCCCTTGTCGCTCGGCTTCCTTGACCCCCCGCCTCCACGTCGAGAGGAGTCCCTCATGTCCTGGACCCGAGAGCGCCTCGAAGAAGTCGCCCGCACCCGCCTCGGCGACGCCCGGCTCGTCGCCGTCGCCAACCGCGAACCGTTCATCCACACCTACGACGGCGAGGACGTCCGCTGCATGCGCCCGGCCAGCGGCCTGGCCACCGCCCTGGACCCCGTCCTGCGCGCCTGTCATGGCACCTGGGTCGCCCACGGCAGCGGTGACGCCGACCACGCCACCGCCGACAGCCGCGGCCGACTGGCCGTGCCCCCCGAAGACCCCTCCTACACCTTGCGCCGCGTCTGGCTGAGCAAGGACGAAGTGCAGGGCTACTACTACGGCGTGGCCAACGAGGCGTTCTGGCCGCTGTGCCACGTCGCCTGCACGCGCCCACGCTTCGATGCCGCGGACTGGGAGCAGTACCGCCGCGTCAACCGCAAGTTCGCCGACGCCGTCCTTGACGAGGTTGGCGACCACCCGGCCGTCATCTTCGTCCAGGACTACCACTTCGCGCTCCTGCCGCGGATGCTCAAGGACGTCCGGCCCGACCTGGTCGTCTTGCAGTTCTGGCACATCCCCTGGCCCAACCGCGAGGTGTTCCGCATCTGCCCCTGGCAGGAGGAGGTCCTCGACGGCCTGCTCGGTAACGACCTGCTGTCGTTCCACATTCAGTACCACTGCAACAACTTCCTGGAGACGGTGGAGCGGGGCCTGGAGTCGCGCGTGGACATGGCGCGGTTCGCGGTGACGCGGGGCGGCAAGACCACGCTGGTGCGCCCGCAGCCGATCAGCATCGACCCCGACGTGGCGGCCCCGCCCGCGCCCGAGGAGGCGCGGCGGGAGGAGCGGCGGCTCCGCAAGCGGTTAGGGCTGCGCGACCAGCGACTGCTGGTGGGCGTGGACCGCGTGGATTACACCAAGGGACTTCCCGAGCGCTTCCGGGCGGTGGACCGTCTGCTCACCTTGCACCCGGAGCTGAAGCGGACGTTCAGCCTCGTGCAGGTGGGGGCGCCCAGCCGCGTCCACATCCCGGCGTATCGCCACCTCAACGAGGAGCTGAAGGCGCTGGTGGAGGAGATCAACTGGCGGCATGGCGATCCGATTTGGCGGCCCATCGTCTACCTCAATGAGCACCACGACGCGGGGCAAATCTACCCGTTGTACCGGGCGGCGTCGGCCTGCGTGGTCAGCTCGCTGCACGACGGCATGAACCTGGTGGCCAAGGAGTTCGTGGCGGCGCGGGCCGACCTGCGGGGGGTGCTGGTGCTGTCGCACTTCGCGGGGGCGGCCGAGGAACTGACTGAGGCGCTGCTGGTCAATCCCTACGCCGTGGACGAGTTCGCCGAGGCCCTGCGCCAGGCGTTGGCGATGCCCGAGGGTGAACAGGAGCGGCGCATGCGTTCGATGCGCCGGCAAGTGGCCGACAACAACATCTACCGCTGGGCGGGCATGCTGCTGTCCGAGGCAGGAAAGTTGATAGCGGCCCGGCCGTGCGGCGAGCGCCGGCCGCTCCCGGCCAATGTTGAGGCCGAGGCGGGTCAACTCGTGGCTGTCGGCTAACGGCACCGGTACGCGGATTGCGCCCTTAACAATGGCAGGCGAGGGCCTTGTTTCGACGGCTCCGTGGCGACCAAGTGGCGGCCGACGCGCAGGCCATCGCGCTATTGCGGCAGCGAGTGCCGGTGCTGGGCTTCGTCAACAATCACTTCGCCGGCTACGCCCCGGAGACGGTGCACAAATCGGTGTCAGTTCATTTTTCGCCCGTTCGACAGGCGAAAACTGAACTGACACCGATTTACCTGAACTGACACCGATTTACCTGACACCGATTTACCGGGCCCGGCCAGGTCCTCCGCGTCAGCCAGCGCGAGACGTGATACCCCGTCGTCATTCGCAGCTCTGGCGATTTTTAGGACCTTATAAAACGGCCGTCAAGAACCCGATCCGCCGGACGGACACGAAAAGACCTCCAGGACCGGTGGCAGCCTCCGAAGGAACGGCTTGGTGGGCCGCCAAAGCAAGACACTCCCGATTCTCTCTCGCCTCCCACGCCGGCCATCGGTACAGTGAAGCGCCAGCAATCACGAGCGGCTCTTGGGCCAGCACCGTTGGCAACGGCATGCGCCCGTGCGGCGCTGGGGTGTCCCGGGTTTTCGGTCAGCGCTTCCTCGGAGCGAATGGACGGCCTGTGGCAGCGGGATGCTTGCCCGGAGCGACTCTCCCCGCCCCGCCGCGGCCGGTGTGGCAGAAGCGAGTAACTTCATCATGCCTGATCCTAGTCCCCCGCGGTCCGCGGCCGACCGCAACCTCCTCTTCGGCATCGTGGCCTTGCAGATGGACTTCGTCAGCCGGGACGCCCTGATTGCTGCCATGCACGCCTGGGTCCTGGCCAAGTCGAAGTCGCTGGGCCAGATCCTGCGGGAACAGCAGGCGCTCGGGCCGGACGAGCACGCCCT
>Ga0208696_1000824_pt1 | contig 19614 bp, 22 predicted proteins | sample Sb_taG_9_FD_187711 | JGI IMG/M metagenome (GOLD analysis project Ga0208696, IMG submission 187711) | Peat soil microbial communities from Weissenstadt, Germany - Sb_50d_b_LC metaG (SPAdes) (version 2) | ecosystem: Environmental > Terrestrial > Soil > Wetlands > Peat | place: Germany... | reverse complement strand
GACGTTGCGGATGAAGATCACCGGCTTGCCGAGCGCGCGGGCCCCGGCGATCAGCCGCCCCAGCCGGCGGCCGCGGTCGGCGGCGGCCGGGTCGCCGGCATAGGCCCAGGCCGAGCCGGCCAGCATGGCCGCGGCTTCGATCAGGACGACGTCGGCGCCCACGCTCTCCAGCATCACGTCGGCGTCGTGCGGCAGCAGCGGGTATACCGCCGCGTCGGGAGCGAGCGTCGCGCATGCTTCGGCGCTGAGCACCCCGGTGACGACCAGCCCCGGCGGGCTGAAACCGGCCGAGGCGGTGCCCGGCGCGCCCAGGCCGGGGGCGCTCAGCGCGGAAAGGAACCGTTCCCCGACGCCAGACAGGTCACTGAGCTGCGCCGACGCCAGCGCGAGGGCGGCCGCCCCCGGCCCGGTCAGGCCTCCGCGGTCCCGCCACAGCCTGACCAGGTCAAGCGGCAGCTGGACGCCGCGCGACCACGGGCGGCGCGCGGCGCGGACCAGCGTCCGGCCGAGGGTCAGCGTGGCGGAGTCCTCGAGCGCGGAAAGCCGCGCCTGCGTCATGGCCAGCTGCAGCCTGGTATCGCGCAGCGTCCGGGCCAGCCGGTCGCGCTCGGCCGCCAGGCCGGGATCGCCGATGGCGCTCGCGTCCTCGTTCTCCAGCGGAGGGGAATCCGGGGGCACCGTGCTCATCGGCGGCCCTGCCGGTCGAGCCAGGCGGTGATGATCCGGGCGATCCGCGGGCCGGCCTGGCCATCCCAGAGCGGCGGCAGCTCGCCCGTGTAGGGCCCGTCCTGGCCCGCCTTGCGCACCGCGGCGGCCAGTTCGGCGTTGGTAACCAGCCGGTTGCTGCCGCTGGTGATGGTGATCGGCCGCTCGGTGTTCGGCCGCAGAGTCAGGCACGGCACCCGGAGCAGGGTGGTTTCCTCCTGTACCCCGCCGGAGTCGGTGATCACCGCCCTGGCCCCCTTGACCAGCCCCATGAACTCCAGGTAGCCCAGCGGGTCGCAGATGTGCAGCCGGGGGTGCTCGCCCAGGCCGGCCGCCCGCAGCGCGGCCCGGCCGCGCGGGTGTACCGGGATGATCAGGTCCAGCTCATCGGCCACCTCGTGCAGGGCCCGGACCAGGTCGGCCGCCGCCCGCGGGTCATCGACGTTGGACGGCCGGTGCAAGGTGGCCACCACGTACCGCTCGGGCAGCCCGGCGGCAGTCCGGGCCGCCACGTCGAACCGGTCCAGGTGCGTCAGCAGCGTGTCGATCATCGGGTTCCCGACCAGGTGCACCGCGCTGACCGGGCGGCCCTCGCGGGCCAGGTACCCGACCGCCTCCGGGGAGGTCGCGAACATCAGCGCGCACAGCTGGTCGGTCAGCCGCCGGTTGATCTCCTCCGGCATGGTGTCGTCGAAGCTGCGCAGCCCGGCCTCCACGTGGGCCAGCGGCACCCCCAGCTTGGCGCCGGCCAGCGCCGCTCCCAGGGTGGAGTTGACGTCCCCGTACACCACCGCCAGCGCGGGGACCTTCTCGCCGAACTCCCGCTCCATCCCGGTCAGGATCTCGGCGGTCTGCCGCGCATGGCTGCCCGAGCCGACGCCCAGGTTGACGTCCGGCCGCGGCAGGCCCAGCTGGACGAAGAACACCTCCGACATGCGCTCGTCATAGTGCTGCCCGGTATGGACGATCCGCTGCTCGTGACCCAGCTCCGCCAGGGCCCCGATCACCGGCGCGGCCTTCATGAAGTTCGGCCGCGCGCCCAGCACATGAGTGATAGGTGCGCGCATCGTGTCCTTCCCGTTCGCCAGAACCGATAAAATCTGCCGTGATGACGTCCGCCCTGCGCCGGCAGGAGCCCCGCCGCCACGACACGCACGTGTCGCCCCGCGCTCTCACGCTCGCGACCTCGATCGCCTGGCGGCACGCGGCCGCCGACCCGGTCCGTGCGGTAGTCCTAGCCCAGAGAGTACTGCCACACCGGCTGCGCGGATGCCTCCGGCTCGCCGGGTCCTACGGACGGGCGGCGGCGTTGTGGGGCGCGGGGGACCGGGCCGCGGCTCTGGCCGTGCTCGACGCCTCGCCCCGGCGCCTGGCCGCGTTCAGCCTGGCCGTGGATCAGCCTGCCGTCGCGGCCGGCGCCGTGGCCCGGCTGGCCGGCGACGATCGCGCCTGCCCCGTGCTGGCCGCCCGCCTGGCCTGGCGCGAAGGCCGCCTCACCGAGGCGCTCGAAGCCCTCGGCCACGCACCTGGCATCCGGGCCCGCCGCCTGCGCGCCCGCCTGACCGCCGAGCGTGCCGTCCTGGCCTCCGCGCCAGGCGAGTCCATGATCATGGCCAGTTCTGGCCGAATACGGTCCCTTTCTGGCCACGATCATGAAACACCCGGCACGCCGGGCCGCGTCCTGCACCTGGTCAACGACGCGCTGCCCACCGCCAACGCGGGGTACACGATCAGGACCCACGAGATCGTCCGCGCCCAGCAGGCCACTGGTCTGGATCCGCACGTGGTGACCAGGTGCGGGTTCCCGGTGACCCAGGGCAGGCTCGACGGCCGGCGCCTGGTCACCCTCGACGGCATCCCGTACCACCGCCTGCTGCCGTGGCACATGGCCGGGCGCGCCGATAAAACGGCCGCCCTGGGCCTGGAACTCGCCGCACGGCTCACAGAGCAGATACGGCCGAGTGTGCTGCACGCCGCGAGCAACTACACCAACGCCCTGGTCGCGCTGGCCCTGGGGGAGCGGTACGGGCTGCCCGTGGTGTATGAGGTCCGCGGGTTCTGGGAGGACACCTGGCTGTCCCGGCACCCCGGCGCGGATCTGGCCCGCAGCGAGCTGTACCGCCGCAACCGCGACCTCGAGACCCGGTGCATGCTGGCCGCCGATCTCGTGGTGACCCTCGGCGAGGCCATGCGGGAGGAGATCGTGGGCCGCGGCGTTCCCGCCGGGAAGGTCCTCGTGGTGCCGAACGCCGTGTCCGGGGAGTTCCTCCGGCCGCTGCCCGACGTCGGCGCACTCCGCAAAGAACTGGGCATCGCCGCCAACGAGCACGTCGTCGGCGTGGTGTCCAGCCTGGTCCCCCACGAGGGCATCGGGACGCTGCTCGAGGCGACGCGGCTGCTGCGCTCCCGCGGACTGCCGGTGCGGGCGCTGATCGTCGGCGACGGGCCGGAGCGGGCGGCCCTGCAACGTCAGGCGGCGGGCCTCGGCCTGGGCGGGGCGGCCATCTTCACCGGTCGCGTGCCAGCGGCGAAAGTGCGTGAATTCCACGCGCTGCTCGATGTTTTCGTCGTCCCCCGCACCCCCGACAGGGTCTGCCAGCTCGTGACGCCGCTGAAGCCGGTAGAGGCGATGGCCAGCGGGCTGTGCGTGGTCACCAGTGACGTGAAGGCACTGGCCGAAATCATCAAACCCGACGTGACAGGAGCGCTGACAACACCGCAAGATCCAGTGGCCCTAGCCGATAGGCTTGAACTCTTGGTTTGCAGTCCGGATGTCAGAAGGAAACTCGGCGACAACGCCCGCGAGTGGGTGGCCAGGGACCGGACCTGGGCTCACAACGCGGCACGGTACCGGGATGCGTACGCGCGCTTGGGCGCGGTCTAGATAGGGGTCCACATGCCGGCACAGGACGTACTGGTGATCGGGCTGGGCTATGTCGGCCTGCCGCTGGCCATCGCGGCGGCGCGGTCGGGCTTCCGGGTCACCGGGCTGGACACGAGTGAGAAGATCGTGGCCGGGCTGATGGCCGGGCGGTCGCACGTGGACGACGTCACCGACGCGGAGATCGCCGAAATGCTCGGCCAGGGATTCCGGGCCGTGACCGACGAGGACGCGGTGCCACCCCAGGACGTCATCGTGATCTGCGTGCCGACCCCGCTGGCCGAGGCCGCCGGTCCCGACCTGTCCGCGGTCCGGGCCGCGACCGCGACCGCGGGACGGCTGCTGAAGGCCGGCACGCTGGTGTCGCTGGAGTCCACGACCTATCCGGGCACCACCGAGGAAGTGGTCCGCCCGCTGCTGGAGAAGGCGTCCGGGCTGACCGCCGGAATCGACTTCTTCCTGGCGTTCTCGCCGGAGCGGATCGACCCGGGCAACCCGGTCTACGGCTTCGCCAACACGCCCAAGATCGTCGGCGGCCTGACCCCGTCCTGCACGGACGCGGCCGAGGCGTTCTACGCCCGGGTCTGCGAGCAGGTGGTCCGGGCCAAGTCGGCCCGTGAGGCGGAGATGGCCAAGCTGCTGGAGAACACCTACCGGCACGTGAACATCGCCTTGGTCAACGAGATGCTGATCTTCTGCCGGGAACTGGACGTGGACCTGTGGGACGCGATCCGGTGCGCGGCGACCAAGCCGTTCGGATACCAGCCGTTCTACCCCGGGCCCGGCGTCGGCGGGCACTGCATCCCCATCGACCCCAACTACCTGTCCTACAAGGTCCGCACCCTGGGCTACCCGTTCCGGTTCGTCGAGCTGGCCCAGGAGATCAACGGCCGGATGCCCGGGTACGTCACCGACCGGGCCGCCGAACTGCTCAACCGCCACGCCAAGCCGGTCAACGGCGCCAGCGTGCTGCTGCTCGGCGTGACCTACAAGCACGACATCGCCGACCAGCGCGAATCCCCGGCCCGGCCGCTGGCCCGCAAACTGCTGGCCCGTGGCGCCGTGGTCAGTTACCACGACCCGTACGTACCGGGCTGGCAGGTCGACGGGCGGTCCATCCCGCGCGCCGGCGACCTGCAGGCCGCCCTGGCCGCCGCCGACCTGGTCATCCTGCTGCAGGCCCACTCCTGCTACGAGCCGGGCCAGCTGACCCGGGCGTCCCGCCTGCTGCTCGACACCCGCGGCGTCGTCCCGGCCGCGCCGCACGTCGAGGCCCTGTGAGTCCTCCGTGCGGGTAGTCGTATGCACGATCGTCCACCATCCGGCCGACGCGCGCATCTACCACCGCCAGATCAGGGCCCTGCTCGAGGCCGGTCACCAGGTCACCTACATCGCCCCGGCGCAGGAAGAGGAATTTTATACCGAACGGCCCGGCCTCCAGCCGCAGGTCATCGCGGTCCCGCGGGCCGTGGGACGGAACAGGCTCGGCGCCCTGCGAGCCGCCCGGCGCGAGCTGGCCAGGCATGCGGCCGGCGCCGATCTGCTGCTGATCCACGATCCCGAGCTGCTGCTGGCCCTGCCACCGCGGCGGAAGCGGCCGCCGGCGGTCTGGGACGTGCACGAGGACACCGCCGCCGCGCTCAGCACCAAGGCGTGGCTGCCCCGCCCGCTCCGGCCCGCGGTCGCCGGGGCGGTCCACGCCGCGGAACGGCTCGCCGAACGGCGCATGCACCTCATCCTGGCCGAGCAGGGCTACGTCACGAGGTTCAGCCGCACGCACCCGGTGGTGCCCAACACGACCTACGTGCCGCAGACCGCGGCACCGCCAGACCCGGCCGCCCAGCGGGTGGTCTACGTCGGCCACCTGTCCCCGGACCGCGGCGTGGCCGAGATGATCGAGGTGGCCGCCCTGCTGCGCCCGCACGGGATCGCGACGGAGCTGATCGGCCCGGCCGACGCACGCGCCCGGGCCATGATCGAGCCCGCACGGGCCCAGGGACTGCTCCGCTGGCCCGGCTTCGTCCCGAACGACCAGGCCATGCCGATGGTGGACGGTGCCCTGGCCGGCCTGTCGCTGCTGCAGGACGAGCCCAACTTCCGGCACTCGATGCCCACCAAGGTGGTGGAGTACATGGCGCGGGGCGTGCCCGTGGTGACCACGCCGCTGCCTGCGGCGGCCGACCTCGTTACCCGCTACGAGTGCGGGTTCGTCGTGCCGTTCGGCGACCCTCGCGCGGCGGCCGACGCCGTGCTCCAGCTGGCCGCTGACGCCTCGCTGCGGGCCAAGATGGGCAGCCGCGGGCACGAGGCGGCCCGGAGTTCGCTCGGCTGGCCGTCCTACGCCCGGGCCTTCGTCGTCCAGCTGGAAGCCTGGGCGGAGACACCATAGGCGCTGGCCGGGCGCGTGCTATTGTTGCGTGTCCCGCGGTGTGGAGAAGGGATGGGCGTGGTCGCAAGCGTGTCACGCGCTCCGCTGGTACGGCGGCTGCGTGAGCTGGCCGCGCGTCACCCTCAGTTCGCTCTGGCCCTGGCGGCCGGCGCGGTCCTGCGGCTGCTGGCGATGATCGCCTACCCGGGCGCGCTGTGGTTCGCCGGCGACTCCTACGTCTACGTGGGCGCCGCGCTGCGGCCGACACCGGACCTGTCCAAGACCACGGGCTACTCGCTGTTCCTGCGGGCCCTGCTGCCATTCCACAGTTTCACGCTGGTCACCGGCGTGCAGCACCTGATGGGGCTGGGCATCGCGGTCATGATCTACCTGCTGGCCCGGCGGGCCGGCGTCCCGAAACTGTGGGCCACGCTGGCCACGCTGCCGGTGCTGCTCGACGGCTTCGAGATCGAAGACGAGCACATGGTGATGGCCGAGGCCCTGTTCACCTTCCTCGTCATGCTGGCCCTCCTGCTGATTCTCTGGCGCTACCGGACGCCGTGGCCCACCGCGCTGGTGGCCGGCCTGCTGGTCGGCTACGCCATCGACGTGCGCAGCGAGGGCCTGCCCATCCTGGTCCTGTTCCCCGTCTTCCTGGCCTACCGCGCGGTCAGGCAGGGCTGGAAGAACTGGAGCGGCTGGCTGGCGGCGGCCGCGCTCGCCGCGGGCTGCGTGGCGCCGGTGGTGGCCTACGCGACATGGTTCCACCACGAGAACGGCAGCTACACGCTAAGCATGGCCGACGGGTTCTACCTGTGGGGGCGGGTGTCCTCGTTCGCGGACTGCTCGGTTATCAAGCCGCCCGCCGACGAGCTGAAGATCTGCCCCTCGGGCGCCCCGTCCAGCCGGACACCGCCGGGGGACTACATCTGGCACGCGCCGCAGGTGCACCAGGACCTCCCGGGCGGGCCGGTGAGCGCCGCGAACGACCGGCTGCTGCGTGACTTCGCCATCCGCGCGATCGAGGCCCAGCCGTTCGGCTACGCGGAGTCGGTGCTGAAGGGCCTGGCACTGGCGGTGGAATGGCCGCGGCACAAGTACCCGGACTCCGGCACGGTGGGCTACTACTACTTCCGGCTGCAGCCGCAGGTGATCCCGGACAATCCCAACCACGAGTGGATCGTCGGCGGCACCGCGTACCAGGACGCGGTCAGCTACGGCCACGCCAGCCCGAGCCGGGTGGTCGAGCCGTTCGCGGCCGTGATCGACCTGTACCAGCGGGTCGTCTACACCTACGGACCGCTGTTCGGGCTGATCATGCTCACCGGGCTCGGCGGGGTCGTGCGGATCGAGGGGCTCAGGCAGCGGCGGCCGCGGCTGGCCTGGTCCCGCCGCACCGGCAGCATGCTGCCCTGGGTCACCGGCGTCGTGCTGCTCGTCGCCCCGATCGCGGTCGCCGATTTCGACTACCGGTACCTGCTTCCCGTGCTTCCCTTCGCCTGCCTGGCCGCGGGCCTCGCGTTCGCCCCGGCCCGGGCCCCAAGGGTCCCGCCCGCACCGCAGCCGCCCGAGCCGCACCGGGACGACGAGCAGCAGGACGACCTGACCAGCCAGATCCCCGGCCCGGTCAGCTGAGCCGACCGCGGCGTATTCTGCCTCCCGAGAGAGAGGAATCCGGAATGGATACTGGCCAGGATCAGGCGCGGACGGCGGTGCTCGGCACCGGCATCATGGGCTCGGCGATGGCCCGGAACCTGATCGCCGCCGGGCTGCCCACCACGGTGTGGGACCGGTCGGCGTCGGCGACGGTGCGCCTGGCGGAGGCCGGGGCTCGGGTGGCTCCGTCGGCCGCCGATGCGGTGGCCGGCGCCAGCGTGGTGATCATGATGCTCCCCACCGCCGAGGTCGTGACCGCGGCGCTGTTCGACGGCGGCGTGGCCCAGGCGTTCGCGGCCGGCGCGGTGTGCGCCCAGATGGGCACGGTCGGCGTGTCGGCTACGCTCGAGATCGCCGGCCGGCTCGGCCGGCTCCGGCCCGACGTGATGTTCGTGGACGCGCCGGTGTCGGGCAGCAAGGGGCCTGCCGAGTCTGGGCAGCTGCTGATCCTCGCCTCCGGTCCCGCCGGGGCCGAGCCGGTCGTGCGCCCAGTGTTCGCCGCGATCGGCCGCAAGACCGTGTGGCTGGGCGACGCGGGCCAGGGCAGCAGGCTGAAGCTGGTCGTCAACGCCTACATGTCGGTCCTCATCGAGGGCGTGGCCGAGGCCCTGGAGCTGGCCTCCCGGCTGAGTATCGACCCGGACAAGGTGGAGGAGGCCATCGCGGGCGGCCCGCTCGACGCGCCGATCGCGGACGCCAAGCTGCACAAGATGGAGGCCGGCGACTTCGCGCCGGAGTTCCCGCTGGAATGGGCGCTCAAGGACGTGGACCTGGCGCTGGCCGAGGCCGGCGGCGCCGCGCTGCCGCTGCTGACCGCGCTGTCGCGCCAGTGGCGCGCGGCCGTCGAGGCCGGCCATGGCCGCGAGGACATCAGCGCCGCGCGCCTGGCCCTGGGCGGCTGAGACCTGGCCAGACCCCCGTAACAGTGACCTCAGCCGCATGGCACGTCACGCGTGAGCCGGCCATGCACGCTTCGGGACGTAACAGGCCGCAGGATCACTGGACGCCCCGGAAGACCCGGCGCCAGAATCGCCGGGTCCGCAAGAGCGCCAGCCGCCGGCCGGCTGTCAGCTTCGGAGCCGGCATGTGAATGCACAGGCCCCCGCCGCCCGGCAGCAGGCAGCCTCCGCCGCAGTCGCCATAGCAGTGACGGCAGTGACCGGCGCCCGGCATGTCTCCTCCTTGTTCACGGTGATGGTAACTGCCCTGCTCCGTCATATCCCCACCGGTCAGCTGGGACCGGCCAGCCCCGTCCTGTGCCGCGTGGTATCCCAGATCCCCAGAGGGGCCCGCGCTGGCTCTGCCCGGCGCCTGACTATCGAAGCTATGGTTCGCCTGTGACGCCCGTGGCCAGCGCTCCTGCCGGTACCAGCTCCGCGGGCAGCGGCCCGCCATACAGCGACACCGGGTCCCCGCGCGCCCGATGCTGGTGGATGGACCGCTGTACCGGCAAGAACTGGTACAGCGGTCCGTGCACCAGGTAACCAGGGCAGCCAGCGCGCAGCATCTGGATCCCGGGCACGCCGCAGCCTCACATTGTTTGGGGATGCTTACCCCACCAGGTGACGGTCTCACGATGACGAGGAACCCGTCCGCGGGGCCGGTCCAGGGCACGAGCGGGGGCCAGGGCCTGCGTTCTGGGCCCGTGGTCCGCGTCCGGAATCCCGCCGTGGCGCGCCCGTCGTCCGGGATGGTCGCGTGTGGCCCGCCGATCGCGCAGTGGGGAGCGCGCCATCTGTGCCCGGCGGCTGACCGTGGAGGGTGGTGGTTACCCTGTGACCGTCGTGGCCGGTGCTGCTGTGGTGGCCGCCGGCCTGCCGTGCTGAGGCCAGGGTCGGGGCGGGCGGCCCAGGTGAGCGGTCCCGGGCTGGCGCGGGCCGGTCCCGCCGGCCTGCCCGGGCACCCCGCCCCTGGCCTGGCACCTCACCTCCGGCGCTGGCACCTCACCCATCCCGTAATTCACCAGTATATTCGAAGCACTGGAAGTTAATGCGGAAGATATGGCTTATACGGATGATTTGGGCAACTATAGCTGCCCGGATCTTCCGCGTGAGCCGGATCTTCCACGCAAATGGGGCGCTGGCGTACTCCTGGGGGCTGCGGGACGACGGCGCGCACGGGCATCGCGGTCGCGGCAGCACATAGGACCCTGCGGCACCCCGACCCCGCAGAGGGAACCGAGGGGACACGCAGCCCAACTGGTGCACACGCCGACAAGGTAGAAACCGGTCGCCGCCCGAAGAACCACGGCCCGTTCGGTATAGAAATTCTGGAAAATGGGCGGATGGCGAAAGAGCTGGCGCTGAGCTTGGACCAGGCGCGGCGGCTGGCGGTCCGCAGCCAGCACCTGGCCGGCCCCCAGAGCCCCCAAAGCCCCCAAAGCCCCCAAAGGCCGCAGCCGGATGCCGGTCTCGACCGGATGCGGCAGGTGCTGCGGGGGCTGCGGGTCCTGCAGATGGATCCGGTCAACGTCGTGGCGCGGAACCAGCTGCTGGTGCTGTGGAGCAGGCTGGGCGGGTTCGACCGGGCGGATCTGGACACACTGCTGTGGAGGGAGCGCTGGCTGTTCGAGTACTGGGCGCATTCCGCCTCGGTCGTGCTGACCGAGGACTACCCGATCCACCACGCCATGATGCGGGAGTACCGGGTGACCGTGGAGAGCGCCGCGAAGCGGGCCTGGCTGGCCGCGAACGACGATTTCCGCCGGTACATCCTGGACCTGCTGCGGGAGTCGGGGCCGCTGCCCGGCGAGGCGATCGAGGACCGCTCCGCCGTCGGCTGGGTTTCCACCGGCTGGACCCACGGCCGGAACGTGGAACAGATGCTCGACATCCTGTGGAAGCAGGGCGTCATCATGGTCGCGGGCCGGAACGGGCTGCGGCGGCTGTGGGGCTTGGCCGACTTCCCGGCGGAGGTTACCGCGGAAGAACTGCCGGTGGACGAAGCGGTGGGCCGGGCGGCGGAGCATTCGCTGCGCGCGCTCGGCGTGGCCCGGGCCCGTGACGTCGAGCGGCACTTCACCATGGGCCGGTACTGGGGGCTCGACCTGGAGCGCGCCGGATGGGCCCGGCCGGCGCGGGTCGAGGGCGGAACGGAGCAGTGGTGGGTACACCGGGACGTGCTCGCCCGGCTCGACGAGCAATGGGCCCCGCGTACCACGCTGTTGTCGCCCTTCGACAACCTCATCTGCGACCGGGACCGGACCGAACGCCTCTGGGACTACGCCTACCGCAACGAGATGTACGTCCCGAAGGGCAAGCGGCAGTACGGCTGCTACGTGATGCCGGTGCTGGCGGGGGAGCGGCTGATCGGCCGGGTCGCGGCCCGGGTAGACCGGAAGACCGGCGTGCTCGTCGTCGAGGGGATGTACGCCGAGCCCGGGGCGCCGCCGGATCCCGCGCTGCCCGCGGCGATTGAATCACTCGCGTCATTCGCCGGCGCCGGCTCGGTCAGCCACGCCGGCAGGTGGCGTTCGGCGTATCCTGAGCATGGGTGAGTCGGCCGGGCGGTCGCGCCGGGCGCAGGCCCGGTGAGGAAGGTCCGGGCTCCACAGGGCAGGGTGGTCGGTAACGCCGACCCGGGGTGACCCGCGGGACAGTGCCACAGAAAACAGACCGCCTCGCGTCTGGTACGCGGGGTAAGGGTGAAACGGCGGTGTAAGAGACCACCAGCGCCGCAGGTGACTGCGGCGGCTCGGTAAACCCCACCCGGAGCAAGGTCAAGAGGGGAACCGCGGTTCCCTGCGCGAGCGATCGAGGGCGGCCCGCCCGATGCTCGCGGGTAGACCGCACGAGGCTGCCGGCAACGGCAGTCCTAGATGGATGACCGCCGCCCCGCGCGAGCGGGGCACAGAACCCGGCCTACAGGCCGGCTCACCCCCATCTGCTGCACTGGGCCCTCGCGCTGGCCCAGCTCGGGCTAACGTGGACGGGCCAGGAGCCAGCCCGATCGCCGGACAGCGTACGGGCCATCGCCCCTTATCAAGGCCCGCCGCTCCGTCTGCATGAGAAGGACAACGAATGACACGGCTACTGACGCCTAGCGCACGCCACTACGGCAAAGTCTTTGATGGGGTGGCGGCGGAGTACGACCGCAACCGTCCGATGTATCCCGACGTCCTCGTTGATCAAGCTTGTCAGGTCGCAGGTATCGGGGACGGTGATCAGGTGCTTGAGATCGGGTGTGGGAGCGGTCAGCTAACGCGCAGTCTTGCCGCCCGGGGTCTGCACGTCACAGCAATCGAACCCGGCAAGAACCTCATGGCACTAGCCAGGCAGAACCTGGAAGGCGCTGGAGCGGTCGAGTTTATGAACGCTCGATTTGAGGATGCATTGTGCCCCAATGAGCACTTCCGGGCCGTTTTCTCGGCATCCGCGCTGCATTGGGTCGACCCTAAGGTCAGCTGGCTCAAAATCGCTGATGTGCTGGTTCCCGGCGGAACACTCGCGCTCATATCCTACTTCGGGCTTGAGGAGCAACGCAGCAAGCCTGATCAAGAAGCAGTGCTAGCTGCCGTGAGAAGGGTCGCGCCGGACATTGCCGCTAATTGGCCGACCTACAGGGATCTCGGGGCCACGCTCGCGGGGGTGGAACGGTGCCGTGGAAACGTCTCAGAGGTATGGGCCTGGCTTGGCTGCTACGACGTGGCGCAGGACTACGCCAGCCGCCTGTTCAGTGATGTTCAGGTGGCGGTCGTACCGAAACTCATCGAGCAGACTGCTGACGAACTCAACGCCCTCATTCGCACGATGTCGTTTTACGCGCGGCTTTCACCGGGCCAGCGTCAAGCCCTCGAGCATGAAAACGCGGCTATTTATGAACGACTCGGGCGACCGATTCGCGCGAGCACGGTCACGATGCTCGTCACGGCGCAACGCAGCACAACTTACTGAGGATCTGGTCGCTAGCTGACCAGCGTTATCAGGTCGAGTGCGATCTCGTCGGGATCGGTTACAGCGTCGAACGAAACGACTTCGACGTGCACCTTGCCAAATTTGTCCTGGGCGGCGTTCTTCCTGGCCGCTTGCTGGTAGGCCGTGAGCGTAGCGTCGTGCTTGCGGCCGTGGCCCACGATCGCGACCACGAACACACGCTTGGCGTTGGCCTTCTCCAGGACGGGCTCGAAGTCCCTCCAGTCGTCGGCCTCTCCATCGGTGACCACCAGGGTGAGCATGGTCGGCTGCTCGTCGGGATCCCTGTCGCCGAACTCCTCGTCGTAATCCGCCAGCGCTGCCTTCCAGGCGGCCATGATGTACGTCTTGCCTCCCCACGTGATCTCGTTCAGCCTGCGTTCCAGGTTGCTGGAGTTGAGGTCGCCGATCTCGACGTGGTGGTTGGCGAAGCCGTGGGTCATCAGGCCGCCTAGTTCGTCACTGCCGCTGGCCTGCTCGGCATCTGCCTCGCTGTCCTCCCGCTCCAAGACACGGACGAGACCATGCAGGGCCTCGATAACGATGGCCCGCCGACTGCCGGGATCGGGCCATTCTGGCCCGTACTCGTCAGCAGCGCCCCAGTTCATGCTGGTGGAGAGGTCCAGCAGGAGCACGGGTTCCTTCTTGCGGTTGGAAGAGACAGCCGGACGGATCTCACTACGCGGAGTGCGGTTCGGGCCGCCTGTTTCGGCTCCTGCCTCGCTCACCATTGTTCCCTTCTCTGCTGTGGATATCCGCTTGTACACCTGATGTACCACATGCTGCCGCACCCCGAGGCGACGGCTCAGCACCCGAACCTGCCGCGCGGCCCGCTCATGTTCCGGTTGGCTGCTCGTGTCCAGGGCCGGCTAATCCCTCGGACGCTGGCTCTGCGTTGAACGAGTGTGGGAACCGAACGCATCGACTTCGCGGAGTTCTATCGCGCATCCAGGGACGACTGCCTCCGCACGGTCGTGGTCATCGTCGGCGATCGGGAGACGGCGCAAGAGGTTGTTGCGGAGGCCTTTGCCCGGGCCTGTGCCTCATGGCGCACGGTCAGCAGGCACCCGGCGCCCGCGGCGTGGGTGGTCCGCACCGCCCTGAATGCGAATATCTCCCGGTGGCGACGGCGCCGCAGGGAAATACCGGTACCGGACCCGGGCGTGGTTGCGGACGTGCCCGCGGGCGCTATCGGTGCCGACAGTCCTGTCGATCCGCAGATCTTGGCGGCGCTGATGCGGTTGCCTGCCCGGCAACGCCAGGTCGTTGCCCTGCGACTGCTGCTCGACCTGGACACGAGCCGTACCGCGGAGGTGCTCGGCATCATGCCGAATACGGTCAAGGCGCACATGACCCGTGCCCTCGCCGCGCTGCGCGGCGACCATGTTCCACAACTACAGCAGGAGAACTGAGCCATGAACGACCAAGAACTGATCACCGCAGTGAAGCAGTCCGTCAGCGGCGTGCACATGCGCGTCCCGGCGGAGCAGATTGTGAGCCGCAGCCGCGCTATCCGTTCCCGGCGGAGGATCCCCGCGGTAGCCGGGGCGCTGGCCGTGGCGGCCGGGGCGGCTTTGGCCGTGACCAGCACCCTGGTACCGTCCGGCCAGGCGAGCCATCAGCCGGCCGCCCAGCTAGCGGCCTGGACGGTCACCAAGCAGGCTAACGGCGACATCAAGGTCACCATCCGCGAGCTGAGGGATCCGGCCGGGCTCCAGCGCACGCTCCGCGCCGATGGCGTCCCGGCCAGCGTCACGTTCGCGGGCCAGCAGAACCCGGCGTGCCAGGGTTACCCCGCTGGCGGTAGCCAGAGCCAGCGACGGCAGCTGCTGGGCAGCGCGGTGACAGCGCCAGCTAGCGGAGCTTACGTCATGGTCATTCACCCGCCGGCGTTGCCGTCCGGCGCTGGCCTGCAGATCTTCAGCTCCTTCGAGAACATCCCGGCTAGTGCTCAGGGGGCGGCTGTGCGCCTGGTGCAGGCCAGCCCGCAGTGCACAGGCAGCTGAGCCTTCCAGGCAGGCGTTGACGCTGGATGAGCGGCGACCGAACCCGATCTTCGCCGGCTGTACACGAGCCGTACATATGGTGTTCGGCATCTCGATGAAACCGACCTTCCCAGGCTGTATTGTCAGTATTCGTGGAGGATCTGGTCTTCGCGGGCGACGTCAACGCCGGTGACGTGGTCATCCTGCCCGGTGCCGGCAGCGCGGTCCTGGTCAAGACGGTCCGCCTCGGCCAGGGCGGATTCATTTTCACCGTGGCACCCGTCGGCGACGACCGGCCCCAGGCCGAGCAGCTCGTCACGCTGACGGCCGGAGAGCGGCTGCGCAAGCACGGCCAGGACCTGGCCGGCTAGCTCGCTCGCGTGACGCCGCGGTTGGCGGCCTAGGATCGGATATGTGCCTGAGATCTCGGTGTTCCGCCCTGGTGACGTCTCCTACCTGCGCATCGCCGCCCCGGACCCCGGACGTTCGGCGGCATTCTACAGCGCGGCGTTCGGCTGGAAGGTCCGCACCGGCGCCAACGCCTTCGAGGACGCCACGGGTCACGTGATCGGCCACTTTATGGAAGACCTGCCGGTTGCCGGGGAGGCCGGCGTGGTTCCTTACATCTACGTGCGGGACATCGACCAGACCCTGGCGCGGCTCACAGAGGCCGGCGGCGAGGTGACCACCAAGCCGTATCCCGAGGGTGACCTGTGGGTGGCGATGACCCGGGACCCGGCGGGCAACGCGATCGGCGTCTGGCAGCACGGCTCCCGCGCGCAGGGCGGGTAACCGTCCGGCCGGGGCCGAGCTGAGGGCGGCGGCCGTGTCATCGTGCAGCCTCTCCTGGCCAGGCCCGGCCGTCGCCAGGTCGCAGAACCGGCGGTTCGTCATCCGCCGCGGCTGACCGCACAGCCTATCGGCCAGCAGGGCCAGGGACGCCAAGGCCAGTAGTACTGCCGTCGGCAGACAGAGCAGCATTCCGGTTACCAGCGTGGTCCTCATACCCCTCAGGCTACGGCGCGACCGTTCCGGAAACGTTACGGCATGAGCTGGAACTGTCACTACCGGAACGTTACCGGGCGCCCAGGTTCGCCGGGCCGTTGGGCCTGGCAAGCGGCAGAGCGAACCCGGGCGCCGCGACGGCAAGCAGCTCATCTGCGCTCAGCTGCTGCTGGCATAAAACACCGGGATCAGGGGTGCGAAGCTCAATGGGTGAGCGTGCCGAATGTCACATCGGAGGACCAGATTGTCTGCCAGCCAATCCCTTGCCCTGGGTCGATCGCCGAGACGATGTGATTGTCGCCCTCGTAAATGGCGACGTGGTAGACGTAGCTGTTGGGATCGGAGTCCACGTGGAAGAAAACGAGATCGCCGCCCCATGCCGCGCGCTTGCTCTCGCGGCGGAAGTGCAGGAACTGGTCTTCCGCGGTCCGGGGGATTGACTTGCCGAAGTGGTGGTACACGTACTGGGCGAGGCCGCTGCAGTCAAAGCCTGAGCTGGGAGAACTGCCGCCGTAGACGTAGGGAACTCTCCCGATGAACGACTCCACGTATGCGGATGTCCCTTGGTTGAACGACAACGTATGAGCGTTGGCCGTTCCGGTGAAAAACGCCAGACTTACTGCCATCGTTCCGGCGATGGTGCCTATTTTATGTCGGACTGCCACCGTCTTGCCTCCTTTGGGTTTCCGGGTTTGACCGAATACATCGGCTTCCTGCAGCCAAGGCCGGCGGGCCCTTCATGGTCGCGGCAGCCGCCGCGACTGGCCCGCGTCACGCAGGGCGAGCGTTTATTCACGCTGTGAGAAAAATGCCCTGTGCTGAAACATCATGCGGGCAAGATGGCCAAGAAGTCCAGCAATTCCGGAAATTGTCCCAGCTTATGGGATATTTAATCGGACAAGAGTTTCATCACCTATCAACCTTAACGTGAGTATCACGGAAGGATCTCAAAAAGGTCACTTTTTGTGATTCAGGTCACACCGATTCGCTGTCAGCCTGCTTCATGTAAAGGTGTCTGGCATCATAACAGCAGGTCAGAGGCTATGAGTGGCCATCTCGAGACGGTCAGGAATTTTCTTCCGCGACCCTGGCCAGGCGAGTGCAGGTGGTCGCGAGCCAGTTCTGGTAGGCGTCGAGGTCCCAGCTGGTGAGGCGGGTGATCAGCAGGTAGGTCTCGGCGGCGGCCAGGATGGTGCTCGTGTCGATCAGCCAGTCCAGGTCGAGCCGCGGGTCGAGCAGCCCGTCGTCGGCCATCCGGGTCCAGAAGACGGCGTGGGCGTGGCGGGTTTGCTCCCGGCCTTGCTGCCAGAATCCGGCGATGAGCGGCTCGATGGCGGCGGCCTGCTGGGCCACCGCGAACAGGGCGCCGGTGCGCTCCATGATCTGGCGTCCGACGGCCGCGCTGGCCGCGATGCGCTCGGCGGCCGTAGGGGCGGTCAGCGCCGCCCGCATCCAGTCGCGGCCCAGCACGTCGACCGGTTCGGTGTCGCCCACGATGGCCGCGTCCACGACCCGCTTGAACAGCGCGGCCTTGGTACCGAAGCGCAGGTAGACGGTGCGCGCACCGACCTGGGCACACCTGGCGACGGCCTCCAGCGTAGTGGCCAGATAACCGTCGGCCAGGAACAGGTCGGTGGCAGCGGCCACAATCCGCTGCTCGGTCTGCGCGATCTGGGCCTGCCGTAGCGGCGGCAGCGAGCCCGCGGGATTGACATTACCGGTCATGCAGTGCAGTATAACTGCATCGGATGCACTATCACTGCATTGGGGGAACCATGGGCATACCGGATGCACCAGTCCTGGCCGGAATCCACCACCTGAAACTGCCCGTCACCGACCTGGACCGGTCTCGCGACTGGTACCTCAGCCGCCTGGGCTACCAGGTCCAGATGGAGTTCGTTGAGCAGGGCCGTCTGATGGGCTACGCGCTGTCCCATCCCAACGGAGGCCCGCCGCTGGGCCTGCGCCTGGATCCCGAGCGCGCCCAGGCGGCCGCCGGCTTCGACTACTTCAGCATCGGAGTGCCGGACAAGGACGCGATCGACCGGCTCGCGGGCCGGCTGACCGGGCTCGGCGAGCCGCACGCCGGCGTGCACTGGGCCAGCATCGGCTGGATCCTGCCCGAACTGCACGACCCGGACGGGCACGAGGTCCGGTTCTACACCATCGAGCACCACACCGAGCTCGATCCCGGTGTGGTCGCCGTCATCAACGACCCCCGGGAGAGCGCGGAGCGGGCCGAGCGCGGCGTAGCGCAGCAGCAGTAAACCCCGCGCTCCGCAAGCCTCTGCGCCCGAGTCCTACTCGTCCCCGCCGAAGTTGCGGCGGAGCGTCTCGCCGTTCGGGGATCCGCCGAGAGCGGCGGAGATCCGGTCCCAGGACCAGTCCGCGGCGCGAGCCTCCCGCACCGCCACCCGGATCGCGTTCTGGGCCACACGCCTCGCGTCCAGCGCACTTTCCATGAGTTCTTCGATCGTCGTCGTCATGACACAAATTCTGCCATAAATTGTGGCACAAATCGAGGCGCAAACGCCGGGCGTAAGTCCGCCGGGCATTAGCCTCGGATCCAGGGATCTGACCGGCCAGGCTCGGGAAAGGGAGCGTCCATGCTCACGTTCGGCGTAGTGGTACTGGGTGTCACCGATCGCCGGCGGGCCGAGGAGTTCTGGAGCGCGGCGCTCGGGTACCAGGTACGCGAGGGACCATTCGGCGGATGGGCCAGGGTCCTGACCCCGCCGCCGGGCGCCGCGGGCGCCGTGATCGCGCTGCAGACCAGCCGCACACCGTCCGAGGACTACCCGCGCCTGCACTTCGACCTGCACGTGACCGGGGTGGACGAGCAGGAGGCGGAGGCGGATCGCCTGGTATCGCTCGGCGCCCGCCGGGTCGACTGGCACAGCTACCCGGACGATCCCGACTTCGTCGTCCTGGCCGACCCGGACGGCAACCGGTTCTGCATCGTCGACCTCGCCCACTTCTGCGACTGACGACTAACCGGCGGCTGGCTGGGCCTCCATCGGCTGGCCCGGCCGGTACATCTGCGGCGGCTTGTTCCCGGCGGCCTGGCCGCCGTCGATCGGCAGCACGGTTCCGGTGATGAACGAGGACCGGTCCGAGCACAACCAGAGCACAGCTTGGGCCACCTCGGCGGCGCTGCCCACCCGGCGCATCGGCGTGGACTGTCCCGCCAGCTGCTGCGCCCGCGGACCGGCGGCCTCCAGATGATAGGTCAGGATCGGGCCCGGAGCCAGGACGTTGACCCGTATGCCCTGGTCCGCGTAGTCCAGCGCGGCGACCTTGGTCAGGCCGATAATTCCCGCCTTGCCGGCCACGTACGCGGCGAGGTTGGCGGTGCCGTTCAGGCCGGCGATCGAGGCCATGTTCACGATCGCGCCCCCGCCGCTGCGGAGCATGGCCGGGATCTGGAACTTCATGCCGAGGAAGGTGCCGCGGATGTTCGTGGCGATGCCAACGTCGAACTCGCCGGGATCGATGTCCGCCAGCGGCGCCGGCATCGGGCCGGCGCTGGCGTTGTTGAACGCCGCATCGAGCCTGCCGAACGTCGACAACGCCTGATCGACCAGGCGGCGCATTGACTCGGCATCGGTAACGTCGAGGTCGGCGGCCAGCACCCGGCCGCCCCGGGACCGGATCCGGCTCGCGACGGACTCCAGCGCCACGGTGTCACGGGCACCCAGCACCACGGCGGCGCCGGCGGCGGCGAACGCCTCGGCGGCAGCCGCGCCGATACCCTTGCTCGCCCCGGCCACCATGGCCACCCGTCCGCGCATGGACTGGCTTCCGTACCCGGGCTGTCCGGTTGGCTCCGGTCCCGGCTGGTCTGCGGTCTGCTCTGTCAGCTGTTCATCCATGATCTCGAATCGTATGACATCTAACGATTAGATGTCAATCAGTTGTGATATGCTCCGGCCATGGGCCGTCCAGCACGCGAGCCGTTGGGCTTGCACCTGACCAGGGTGTCGAGGACCGTCAGCCGCGCCTTCGACGACGCGCTGGCCGAGGCCGGCGGGTCACTTCCGGTCTGGCTCGTGCTCGTCTCGCTGAAGAGCGGGCAGCTGGCCAGCCAGCGCGAACTCGCCGATG
>Ga0208696_1000814_pt1 | contig 19728 bp, 13 predicted proteins | sample Sb_taG_9_FD_187711 | JGI IMG/M metagenome (GOLD analysis project Ga0208696, IMG submission 187711) | Peat soil microbial communities from Weissenstadt, Germany - Sb_50d_b_LC metaG (SPAdes) (version 2) | ecosystem: Environmental > Terrestrial > Soil > Wetlands > Peat | place: Germany... | reverse complement strand
GCTGAACGTCGTCGGCTCGGGCCCGGACATCGCGACCGCGCGCGCCCGCGCCTATCAGCTGGCGGCCACGATTTCCCTGCGTGGCGGCTGGTACCGCCACGACATCGCCGCGGCTCTGTGACCCTGCCTATTACCGGCGGATACCGTGGAGCCATGATCGAGAGGTACACGCTGCCCGAGATGGGGCGGGTCTGGAGCGAGGCGCACAAGTACGAGCTGTGGTGCCAGGTGGAGGTGCTCGTCCTGGAGGCGCACGCCCGGGCGGGCACGGTGCCTGCCGGGAGCGTGCAGCCGGTTCGTTCGGCCCCACCTCCCACTCCCGAGGCGGTAGCCGCGGTGGAGGCCGTCACTGATCACGACGTGATCGCGTTCCTGACCGCCTGGGCCGACAACACCACCCCCCGCTCGGCGGCCGCCTACGTGCACTACGGCATGACCTCCTCCGACCTGCTCGACACCGCGCTCGCGATCCAGCTCGCCGAGGCCACCGACCTGCTGGCCGCCAAGGCCACCCGGCTGGTCGCGGCGCTGCGGGACCACGCGCTTGAGCATGCCGGGACGCTGCGGCCCGGCCGCACCCACGGGATTCACGCCGAACCCGACAGCTGGGGGCACCGCGTGGCGGACTTCGCCTTCGCCATGGCGCGCTGCCGGGACCGGATCGTCCGGGCCAGGGACGCGGTGGCGGTGGGCACGCTGTCCGGTCCGGTCGGCAGCTACTCCAACATCGATCCCGCCATCGAGGCCGAGGTCATGCCGGCCCTGGGCCTGCGGGCCGCGCCGGTGGCCACGCAGGTCGTGATGCGGGACGGCATCGCCGAGTGGGTCGGCGCGCTGGCGCTGGCCGCCACCGTCTGCGAGGCGGTCGCGCTGGAGGTGCGGCACGGCCAGCGGACGGAGGTGCGGGAGCTGGCCGAGCCGTTCCGGCCGGGCCAGAAGGGCTCCTCGGCGATGCCGCACAAGAAGAACCCGATCCGCTCCGAGCGGATCGCCGGCCTGGCCCGGGTGGTCCGCGGCTACGTGACCCCGGTGACCGAGGGCATCCCGCTCTGGCACGAGCGGGATATCTCACACTCCAGCGTGGAGCGGATCGCGCTGCCCGACGCCGCCATCGCCACCGACTACCTGCTGCACCTGACCATCGGCCTGGTCGAGGGGCTGACCGTGGACGCCGCGCGGATGCGCGCGAACCTGGACGCCACCGGCGGCCTGATCTACTCCTCGGCGGTGCTGCTCGACCTGGTCAGCGCGGGGATGACCCGGGAGGACGCGTACGCCCTGGTGCAGGCCGCGGCCATGGATACCTGGGACAACGGCACCCCGTTCCGGGACACGCTGCGCAAGCAGGCGGCGACACGCGGGCAGCCGCTCCCCGAGGCCGCGCTGGAGGACGCATTCCGGCCGGAACGGTACACAGAGCGGCTAGGTCCGGTCTTCGAGCGCCTCGCCGGGCTAAGCTAGCGCCCATGACTCTGGGACCCGAGACGAGTTACCGTGTGCGCGGAGGCGCTCCGCTGCACGGCACGGTTTTCGTGCAGGGCGCGAAGAACGCGGCGCTGAAGATGATCGCCGCGTCACTGCTCACGGCTGATGGCCGCACGGTGCTGCGCAACGTTCCGCCGATCGAGGACGTCCGCCGGGCCGTCGAGCTGGCCGAGGCGGTCGGCGCCGTCGTCGAGTTCCACGAGACCGAGCGGACGCTGGTGGTCGACGCGTCCAACCTGACCAGCCCGGTGCTTCCGGCCGAGATCGCCCGCCGGTTCCGCAGCTCGGTGCTGTTCGTGCCGGCCCTGCTGCACCGGTTCGGCGAGGCCGTCATCGAGGGTGTCGGCGGGTGCAACCTGGGCAGCAGGAACCTGGACTTCCACTACCGGGGCTTCGCCCGGCTCGGCGCCGTCGTCGACGAGGGCGAGACGGTCATCCACATCAAGGCCAGCAAGCTGCAGGGCGCGCACCTGTACCTGGACACGCCCTCGCACACCGGCACCGAGAACCTGATCATGGCGGCGTCGCTGGCCCCGGGCCGGACCGTCATCGACAACACCGCGCAAGAGCCCGAGGTGCTCGACGTCATCGCGTTCCTGACCAAGATGGGCGCGCGGATCACCGGCGGCGGCACCGGCTTCATCACGGTGCACGGCGTGGACGAGCTGACCGCGGTCGAGCACACCGTGATGGCGGACCGGATCGACGCCGGCGTGTTCGCGATGGCGGCGGCCATCACCGGCGGCGAGATCAACCTCGTCGGCGCCTCGCTCGACCATTTCGGCGTGGTCCGGTGGAAGCTGGAGCAGATGGGGGTGGAGTTCGGCACCAACGGCGCGGTGGTCTCGGTCCGGATGGACCGGGAGCTGCGCCCCATCAACGTCATCACCAGCCCGTACCCCGGGTTCGCCACCGACCTGCAGTCGCCGATCATGGCGCTCGCCTGCCTGGCCGAGGGGGCGAGCTACATCCGCGAGACGATCTTCGACGGCCGCTACACCCTGGTCCGCGAGCTGAACAAGATGGGCGCCAAGGTCGAGCTCGACGGCAGCGCGGTCATCGTGCACGGACCCGCCACGTTCAAGGGCGCCGAGGTGGTGGCGCACGACCTGCGCACCGGCATCGCGCTGGTGCTGGCCGGGCTGGCCGCCGAGGGCGAGACCCTGGTCACGCCCGGCTACCCGATCGACCGCGGGCACGCCGCCATCGCCCAGCGCTTCAACGCCCTCGGCGCGGACGTCACGGCCGTCCCCGCCGACGCCTGAGCGCGCTGCTTAACACCGGGCTGGACACCGGGCTGGACGCCGGGCCGCGCCGGCGCCCCGGCCGCCAGGAAACCGCCGGCCGCCGAGCCATTGAACACGGAGCTACTGAAGCGGCTGGGGTCTGTGTAAAATGCGCTATGCGCGCCGAAACCAGCCTCCCTGACGAGCTGGCCTGGCGCAGGGGAGGGGCAGCATGGAGGGTCTTTCTGGCGTTCGGTTGACCGCGACCGAGAGGCGGTAACCCGGGATGAGCAGACGAGGACCCCTGATCACGCTGGCCTCCGTCGTGGTCCTGGCCGCGATCTTCCTGTGGGCCAATACCGTGGCCGGGAAGTCGGCGACCGGCACGGTCGCGGCCGGCGCCGCCGCGACCGGCACGGCCTCCCCCGCCCAGACGGCGAAGGCGCCGCTGAGCGCCCTGTACGCCGGCCGGAGCAGCGGAAACGAAGTGGCCGTGGCGGTCGCCATCAACGGCCGGAAGGCCGCGGCCAACCTGACCCCGGGCCAGGGCGGCGTGATCCAGCTGCAGGGCTCGGTAACCGGCGACACGGTCACTCTGACCGGGGGCAACGGCGCGGCCCTGTCCGGCTCGGTCTCGGGCGTGGCGATGTTCGGCACGGTCACCCTGGGCGGCGGCCAGCAGAGCTTCCCGTTCTCCGCCGAGCAGACCGTGGTGGAAGCCATATACACCGGCCGGAGCAGCGGGAACGAGGTGGCGCTGGCGATCGCCACCGAGGGCCGCAAGGCCGTGGCCTACGTCTGCAACGGCCAGACCATCGAGGCCTGGCTGCAGGGTTCGGTGAACGGCAACCAGGTCACCCTGGCGGGAAAAAATGGCGCCTCCCTCACCGGCTCCCTCTCCGGCCTGGCGCTGTTCGGCACGGTCACGCCGGCCGCCGGCCTGAACTTCCCGTTCTCGGCCGAGCTGTCCCCGCGCCCGGCCGGCGTCTACCAGGCGCGGATCACGGTCAACGGGCTGGCCACCCGGATCGGCTGGACGGTGCTGCCGGACGGGACCCAGCTCGGAGTGGCCGTGGCTGGCCAGGCCAGGCACCCGGCACCACCGCTCAACCTCGGCACCAACAGCTTCACCCTGGACGGTGGCAGCTTCACGGCCGCGCCCGTCGCCGGCCAGGACACCGTCGTCAGCCCGTGAGCGGCCACGACGGACCCGGCGCGGGCAAACCACACGGCGCGCGAAAGGAACGTGTGCGATGACGACCGAACAGACGGCTGTCCCCCTAGCCCGTGACCAATACGCCAAGCCACTCGTGGTCGCCCTGGGCAGCGGCTGCGCGGTTGCCGTCGCGCTTGGGGTGTACGGCAGGCTGCACCACCCCACCCACTACGCGCTCGACGTGGCCGGCTTCTCCTCGCCGCTGTACGCCAAGGCCTGGCTGACCACCGCGGCGGTCGTGTTCGCGGTCGTCCAGCTCGGCACCGGCTACCGGATAACCCGCAGCGCCGCCCCGGCCTGGATGGCCGCCGTGCACCGCTGGTCGGGGCGGATCGCGATCCTGCTCACCGTGCCGGTCATCGTCCACTGCCTCTACGCGCTGGGCTTCGGAACCTACTCGGCCCGGGTGCTGGCGCACTCGGTGCTCGGCTGCATCTTCTACGGCGCGTTCGTGGCCAAGATGCTCAGCCTGCTTCAGCGTGACAAGATGCCCAAGTGGGTCCTTCCCGTGCTGGGCGGCGTGGTCTTCGTGTCGCTGATCGCGCTCTGGGCGACTTCGGCACTGTGGCTGTTCGCCACCAAGGGAGTTCACTCCTGACCGGTTGCCGGCCACGAAGAGGAAAAGCACGATGGAGCAGATGACAACGCACGTCGGCATCGAGCCGGGCCGCGGCCTCGTCGGCCGGTTCGGGGACACGGTCATCCTGATCCCGCGCGGCGAGGCGCCGGACGATGACTCAGCGGGCCCGGACGAGGCCGCCCGGGAGCTCCTCGACCTAGCCGCCGCCGTCGCCTCGGACCGCCAGGTGCCGCCCAGCACGATCGCGGCCCGCCTGGCCGGCTGGGTCATCGGCCGGCTGGGCGGGGACGCTCTGGCGTTCGGCATCGTCGTCCCGGCCCGCGACGGCGTGGTCATGTTCCTGCGCGGCGCGGTGTGGTGCACGGTCACCGAGGGCGGCTCGACCCGCGAGCTGTCCGGCGAGCAGGCCCTGACCTGGGTCGACCAGATCGTGCCCGGCACGTTCGGGCAGCTGGCGATCGGCGCCGCGGCCGGCCAGCCGGTGCAGGCTGACCCGCTGTCAGACCTGCGGGACGGAGTGGTGCCCGGCCAGGGCTTCGTGCTGACCCGGACCGGGAGCACCCCGGGTCCGGAACCGGCGATGTCCGCGCCCGAGAGCGCCTCCGGTCCGGAACCGGCCATCTCCGCCGCCGCGTCCGGGACCGCCGCCGCGTCCGGGACCGCCGCCGCGTCCGGGACCGCCGCCGCGTCCGGGACCGAGTCCAGGACCGCCGTCGAGTCCGAGTCCGGGGCTGGAGCCGGGTCGGGGACTGGAGCCCGGTCGGGAGCTGGAGCCGGGTCGGGGGCTGGAGCCGCGGCCGAGGCGGAAGCCGGGGCCGGGACGTCCGAGGCGGGGTCTGGCGAGTTCGCGTGGTCGCGGTCCTCGGGTACGGACCGCCGGGAGCCGTCCAGTTCGCCGGCCGCCCCGGTCCCCCAGAGCGAGGATGAGGGCCACCAGCCGACCATGCTGGTGCAGACCGGCTCGCACGCCGAGGCGCCCGGCCGGGACCGCCCCGGGGCGGCCGAGCCGCCCCAGCCGGTCAACCCCACGGTGGTGGTGCCGGCGCACGGCGCCCCGGTGCCGCCCGCTCGTCCGACGATGGCGGCGCAGCCGCCGGTGGGCGTGCTGACCTCGGAGAACGGGCCGGTCATCATCCTGGACCGCGGCTACGTCCTCGGCCGGGATCCGCAGCACGACCCCGCTGTGGCGAACGGCGCCGCCTCGCCGGTCCTGCTGCAGGACCCGGACAACGTGATCTCGCGCGTGCACGCCTATGTCGCCGTGCAGGGCGACACCGTGCTGGTCATTGACGCTGGCTCGCTGCACGGGACCTACATCAGCCCGCCCGGCGCCGAGGAGTGGACGCGGGTCGGCACCGAGCCGAGCCCGCTGCCACCGGGCTGGAGCCTGCGCATCGGCCGGCAGGTCTTCGTCTTCGAGCTCACCGGATCCGGCGTTGGACGGTGAGGCCGGCTCCGACCAGCCCGCCTCCGGCGTCGCCAGCGCGCTGCCCGCGACCCTCGTCCTCGCGCCTGACCGCGCCGGGGAGCGGTCGACGCCCGTGTACGACTGGCTGGTGGTCGGCCGCGAGTGCGCCGGCGTCGACGAGCGGCACCGGCTGCTGATCGACGACCAGGCTGTCTCCCGGACCCACCTGGAGCTGAGGCTGGACCTCAAGCTCGACCAGGCCTGGCTGACCGACCACAGCACGAACGGGACCCGGCTCAACGGGCACCGGATCGAGCGGTCCATCCCGGTCAGGATCAAGCCGGGTGACCGGGTCCGCCTAGGCGGCGCGGAACTGCAGTTCCGGTCCCGGCGGTTCGCGGCCGGGCCGGGCGCCACCGCAACCAGCCCGGCCCGGGACCTGAAGACCATCCGGGAGATCAGCGTCACCGAGATGGTCATGGTGGTCGGCGACATCATCGGGTTCTCCACGATCGCGGAAACGACCGCCGACCGCGTGCTGCTTGAGAACATCGACCGTCTCTACGCCGGACTGCGGCAGATCCTCGCCCTGCACCACGGCACGCTCAGCAACTACGTGGGCGACGCGTTCTTCGCCACCTGGGAGGCGGCCGCCCTGGACGGTGCCGCCTACGACAGCGTCACCCCCGAGGGCGCTGGCGGGGGCGGTGACGCTGTGGACCCGGCACGTTCGGCCGTCGCCTTTGCGGTGGAGGCGGCCGAGACGGTACCGCGGATCGCGGCGGGCCTGGACCTACGCGATCCAGGGGGCGGCCCGGTGCGGATGGGCTGGGGCGTCGCCCTCGGGCCCGCGGCGGTGAGCCAGCTGACCGGGATGCTCGTCACCGTGCTCGGCGACGCCACCAACGTGGCCTTCCGGCTCTCCGGCCTGGCCGACCGGGACGGCCGGCCAGGCGTGCTGGTGACCGACGCCGTCTACCGCGCGACCTCGCCGGCCTTCGCCTTCACCCCGCCGTCCGCGATCCAGGTCAAGGGCCGCAGCCAGCTGGTCGAGGTGCTAGGCGCCAGTCGGCTGTGAGACCCGGCCCACGTCCTTCAGCTGCCCCCAGTTGCCGCGCCGCAGCTCGGCGACCTGAGCCGGGGAGACCTCCGCGCGGTTCTTGACCGCCGCCGTGGCCGCGGCGACGTCCTCGGGATGGTTGCCCAGCACGATGCCGCCCACCGCCCGTCCGCCCGAGAGCACCAGCCGCCGGTAGGACGGAGCCGCCGGATCCGGGTCCTCGTAGACCACGACCTGGTCACCCGGCTGGGCCGCGGGTCGGCCGATCGAGAACAGGTCGAGGCCGACGCCCTTGAGGATCGTCGCCGGCACCTCCGAGGTGAGCTCGAGGTTGCCGCCGAGCGCGTTGACCGCCGCGGCCTCGCCCTGCTTGGCCGCGATCGGCCACAGCCCGAAGACCTGTCCGCCGTGCTCCGCCACGTCACCGGCCGCGAACACGCCGGGCGCGGATGTCTCCATCCGGTCGTTGACGATGACGCCGCGGTTGACCGTGATCCCTGCCTGCCGCGCGAGCTCGACGTTGGGCCGGATCCCGACCGCCGCCAGGAACACGTCGCAGCGCAGCGTGCGGCCGTCCTTCAAGGTGACGCCGCGGACCCGGTCCTCGCCGGTCAGCGACTCGGACTCGGCCCGGTAGAGCACCTGCATCCCGATCCGGGCGAAGTGGGCGTCGACGAGCTCGCTGCAGTACTCGTCGATCTGGCGGGACAACAGCCGCCCGCCGCGTTCCAGGACAGTCACCCGCAGCCCGAGTTCGTGCAGCGAGTGTGCCGCCTCGAGGCCGAGCAGGCCGCCGCCGGCCACCACCGCCTCACGGCCGCCGTGCTCCTGGGCGTAGGCCCGGATCTGCATGGCATCGGCCGCGCTGCGCAGCACGAAGCTGCCCGGCCGGCCGAACCCCGCCACCGGGGGCGACGCGCTGCTGCTGCCCATGGCCAGGACCAGCCGATCGTAGGGGAGCGTGTCGCCGGTGGCCAGGAACACCCGCTGGGACGTCAGGTCGATCCGGCTGGCCTGGGTGTTCAGCCAGGCCACGATCTGGTGGTCGTCGTACCACTGCTCGGGCAGCAGGTAGAGGCCCTGCATCGCCGACCGGCCGTAGACCAGCCGGGAGATGCCCATGCGGTTGTACAGCGTGTGCGACTCGCTGCCGACCACGTGGATCTCGCAGTCCGGGTGACCGCGGCGCACGAAGTCGGCCGCCGTCACGCCGGCGATACCGTTCCCGAGCACGACCACGCTGACGATCGACCGGTCGAAATCGGTCACCCCGCCCGGCCGCGGGTTACCCGGTTCGGGGGTGAGGGACACGGTCACCGGCCCGGACTGGATCCGCGCCGCGCACGCCATCCGGGTGTTGTCAGCGAACCCGAGCCGCCGGAGCGTGTTGAGCTCGTCCTCGTCCGGCGGCGACAGGCAGTCACCGCCGGCCAGCACGGCGACCGGGTCGGCGCCGCACACGCCCATCCGGCAGCCGGCCTCGATGGACTGGCTTTCCCGTTCGGCCAGGGCGAGCAGGCTCATCCCGATCTCGGCCTGGGCGGGCTTGTCGCTGCCGGCGAACCGGACCTCGGGCCCGCTGGCGGCGGCCTGCTTTGCCACCTTCGCCGCCCGCGGGCTGATCTGGATCACCGGCAGGGCCGACCGGCCGGCCGCCTCCTCCTCGTACTGGCGTCCCTTGACGTAGGTCCTGGCGATCCAGAACAGGGACAGGACCAGCACGATGGCCCGGATCGGCCACCGCAGCCACGGCACCTGGATGCCGGTGATGGTCGCAAACGAGTCGGACAGGGTGATGCCGCTGAACCAGTAGAAGATGTTGATCGCGGCCGAGGCCCAGATCGCGATTATCACCGTGAGGCTCAAGCCCAGCAGCGCCTGCAGCGCGTAGAAGAGCCCGACGCTGCCTACGAAGAACGCGGCCAGCCGCAGGTAAACCTCGGGAAGCGCGATGCCGGGGTGGTTGACGAGGAGGAAGAAACCCAGGACGTACCCGGGCAAGGCGGAGACGAACAGCTTCCTCGGCGCGGTCCAGTTCGGGTCGGGTTCGTGCAGGTCCGCCTGGTAGGCGACGCTGGGCCGGAAGTCGTAGCAGTTCTTCGTGCACCCCACGCAGGGCTGGCAGTGGCTGTTGGGAACCTTCACGAACGGCGTCTGGCCGTACACGCGCTGCAGGGGCAGTAGCGGGCAGGTGCTGCTGCACCAGCCGCTCTTGCCCTTGAACGCGATTCCCATGATGAAGGCACCGATGATCGTCACCAGCAGCAGCACGCTCAGGCCCGCCCCGTTGCTGTTGAAGAAGGCGATGCGGGTGCTCGTGATCCCGAAGAACAGGACGATCGAGATGAGGGCGCCGTACCGGCGGAGCCAGTCCGGCGGAGTGAACGCACGGGTAAAGCTGAACCACCGCGGCGCCTGGTTGGAGGCGGCCAGCGGGCAGATGTTGCGCCACAGCCCCGGCGCCGTGAAGAACAGGATCGGGAGCAGGGGCACGATCACCTTGAAGAACCAGAACTGCCCGCCTGCCGGCCTGATGAACAAGGTGACGCACAGCGCCAGGTAAGCCAGCACGCTGGCGATCCGGATCCCGTGCCAGGCCGACATCGGGAGCCGCCTGCGCATCTCGGTGTAGGCCGGGAACAGCGGCTCGCCCTGGCGCGGCGCCGTGCCGAGCACCTGCGCCCAGAACCTCGAGACGGTCGAGGGCGGCCGCGGCACCTCCGGTGCGGCAGGGGGTGGCGGTATGACCACCGCGGCCGCCTCCCCGGCGCGCAGCGTCCTGCGGACCACGGCCGGCTCGACCCGGTCCGCCCGGCCGATCATGATGATCTCGGTGCCGCCCAGGCGGACGACGGCGCCGGGCTCGAGCACGGCGCGGCCGGTGATGGGCACCCCGTTGAGCAGCGTTCCGTTCCGGCTGCCGAGGTCGACGACGGACAGCGCGACCGGGCTGGGCACCAGCCTCAGGTGGCGCCGGGACACGCCCTCGTCCGACAGCACCTCGCCGTCGCACTCCCGCCCCACCTCGATCGCCCGGTCCACGACCACCCGGCGGACCGGCCGCCCCGGCTCCCTGATCTCGATGATCGGCGCCCCGGCCATCAGTTCACCCCCGTCACGGCCACGGTTCCCTGGACGGCGCGCAGCCGCTGCGCCAGGATCCGGCCGAGGTCGAACAGCAGCCGGCGGGCCAGGTCCGGGCTCGCCGTCGCCAGGGCGTCGAACTCAGAGCGCGACATCTCGGCCAGCACCGCGGGTGTCACCGCGCGGACCAGCGCCGAACGGCCGCCGCCGTCGAAGAACGACAGTTCCCCGATCACGCTGCCCGCGGCGACCGAGGCGAGCCGCCGGTAGCCGCGCCGCCCGCGTCTCGTCGCCTCGGCCAGCACCTCCAGCTGGCCCTCAAGCACGAGATACAGCGACTGATCCGCGGCCCCGGCCGTCACGATCGCGTCACCCGGGCTAAACCGCCGGTTGCGGGTGTGCGCCAGCAGCGTCGCCCATTCCTCGTCGGAGGCGTCCGCCAGCAAAAGACCGTCATTGCCCGCCGAGGCGGGGGGTTCATTAGGGTAGTCGAAAAAAGACACCAGGCACTCCCGACCGTGCTCGCTTACCGGCAAATGCGTTTGTCGACGCGTGAGCAGGTCGGGGGCTTTATCTCACGCGAGGCTCTACTCCTAGCCTCCCCATTGCCTTCGAGAGCGGTCAAAGAGGAGTAGACCTCGCATACCCGGTGGCACCACCGGGCACCCGCCCCAACTGGAATCCTCCCCAGGGCACATCATAGAATTCGGGCTTGCACACGTAAACAGATCCCGGGACGAACTGACCATAAAATTCATTGCGTAGCGGTCCGGAAGTACGGGCGTCGCCGGCCAGTATTCGGTGCCCGTGGCGGCCGGCCGTGAGCGGGGGAGACGACAGTGGGGGAACCGCGGCCGCCGGCGCTACTATCGGGCATGCTGGCTTGCGGATCCCTGTATCGGGCATGCTGGCTTGCGGATCCCTGCCATCCACGCCCCGGGCCCGGTCCGGCCGTCTGCAGAAAGGGCGGCCCGCCCGATGAACTTTGACCGCGAACTACTCAGCACTGTGCTGCCCGCCTACGAGATCGGCGGGGAACTAGGCCAGGGCGGCATGGGCGTGGTGGTCTCCGGCCAGCACCGGCAGCTCGGCCGCCGGGTCGCGATCAAGCAGCTGCCCGAGGCCTTCGCGGCCGACCCGGGCGTCCGGCGCCGTTTCACGGCCGAGGCCCAGGTCCTGGCCTCCCTCGACCATCCGCACGTGGTGCCGGTCTACGACTTCGTCGAACGTGAGGGCATCTGCCTGCTCGTCATGGAGCTCCTCCCGGGCGGGACCCTGCGCAGCCGGGTCGCCGGGGGCGGCTGCACCGCCCCCTACGCGGTCGCGGTGTCGCTGGCCTGCCTGAGCGGCCTCAACGCGGCCCACCGGCGCGGGATCTTGCACCGCGACGTCAAGCCCGAGAACATGCTCTTCGCCGCCAGCGGGGTCCTCAAGGTCACCGACTTCGGGATCGCCAAGGTCATCGGCGGCCCGGGCACCGTACTGACCCGCGTCGGCGACGTGGTCGGGACGCCCGCGTACATCGCCCCCGAGCAGGTACGCGGCGGCAAGCTGTCGCCCGCGACCGACGTGTACGCCCTGGCCACGATGCTGTACGAGCTGCTGGCCGACGTCCTCCCCTTCTCCACCGAGACGGAGGGTGATGACCTGGCCCTGTTGTTCAAGCACGCCTACGAGAAGCCGGTACCGCTGCGGGACGTGGCCCCCGGCGTGCCCGGCCCGGTGGCGGCGGTGGTGATGCGCGGCCTGGCCACCGAGCCCGCCGACCGGTTCGAGACGGCCGAGGCGTTCGGGGCCGCCCTGGCCGAGGCCGGGTCCCAGGCCTGGGGCCCGGGCTGGCTCGCGGCGGAGCAGGTCCCGATCATGGACGCGGGGCCCATGATCGGCATCGCCGGTCACCTATCGGGACCCCGCCCGGCTGCCCCACCCGCCGGGCCCACTCTCTCCCCCGCCGGGCCGACGCTCTCCACCGCGGGACCGGGTGTTTCCTCTGCCGGGCCGACTCTCTCCCCCGCCGGGCCTGCCGTCTCGCCGGCCGCGGCGACGGGCCCCGGGGCGCGGGCGGACGCCCTGTCCCAGGCGCCTACCTACGGGGGCGAGGGGATCGCCGCCGCTCCCGGGGCGGAGACCGCGATCCCGGCGCGCACGCCCTCAGGCCGCCGCCCGGTCGTCGTCGCGGCCGTCGTGGTCGCGGTGATCCTGGTCATCATCCTCGCCATCTTCCTGCTCCCGAAGATGTTCCACGTCTACAAGTCTTCGGGTGGCCTGGGCCCGCGGCCCGGCCCGCCGCCCGCGACCGCCCAGCTCCGTTAGCCCCGCCCGCGCCGGTCCCGTAGCCGCACCACAGGCACCTCTAGCATCTCCCTCCTCATCCGTACCAGGCAATGCGCGATCCCGATGGCATGAATGCGGCAGCGTACCCAATAGACGGGGCACGCTGTCACAACCATGCCATCCCGGAGCCCCGTGAGAGGATGGGGCGTGGGGCCGCGGGGAGGTGTTGTGGGGTTTGGGGGGCTCCGCTGTTGGCGGAAGGGGCTTACGGGGCCGTGGGGGCGTACGGTGGCTAGCATGCGGGTGCTTATTCTTGGCGGCACGCGGTTCATCGGGCGCCGGATCGCCGCTGACCTGATGGCTCGTGGCGATGACGTCACCGTCGTGCACCGGGGCGAGAGCGAGCCGGCCGAACTCGGCGGCTGTACGCACCTGCACGCCGACCGGGCCGGCCTGGCCCGGCTGTCCGGCCGGCTGCGCGCCCTGCGGCCGGACGCGGTGATCGACACGCGCGCGATGACCAGGGAAGACGCCGAGGCTGTGCTCCCGCACCTGCCGGACGCTCACCTGGTGCTGCTGTCGAGCATCGACGTTTACCGGGCCTACGAGCTGCTGCTGGCCGGCCAGGGCGGCGAGCCGGTGCCGCTCACCGAGGAGTCGCCGGTCCGCCAGGGCCGCTACCCGCTCCGCGGCCTGCTGCCCGGCCTGGGCGAGAACTACGACAAGCTCGACGTGGAGCCGGGGTACCTCGCCCGCGGCGGCACCGCACTCCGGCTGGCGATGATCTACGGCGAGCACGACGGGCAGCGCCGCGAGGAGTTCGTCCTGCGCCGGGTGCGGGCGGGCCGGCGCCGCATCCCGGTGGGACCGGGCACCAGCCTCGACACCCGCTGCTACGTGGGTGATGTGGCCGCCGCCGTGCTGGCCGCACTGGACCGCCCGGCGGCCGCGGCGGGCCAGGTGTTCAACGTCGGCGACCTGGCCACCGACACCGTCCGGGACTACGCGCACCGCATCCTGGCCGCGGCCGGGCACCAGGCGGACCTGGTCACGGTACCCGAACGGCATGTGCCCGATGACCTGGAGGCGACCAAGAGCATCCCGCAGCATTTCCTGGTGGACAGCCGCAAGGCGGTGACCGTGCTCGGCTGGCGCCCCACCGACCCGGCCGAGACCATCCCGCGGTCGGTGCGCTGGCACCTCGCTCACCCGCCGACCGATCCGGACCAGGACTTCTCCCCCGACGACCGCGCGCTAGCCGCCGCCGAGGCCTGATTTCAATAAATGCGACAGCCCGTCTATCGGGCAGACTGCCGCATTCATGTGTTCCCTGGTAGGGCTGGTGGGTCAGGCGTTGCGGTGGGGGAAGGCGCGGGCCACGGCCAGGAAGGCGTCGTTGGCCTCGGTGTCGCCGATGCTGACCCGGGCGCCTTCGCCGGCGAACGGGCGGACCGCGAGGCCCTGCGCCTCGCAGGCCGCGGCGAAGTCCATGGTGTGCTCGCCCAGCCGCAGCCAGACGAAGTTGGCCTCGGTCGGGGGGACGGTCCAGCCGTCGGCGACCAGCGCCTCGCGCACCCTGGTCCGCTCCTTCACGGTGAGCTCGACGCGCTCGAGCAGTTCGTCCTCCGCGGCCAGCGAGGCCACCGCCGCGGCCTGGGCGATGCTGTTCACGCTGAACGGCAGCATGGTCATCCGGACCGCGGCCGCGACGGGCTCGTGCCCGATCAAGAACCCGGTCCGCAGCCCGGCCAGGCCGTACGCCTTGGAGAAGGTGCGCAGAACGGCGACGTTCGGCCGGTCCCGGTAGAGGTCCATGCCGTCGGGCACCGCCTCGTCGCGGATGTACTCCCGGTAAGCCTCGTCGAGGACGACCAGGCAATCGGCGGGCACCTGGCCGAGGAACGCCTCGAGCTCGGCGGCGTGCACCACGGTGCCGGTCGGGTTGTTCGGGTTGCAGACGAAGATGAGCCTGGTGCGCGGGGTGATCGCGGCCGCCATCGCGGCCAGGTCGTGGGTTTCCCCGCGCAGCGGGACCCGGACGGATTCCGCCGCGGCCAGGTCCGCCAGCGTCGGGTACGCCTCGAAGGAGCGCCACGCGTAGATCACCTCGGCGCCGGGCTCGCCGACCGCCTCGAGAAGCTGCTGGGCTACTCCGACCGAGCCGCACCCGACCGCGACGTGCTGCGGCGGCACGCCGAACCTGTCCGCGATGGCCTGGGTCAGGACCTGCGCGCCGTTGTCCGGGTACCGGTTAACCGATCGCGCCGCCTCGGCGATGACCTCCACCACCGAGGGCAGCGGCGCGAACGGGCATTCGTTGGATGAGAGTTTGTGCGTCCTGCCGGTGGCGCTGACCGGCGTCCGGCCCGGCTTGTACGCGGGAAAGCCGTCGAGCACCGAACGGAAACGTGGTGACGCGTCAGTCATGCCACCAGTTTCGCACCTGTCGAGCTATCTCGAGTTGCGCGGCCGCCTCTTCGACAGCGACTGAGCGGCGTGGGCCCGGCGGAGCTGGGCCCGGATGTGCTTCAGCCCAGCTGGACTGCCTTGACGATCAGCAGCAGGACGGAGATCACGAGGTAGCCGCGTAGCAGCAGCATGGCGATCTTCCTTCCCGACGACCACTCCGCCGGCTTGAGCAGCGCGAGCGGCGGCATGCGCCAGTTCATGCGTTCCTCGGCGGACATGGCATTGCGCGGGTGCGGCGGGGGCGCTGGGCGCCGGTTCCTGGTGAGCCTGAACCAGGCTCCAGCGACGGCGGCCACGGCCACCAGCCCAATGGCTATCCAGATCGCGGTCTGCAGGGCGGGCAGGCTAGTGAACAGCGTGCCGACGACCAGCGTGCCGGACAGTACCAGCAGCACGCCGATGATGAAGGCCGCCAGGATGTTCAGCCAGCGTGGGTTCATCCACGGGCCCAGCACCTCGCGGTCGTTGCACAGCAGCACCAGGAACACGCTCGCGCTGGGCAGCAGGATCCCGGCCAGCGCCTGCACCGCCTCGGTGAGCAGCCCCAGCGGAACGCCGGGAATGAGCACGATGCCCGCCGCGGCCACGACCATCGCAGCGTAGATGGTGTAGAACGGCTTGGCCTCGCGGAACTTGCGGTGCAGCGAGTGCTTGATGCCGAACACGTCGCCGAACGCGTAGCTGGTGGACAGGGTGACCGCCGACGCGCCGATGATGGACGCGTCGAGCAGCACGACCGCGAACGCCGCGCCGTACCACCAGCCGTGCATGGCGAGCGCGTCGGCCACCCCGAGCGCGTTGGTGAAATGCCCGACCAGATTGGTGCCTCGCACCGCGAAGACGGCCACCACCAAGATCATCGCAGCCGAGATCACCACGACGAACGCGCCCAGCGTGGTGTCGGCGCGCTCGTACGGGATGAACCGCGGCGTGATCCGCTTGTCGATGACGTTGGACTGCTGGAAGAAGAGCTGCCACGGCGCGACGGTGGTGCCGACGATGGCGATGATGAGCAGCACGGCGGTCGACGTCACCCCGCCCTGGACACCGGGCACGAAGAAGTGGTAGGCGATCTGGCCGTAGTACGGGTGAGAAAGGAACGCGAGCGGGACCAGCACCACGCTCACTGCGATGAACGCGAACATCGCCTGCTCCCAGCGGCGGAAGCTGCCGCTCATGGTGATCGCGATCAGGACGGCCGCGGTGACGGGCACCGAGATGTACGGGCTGACGTGGAAATACCGCAGGGCGAGCGAGACGCCGATGAACTCGGTGACGATGGTCAGGAAGTTGAGGATGAACAAGTCGCCGACGCTGAACCAGCCCCAGAACCGGCCGAACCGCTCGTTGATGAGGCGGGCGTGCCCGACACCGGTGACCGCTCCGAGCCTGACCACCATCTCCTGGTTGACGATCAGCACGGGGATCAGGAGCAGCAGCGTCCACAGCAGGCTGTAGCCGTAGTTCTGCCCGGCCTGCGCGTAGGTGGACACACCGCCGGCGTCGTTGTCGCCGACCATCACGATCAGCCCGGGTCCGACGATGGCCAGGAACGTGATCAGCTTGCGCTTGAGGCCAGCCTGCTGAACGTCGCCGAGCTTGACATGGCCGAACGCGCCCTCGATGTCACCCAGGTGGGCCTCGTCCAGCACCGCGCTGGCTGGGGCGGCGGGATGTCCGAGCTGCGCCTGGCCGGGCTGAGGACCCTGGCGAGCCGGGCGGCCTTGAGCCGCTTCCAGAGCCACCGGGGCTCCCGTGGCGGGCAGAGGCTCCCGTGGGTCCGGGCTCTTAGCGGGCTGGGCCTGCTGAGGACGCTGGCGGTCTTGGGAGTCTTCGGGTCGTTCGGACGGGACGGGTCGCGTGGGCTCGCCGGGTGACACGCGCTCACCAGGCTGGGCGCGCTCACCAGGCGTCGTCACTGCGCGTCCGCCTGGTCGGCGTTCCCATAGTGGGCGTCCGGCGGCTCCGCGGTCTCGCGGCGCCGCCAGTCGCCGGGCAGCGTGACCTCAAGCACGTCATCGACGGTGATCACGCCGAGCAGGCGGCGCTCGTCGTCGACGACGGGGATGGTGATGAGGTTGTAGTCCGTCATCAGCACGGCGACGTCCGTGATATCGGCGTCCGGGCCGACTCGGACCGGATCGGTGTCGGACACGTCGATCACGATGGCGTCAGGATCGGACTGGACCAGGGTGACCAGCCTGGCCACGCCGCGCAGGCGGCCCTTGTCGCTGACGGCGTGCACGCTGGTCAGCGCCTCGGGCTGAAGCGAGACGGCCTCGCGGACCCGGGCCAGCGCGTCGGCGACGCTGGCCTTGCGGGGCACGGTGACGAAGTCCATCGACATCAGCCCGCCCGCGCTCGTGGGGTTGAAGCCCATCAGGGTCAGCACCTTGGTCCGCTGGCCGGGCGGCAGCAAGTCGAGCACCCGTTGCCTGCGCCGCTGCGGCAGCTCGGTGATCGCATCGGCGGCGTCGTCCGCGCGCATGCGGGCCAGCACGGCGGCGATCTCCTCGTCGGTGCGCGCGCCGAGCAGGCGGGTGGCCAGGTCCTCGTCGAGTTCTTCGAAGACGTCGGCCTCGAGCTCGGGATCCGCGTGGACCTGGCCGAGGATCTCGGTCTCCTCCTCCTTGGAGGCCTCCTCGAGCAGGTCGGCGATCTGGGCGGGCTTCAGCCTGCGGATGCGGCCGAACGGCCCGCGCTGCAGCGCGCTGCCCTGGTGCCCGATGAGCCACTCGAAGTCGTGCCAGTCGCGGAAGACGGCGGCGTCGTCCTGCTGATTATCCGGGCCGAGCAGCCCGAACAGCCGGCGCGGGCGGCGCCGGGTGTCCACGCCGGCCAGCACCCACTCCTCGCCGTCCTTGGTCAGCTCGAGGTCGGCCGCGCGGACCAGGCGGGCGTTCGCCACGTCGATCATCCGGTGGCCGAGGACGTCGCGCCTGAGCAGCACTTCGCCTTCCCGGCGCTCGAAGTGCCGCAGGCTGAGCCGCGCGCTCGACAGCCGGATCGGATCATCGTCGAAGCTGGCCACCTGCTCGATTGGCACGAAGATCTCGCGTCCGCCGACGGCGGCGACCAGGCCGGTGACGAGCGGGTAGTCGGAGCCGCGGACCCGGACGATGACATCGGCCAGCTTGCCGATGATCTCGCCGCTGCTGTCCGCGACTGGCCGTTTGAGCAGCCGCGACAGGCGCAGCGTGGTTCTATTGTCCGCCGGAGCACTCGGCCCGGCGGCCGGTGTTGTGGTCATGGAAGGCCTCTTCTGGCTCGGACGCTACGGTCTTGCGGTCCAGCCTAGGGTTATGCCGTTCTGCGGCAACGTTGGCACACGCGGGTGAACACGCGGTATACGGGTAGTCCCACGATGCCTCCCGGGGCGCACCATCCGCGGGCCGCCTGGTTATGAGCTACTCTTCCCTGCTGTTTAACCGGGGCGGTAACGCCAGACCGTTCGGCTCATTTATTCGTTTTCCCCCGCGGGCCTGCCTGAGACGATGAGCTCGTACGCAGGATTGATCATGACCGGGGCGCTGTGCTTGATGCCGACTGGACCACGCAGCCGGACCCGGGACCCGCACATCAGGCCGGGAATGCGGGAGCGGCCGTAGAACAACGCGGTGAGGTCACCGGTGGAATCGGCGATCTCGCAGGCGAGCACGGAGTTCCGTTCCACCGACCGGATCTCGACGACCCGGACGCGGCCCTCGACGGTGGCCCGGCCTGGCTGGTGCAGGGAGCCGATGGGGGTGACGTCCGGCGGCGGTACGGGCCGGTCGTAAGTGCCGGCGCCGGGCAGCGGCTCGGACTTGTCCTCGGCCGGCGTCGCGGCCGCGTCCGCCGCCTGGACGTCCTTGACCTCCTGGCGTCCGGGCGCCGCGCCGTCAGCGGGCGGGCCGGGCGGCGTGGTCACGGATGCGGGCGCCCGCCCGTCGTGCACGGCCTGGCGCTCATGCAGGACGTGCACCCGGTTCTGCACGTCGAACGGGATGATGGTGGCCGCGGCGTTCGGCACCCGGCTCACCACGCCGGCGATCTTGTCCGCCGTCCGGTCGTGCAGCAGCCGGCCGAGCAGCGGCGAGAAGCTGCGCCTGGGCAAGATCGCGGTCACCTGCGTGCCTGGCGTTTCCGCTTCGCGGCTGACTAGCTCGACGGCGGCCCGGTTCAGCCTCCGGTCCGGACAGTCGATGAACTCCAGCGACACGCTGCGATCGGGCAGCCAGGCGACCCGCAGCTGCTCCGCCTTCTGAGTGTCGATGACGAAGTGAACGGCGCGCACGATCGTGGGCCGCAGGCTTTTCGCGTACCGCAGCGCGGCCACGGTGGACAGGTCGAAGTCATCGACGAAGACGATGACCACCCGGCGGGAGTAGTTCGGCTGACGCTGGACCCCGCCGGATGACGCCCGGCGCTCGCTGATGGTCTCAAGGACCCGGGCCTCAGTGCGGTACTCCCGGTTGAGCCGGATCAGCGCGAACACCCCTATCGGGAAGATGATCAGGATCAGCCAGGCGCCCGAGGTGAACTTCACCCAAGCGAAGATCACTACCACGATAGAGGTGAGCACCCCGGACGAGAAGCAGATGACCAGCTTGTGCCGCCAGCCTGGTCCCTGGTGCCTGTGGTAGTACTTCGCCATGCCGAACCCGGCCATCGAGAAGGCGGTGAACACGCCGATCGCGTAGAACGGGACGAGCGCGTTCACGTTGGCGCCGACGACCCCTATCAGCGTCACGGACAACACGGTCAGCACGATAATGCCGTTGGAGAAGACCAGCCGCTGGCCGCGCTTCATCAACCACCGCGGCAGGAAGGAGTCCTCGGCGACGAAGCTGGTCAGGAACGGGAAACCGTTGAAGCTCGTGTTTCCCCCGGTGTAGAGGATGAGCGCGGTCGCCGCCTGCACCACCCAGAACATGAAGTGCCCGG
>Ga0208696_1000799_pt1 | contig 19931 bp, 28 predicted proteins | sample Sb_taG_9_FD_187711 | JGI IMG/M metagenome (GOLD analysis project Ga0208696, IMG submission 187711) | Peat soil microbial communities from Weissenstadt, Germany - Sb_50d_b_LC metaG (SPAdes) (version 2) | ecosystem: Environmental > Terrestrial > Soil > Wetlands > Peat | place: Germany... | reverse complement strand
GTCAGGCAGAGGGTGTGTATGAGATTGTTGTTGGAGTTGTCCTGCTGCAGGAAGGGGAAGAAGGCCCCGCCATCGCGCAGCGTGATGGCATCGGGGCCGGCCCCGCTCGCCCCGTTGACCCAGTTGTCATAGCCGTTGCTGCCGAAGGGCTCGTTGCAGAGCTCGAACATGACGGGCGGATCGGCCTTGAAGGCATCGGCGAGGGACGTCCAGAAGGCGAGGGAGTGATCGTTGTCGGCACAGGCGGGCTGGCCGATCGGGCACAGCGGCTGGCCGGCGGCGTTGTTGGGTGCGCCCCAGTGCAGATCGAGGATCACGTACAGGCCGGCCGCGATAGCATCGGCGACCGCCTTTTTGACGGTGGCCTGGTAGGCGCTGGCCGGATCGGGGATGTAGCCGCCACCGCAGGCCGCGGTGTAGAGCCCGCGCGAGGCCCCGGTGCCCGAGTCGTAGCCGCTGTACTTGAGCCAGGAGGCCTCGTTGAGCGGCAGGCGCACGGTGTTGAGCCCCGAGCCGCCCCAGTTGAGCACCTGGGACCAGAAAGGCGGCCCCGGCATGACTGAAGGGGGCCCAGCGCCAGTTCATGCCGGTCTCAAGCCCCGAGATGTTGGTGCCCACGATCTGCACCGTGCTGTCATCCAGGGTGCTGACCAATTCATTGCCCTGCACCTGGATGCCGAAGCCCCCGGTGGGCGTGGTGGTGGCGTTCGAGGCCGGGGCCGAGGCCGAGGCGGTGGGGGCATTGGAATGGTGTCAGCCGCGCTCGAGCGTCTGCCGCACGCGATCGCGCCGACGGATTGATACGGCAAACCCGTCGGCTACGTCAGGTTCGCAGCACGCGGCTCGCTCTTCAGCACGTTGCCGTGGGAACTACCCACAAGCACATGCCGGCAGCAACCGGCAATTCAGTCAGTGAGAGTTTTGCGCAGCGTCGCGATTTCATTATCGAGCGCCTTGAGCCGATCTGCCGCCTTGGCCTCGCCCAACGCCAACTCGCGTAACGAGCGTAGACCCTTCAGCTCGAGCTGGTTGATGCGCAGGATGGTGCGGCGATGCGTTTCCTCTCTGGCAACGATTTCCGGCTTCAATTGCCAACGCCGGTCGGTCGCGTTCCACTCGTGATCGGCACTGGGCTGCGCTGGCAGTTGATCGATCACTTGGCCTGTCTTGACATCGATGCGTTGCGACAGACGGTCGAAGTGATCGCCTTCGATCGCAATGTGATCGCGCGGCGTATTGAGCTCGATCGATTTGGCGTCGGACGACATCAGATGCCGGGCATGAAACAGGCCGCTCACCTTGTGATAGAACGACACCACTCGCATGATCGGTGCCGGTTTACTCATGACCATATTTGCCGAATCCTTATGAACATCTCGTCAAAGCTCGGCGTGCGACTGGTCGACCGAAGCGTCTGATGTGCAGTGGCACGCGGCGATCTGCGCACACGGTTTCATGTGGTGACGGCTGGAACCGGTCTGGTGGCCATCGGTAGCGTAACGATAAAGTCGCTGCCGAGGTCGCGGCCGGGGCTCCTGGCGACAACCGTGCCTCCATGCGCCTCGACCAGATCGCGAACGACTGCGAGCCCGATGCCCAGTCCGCCGTCGTCAAGGGCCAGGGCGCGCGCGTCCTGCATGAAAAGATCGAAGATAGCGGACAACGCGTCCGCCGTGATGCCAATGCCGTTGTCCGAAACGGTGATCTCCAGCGCACGATCGAGTACTACCGCCGTGAGCGAGATCTCGCCGCCCTTGGCCGTATACTTGGATGCGTTGTCCAGCAGATTGCCGAAGATCTGACCTAGCCGCACCGGATCGCCAAGCACGAGAAGCGGTGCAGGCGCCAGACGGATCGTCAAACGCTGTGACCGCATCTCAACCGCAGGCCGGCAGGTCTCAACGGCCAGGCTGAGGATGTCGGCCATCTCCACCATTCGGCGTTCGAGCCGGAATTTGCCCGCGCTGACCCGCGATCCATCGAGCAGATCGTCCACGAGTCTTGACGCCAGAGATACCTGGCGCTTGATCGCCGCCTGTAGCTGCGTAAGCAGCGGCTCGTTTCTGAGGGCGCGGTTGAGCAACTCAGCGGCGGTTCGGATGGGGATTAGCGGGTTGCGCAACTCGTGCGCCACCATCGCCAGGAACTTCGTCTGGCGCGTATACGCTTCTTCCGTCTGCGCCTCCACTCGCTGCGCCGTTAGCGCGGCAATCACCAATTGCTCGTTCGCCTCGCGTAGCTCCCGAAAGCGGGGCTCCTGCTCGGCTAACGCGGATTCGTGGCGGGGCGCCGGCGGCCGCGGTGCGTCGATGGTAGAGTGCTCCGGCCTGGGTACGCCTGAGAACTCCTCTCGGTGAAGCTCGAACCCGCCGCGTCTGCGCCTCTTGGAACGGTACATGGCCGCATCGGCCCGGCTGATGAGAGTCGCCGCGTCCTCGCCGTCCTCCGGGTAGATGGCGACGCCGACGCTCGCCGACAGTCGAAACGTGTGATCGCCGACACGACTGGGTGCCGTGAGGACGGCAAGAATCTTCGCGGCGATCACAGCGGGATCCGATGCCTGAGAGATTTCGCCCACCAGCACCAGAAATTCGTCTCCGCCGTAACGGCTTACGGTGTCCGAGGCGCGCACGACAGACTCCAGACGGCGTGCTACCAGTTGCAGCACCTCATCACCGACCGCATGTCCGAACGTGTCGTTGATGTCCTTGAACTGGTCGAGGTCGAGAAAAAGCACAGCTAGTCGTGTGACGTGCCGTCGTGCCAAGGCGATGGCGTTCTCAAGCCGGTCGAGCATCAACGCGCGGTTGGGCGTGTCCGTTAGCGCGTCGCGCTGGCTGGAACGGGCTAACTCGTCCAGATGTGCCCTTGCCATCTCAGCCACGGTCTGGGCCTGGAGTGCAGCCAGCACTAAGCGCTCATTCGCTTCCACCAGTTGAGCGGCCCGCGCTCCGCTGACGTCGTGTTGGACCTTCGCCAACTCCTGCCGCGATCTGACTATCTCCGCGCGGATCTGGTCCGCCTGTTTGTTGAGCAACGCCAGCGCCCGTTCCGCCGAGACCACGTCGCTTCTGTCGGGATGCCCGTTCACGCCGATCAGCTCACAGTGGAAAGCTCAGTCATCGCCGATGCCCCTGACAGGGGCGTTCCGTTGACGCGCTCGGCTCGGTTGCCCCCCCAGCAGTCCTTCACGGCCCGAGACCATCTCGCCAATCTTGATGCCATCGTCGTCGATTTCGAACAGGCGCAGCTCATTTGAATGATTGCTGGCTCGCACCTTCGCCACGGCCAACACTCGCTTCAATCGGCTTTCTACCTCAATGTAGCGCATCACCACGATCGCGTCGGTCATGAAGGCCGTTCCATAGGGGCTGAAGCGCAGATCGGTGTATCGGTCTTCCAGCTCGGACGTCATCAGCACCGAGGCGCCAGTGCTGGTGAGCGACGCTACCAGGCGCGCCAACGACTCGCGATAGCCATCACGGAACGTTGGGGCTAGAGCCAGCTCGAAGCCCGATAGAGAATCGATGACGACGCGGCTCGCCTTCAGGCGACGAATCTCGGCGATCAGCAGCCCTGCGATCTCGTCGACCGATAGACCCGGTGCCCGTGTATCGATCACGCCGACACGGTCGGCACCAATCAATTCGGCCAGGTTGCGAGCGCGTGCCACGCCGGATCGCTGTTCGAAGGCGGCGATGATGCCGGTCTCTCCGCCGCGCGCGCCTTCGACCAGGAAGGCGGCAGCCAGGATGCTCTTGCCCGATCCAGAGGGTCCTGCCACCAACAGCGAGTAACCGCGCGGCAGCCCACCGCCCATCATCTGGTCGAGTAACGGCGTCCCCATCCGCAACCGAACCTCCGCGCGCGGCACTATTGGCGCTTCGGTCGGCGCGGCCAGACTTACCGGCGCGAACACGTGGATTCCCGCGCCGCTGATGCGGAAGGTGTGAAGCCCGGGCAATGTCCGTTGCCCTCGCATCTTCATGATTTCCATTTTACGCACGATCGAATTGTTCTGCAGGCTTTGGCGCAACCAGATGAGCCCGTCGGCGACAGTGAATACCGGGTTCGAATCGATCTCGGTCAAATATTCCCCGATCAGGAAGGTCGTAGCCTGCCAACTCGTCATCAGCATGCCTAACTGCTGGACGAACTGCTGCAGGTCCATGGACGACTTGCCATCGCCATGGCCGGCGAGCATCACCGAGCGGAACGAGTCGACGAACACCACCGCCGGTCCGTGCGCTTCGACTTCCGCGACGATTCGGGCCAGGACCTTATTGAGATCTCCGGTGGCCGTATCGTCGGCGAGGTTGATGAAGCGGATCGAGGCATTCACCTTGTCGCTGTCAAAGAAGTCGAATTGTTGCTGGTAGCGCAGCATCTTGAGCGGCGGTTCGCCGAGCACCGTGAAATAGAGCGCTGGGCGCTCGCTCGTCGCCATCGCGAACATGATTTGATGTGCCAGCGTCGTCTTGCCGCTGCCGGGCGGCCCGGCAATAAGATTGAACGAGAACTCCGGCAAGCCGCCGCCGAGCACCTCGTCGAGCCCCGGCACACCCGTGCCAAGGCGATTGATGGTTGCTTTGCGCGTAGTCATCTCGAGCTCTCCTGCACGGCAGGGCCGCCTGAAGTCAAGTTGCAAACCGATCGCAGCAGCCGCTCGGTGAGCGGGACGCCGATCAGGTTAGCCAGGAGATCGCAGAAGGTCTGCAGAAGTGCGCCATTTGCGGCGGCCGCCTGCACATTGCTTTGCTGCGACAGCACCACTTGCAACCCAGCAAACTGAGCGGGCCGCAGCGCATCTTCACGTACAGCCCCCAGGCAGGGGTAGGCGGCGCGTGTCACGTACAGGCTTCGCTGGTAGAGCGCGGCGACGCCCCCTGGGCCAATGATTGAAGACAATACCGCATAGATCTGGCGCCAGGTCGAGGCAGCCAGCTCAGCGACGCGTTCGGCATCAGTCGTGATCGCCGCCAGGTCAGCGATCGTCGATTGAATACGTACTGCCTCACTTTGCATCGGCCATCCGGTGGTGGCCCGCGTACGCGGCCCAATCGATGATACGCCTTATATTCAGAGGACATTCTGCGCGGCGCATCCGCCGACGCGATTGAAAAGAATACAAAGGATGCGCGGTCATCATCGATGCCGCACCTGTAAAATATGACAGGTGACAAATATTTCGTCATGAGCCATCGTGTGATGGACTAGCTATAATTCTTTGATTGTGCAGAGCATCGTCTGAAGGAATCCGCCCTCCACCGCGAGTAAGCGAGGCAATTTGGTCCTCTCCGACTGTGAGAGGAGCGGTGAAACCAAGAGGTGCGTTTGACGACCGCAGACATTGCCGGCCCGCTGGCCGACCTTGGTGTTCCGAGCGCGGCGCTGCAGGTACGGCAACGCGGCAATCGCTAGCTCGCGACGCGCCAACTGATACCCGCCGTCAAGGCGGAGTGCTGGCGGACCAGGGCGGGGAGGTAAGCTCAGCGCTGAGGGCCTGACTGCCCAGTCGTTCCAGCCCCGCCAAAGATAGCCGGTGTTGTTCGAGGCCGCCCAGGTGTAGCCGTTGGCATGCTTGGAGCCGTCTGGGTCTAAGGCATTGTCGAAGCCATAGGGCTCGGTAATCAAGATCGGGTAGCCGGCCGCCAGCACCGCGAGGGTTCCGGCGGTGCCGTTGTTATAGCCATAATTTCACGGGGCGCTATCGTCGGGCTCGCGCAGTCAGTGGCGGAGGCGGTAGCGGTCCGGTCGCTGCCGCGAAGCTTAGAGTTCTTGATACTGAAGGATCTAAGGGGCTGGAGCCCCGTCGGCGTTCCAGGGATTGGTGGTGATCAGGCTGTCGAGATTGGATGCGCCGCCCCAGTTGTTCCAGCCCCACTGCAGGCAGCCGATACCATTGGAGGCGGCCCAGGCATAGGCGCTGGAACTCTCACCGCCGTTGAGCGTCCAGACGGCCCATGCGCTATCGGTGATCTGCCTCGCGTTCGTCGGGACCATGGTCCCACTCGCCGACTGCGTCGCCGCCGACCTGCTGGCGCCGCTGGCCGAAGCGCTCGGGCCCGAGGAGCCGCTCGCGGGGCTGTTGCCCGCGGGGGGGCCGTGACCTGGATGGAGAAGGCCGGCAGCGCGCTCGTGCTCGTGCCGTCGCTGGCGGCGATGACGATATTGGGGTATGTGCCCGCATCCGGCGCGCTCGGGGTGCCCGAGAGCTCCCCGGTGGCCAGACCGAAGCTGGCCCAGGCGGGCTTGTTCTGGAAGCTGAAGCTCAGGGGCGTGCCGGTGGGGTTAGCCACTGTGGGGAGAGAGCTGTAGCGATTATCCGCAGCCACCGTGGTGGGCGGAGTGCCCGAGACGCTCGGGCTCACGCTCGCCACGCTCGCGCTGGCCGCTGCGGCGCCACTGTCGCTGGAGCTCGCGTCGCTCGAGCCTCCGCAGGCCGCCAGGGCCGCGGTCAGGGTCAGAACGGCCAGGCCTTAGCCCAGCAATCGCCAATTTTTATCGGTAGGCATGTCACATCGCCTCGCTATCAGGTGGAAACCCTTGAAGCGCTCCGGCGAGGTATGTACCGATAGGGGAGAAGCGGGTATTGACGGTGGAGAGCCGATGCGCTCGCATCGCTTCCTTGCCGGCAACCCCGCTATCTCATGTCCCCATCGGACCTAAGACCGGAGGCTTTGCGTCCCCGCCTTACGACGGGTTTGCCCTTACATTGCGAGGCCAGTTAATACTCAAAAGAACGCACTGGCAAAGTGTCCGCTCGAGCGCACGTCGCGCAGCCAGACAGCGACGCCCGCAGACCGCCTTTACCCGCGGCGCGCAGATGCATGCGCTGCCGCCCACTGAACCTGCTATGACTGCACCGTGCTACTGTGCATTGACAGTGCGACCAGCCGCAGCGCTCATGGGCGCTCATGATGTGGCGGCAAGGATCAGTGATGAAAGTTAGCGAACTTCGAGGTCTGCTGCTGGAGAAGTACTATCAGCGTCGCAAAGAGCGTCTCATCGGTCTGGTGCCGTCCGACTTTGACGGCAAGCTCAACGAGCAGGACATCCTGAACATCGCAGGGCAGCTAGCCGATCACGGCCTCATTCATTGGCGAGCGAACATGGGACATGGCGGCATCGGTGGCGGCATGGGAACCATAACCGCAGCCGGAGTTGACGTCGTCGAGGGCAAGGTGGCTGCGCCCATAGAAATCCATTTGTCGCCGGATCGCAGCCTCCAGGTGTCGGCGTCATCCGGTGCGACACCGGCCAATGAAACCAAGCAGACCGTCGCAGTCGCGATCGAGCGGCTGGCGCAAGCCATCGATGACTCAGATGCTAGCGCCGCGCACAAGCGGGCGGCGAGATTGCTGCTGCGCGCGTTTCAGGAACACCCGCTTCTGTGTACCATTGCGCAGGGCCATGTTGGGCAATCGAACGACGGGCAGCCGAAACCTGAATCCGAAACAGCGAACGAGACAAGGGATGAGAGCCACTGAACGCGCCGGTATTTTGCCGTGCGGATGAGTCTGCCGTAGCGGGAGGTGTTCCCATGCTTCAACTCAGACCCAACTGTGAATGCTGCAACACAGATCTGCCGCCTGAGTCCGCAGCAGCACGCATTTGTTCTTTCGAATGCACGTTCTGTGCCTCCTGTGCAGAAGGCATCCTGGCTGGAAAGTGCCCCAATTGCGGCGGTGAATTAGTCGTTCGCCCTCGTCGTCCCGCCGCCAAGCTGGCTGACAATCCGCCTTCCTCAAAGCGGGTTTACAAGCCCGCAGGTTGTGCGCCTATCGCGGCGTAGTGGATCGTGTAGTTGATATCGGCATGGTTTGAGCCGGCGGCTGCCGCTCGTCTTCGAGGTCAAGCGGACACGATGAAAGCAACTGCATCCGAACTTCTGCGACGACTTCCCGGCAAGATCACCGAGGAATGGCCGATGGGCGAGCGCTTCGTGAGAGGGATGGCTCACGGCTCGATGTCGGTCGAGATTTTTGCTCCGGTGGCAGTGGATCCGCAGACCCCGCATGATCAAGACGAACTCTACTTCATCCATACCGGTAACGGGATGCTGGTGATTGCCGGTAAGCGATACACTTTTGCCCCCGGCGACTGCTTTTTTGTTGCGGCGGGTGTGGAACACAGATTCGTGGAATTCTCACCGGGCTTCGGTGCCTGGGCGGTGTTCTGGGGGCCGAAAGGCGGTGAAGCCGATGCCTGACTTTCTGCGCAAACCGGCACGTCACAGCCGGCGACCTTGGTCGGCGGCTTAGCGCGATGGCCAGGGGTCAGGTGTTTACACGCCGCCGCCAACACCATGGAGGTCTGCAATGAGTTCGAACCCAGTCCGTAAGTTCGAACCCTCGAGCGCACTCGCCGAAGAATACTTCCTGCCCAGTGAGAAGCTGATCACGGGCAATCCCAAACAGTGCGTCTGGAAGCACTACGCCGACGCCAGCGGAAAGTTCTTCGCCGGTGTCTGGCGCAGCGAGGTTGGCAAATGGCACATCTCCTACACGGAGGAGGAGTACTGCCAGATCCTGCAAGGAATCAGCATCATTGCCGACACCGCCGGCAATGCCGTGACAGTATCGGCGGGTGACAGCGTGGTAGTTCCCAGCGGCTTCGTCGGAACATGGGAAGTTGTCGAGCCGACAAAGAAGATCTACGTCATCTACGAGGCCGGAGAGTGAATGTCCAGGGGCCGCCCGCTCGGGTTCATGCCTGTGAGTTCATGGAATAGCTGCGTGCACCCATGATGTTGGTACCCGGCATACGACTGGCAACCGCCGCCGATGCGCTGGCCATAGCGGATATGTCCAGGGAGTACATTGAACACGGGCTTGGCTGGAGTTGGACGCCGACCCGCATTACGGCCGCGATTCACGAGCAGTCAACCAATGTCGCGGTAATGCATCAATCAGGCGGAGTGGTCGGATTTGGAATCATGCATTACGGCGAGCGCACGGCTCATCTGGCGCTTCTGGCCGTTCACCCGGCGCAGCGCAGACGGGGATTCGCGGCGCAATTGGTATCATGGCTCGAGAAATGTGCCGACACGGCCGGCATCGAACGGGTTCGTGTGGAGGCAAGATCGGACAACCCGGCTGCAATAGCCTTCTATCTGAAGCATGGATATATGCAGACAGACCGGATCGCCCGATACTATCGTGGGGTGCTCGATGCGGTACGGCTTGAAAAGACGCTTCGGATTCCAGTCGGCGAATCACGCCCCTGACGAGCCGGTCGCTGAAATGTCCATCGACAGGTCCTAACAGTGTTCACGGCCGCGATCTTCGACATGGACGGCCTGCTACTCGACTCCGAGAGAGTCATCATGCAGGCATGGCTGGAATCAGCGGAGGAGGAGGGGCTCATCCTTTCCCAGCCTGACTTCCTGTTCGTCGTGGGCTGCGCAGCCGAGGAATCGTACGCCCAGCTGACGAAGCTGCTCGGGGGACATGGGAGTTTTCAATTAGTACGGGATCGGGCGCGTGCAAAGCTCACCGCGCGCTCAGGGGTCGTGTTTCCGCTTAAGCCGGGAGCACTTCAGCTGCTGGCGCTGCTGCGGCAGCGGGGCGTGCCCTGTGCGGTGGCCTCGTCGACCTATGTGCACGAAGTGCGGCGCCGGCTGGCGAAGGTCGGCGTGCTCGACTTCTTTCAGGCGGTCGCGGGCGGCGATGAGGTGTCGCGCAGTAAGCCGGATCCGGCGGTGTATCTGCTGGCTGCCGATCGGCTGGGGGTGCCCCCGGTCCGCTGTCTGGCCTTCGAGGACAGTGATCACGGCGCCAAGGCAGCGCATGAGGCCGGCCTTCGCGTCGTGATGGTGCCCGACCTCAAGGCCTACGATTTCGCTTCGGCGTACATGAAGCTGTCCTCGCTCGAGGACGCGATGGCGCATATCGATCGCTGGTTTTCAGACAGCCGGAATGCGGCATCAGCCGCCTCGGCCCAATGACAGGACAGCGCGCTATGCATGAGATGAGTTATGCAGGTGGTTGTCTCTGTGGGCGCGTGCGCTACGAGGCAAGAGGTGAGGTTACGAACCTTTGCTTCTGCCATTGCTCGAGCTGCCGTCGCGCGACTGGCGCACCAATGGTGCCATGGAGCACTTTCGCGGCGGCGAACTTCTCAATCGTGCAGGGTCGACTGGCTGAATACAGCTCATCGCCGAGGGTCACGCGAGGCTTCTGCGCTGAGTGCGGTACTTCGCTGACATACCGCCATGATGATCGCAGCGGCGAAATCGACGTGACACTGTCGACCATGGACGACCCTGGAGCCTTGATGCCAGAGGTGCACATCTGGGTCGAAGACAAGCTGCCATGGGTAGTCATCGCCGATGATCAAGCGCAGTTCGCAAAGTTTCGAGTCAGCGAAACGCAGCCGGGGACTTCTGCCTGATGAAGCCGATGCAGGTAGGTCGCTTTGCGCTCGCCTAGATGAGAATGGCCGTGACGGACTCATGGTCATGGTTTGCGTGGGCAATTCTTTCGGCGGTATTTGCCGCCTTAACCGCCGTCTTTGCCAAAGTGGGCTTGCAGGCGGTGGACTCGGACCTTGCCACCCTAATTCGAACCGGGGTAATCATCGTGGCCCTGGCCGGCTTCGTGTGGGTCACGGGCAAATGGCGCAACCCATCGGAACTCGGGTCCAAGACCTGGTTGTTCCTGACGCTATCCGGCCTCGCGACCGGCGCGTCCTGGGTTTGCTACTTCAGAGCGCTCAAGCTGGGCGAGGCCTCAAAAGTTGCACCGGTGGACAAATTCAGTCTGGTACTGGTTGCGATTTTCGCCTACCTGTTCCTGGCCGAACGCCCGTCCATGCGCGAGTGGATTGGCATTGCCATGGTTGGCGCGGGTGTGGTGATCCTGGCGTTGAAGCGGTAAATGGGGTCGCTGCATCGCTTGACCGAGTAGCCGCAACGCTCAAGCGGAGGCATTACAACTGTGGTGCTGGTGACCCGCGCCGCCGCCTTCAGCTGGATCAGCAGCCGCCGGCCCGAGAGCGGCGAGAATTGGCTGGCTCGCGTGGAGTCGCCGCGTTCATCATCGGTCATCATGAATTCGACGAATATTGGATCGCCGCCGGAGCGTTGGGGCGGCGCGCCAAAAGACGCGCTATGAGGTAGCAGTGGAAAGTTTAATGTCACCGCAGTCGCTCGAGCAGTACCTGCACCAGCAGATTCCGTTGTCTCGAGCCATGCAGGTCTCCGCCGTCGATGTGACCGAAGAATCCGTGCAACTGTCTGCGCCGCTGGCACCGAACCTCAACCACCGTGCCACGGTGTTCGGCGGTAGCGCCAGCGCGCTCGCCATCCTCGCAGCCTGGTCGCTGCTGCACGTGCGGCTGCGCGCCTCGTTCCCCTCCGTCTCCATCGTGATTCAACGCCAAAGCATGAGCTATAGTCGGCCGATTCACGGGACATTTGTCGCCCGTGCCGCCCTCGTGCAGCCCGGCGAATGGCCGCAGTTCGTGCGCCTGCTTACACGCAGGGGCAGGGCCCGGATCACCGTTGCATCGACGCTCGACTATGCCGGCGAGGAGGTCGGTCATTTCACGGGCGATTTTGTCGCGTTCGGCCGGCATTGAAAGACTCTGCCGTCATTCATCGCCTGCGGGCGCCGCAGCACCATCGAGGACCCTCATGCACAAGAGCAAACTGGTAGGTTTCATCATTGATTGTCAGACTCTGGACCTGATGAGCGCCGCGGACTTCTGGGGCGGCGCACTGGGCATGGAGCTGCGGCAGTTGCCGTCGGATGAAGCGGACAAGTACGTGTGCCTCGATGATCCGCTGGGCAGACTGCACATCGAAGTGCAGGCTGTGACGCATCCGAGTCGAGTCCATCTGGACATCGAGACCGACGACATCGAGGCGGAGGTTCGGCGCCTGGAGGCGCTGGGAGCGAGGCGTGTCGCACGGGTGAGAACCTGGTGGGTCATGGAAGCGCCGACAGGGCATCGCTTCTGTGTGGTGGCGAATAGCTCGGCGAAGTTTGCGCAGGAAGCCGAGGAGTGGCCATAACAACGCCGAACGATTCGCTCGCGCCGGCAGGGCCGCTGTCTGCGCGGCGAGACATCGCGTCCCGAGCACGAGAGCAGCATGCGCCAGTGGCCCTTGCATCCGAGGTACCTTGACGCGCGCGGTCTGGTGGCGCTGTGGCGCGAAGCATTACTGGCGCAAGCGGTGCGCCGTGGCTACCGATTCGATGCGCGCAAGATCGGACGGAGCAGTCAGCGCCGCCCGATAGGCGAGTAATGCCGCCAAACCGTGTCAAACGAGCGGCCGCGCTGCGCATCGGTTTGATATCCGACACGCACGGGCTGCTGCGACCGGAGGCCACTGCATTCCTGCAGGGCTGCGATCACATCCTTCACGGCGGCGACATAGGTGGCCCGGACATCCTCGAGCAGCTGGCTGCTCTGGCGCCGGTAACGGCCGTGCGCGGCAACAACGACACGCAGGCCTGGGCGGCATCGCTGCCGGAGACGCAGCTGCTCGAATTCGCCGCGGTGAGAATCTATGTCATCCACAATCTCGACGAACTCGAGCTCGAACTTTCTGCGGCCGGCGTGCAGGTCATCGTGTCGGGCCACTCCCACCAGGCCTCAGTGCGCGAGCGCAATGGCGTCGTCTATGTCAATCCGGGCAGCGCAGGACCGCGCCGATTCAAGCTGCCGATCACAGTTGCGGAGCTTGAGATCTGCGGCACTACCGTCACGCCGCGGTTGGTGGAGCTGCGCACGCCGGCCAGCTAGGGGCCGGTCAACGCGTGGCCAATGGCGGATCGAGCACAACGGGTACCCGAGATGCTACGATTGAGTCTGCCATGACGAAGCTGCTGGTTCATCTGGTGGTCAGCGCGCTGCTGCTGTGGCTCGTCAGCCAGATTGTTCCGGGGATTCGCATCGGCGGCTTCGGTTACGCGCTGCTGGCAGCGCTCGTGCTGGGCCTGGTGAATTTTCTCGTTCGGCCGATCCTGATAATCGTGACGCTGCCGATCACAATTCTCACGCTGGGCCTGTTCCTGATCGTGATCAACGCGCTGATGCTGATGTTGACCGGCGCGATCGTCCCGGGCTTTCAGGTCGCGAGCTTCGGCTCCGCGCTCGTCGGGGGGTTACTCCTTGGGCTGTTCAATCTGGTCGCAAGCGCGATTCTGAACCGACCCGTGCGCTGAGCATCGCTGCCTGAAGAGACTGTCGCGACCGGTCGCCGGGAATTATCGAGCCGCGGTCGTTGCCGGCCCGAGCCGGGATGACTCCTGCTCACAGCACCAGCATCACCTGGGGGCAGAGTTTCAGGGCTGCGAACAACCGCGCAATTTGATCGTGGCTAGTGGCGCGGATGACATAAGTAATCCCGAGGAAGTTTCCTTGCGCCGACGGACGTTGCGTCACCGCCATAAGGTCGAGCGGTCCCGCGTACCGCTCAACGATCGCATCGACGTGGCTGCGTACCCCGTCCTCGACCCGCACCATGACCTTGATCGGGTAATCGCAGGGGAAACTGAGACGTTTCGGGGCGTCGCTGGTCATGTCCCGCAATATTGCACTGCCCCGGTGTGCCATGGCTTGGAATGCCGGATCCCTCTTACAGGGAGCCAGCTTGGAATTCAAGCGGCTGTGCTAGACTAAAAGGCGATCGTTGACAGTCGGTGTTGCTTTTTTCCGGGCCCGAACCGCCTGCGATCATGGTGACAGGATCTACGCTTCGACGGCTCGTGAGACGTCCTCTCCCTGACCGCGGCTGTTGTTCCTGCCGTGTTATACGATCTGCAATGGTCGAACTGTTCTGGAGAGCGTAATTTTTATGGCGAAGATTTATGTGGGTAACCTGCCGTTTACAGCTAGTGAGGCCGACGTGCGCGCCTTGTTCTCGCAGCATGGCGCCGTCGAGGCCGTATCGCTGCCGACGGATCGTGAGACCGGTCGGCCGAGAGGCTTTGGTTTCGTCGAGATGAGCCAGGCTGATGCGGCTCGTGCGATCCAGAGTCTCAACGGTTTTTCGATGAATGGCCGTCCCCTGCGCGTCAATGAAGCCCAAGACAAACCGCGCACGGGTGGGGGTCGTCCGGGCGGTGGCGGCTTCCGTGGCAATGGCGGCGCTAGCGGCGGTGCTAGCGGCGGCGGCGGCGATCGCTGGTAAGCGGCTCGCGCTATTCGCTGGACGCGAACCAAGGCCCGGAGCGATCCGGGCCTTTTTGTTATTCGAGCTATGCTCGCGCTGCCAGCAAAATCTCCGGACCGATTGAGGATCTGCGCTATGAATGCACCCGGGGACGCCACACATTTTCCGGGGCGCATTGGACTTGGAACCTGGGGGACGGGCGTTGCCGCCGCGAAACGTTAGCCAGGAAATCGCGGCGGTGAAACATGCGCTGGATATCGGCTACCGGTTGCGGGATACGGCCCAGATGTATGCCGACGGCGGCGCCGAGCGCATCGTCGGCAGCGCGCATCGAGGAGAATCTACGTGCGGCGGACCTGCGCCTGAGCCCCGCGCAGCTCGAGCAGATCGACCAGGCGTTTCCGCCGCCGAGCTCGAAGCGGCCGCTGGAGATGGTCTAGGCGCTTGAAAGTCGTGCATTGCGATTATTGCCAAGCGCGGCGGTGTGCTGGCACGGCAGTCGCGGTGCTCGCGAGCGTGGTGCTTGCCATCCTGAGCGCTGAGGCGCACGCCGCTTCTGCCATCGTCCCGGCCTGTGGCTACCTGGCGCGGTCGATGGCCGCGCAGCCGGCCGGAGCGGCGTTGCTCGCGAGTTATCCGAGCGAACGCAGCGGCGTTCTGAGCAAAGCGGCGTTTACTTACGACAATGCGGTGGCGGCGATCGCCCTGGTGGCTTGCGGGCAGATCGCGCAGGGTCGCCGCATCGGCGACGCGCTGCTGCTGGCACTCGATCACGATCGCTACTGGCATGATGGCCGTCTGCGCAACGGCTATGCCGCGGGCGCGGTCCGCGCCGAGCCGCTCAAACTTGCAGGTTGGTGGGACCTGAAATCAAAGCGCTGGCTGGAGGACGATTACCAGGCCGGCAGCGATAGCGGCAATATGGCCTGGGCCATGCTGGCGCTGCTGACGCTGCATGCGGCCAGCGGCGATCAGCGATATCGCGACGGCGCGCTGCGTCTGGCACGCTGGGTGGAGGGCATGCTCGACACGCGCGGTGCCGGGGGATTCATCGGCGGCTACTTCGGCAATGAACCCGCGCCGCAGCGCCTGCACTGGAAGTCCACCGAGCACAACACCGATCTGGCCGCAGCCTTCGGACGGCTGGCGCGCGCGACTGGCGATGCGCATTGGCAGCAGCTAGCGGGGATCGCAGCCGACTTTGTCACTGCCATGTGGAATGCTGGTTGTGCCTGCTTCGCGGTGGGCACGGCCGAGGACGGCGTGACGGTCAATTCGATGCTGGCACTCGACGCTCAGGTGTGGCCGTTGATGGCATTGCCCGGGAGCGTGAAACAGCCTGCGTCCGTGCTCCAGACCATTGACCGAAGGCTGCGTTTCGAGGCGGGCTACACCTACAGCGAGGCCGGCAGCGGATTGTGGGTCGAGGGCACCGCACAAGTGGCCGTGCTGCTCGAGCTGCTGCATCGGGAGGCGCGCGCGCGCGCGCTTCGCGCCGCGATCAATGGCCAGCGCACAGCGGACGGCGGCTACTACGCGAGTGGCGCGGCGGCCACGCCCACTGGCTTCATGTTGGCGACTGATCCCGCCAAGCCGCGGGTTTATTTCCATCTCGAGCATCTGGGCGCGACCGCGTGGGCGGCGCTGGCGGATCAGGGCTACAACCCGTTGATGGGCGGTCGTAGCCTGCCGCCGTGACGGGTAGAATTCCGGCCAGCGTGCACGCAGCGTGTCTGCGCAGGAGTGGGGACTTGAAAGCGTTGGTGAGCACCGAATGGCTGGCGGCACAGTTGGAGTCGAGCGATCTGATCGTGTTCGACGCCAGCTGGTATATGCCTGCGGAAGGGCGCGATCCACGGGCGGAATATCGGCTCGCGCATATTCCCGGCGCGCTGTTCTTCGACATCGACGCGATCGCCGATACTGAGTCGGCGCTGCCCCACATGGTACCCACAGCGGCACGGTTCGAGCGCATGATCGGTGCGCTCGGCGTGTGCGCTGCCAGCCGGGTGGTGTTTTACGATCAAAAGGGGGTGTTTTCGTCGGCACGCGGCTGGTGGCTGATGCGTCTGTTCGGTCATGAGCGCTGTGCGGTGCTCGATGGTGGTCTGCCGAAGTGGCGCCGGGAAGGGCGCGCGCTGGAGCACGGTGCAGGGCCCACGCCGGCAGCCGCGGTGTTTCGTGCCAGCCTCAATGCGCGCTATCTGCGTGGCTTGGGAGATGTGCTGGAAAATCTGCGGTCCCAGCGCGAGCTCCTGCTCGATGCGCGCGCGGCGGATCGCTTTCATGCGCGCGTACCCGAGCCACGTGCCGGGTTGCGCGGGGGTCACGTGCCCGGCAGTCGGAGTCTGCCCTATACGGAATTGTTGAGCGCCGAGCAGACACTGCTGCCTGCGGCACAGCTGCGCGCGCACTTCGAGGCGCGAGGCGTCGGTGAGCACAGTCCGGTCGTTACCAGCTGCGGTTCCGGACTGACGGCGGCAGTGCTGAACCTTGCACTCGAAGTGGCAGGCTTGCCGATGGGCGCCCTCTACGACGGTTCCTGGAGCGAATGGGGCGCCCGCGCGGATACACCCGTTGAAGTCTGAACTCCAAGCTGCCGGAGCGTGCCGGTGCGTGGCGCGGCCACGCTCGATCGCTTAGGGTAGAGAGCAATCCCAAAGATTACGCACGCATGCACCTGGATTCACAATCTTCCGCCGGCAGCACAGTTGCGACTGCGAAGCCTCGCACGTTCGACGGGTTGCGATTGATTGCCCTGCTGAAATTCGGCAAGGCGCTGCTGCTGATCGCGACCAGCTACGGTGTACACGAGCTGCTGAACGCGGCGCTGGTCGAACGCCTGTACAACTGGTCGGCAGACCTGAGCGATGACCGCTTTGAACGCAAGCTGCTGATGCGAGCGTTGACCTGGGTCGAGGGGCTGGGTGCAAAGAAAATTCAGATTTTCTTCGCGGTAACCGTGGCGTATACCGCGGTGGTGCTGGTCGAGGGGACCGGCCTGTGGCTGCGCCGCGCCTGGGCTGAATGGCTGACCGTGATTGCCACCAGCTCGCTGATTCCGTTCGAACTCTGGGAGCTGATTACACGGCCGCCGGGGCGTCGATTGGCGATCGCGGCGACACTGGTGCTCAACCTGGTGATCGTCTGGTATCTCGCGCGGCTGCTGCGCGCAACGGGCGCGCGGCACCAGGGTCAAAGCGGTGGCCAGAATGCACTCGATCGGCAGTCGAACGGTCCTTGAAGCCTGGATGAATATCAACCGGACACCCAAGTGGGGCAGCGGCATGACGCGTGCTCGCGGGCTATGCCGCCGCGCGATGCTGGCATCGGAGTTTGGGCTGCTCGGCGCAGCGGCCCTGGCGACGGCGGCAGCGGCGCCGCCACCGCACTATGCCTTGATCAAGGAGATCCGGCTGGCTGGCGACAGCGGTTGGGATTACCTGTCGATCGATGCCACGGCACGGCGTCTCTATGTCGCGCATGGCGATCATGTTGACGTACTCGACATCGATCACAACACAGTCGTTGGCAGCATCGCCGGTACCCCGGGCGTGCATGGTTTTGCGATCGCGCACGATCTTGGCCGGGGCTACGCCAGCGATGGTCAAGACTCGCAAGCCAGCATCGTCGACCTGAACAGCCTCGCGACGATTACGCGGGTCGGGACGGCGGCCGGGCCGGATGCGATTGTCTACGAGTCGAGCCGCAAGGAGGTCTACACCTTCAACGGACGCGACCATTCGACGACAGTGTTCGATGCGCAAAGCGGCGATGTGGTCGCGACTATTGCACTGCCCGGCAAGCCGGAATTCGCGGCGGCCGACCCGGCAGCGGGCCGCGTCTACGATAACATTGAGGACAAAAACCTGATTGTGGTCATCGACGTACACAGCCACACGATTGCGGAGCAGTGGCCGATTGCGCCCGGAGAGAGCGCGACCGGCATGGGCATCGACACCGCACACCACCGGCTGTTCATCGGCTGCCGGAATCAGCGAATGCTCATGCTCGACGCCGGCAACGGTCGCGTGATTGCCATGGTGCCGATCGGAAAGGGCGTAGACGCCAACGTCTTCGATCCAGGCACGCAGCTTGCGTTCAGCTCCAATGGTGAGGGCACGCTGACGATTGCGCATGAGGACACACCGGAGCGGCTGAGCGTGGTGCAGACGCTACAGACGCAGACCGGTGCGCGCACGATGGCGCTGGACCCGAGTTCGCACAATATTTATCTGGCGACGGCGGACTTGGTGCCCCCGCCGCCGGCGCCACCGGCCCCGAACGCCGCCGCCGGCGAGCCACCGCACAGCCGGCCGGCGATCGTGCCGGGGAGTTTTCGGATTCTCGTCTACGGACCGGAGCCGACACACTAAAACGACCGTCATGAGCGCATCGGCGCGCGTGGCCCGCATGCGGGCGGTACTGCCGCGCGCGAACGCGCACAGTCACGTCACACGAGGCTCAGATCCAGCGGCGGTGTCTGCTGGAAGATGCGCTCGCTTTGGGCAGGCGAGAGCGCCCAGAGCGAGCGGAACAAGCCTCCGAGCAGGGCGCGGTAATCATTGAGCACCGGATAGTCGCGGTCCTGGAACAACGTGCCGCGCTCCAGGCGCTGCTGTTCTCCGGCAATGCGGCCACCATGGATCGCGCCGCCGAGCACCCAATAAACGGTGCCGTGCCCATGATCGGTGCCGCGATCACCGTTTTCTCGGAACGTGCGGCCGAATTCGGACAGCACGACCACGACGGTGTTGTTCCATTCTGCGCCCAGGGACTGCGCAAATGCCTGCAGCCCGCGGCCGAGGCCGCTGAGATTGCTCGCCAGTACGCCCTGCGAGGCGCCCTCGTTCACGTGCGTATCCCAGCCGCCGACGTCGATGAAGCCGATGCGGTACGTGTCGCGCATCAGTTTGCCCATGCGTTCGGCCTCGAGTTCGAAGCCCTTGGTGTTGATGGCGTCGCGGCTTGCGGCTCGCATCTCGTCGGCCATGGTCTGGGCCACCTCCTGACGCAGCTCGAGCCCGTTGGCAACTGCGGGCTGGAGCCGATGACCGGCATACATATCGGTCAGAATGCGCACCTGACGTTCATCGAACGGCGGCTTACCGAGATTCTTCAACGACAGGTTCGGCACCGGCGTGGCGCCTTGGAACGAAAGCGGCAGTGCGTCGGTAAATGCGATGGCGGGCGAGCCGGCGGCTGTGTGGGACATCAGAGTGTCGGACAAGCGGGCCATGAATCCGGAGCGGTAATCGCGCGCACCATTGATGGGCTGACCGAGTTCGATACTATCCTGGGTCTCGAAGTGGCTGCGCGAGAGGTCATCGGTGCCGGCGAACGGCACGAACGCAACCTGTCGCTGCAGATACATTGTGCCGATCGTGTCGCGTAGCGCGGGCGCCAGAGCCCAGTTGCCATCGAGCGCGCGGGCGCCGGCAGCCATGGCGACATCGGGTTTCGCGATGGCAATGGTGGGTCGGGCCTCATAGTAATAGCTGCTCGCGTAGGGAATCAAGACATTGGCCGAGTCGTAGCCGCCGCGCAGGAACACCAGCAGAAAGCGCGGACCGCTGACCGGGGCGGCATACAGGCCACCGGATACGCCGACGCCGGCAAGGGCGGCGGTGCCGAGTTGCAGCAGTTCCCGACGATTCATATAGGTTCACTCATAATTGAAGTCCGGCGAAGACAGCAGAAATGTATTCCATTCCTGCTGCGAGTTGGCTCGATTGAGGGCATCGCGCGTGCTTGCCGCCAGGAAAGGCTCGAGCGCCTCGAAATAGAGGCGATTCGACAGCTGCGG
>Ga0208696_1000793_pt1 | contig 19996 bp, 17 predicted proteins | sample Sb_taG_9_FD_187711 | JGI IMG/M metagenome (GOLD analysis project Ga0208696, IMG submission 187711) | Peat soil microbial communities from Weissenstadt, Germany - Sb_50d_b_LC metaG (SPAdes) (version 2) | ecosystem: Environmental > Terrestrial > Soil > Wetlands > Peat | place: Germany... | reverse complement strand
TAGGTGGTGGGTTCGCATTGGCCGGGCTCGTGATCATCAACGACCGCGGGCACGACACTCACGGAGACGTGATGCGGCTCTTCCCGGGATGCGCAGGCGCCACGTCACGCGACGGTTAGCCGACCCGTGGACGAGCCTGAGCAGCGGTCCGCCGTCTGAGGTCGCGGGTTACCTGGTCCTGGAGGGTCTTGAGCTGCTCGCTGATCCGGACCGGTACCGGTACCGGATCCCGCAGGGCCCGTGCTGTCAGCGGTAGCCATGCCAGGTCGGCGCGGCACCGCTGCACTGCGGCGGTCAAGGGCTCCGGGGCGCTGACCCGCTGGCCTTGGCGCATGACCGGGACGAGGAGGGGCTGGTGGCCGGGTGGCGGGGGCTCGTCCCGCAGCGCGAGCACATCGCCGTCCGGGCCGCGGTACACCTGCTTGGCGCCCGGAGGGCTGGTCTTCCCAGCGGATAGTTTCATTACCGGCCGTCCGTCGTAGGCGACCAGCTTGTAGGCGCTGTCCAGGTACGGCGCGTCGGCGGAGACGCCCATCTTGGTGCCCACCCCGTACGCGTCGATCGGCGCGGCGGCCGCGACCAGGCCGGCGATCGCGTACTCGTCCAGGCTGCCGCTGGCGAAGATCCTGGCCTCACCCAGCCCTGCCTCATCCAGCATCGCGCGGGCCATCCGGGCCAGCGCGGCCAGGTCACCGGAGTCCAGCCGCACCCCGACCGGCCCGGGCAGCCGCAGCCTGCGGGCCACCTCGATGGCGTTGCGCACGCCGCGGGCGGTGTCGTAGGTGTCGACCAGGAAGGTGGTCATGCCGGGGAAGTCCTCGGCGAACGCGGTGAACGCTTGCTGCTCGTCGCCGAACGCCTCGATGAAGGAATGCGCCATGGTGCCCGCGGCGGCCAGCCCGTAGCGCCGCGCCGCCGCCACGTTGCTCGTGGCCGCGAACCCGGCGATCGCCGACGCGCGGGCCACGGCGAACCCCGCATCGATGCCCTGGGTGCGGCGGAACGAGAAGTCGACCAGCTGCGCTCCCCCGGCCGCCAGCACGCAGCGGGCCGCCTTGGTCGCCACCACCGTCTGGAACGTCACGTGGTTCAGCAGCACCGTCTCGGCCAGCTGCGCCTCGGCGACTGGCGCGGTCACCTCCAGCAGCGGCTCACCGGCGAACACGACGCGGCCCTCCGGAACCGCCCGCACCTCCCCGGTGAACCGCAGGCTCGCGAACGCGCGCAGGGTCTCCTCCCGGTATCCCCGGGCCTGGCGCAGGTAGCTCAGATCCTCCGGGGTGAACGAGAAATCCCCCAGGAACGCCAGGCAGTCCGCCAGCCCGGCCGCGACCAGGAACCCGCGGCCGGGCGGCAGCGCCCGGACGAACAAGCTGAACGTCGCCTGGCCGGTCATCGAGCGGCGCAGGTAACTGGCCGCCATGTTCAGCTCGTACAGATCGGTCAGCAGCCCGCCTGGCATGATGGGCCTCCCTCACACGAGCCCGCCCTGTTACAGGTCCAGATGGGCCCGCTCGCGGGTGCTGTCCTCGACGGCGGTGGCAGCCGCGTGCAGAAGCTGCCCGGCCAGGTCCGACAACGCGCCGGCGGCGGCGAGTTGCGCCCCGATCCGCGCCACCTCCCGGTCGGCGGGATTACGCCGTGCCTGGCCGTGGCCGACCAGCTGATCGCCGCCTGACATGACCAGGCGAGCCTCGGCGCGGGTCTGCCCGTCGGTCTCAGCGACGGACAAGCTCACCGACCAATCCTCGTTCACGTTCACGACGCGCTCCTCCGCACTCAGCCAGGCATCACTTACGGTCACTGTCCAGCGAGGTCAGCACGGCCCACAGGGTCCTGCTGCCCCGTAACACGGGACCTTCGTCGTCTCCCGGGAACCGTGCCGACGAACGCCATGCCGTAACCGGCCAGCCATGGGGCCCCGCGAACTTGCCCATCACGATGAATACGACCGGATCGGGTCGCCCGCGCAGTCGTGATCGTTCAGGAGCGGGTCAGCAGGTCCCCCAGCGGCTGTTCGTGGTGCATGCGGCTGATGGCATCGGCCAGCAGCGGGGCGATGGACTCCACCTGGAGCGGGAGCGCCGGGGGGTGGCCACGGGGCAGGCTGTCAGTGGTGACCGTGCACTGCACAGGCAGCCGCCCGAGCCGACCGGCGGCTCCTGCCACCAGCAGACCGTGGGTCGCGGCGACGACAATGGCAGGCGCGCCCCCGTGAGCGAGGAGAACCCGGGCGGCTGCCTCGATGGTGGCGCCGGTGCTGATCATGTCGTCGATGATGACGGCGGGGCGGCCGGCGACGTCGCCGGCTATCTCCTCGGCGCGGACTGTGGCACCAGTCATCCGGGTCTTGCGCACCACCGCGACCGGCCGGTGCAGCAGCGAGGCGTAATGCTCGGCGAGCTTGACCGCGCCGAGGTCGGGTGCGACGACTACCGCATCGCCGGGAACCAGGGGGGCGAGTGCGCCGGCCAGGGCGGGCACGGCCGTCAGCATCTCCACCGGTATGCCGCACATGGCCTCCAGCGCGGCGGTGTGCGGGTCCACCACGACGAGACGCTGAGCTCCTGAGGCCGCCAGCGCGTCGGCGACGACCCGGGCACCGACGGCTTCACCGGCCTGGCTCCGGCGGTCCTGCCGGGCATACCCGAAATACGGCAGGACCGCGGTGATCCTCCCCGCGCCACCCCGGCGGCAGGCGTCGAGCAGCAAGAGCAGTTCCACCAGATGGTCGCTGACCGGGGGCCCGGTGGGCTGGATCACGTAGACGTCGTCGCCGCGCAGGTGATCCATGACCGGGCGCAGCTCACCGTCCGGGAACCGGTCCAGCTCGCACGTCACCAGTTCTGTACGCAGTGTCCTCGCGACGGCAGCGGTCAGCAGCGGGTTAGCGGTCCCGGGCACGATCCGAAGGCCCATCCATCACCTCTCAAACCGTCCTGAGCTGCCCGGCGCCCGGGCTCAGCCGGCGGGTCCTACGTCACACCGCGGCCGTACTTCGGCGGGACGCGGCCCGGGTTCCAGCCGTCGAAACACGCTCCGCAACAACTCGGGTAACCTCCACGGCTGATGGGGCCAAACGTCATCATGCCCGCCCCGGGGCGTCGAGAACGCCCGTCTGCCGTGTGGGCGTCCGGGCGGTCCGCATGCGGCCACGCCGCCATGCGCCGGCACAGGTTTGGCATCGCCTGTCGTGAGCTTCGGCGGCAGTGTGAGGCCATTTGGCCCTATCCTCCCCGGTCCCGGCCGTGCTCATCTGGAACAGATGGGTGATGTCATACGTGACGGACGGAGGCGGACCGGTGACTAAGCAGATTGGCCAGCGATACCAGGAACCGTCGATGGCCGCCCTCGAGGAGCGCGTGCACGTCCTCGAGGACCGCGTGACGGCCCTCGCCGACGTGGTCCGCGTCCTGGCACACGGGCTCGAAGACCTCCCCACCGCCGAACCCGGGCAGCGGCCTGCTGCGAAGGCAGCCAGGCGAGCCTATGACCTGCTGCTGGCGGCCGAGCCGCGGACACCCGGCCCGCAGGCCGGCGCGGACGACCGGGATGCATGACAGGCAGGTGGCGCGCCGCGTATCACGGGGGAGGCCATGGCGGGCGGGCTGACGACCCTGTTCCTATGCGGCGACGTGATGCCCGGCCGCGGCGTCGACCAGATCCTGCCGTACCCCGGCGATCCGGAACTGCGGGAAGAGTACCTCGACGATGCCAGGACCTACGTCCGGCTGGCCGAACGCGCCAACGGCCCGATTCCGTATCCGGTCAGCTTCTCCTGGCCCTGGGGTGACGCCCTCGAGGTGCTTGACGCTATGGCACCGGATGTGCGCGTGATCAACCTGGAGACCAGCGTCACCCGCAGCGCTGATTTCGCGCCTGGTAAGGCCGTCCACTACCGGATGAGCCCGCAGAACCTGCCCTGCGTGACCGCGATCCGGCCGGACGCATGCGCGCTAGCGAACAACCACGTGCTCGATTTCGGCCGCACCGGGCTAGCGGAAACTCTCGGTGCCCTGGCCGGCGCCGGGCTGCCGGCCGCAGGAGCCGGACCTGACGCCGCCCGCGCGCGGCAGCCCGCAGTCGTCCCGGTGCCCGGAGGCGGCCGTGCCGTGATCTTCTCCTGCGGGGCGATGTCCAGCGGCATCCCCGCCGGATGGGCCGCCACCGCCACCCAGCCCGGCGTGGATCTGCTGCCCGACCTGTCCGGCGCGGCCGCCGACGAGGTCATCGCCCGGGCGAGCGCCGCCAGGCAGCCCGGCGACGTCGTCGTCATCTCCATCCACTGGGGCTCCAACTGGGGGTATGACGTGGACCGTGACCAGGCCCGCTTCGCCCACCGCCTCATCAACGGCGGTGTCGACGTGATCCACGGCCACTCCTCGCACCACCCCCGGCCGATCGAGACCTACCGGGGCAAGCTCATCCTCTACGGCTGCGGCGACTGCGTCGACGACTACGAAGGCATCAGCGGCTCCCCGAAGGCGTACCGGGACGACCTGCGCCTGCTGTACTTCGCCTCGGTACGGCCGGACACGGGGGAACTGGCCGCCCTGCGCATGGTGCCCATGCAAGCCAGGAAGATGCGGCTGCACCGGGCCCGGCCCGCCGACAGCACGTGGCTCGCGACGGTACTCGGGGAGATCAGCCGTCCTTTCGGGGTACGGATCACCCGTGAGCCCGGCGGCGCGCTCGTCCTGTGCCTCTGACGCTCTCTCCAAGTCCGCGGTACCGGCATTGGCGGCGGCATTACCAGCGACCGGGATCTCGAGCCCGCGAAGCGGCACGAGCTCGGTGGCGGCCGCCACCGTGAGCCGCCGGAGGTGACGGTTCGGCCTGCGCCAGGGGGTATGCCGGGCCGATACTGAACCGGTGATCAGGGAGGCCTTCGGGGTCACGCTGGCCAGGCCCAAGCTGGTAACGAGGCGGCGTTCGCCTGCATCTTCCGTGACGTGCAGCCCGGGCTGCTGCGGTACTCGCGAGTGATCGCGGCCGAGGTCGAGGACGTGGCAGGCCGCCTACGTGAGCTTCACGGTCGAAGAACAGTCCCTGTTCGAGGTGACCTTCGTCGCCGGGCTCGATAAGGCCCGCTACCCCGAACTGAGCGAGGCAGGTGATGCTGGCGTACCACGATCTCCTGCGGGGCGCCTCCGGAGACGACCGGACATGCGTGATGAGCAGATGGTAAGCGTACCGACTCAGAGCCGCGCTGAATCTTTGTCTACGCGCGGGCGGCAGCCAGCTCGGCGAGCACCGGCAGGCCGCCAATCGATGCCATGAGGCGTGGACCGTACACGGAGCGCCGTGTCCATGCAGGCGCAGATTCTCAACCTGATGCCCGGTCTTCAGCGCGGCCTTGGCCTCACGTACCTGCTTATCTCGCATGACCTGCCGGTCATCCCTTGCGGCCGGGGCGACCCTCGTCGTCTCCGCCGTCCAGGCTTATGCGATGCGCAGATACGGCGGGAGGTCGGTAACGCCGTGCACCCGCCCGGCGAGCCGTCCGCCCGTAGCCTGGCCACGCATACTGCCGGCAGGCGCATACTGCCGGCAGGCGCATACTGCCGGCAGGCGCATACTGCCGGCAGGCGCATACTGCCGGCAGGCGCATACTGGTAGTGATGAAGCCAGCCCGCGCCGCGTCCCGGCGCTTCTTGCCCACTAGTCCCTTCGCCCGCCCATCCGCCGCTCCGCCTGCTGAGCAGTTCGCCGTGCGGGATCAGGTTACCCACGATACGTACGGCCTCGGCCGGGTCATCGGCGTCGAGATTGACGCCGCCCTTGACGTGGATTTCGGTTCGTGCCGTGTGCGGATCATGACGCCGTGCGCCAAGCTGACCAAACTCTGATACCGCCAGCGACACCCGCGGACGGTACTGCGCCGCCGGGGCACCGCCGCCGCGCCGGACCGCCTGGTCCGCCGACGAGGGTGCCGGGGCTGGCAGTGAATCGTTCGTCGCGGTCGCCGGACCAGCCGTGCGCAACCGGCGCCCGGCGCTGTCCGGCAATCTCGCAGGCCCGGCAGGGCAGGTCATGCCCGATCAGAGCTATCGACCCGGACAATGGCGCGGTCGCCGGCCAGCAGGCCGGCAGTAGCCTGGCCCAGCGCTCCGGGCGCACTGCCTGCACGGATACCACGGATTCGCGCCACGATGACTCTCATTTCACCCACTTCCACGGGTGCTCCGGTCCACGACTCACTACGGCGATCACCCGATGCCAATCGGGGTTTCGTTACAGACCGTGACAGCTCGACAGTCGCACGACACGCGATATCGGCTCGTTCGGTGCGGCTTTGGCGGGGAGCGTTCGGTCTGCTACGACAATGCATAAAGGTTGATCTGCGTGCACCTGCCGGCCGATGCAAAGACGGGCCCGTCGGCCAGGATCGCGTCGTGGTCAGTCCTGACCGGGGCGGCGGCCCGGCGCGGCGAGGCAGCAACGAGCCCGGATGTCACTTGCCGCGGCCCGGGCATGCGGGAACGCTGGCCTGGTGGCAGGCAGGCGGCTGGCGGCAGCTGCATCGTGCGGGCGGGCACCCCGCCGCCGTACGCGGGTGGGCACCGGAAGGGTGGATGGGTGGCTTGGCGGACGGTGTCGGCGTTCGTCGCGGGCGTGCTGGCGACGCTGGCTGGTGCCCTGCTGGTGCTGTGCCGCGGGCCGACCCGGGCCGACTCGGCTGTCACCGACCGGGTGGTGCGGTGGTGGGCGGCGGTGTGGCTGCGCGCAGCGGGGGCGCGGGTGGTGGTGGATGGCCTTGAGCATGTCGAGTCGGCCGCCGCCTATGTCGTGGTGTCCAATCACCAGTCCAACCTGGACCCGATGGCGCAGCTGCGGGCGCTGCCGTTGTCGCTGCGGGTCCTGGCCATGCGGGAGCTGTTCCAGATCCCGCTGCTGGGCCGCGCGATACGCACGGCCGGGATGATCGAGGTGGACCGGGATTCCCCCGACTTCCGCCAGATCGACCGGGCTGCCGCCCGGTCTTTGGCGGCCGGGCACTCGCTGCTGGTCTACCCGGAGGGCACGGCCTCACCGGATGGCACGATCGGTGACTTCAAAGACGGCGCCTTCATCATCGCGGTTACCTGCCAGGTGCCGATCCTGCCGGTCGCCATCCATGGCACCTGCCGGATCTGGCCGCCGGGGCGGCGCGCAATCCACAGCGGCCAGGTGCGTATCGTCGTGGGACGCCCCCTGCAGACCAGCCGCCTGAGCCATCACGACATTGCCAGGCTGCGTGAGCAGGCACGGGACGTCATCTGGGTGGCCCACCGTGACCTCGTCACGGCGATGTCAGCGAAGGCGGTGTCGTGAGCGGCAAACCGCCAGCGGAGTGACCCTGACTCGGCCGGGTGCCCGGCGGCGGGGCAACGGGCGGCTTTCTCCAGGACCCGGCGGCGGGGCAACGGGCGGCTTTCTCCAGGACCCGGCGGCGGGGCAACGGGCGGCGAGGACTTATCACGCGGGAGGCTGGCGCCATGATCACGCCGCAAGTATCCGCGGTCCACGGTAGCGTCCCCGTGCGAGCGAGGCCGGCGCTCAGGCTTGGGACCACGTTGCCGGACACCGTGGGCGGAGGTCGCCTTTGATCCGGCTGATCAGCCGCCGGATCCGGGTGACCTCCTGCTCGGCGGGCAGGGTAAGCCCGCCTTTTTGAGGAGGACTACTGCGAGCGGGCCTCCAGCCAGCGGTGAACCTTGAGCCAGAGCCCTTGCCTGGCCTCGGCACCGGCCAGCATGCCGATGTGCCCGCCCTCCAGCACGCAGAACTCCTTGTCCTGGCTGCTGACCAGGTGCATGATCGCCTCGGCCTGGGGCACCCGGCAGATGATGTCCTGGGTGCCCGCGATGCTCAGTAGCGAGCACGTGATGTTCTTGAGGTCGACGGCGCGCCCCCGCAGCTGGAACTCCCCTTTCACGAGCTCGTTGTGCTGAACCAGGTCGTGAATCATCTGCCGGAACGCTTCGCCGGCGAAGGGGATGCCCTCGCTCACCCACTGGTTGAGGGCGATCCAGGTTGCCAGCGACGGGTCCTGGCTCAGGCGGTTCCCCCGTCCAAGGAGGGTACCGAGGTGGTCAGTGGTCAGCTTGAGCAGGCGGGGGGTGCTCCCGACGAATTCGGGGGGCACGTTCCCGAACAGTGCCACTAGCCATCCGGGGTGAACGCCCGGAGCAGTGATCCAGCGAAAGCCCCCCAGGTTCTCCGGGGAGCAGTCGATGGGGGTGGCGTACAGGATCAGGTTCCGCAGGTGAGGGCCCGGGAACAGGGCCGCGTACATGGCGCTGAGCAGGCCCCCGATGCAGGCCCCAAAGAGGGTGACCGCCTCGGCGCGGGAAGTCCTGCGCACCTGCCCGACCACCTCGGCAAGATAGTCGAACGCATAGTCATCGAACGAGAGCGCGTGATCCTCCTCGCCTGGAACCCCCCAGTCGAGCAGATAGACATCGAAACCCTGCTTGACCAGGTACTCCACGAAGCTGTTGCCCGGGATCAGATCCAGGATGAAGGGCCGGTCGATCAGCGCGTAGACCAGCAGCAGGGGGACCGGGAAGCGGGTTTCTCCCGACGGGACATAGCGGTAGAGGGTGGCCTTGTTCCTGGTCCAGATCACCTCCCTGGGCGTCTGGCCGGTCGCGACCTTGGCTCCTGCCAGCAGGAGGTGGAGCCACAGGCGGTTATACCTGAATGTCCGCTCAAGCGCGGAGGCTGACGGTGCGATAATCTGCTTCCCGGTCATGCTGCCCTCCTTCCGCCTTGTGGTCTGAGCTCTTCCACCGCGCCAGCTAGGGCGCCAGCCATCGGCGCCATGCACCCCGGCGGTCACGCCGCGCGATCCCGGCCGCCCGGGTGACGGCCTTTGACCAGAACCTCATCACCCGCGGCCGCGCGCATCTTTCCCCCGCATCGCCAGCGACGCCATCACCGTGACCCTGTCGCACCCGGTGAACCAGGGGCAAAGGTCCGCGCAAGGAGAGCCAGAATTCCTTCCAGCTCGCGGCGGGGGCGGGAAGCAGACGGATGGCTGTTCCCGCCCGGGGACTCGCGGCGGGGAGTTCGGCGGACAGCGCGCCGGCGAACAGCGCCATGAACGCCGCCGCGGAAGGGCTCGTCGTGCCCGGCGCCGACCAGGGCGGCCGCCGGCCGGGGGCCTGTGACCCTAGCGCCAGGACACTTGTCGCTTGCGGCCTGACCTGGGGACGTTTGTCTCTTGCCGACCACCTGGCCGGGCCGTTTGCGTCGGGGCCAGAGATCGCCGACTTCGACGCCTCCAGGGCAGCATCAGCCACGCTGGCAGGATGCGCAATGATCTCGAAGACCCCATCAGGCGGTATGTCGTCGATGAGCTTGATGATGGCCAGATGCTGCCGGACATCGGGACTGTCGCTCCGGGCGAGGAGTTCCCGGATCTCAGGTGAGCCGACCGCGTCGCGGTATTCGCCGACTCCTCCCACGTGCCGACGGCTATCCATGCCTGGACGATGCTGCGGCGCTCGTGATCCGCTCGCCCCGATTCAAGAGCTCTCCCGAGCCCATGTGCGGCGATGTCGGCTAGCAGAGGCACGTGGCGGCTGCCTCAGGGCAGGGACATCTCCCACTCGTGCCGCCCCGGGAATCTGCCCGCGTGCAACGCCGGCCAGCTCCCGTCGCGGCCCGGCCGGGCTGCCCGTCACGCCGGCCGCGGGCAGGCTTACCGTGAGAACCGCACGGCGGGGCGGGGTCACCACGCACTCGCGCTGGGAGCGTGGTCGCTGTCCGGTAGCCGAAGAACCTGGACGGCCCGGTCAGCGATCATGACCGGGCCCCTGGGCCGGGCCGGGCACGCGCCGCACGGCCCGGGCGTTCGCTCCAGCCGCTCGCTTCCCGGCCGGGCGGGGTTGTCCCGGCCGCCGGACAGCCGGCGGGCCGCACGGTTTACATCCGCCGCGCGTTCTGTGACAGGCTGGCCGAAAGCAAGCGGCGTGCGCGCCCCCGTGGCCGTGACGGGGGCGCCGCATCCACAACCAAGAGGTCAAGATGGCGCAGGGCACTGTGAAGTGGTTCAACGGCGACAAGGGCTACGGTTTCATCGCGGCCGAGGGTGGCCCGGATGTGTTCGTGCACTTCAGCGCGATCACCGGTGGCGGCTACCGCAGCCTGGAGGAAGGGCAGAAGGTCGAGTTCGACATCACGCAGGGCCAGAAGGGACCCCAGGCGGAAAACGTCAGGGTCATCGGCTGACGTACCGGCAGGGACGACGCTGGCGGCAGGGGAGATTGCCTCCTGGCGAAGCGGACGGCGGCACGCAGCCAGGGCCGCCGACGGGCGTGTCACCAGGTGCGCTTGCTGGTCATCGGTGCGCGCCCAGATCTCCTCAGACCCGGCGATGTCGCTGGCCCCGGCGGCCCGCAGTCCTTGGCCGAGACGCTCGCGAGCCCGCCGCGGGAGCGTGACCGAGCTGGTGAAGGCGCCCTGCGCAGCGGCGCGCTCCGGATCAGCCTTGTGCTCTTCGATCAGGTGTGCCCCGGCAGCCGCAGCGACTTCACCGGCCGTCGTCCTCCTGCTGCAAGGCCCCGCCAGTTACGATGACGCCCTACAGCTGGCAGGCGACGGCCGATCACTTCCAGCCAGCACCACCCGAGAGGGGAACCGAAGCGTGGCACGGAGGGCTGGAGGTAAGCGGCGGCACCGCGGTGATTGGAGTATCTGCAGGTGAGAGCGCTTGCGCAAAGCCGGAAGCGGAAGCCGGGTGAGCGGATTCGGGCATGGCGGGATAACTAGGGACGAAGGTCCGTAGACAACCCCGGGGCCGCTGCCTAACGTGAGAAGTGCTTCAAGGGGAAGTGAACCCGGAGGACGTCCGAAGGGGAAACGACCCGGGAGTGACAGCCAAAGGGGGACCGGAGGCTGTGAGCCTTAGCTAGGGAAGTGAGGCCCCGGAACCGCCCGGTGAGAGTCCGGGGATCCTGGGGCCCCGCGCATTCTGGGCTGAACATTGGCGCGCACCAGCAGGTAAGGGGTCGCTTGCGGCCCGTGGGTCTTGCGTTCTGCTGACATCCAGTCGCACCTCATCGTCGGCGAGCATCACGCCAGTGAATCAAGGTCAGATACTCCCCCAGGCAGGGACCTATGTCGTCGCCGCCATGCCGGTGATAACGCCTGCGGCTGCGAGCGCTGGGCCGTGCTTCGATTCGTGCCAGAACAGGCAGCAGGCAACGGCCACCGGCGGCCTCAGGCTGGCCCTACGGGCACATTGGACCAGCAGCGACTTCGCGGTAAAGGCCGCCGGCTTGCGCTGCGGGACGATCGAGACCAGGTGCACCAGGAACGGGGGCGCGAGCCGCAGCATGCATGCTGGCTGCCTGTACTACGCGGCGCTGCGCCCGGAAGAAGCCGTCGCCGTGTGCCGCGACGACCTCATCCTCCCCGTACACGGCCGCGGGAAGATCATCCTCACCGCCGCCTGCCCGCGCACCGGCACCGCCTGGACCAGCACCGGCAGGCCTCATGAACCCCGCGGCCTCAAGCACCGCCCTGACGGCGCGATCCGTGCCGTCCCCATCCCGCCTGTCCTGGTCCGCATGCTCCGCCAGCACCTGCACGAGCACGGCACCACGCCGGACAGGCGGCTGTTCGGCGGCGCCCGCGGAGGCATGCTGAGCGAATCTGTCTACGGCCGCGCCTGGCACGCCGCCCGCACGGCCGCGCTGGGACCGGAACTGGCCGCCACTGCTCTGGCCCGCCGCCCCTACGACCTGCGGCACGCCGCCCTGTCCTTGTGGCTGAACGCCAGCAGCGCGCCCGCCGAGATCGCCGCCCTGGCCGGCAACAGCACCCGCGTCCTGCACGACGTATACGCCCACTGTATCGACAGCCAGGAAGACCGCGTCAGCCAGCAGATCGAAGACGCCCTCGACGCAGGCACCGGCATCACGCATCCGTCACCGCAGATGAAAGCGAGCGGTTCCGTGCACCGTCGGCACAGCCCGCGACCCCGTCCGCTATCTGTACGCAAACCGGTCCCTGGTCCCGCGCATAGCCCACGCGGGCCCGGCCCGGCAGACCCGCAGCACGACATGCAGGCACCCGCTCTTATCAGAGTTTCCACAGCTCAGAAGGCATCTCGATCGTGCTCTCCCGAGGCTGGCGGACGGCCGGATCCAGCCCACGCATAGCCCACGAACCACAGCCGACGGTCTGCGGAACCGCTCCCCTTGCACGCAAAAGCCGGTGACGCAATTTCGCGTCACCGGCTCTGAGCTGCGGAAACGTGTGGCAGGTGTTGGGTTCGAACCAACGTAGGCTGAGCCGACGGTTTTACAGCCCGTCGCTCCTGGCCGAGTCACCCGCCGCTGACCTGTGCTTATGCGTTTCGAGGCTGGGATTTCGGGCCGCCGCCGTCCGCTATGCGTCCGTGCGCCCCTGATTCCGGGGCCGTGAAGGCCACGGACGGGGGCCCAAAAAGCCACGGACGGGGCCGGTGGGAGCGGTTACGCTGACCGTCCGCCCGGCTTCTCGGCCTCTGACCTGGCATTTCAGGATGCCTGCCCGCTGTCGCCGTCGCCCTCCTCACCAGGGACTTGCCCGGCGTCCTGGGTGCCGAGGGCGTCGGTGATCCGCTTGTTCGCGGCATCAGCCTGCCGCGTTCCTGCCTCGCGGTGCCGTGGTCGGTCCAGGGCGTGCCCGCGCGGGAGGCCGAGGCCGCCAGGACGATCCTCCCCCCCTCCTTCGGCAGGTGCAGGTCGCTCTCGCGGAGCATCACGGCCTCCGAGGGGCGCAGCGCGGCGTAGTACAAGCAGGCGTAGAACGCTTCCAGGTGCTGCCCCCGGCCGCTGAGCCCCCGGACGGCGGCGAGGAAGCTTCCCGGCCTGAGCGGGGCTGACCACGACCCGGCGGTCAACGCTCTGGGCGACGGCAGGAGTGGCCCGCTGGATGCGGTCGACCGGATTGGACGCGAGGTGGCCCTGCTCCACAGCGTAGCCGAGCGCGTTGTAGAACACCGACCGCTTGCGCCGCTGGGTCGCCCCGGCCGCCAGCTTGCCGGTGAGGGTGCGGGCGCAGGCGGCCAGCGCGAGCCGCACGGTGGCGGTGTCTTCCAGCTCGGCGACCGGCAGCGAGGCGCGTTCGGCACAATCGAGGGCGGCGGCGATCTTCGGCGGCGGGTCGAGGTAGCGGGTGGCGGGCTTGAACGCCCAGGCGAACAGCGCCCTGCCGCAGCTCCTTCGGCTCGGGCGCGCCCGGCTCCTTGGCGCTGAGGGCGATGGTGACGGTGACCAGGGCCGCGGCGACCGACCGGCGGGAGACCGGGCCAGGTTCGGCCACTTGGCCCCGGTGTAGGCGCGGGCATGCTCCTACCACGTGATCATCTCGCCTGCCGCGGCCTCCGCTTCGGGCAGGCCGGCGCGAGGGCTGAAGGGCCGCCGGTCACGGACCGCGTCCTTCAGGTCGGCGAGGAACCCGTCGGCCAGCGGGCGCTCGCCCGCCTCACCTAGCTCAGTATTATTGACTGACTAGACACTCTGTTATAGGCTCGAAGCATGTCCCGCCCGCGAAGTAAAGAACGACGAAGTGCCATCCTGGACGCAGCCACTCGCGTTATCGCGACGCAAGGACTCGGTGCGGCAACAGCGGCGATCGCGAAAGAAGCGGGAGTCTCCAACGGCTCCCTCTTCGTCTATTTCGACACAAAGTCGAAGCTCTTCAATGAGCTCTATCTCGAACTCAAGCTCGACATGGGGGCGTCTGCGATGAGCGGACTTCCCGTGGATGCCGAGATTCGCGAGCAGTTCCGTCACGTTTGGACCCGATGGATGGGCTGGGCAACGTCCTTTCCTGAAAAGCGCCGGGCCCTCGCGCAGCTGGGCGTGTCCGAGGACATCACCAACGAGACGCACCAGCTCGCGGCAGGCGGCCTGAGCGGGCTTGCCGAGATGCTTCAGCGTGCGCGCGCAGGCGGCCCTATGGCGGATGAGCCGATCGGGTTCGTTCTGTTGCTCGTTACGGCTATTGCCGAGTCCACGATCGACGCGATCATTCGCGAGCCTGCTAACGGTGACTCGCACGGCCGGGCCGGTTTCGAGGCGATGTGGCGCGTGCTTGCCGGGACCGACGCCGCGATCAGCCACGTCTAAATCAATTTCCTAATCGAAAGAGAGTCAACTATGTCAAATCCTGCTTCTAAAGCCTGGGTCGTTACCGGGCCGACCTCCGGTATGGGCCACCGCGCGGCGCTCGAGCTCGCTGCGCACGGCACGGTCGTGCTCGTCGGCCGTGACCCGAAGAAGCTTGCTGACGTGCAGGCCGAAATCCGTTCGCGCGGCGGCGAGGCCGTTCCGGTGGTCGCTGACTTCTCGGACATCGCCAGCGTTCGCGGGGCAGCGGCCGAAATCGTGGCACTAGACCTGCCGATCGGTGGCGTCCTCAATAACGCAGGCATCATGCCGGTCAAGCCCGGCACCGACGCGCAGGGCTGGGACACGGCCTTCACGACTAATCACCTCGGTCCATTCGCCTTCACTGAGGCGCTGATTCCTCACCTGGCTGATGGCACCAACATCGTATTCATCGTGTCTGCGGTCGAAGACATCGACCGCAAGCCCGCCTATCGCGCTGGTTACCGGGGCGGGCGCTACATCTCGGCCGAAGCCAGCGCGCGGGGCGAGTGGATGCCGGGCGGTGCATCGTCGTACGCCAACAACGCCTATGCCACCTCGAAGCAGGGTGGCATCGCCGCGGTCTTCTCGCTTGCTCGCGAGTTCCCGAAGCTCCATTTCCGCGCTGTCGAGCCAGGAGTCACGCCGGGGACGAACCTCGGGCGCGACATGCCGCCTGCCCTGCAGCTGATGGGAAGCGCGATGTCGCCCATCGCGCGGTTCATGCCGTACTTCAGCACGCCCAAGATCGCCGGAAAGATGATCGCCGGCGTCGTGACCGACACCTCCGATGCCACCGGCGTGTACTACAACGAGAAGGGGCAGCCGATGAAGGCGTCTAAGCAGGCGTCCGATCCGCAGTTCGCGGACCGCTACATCGCCGAGACGCGCGCGCTGCTCGCAACATTGCCCGCGAACTCGAAGTAGCGAGGGCCTCGTCCAGGCGGTCTTCCCGCTGGTGAGCGGGGCTGCTCGTGCCTGCGGGACGCCCGACGGCGCGGGGCGTGGCCTCCGCGCTGGTCCCGGGGCCGCCGACGGCGTCCGGGGCGGGCGCGATGGCGAGCCGGCAGCTGCGCGGCTTGCCGGTGGCCATCTGCGCGGTGCCGAGGCTGACAAGCTTGCCCAGGGCGCTGGCGACCGCGCCGGCCGACCGGGTGAGCACCTTGCCGATCTGGTACGGGGCGAAGGCCGTGTCCGGGAACTTGCGCAGGTGCTCCTCGACCAGGTCACGGAGCGCGCCGGGCCGGGTCGCCGGGGCGCGCCGACCGCTGGCGGTGGCCTTCAGCACCCGCCGCCCCTGGGCAGCCTGCTCCCGCACGGCCTCCAGGGCAGCCAAGACGGCTTGCAGGTCCCCGGCCGCGAGCCTGCGCAGGCCGTCCGCTTCCTCGGCGATCAAGTCCACCTGGGGTCGCGGCCACCTTGCAGATGGACGCCTTCCCGTGCGGGTCGGGGTGGGTGATGGTGGCCCGCTAACCGGACGCGACCGGGTCGAGCCCGTGGTCCTCGCGCGCTGAGTCGATCGGCGCAAAGCCGATCTTGTAGCCGTCGAGCCGGAGATCGGCCTGTACAGGAGGGCCTTCCTTCGGTACCCGGAACGTCTCAGCGAACCCGAGGCTCTTGTAGAACTCCGCGGCCGCCCAACGTCCGCGCTCAACAGGATCACTTTGGGCATAGTGAAGGTCTTCGCGAGATCGCAGGTGGTGGTCATAGGCCCATTGTCCGGGCTGACGCATCCGGCCCTGCCGCTGTACTGCTCCCCTAACTCACGCCGGCGCCGGGACCTGACCTTTGAGGGTCGCTTTCTGCTGCCGTGTGCGCGCTGGTCAGACTTCGGCTTGGGTGAGCCTGCTGATATGGTCCCCGGGCAGCCCGCCTGGCGCTCATATCACTTGCGTCCTTGGTAACTTCCTTCGCTCGGCTGCCTGCGGGCTGCCGGTGCATGATTCGCTGCCTGGTCATCGCCTGCCCCTCCCGGCTGCGGCATTGCTTTCCTGGCCGACAATTCGTTCACCGTCCTTAGAAACTCGTAGCAGGTAGCGGCGCCTGCAGTCGACGACCCCGACGGCCTGAACCGGATCGCCGCGAACGTCACCGCGCTCGGCCTGGAAGTCACCCGGACAGACATCTCGCTGCACGTGACCGACCCCGGCACCGACGTACGGGTCAACGTGGAGATCGCGGCGCGGATCGAGCAGAAGCCCGCCCCGTGGCCGGGCTTCAACGGCCCCGGCGCGATCGTCCGCGCCACCAAGCGGGCGCCCGGTGTTCTCCCGGGTAAGGCCGGTCCGGCCGCGCAAGCTCGGCCACGTCGTCGTCGGATCGACCGACCAGGAATCCAGCCACCGGTTCTTCACCGCGGGCATCGGCTTCAAGGTGAGCGACCGCATCCTAGGCGTGGCCGCCTTCATGCGGTGCTCCACCGACCACCACAACGTCATGATCCAGCACGCCCCCGTCACCATGCTCCACCACACGTCCTGGCAGGTGGAGGGCGTCGACGAGATCGGCCGCGGCGCCACGGCGCTGCTGGGCAAGGATCCTGGCCGGCAGGTGTGGGGCCTGGGCCGGCATCACGTCGGCTCCAACTTCTTCTGGTACTTCAAGGACCCGGCCGGCAACTTCTCGGAGTACTACTCCGACATGGACTGCATCCTGGACGACGCGCTGTGGAAGGCCGGGGACTGGACCGACTCGCGCGCCCTCTTCAGCTAGGGTCCGCCCCCGCCGCCGTCGTTCATCAATCGCGAGGACCTCGCCGACATGATGGCCAGCGCCCACCCCGCGGGGTGAACGAATGGCGGGCACGCCTCCAGCCGTTGAAGACGGGATGCGAGGGTATCCGGCCGGCAGCGGCTATCGCGGCGGCGGGAACCCGCCCTGAGTCGGCGGCTTCGCCGGCATTGTCCCCGTTCCGGCACCCGCGCCTGGCGGGGCTGTCCCCGGGCCGGCGGATCCCGCCCCGGCGGATCCCGTGCCGGCGGCCTTGGGCGAGCTGAGGTCGTAAACGGTGGTGCCGCCGACGGTCTCGCTCTTGAAGTGCGCCTCGACCCAGGAGGTGATCCGGGATGCGTCGCCGGAGCCGCCGCCCGGGCTGCCCGCGGCAGCGAACCCGGCAGGCACGCCGCCGCCACCGCCGGCGGCAGTCTCGGGCAGCCCGGATGCGCCGGATTCGCCAGGCGGGCCTGCGAACCCGCCGAACCCGCCACCCGCGCCGCCGCTCACGAAGTAGTGGATCTGGTGCCCGGAGACGAGCGTCTCGAACTCGGCCAGGCTCGGCGCCGGGTCGGTTCCGGAGAAACCGCCGATCGCCATGACCGGGACGCCGTTGCTGCCCAGTTCTATCGAGGCCGCGCTGGTGGAGCTGACCGTGGCCGCGGCCCACCGGTAGCCGGACGCCCCGGCCTCCAGCCGCTTGGCCAGCGCGGTGCTGACACTGGCCTGCCCGCCGAATCCGCCGCCGGCCCCAGCGGGCACGCGTCCTGTCGTTCCGCCCGGGAATCCGGACCGGGCGCCGGGGATACCGAAGGATCCGGCCACCGTAGGCCCGGCGGATGGGACCGATCCGCTCTGGGTCGTCGCACTGGTGTCCATGCTGTAGGCCAGCGGGGCGCCCAGCCCGGCGATCAGGGCCAGCGGCACCGGGGCTGCCGCCAGGACGGTCCGGCGCCAGCCGGCGGCCGGGCGGAGGACACGCCGGGCCAGGATCATGCCAGCGGCGGCGACGCCCGCGATGACGATGACCACGCGCAGCCACGGGAACCAGCCCGGACTGCGGTCGAGCAGGACCCACGCCCAGCTGGCGGTGATCACGAGCCCGGCGGCCAGGACGGCACAAGCGAACCAGGTGTGCCGCACCCGCCACAGCTCGACGGACCCGATGCCGACGAGCGCGCCGATCGCGGGGGCCAGGGCGATGGTGTAGTAGGGGTGGATGATGCCGGACATATAGCTGAAGACCAGCCCGGTCACCAGCAGCCAGCCGCCCCACACCAGGGCGGCGGCGCGGGTCCGGTCGGTCCGGGGCGCCCGCCGCGACAGCCAGAGCATGGCCGCCAGGGCAAGGAGGGCAGCTGGCAGCAGCCAGGCGATCTGCCCGCCGAAATCGGCCTGGAACAGCCGGGTGATCCCGGTGGCGCCGCCGAACGCGCCACCGATGCCGCCGCCAGGTCCCGGGTTCCCCCGGCCCGAGCCGGGCAGTATCCGCTCGAGGTCGCGCGGGATCGTCCCGCCGAATCCGCCGCCCCCGTTTCCGGTGAGCCTGCCGAAGCCGTTGTAGTTGAAGGTGAGGTTCAGGATGTTGTTGTCGGTGGAACCGCTGACGTAGGGGCGGCTGGAGGCCGGGGTGAGCAGGACGATCGCCACCCACCAGCCCGCGGCGGCCACCATCGCGGCACCGCCGGCCAGCAGCTGCCATATCCGCGTCCCGATCTTCGGCGGGCCTGCCCACAGGTAGCCGAGCGCCAAGCCCGGCAGGACCGTGAACGCGGCAAGCTGTTTAGCCAGGAAGCCCAGCCCGAGGAACGTTCCGGCCAGCACGAGCCACCGGGTGCGGCCCGACTCGATGGCCCTGGTGGTCGCGTAGGCGGCCAGCGTGATGAGCAGTACCAGCAGCGCGTCGGGGTTGTCGAAACGGAACATGAGCGTGGCGACCGGGGTGAGGGCCACGATGGCCCCGGCGATGAGCCCGGCCAGCGGCCCGAACCAGCGGCGCACAGTGGTGTACAGCACGCCGACGGTGGCCACGCCCTCCAGGGCCTGCGGTATCAGCAGGCTCCAGGAATTCAGCCCGAATATGCGCGCGGACAGCTCCATGGGCCACAGGAACCCGGCGGGCTTGTCCACGGTGATGAAGTTCGAGGAGTCCAGCGAGCCGAACAGGAACGCCTTCCAGCTCTTGGTGCCCGCCTGGACGGCGGCGGCGTAGAACTCGTTGCCCCAGCCGTTGCGGCTCAGGCCGGCCAGGTAGAGCAGGCCGGTGCCGACGAGCAGCCCGAGCAGCGCCGGGCGGGCCCACACCGGGTCGCCGGGCCGGGCCCGCAGCAGCCGCTCCCCGCGGCCGGAGCGGGAGCGCCCGGCGGGCTGGGCCGCGCCGGGCTGCGCGGACGTGGCGGTCATTGCGAGCTCCTCTCCCGGGGACGCGGCTGGCCGCGGAAAACCCAGCCGCGGTAAAGCCCGAACCGGACGGTGGTGGCGATCAGGTTGGCGAGGACGAGCGCCGCGACCTCGGTGGCCCGGCTGGCGCGCGGGACGACCGCGTGCAGGAGGTCGAGGGCGCCGGACGTCAGCGCGAGGGTAATGCCGAACGCGATGAGGGCGAGCACCTGGTGGCGGGCCGCGTGCGCGCGGCCGCGGATGCCGAAAGTGAACCGCCGGTTGGCCGCGGTGTTGGCCACGGCAGTGACCAGCAGGCTGACGGCGTTCGCGGGCTGCGCTGCCAGCACCTCGCGCAGCAGGAGGTACAGCAGGATGTAGGCGGCGGTACTGGCCACGCCGATCACCGCGAACCGCAGTACCTGGCCGATCAGCAGGGCCCGGCCGGCCGGGCCGGCCGCCGTCCCGCCCGGCGGCGAGGAACCGCGCAGCACCGGGACGGCGAGCGTGCCCCGGGCCAGCGCGGCGCCCAGCCGGACGATGCCGCGCAAGTCGGACACGGCGGTGCGCAGCACACGCACCCGGGAGTCTGGGTCGTCGACCCAGTCCACCGGGACCTCGTGGATACGCAGCCCGGCCCGCTCGGCCAGCACGAGCAGCTCGGTATCGAAGAACCACCCGATGTCGGAGGTCAGCGGGAGCAGGGCCCGCGCCTGGTCCGCCCGGATCGCCTTGAAGCCGCACTGGGCATCCGAGAACCGGGTGCCCAGCGTCGC
>Ga0208696_1000790_pt1 | contig 20058 bp, 15 predicted proteins | sample Sb_taG_9_FD_187711 | JGI IMG/M metagenome (GOLD analysis project Ga0208696, IMG submission 187711) | Peat soil microbial communities from Weissenstadt, Germany - Sb_50d_b_LC metaG (SPAdes) (version 2) | ecosystem: Environmental > Terrestrial > Soil > Wetlands > Peat | place: Germany... | reverse complement strand
TCCGTCGTCTTGGTCAGCCCGGTCACGTCGTAGAACTTCATCTGCCCCGAGTACGCGTTCACGACGACCTTGACCGAGTTCCGCACGTAGTTGAGGTTCTGGTTCAACCCGCTGTTCGACGGCAGGGACGAGGTGTCGATGTTCTGCCCGTACGGATAGTTGTCGCTCGTGGTGTAGGCGTCGAGCACCCAGTAGATCTGCCCGTCGGCCAGAACCGGGTAGGGGTCGGAGTCGTAGCTCAGGAAGGGAGCGGCCTTCTGCGCCATCTGCGTGATGTCGCGTACGAACATGAGCCTCGATTGCGACGTCACGAGATCCGAGACGAAAAGGTTGAAGTCACCGAAACGGATGGCGAAGGCCGCCTTCACCAGAAAGTTCTTGAGCTGCACGCCGCCGGTGGCGTCCTTGCCTGTGTAGGTGCTGTTGACCGGGTTCCCGGTGGCGGAGCCGGCCTGGTAGTCGATCTCGGGCTGACGCGTATCGCCGAGGACGTAGTCGACGTCACCGCCGTTGGGGTTGCTGAGCCCGAAGAAGACGCGCGGTTGCTTGATCGTGGGGGCCCCCGGCGTCGACTGGGGTGGCACCTGCGAGATAGAGAAGGCGGGTTGGTTGCCGTTCTGCTGGTTGGAAGGCGCCAGGATCATGGCGTACCCGTGGGTGTACTGCAGATGGGTGTTGACCCAACCCTGGGAGGGAAGGTCGCTGTCGTTCACCTGCCGGACACCGACCACCATGGGAACCAGGTTGCCGTTGACGTTGTAGCGGTCGACGGCGAGGGTGTTGAACGAGTAGTACGACTTGGTGGCCTGCAGCTTCGTGTAGGCGCTGGCGGTCTGCGTCGGGTCCCAGAGTTGGACGTTGTTCAGTGTGTCCTGGTTGGCGACCACCTGCGCCGGCGTCAGGGACTGGGTTGCGCTGAAGGTCGACTGCTTCACGTGGTTGATGCCCAGAGCGGCGCGCGTGGCGTTGATGTTGTCGGTGATGTAGGGGCGCTCGAGGTTGTTCTGCGCCGGGTTCACCTTGACGGCCTGGACGATCGCAGGGTAGATGGCCCCCACCACCACGGCCACGAACGCCCACAGCCCCACCCCGAGGATGGGCAGTGCCCAACCCCGCCTCCGGATGTTGATGAGCAGGATCACCGCGGCGAGCAGCGAGATCCAGATCAACAGTGTCAGGGCGGGCAGGCGGGCGTGGACGTCGGTGTAGCCGGCCCCCTGCACGTAGCCGTTCTGGGACAGGTCGAGGTTGTAGCGCGCTAGCACGTAGCCCGCCGCCTTCACCAGCGCCATGCACGCCAGGAGCACCGAGATGTGCACCTTGACCTGGGGCGCCACGCTGGGTGTCCCCGACTGCACCCGGATCCCGCCGTTGAGGTAGTGAGCGATCAGGGTGAAGATCGCCACCACCACCAAGGTGACGAAGGACCAGCTGACGATGAAGGACAGGAACGGGAGCTTGAACACGAAGAAGCCGACGTTCTTGTGGAACTGGGGGTCGGTGGCGTCGAAGGACCCGCCGTTCCTGAAGAGGAGGTAATTGCGCCACTGGCCGAGCGCGCCGGTGGCGGCGATCAGCGCCACGACGGCAGCGACCACGCTTCGGACCAGGACGGCGCGCGGCGCCACTCGTTGCTGATAGCGACGGACGAGCTCGTCCTCGGGCCCCAGGGCGAGCTCGGTCGGAGCCAGGCGGTCCACGACGGCGAGGTTCACCCACATGAGCACGAAGAAGATCACTGCGAAACCGAGGAACAGCTCCACCTTGACCTCGAGCAGGCGTCGCCACACCCCGCTGAGTTGCACCGATCCGAACCACAGGTAGTCGGTGTAGAAGGTCGCCAACGTCCGCAGCGAGGCGAGGAGGATGATCACCACCACGACGGCTATGACCAGCCACAATCTTCCCCGACGCACGGCGCGACGGGGCCGGCGGGGCAGGTCCTGCGGGGTGCGCACGGGGCGGCAGCTTAGGCGTTCGCCGGCACGAGAAGGCAGCGGCAGCCGGCGTGCGCCGGCGGGTGCGGGTGCCCCGTGGGAAAGTCCTCGCCCGACCGAACGGGGTCCGCCAGTGCGTTGTCATCGCAGTCGGGGCACTCCGCCACGTCGTCGACCACGACCCAGCGCAACATGGTGCCCCGGGGTACGGCGGACAGCGCCGCCCGCGCGAAGGCGAAGACGGCCTTGTCTCCCGCCAGTCGCTCGGTACGGGCTCCTTTCCATTCGCGGAAGGCGGCCCCGACCAATTCCACCAGTGCGGACTCGTCGCCTTCCTCGACCGAGGGACCCTCACCCTCGAGCCTTCGGCGCAGGGGAGCGACGATGTCGGAAGCCAGCTCGGTCGCCACGTCCTCGACACCGGGCGCCTCGTCGGCTTTTCCGCCGGCGAAGGTGGCCCCGGCCCGGGCCGCCTCCATCAGCTGATCGCCCGCGGCGAGGACGTAACGCCGGGCGTGGTCGTCCTCGGAGGGCAACACCCCCGGTGCCCAGCCCCCTTTGGCCCGCAGGCGATCGAGGATGTCGTTCTGGTCGTCCTGCAGGGCGCGCTTGAGCCGGCGCGCCAGCGTCGCCACCAGCGGGGAGAGCACCTCGTCGCGTTGCACCACGACCGGGTCGAGGACCGGCTCCTCGTTCCCGTCGTCCTGGCCACCGCCGGCCCCTTCCGGAGCGGCTTCCGAGGTCCCGGCCTGGGCAGGAGGCTCGGACGCCACGGCGGTGGGCGTCGAGGGCGTTTCGCGGTGCGGCGCCGCCCCCGTGTCGGTGCGGGCCGGCCTCGGGGGAGCCGCCATGACGGCAGGGCCGCCCCCACCACGCCCGTCCGCCTGTGCACCGGTGTCGCCGACACCGGCGTCGACGCCATGGCCGGGCCCCTCCGGAGCGGCCTCGCCGGGCACCCCCGTCGCCGCCGCCTCGTCGGGGGCCTGCACTGAGACGGCCTCGGCCCGCAGCCGGGCGAACAGCTCCTCCACCGACTGCCTCGTATCGGGCTCCCCCGCCCCGCGCCCGGCGCCGTCTCCGGGGGCGCGCAGGTCGTCTCCGGTGCTCTCCGTCGACGCGACGTCAGCGAGCTCCTCCTGCGCGGCGTTGCGCCCGGCCGCCTCGGCCGCCAGTCGGGCTTCGTCCTCGGCCCGGAAGAGCTCGTCGGTGATGTGGTCGACAGCGTGACGAACGTCGCCGATCGTCTCGGCCAGGCGCTCGCGCCCGGCGCGCAGTTGCTCGATCTGACTGTGCAGCACTCGGCGGCGACGTGCCAGGTCGGCGAGCACCCGTGCCCGCAGCTCCTGTGCCTCTTGCACCATGGCGCGACACTCGGAACGGGTCTGGGTGACCAACGCCTCGGCCTCGAGCTTCGCCCCGTCCAGCCTCGCCGTCGCTTCTTCGTGGGCGCGGCGGCGGGTCTCGGCGGCGGCCGCCTCGGCCTGGGCCGATCGGTCGTGCGCGCTCTGGTGGCTGCTGCGCTCGAGGTCCTCGGCCTCCTCCTGGGCCTGCGCCCGCATCCGGGCGGCGTCGTTCTCCGCCCGGGCCACGAGCTCGGCCGCCGCTTCGTGGGCCGAACGCAGGACGCGAGCCGTCTCGAGCCCCAGCGAGGCGGTGAGCGTCGCTTCGTCGAGAACCGGGTTGGCCGCCAGACGCTCGGCCTCGACGAGAGCCCGGCGGAGCTCCTGCTCGCGATCGGCGGCGGCGACCAGCTCGCGCGCCACGTGCTCGAGGAAGGAGCGCACCTCGGCGGGGTCGAACCCGCGCCGCGTCGTTCCGAAGGTATGGCGGGCGACCTCGTCGGGGTGCACGCGGGCCGATGACGAGATCGTGAGCCGCTCCTCTGGCATGGGCGAGAGCCTAGGACGCGCCGTGCGCACGCGGGGACGGCGAGGCCGGCCCGCCTCGCCGGCGAGAGCTCAGCTCCACGGCGACTGCTGCCAGTCGGTGGGGACGCTGTGGCCGTCGGGGCCCGGGGGAGGGCCCTTGGCAGCGTCCCCCGGTTTCCCGCCGAGGTGCTCCAGGTCCGACAGTGCCTGACCGAGGGAGCCCACCGCCATGACCGTGAGGCCCGAGCTCGCCATGGCCCGGGCCGTGGCGAGCTCGGGGACGGGCACGAGGAACACCGAGGCTCCCGCCTCTTCGACGGCAACGGTCTTCTGCTGCACGCCGCCGACGTCGCCGACGGTCCCGTCGGGGCGGATCGTGCCGGTGGCAGCGACGATCCGGCCTCCGGTGAGCTGACCGCCGCCCAGCGCGTTCAGGATCCCGAGCGTCCACGCCAGTCCGGCGGAAGGACCTCCGATGTCGTCGCTGTTGATGCTGACCGGGAACGGGAAGTCGTAGACAGGCTGCGTTCCCATGGCCGCGATCTGCGAGGAAGGGTCGCCGATGCCGAGGAAGGCAACGTTCTTGTGGTCGACGGTGATCGATCCGAGGCGAACCGAGACGTCGTGCCCGGGTGTCGGCTGCGAGATGGACCCGACGCGGATCGTCACTGTGTCCCCGGGCTGACGGGACCGCACCGCGTCCTGCAGGGCCTTGGGGTTGGTGGTCGGTATGCCGTCGATGGACGTGACGACGTCACCCACCTGCAGGGTCCGCCACGCCGGCGATCCCGGGTCGATCACATAGATCGTGACGCCCACATCCCGCTCGGGAACCGGGTAGCCCAACTGCCGCAGCGCCACGGCCTTCGCCGTCAATTGGGACTCGGCCATGTCCACGGTGCCCTGGGCGTTGAATTCGCTCTCGGGGAGGTTGCTCGTCAGGGCGCCGGTGGGGACGACGGTGTTGATCCGGTTCGGAAAGAGCCGGACGTAGAAGTACTGGAGGTAGCGCAGGGACTGGACCCCCACGTCGGTGAGCAGGACCTTGCCGTGGATGGGGTGGGCGCGCCCCGGCGGGACGGTGATGAGGCTCGACACGGGCAGGGCGTCACCGGGAACGAGCTCGGTGTAGGGCGCGGAGACGAGCGACGACACCGCCACGAAACCCCCCAGGAGGACGAGCACCACGACGAGGACCACCGGCCAGCGACGACGGCGCCGGGGGGCCGGGGAGGTGGTCGGCGGTAGCGTGGATTGGGAGGTCGACATGGGGAAGGGCGTTTCAGGAGATCACCAGCCTGCCACGGTTCGCACTTCTTCCCCGTTCGCCCCCGGGCGCGATGCGGTGCTCGCGGGCCATCGGGGGGACTTGCGCAGCGCGTCGGAGCTCGTGCGCCACCCCGATCCGGCGGTTCGCGCCAGCGCGCTCGGGGCGCTGCACCGCATGGGCGCACTCGGCACCGGTGTGCTCACCGACGCCCTGAGCGACCCCGACCCCGGCGTGCGACGCCGCGCCTGTGTGCTGGCCGGTCGCAGCTTCGGAGCAGGCGGAGGTGACCTCGAGCTCGTCGACGCGCTGACGAGGACACTCTCATCGGACCCCGACGCCATGGTGGCGGAGTCCGCAGCGTGGGCTCTGGGCGAGGCGGGACCGAAATGCGGGGGTGCAACGGTACAGAGCCTCGTCGACATGGTGAGCGGGCATGACGACCCGCTGTGTCGCGAAGCAGCCGTCGCCGCGCTCGGCGCCATCGGGGACCCTGGCGCTCTGGACGTCGTGCTGGTGGCGCTCGAGGACAAGCCGGCGGTCCGCCGCCGCGCCACCATCGCGCTCGCCGCCTTCGACGACCCCCGTGTCGACGTGGCGTTGCGCCGGTGCCTCGAAGACCGGGACTGGCAGGTACGCCAGGCGGCCGAAGACCTGTTGGGCCGGCCCTGAATCCTGGGCGACGACGCTCAGGCGTCGGCGGCGACGAACAACTGGCGCAGGGTGTCGAACGATTCGAGACAGCGCCCTGCGCCCAGCGCCACGCACTCCAGCGGCGTGTCGACCAGATGCACCGGCACGGCCGTCTCGTTGGCGAGGCGCCGCGCCATGCCGCGCAGCAGTGCCCCGCCCCCCACCAGGTGGATGCCCTGGAAGATGATGTCCTGAGCGAGCTCGGGAGGTGCCTCCCCCAGGCAGTTCACGGCGGCGGTGATGATCTGGCGCACCTGGTCCTCGACCGCCCCGCGCAGCTCCCCGGGCGTGAGCACGACGGTCTTGGGCATGCCCGTCATCAGCTCCCGACCGCGCACCTCGGCCTTGACCTCACTGTTGTAGGGCGCGGCTGACCCGATGGCCAGCTTGATCTCCTCCGCGGTGCGTTCGCCGATCGCAACTCCGTGCTCGCGGCGCACGTAGGTCTGGATGGCGGCGTCGATGTCGAACCCTCCGCAACGGATCGCCTCGGAGGCCACCACGCCGCCGAGCGAGATGACGGCGGTCTCCGAGGTTCCGCCCCCCACGTCCACCACCATGTTGCCGATGGGTTCGTGGATGGAGAGCCCCGCACCGATGGCCGCCGCCATGGGCTGCTCGATGAGGTACGCCGCCGACGCGCCGGCCCTGTGCGTCGCTTCTTTCACCGCCCGACGCTCCACGCTGGTGATGGCGGAAGGCACGCAGATGAGCACACGTGGACGGTTGAGCCGCGACACGCCACAGCGCTGCAGCAACAGGCGGATCATGCGCTCGGTGATGTCGAAGTCGGTGATGGCGCCTTGCCGCAAGGGTCGCACCGCCACGATGTACCCCGGCGTGCGCCCGATCATCTGCCAGGCGTCCTGGCCCATCGCCAGGACTTCCTGCGTCCGCGTGTTGAGCGCGATGACCGTCGGCTCGTTGAGGACGATGCCCTTACCCCGGGCGTAGACGAGGGTGTTCGCCGTTCCGAGGTCGATGGCGAGGTCCCTAGCCACGTCGCCCTGCTCGCACGGGGAACCATGCTACGGGTAACCACTCAGGCACGCTGCGGGCACGCCGGGCAGCTGCGCCGCGACGTCCCTTGCGCAGGCCACGACAGTAACCTCGGGCACGATGGAACGAGGGGATCCGTTCACCGGGGGGGACATTCCCGAGGACCCGGACAGCGCCGGAGACGAGGCAGGAGCCCCCCAGCGCGGGTGGCTCTCACCTGAGGACCGGTTGTGGCGCCACCCCTCGGAGGTCTCGAACCTGGGCCTCCCCCGGTCGGTGCCCTCCTTCTTCGGAACGGGCGCCGACCGGTGGCAGCGACGCCGGGCTCATCGGGCCTCGCTGGCCGCAGGGGTCGTGGGGGTGGCCGCCCTCGCCACCACCCTCGCCGTGGTGCTGACGCTCGTCGACACCAAGGGGACGACATCGAAGACCGACGCGATCAATGGATCGAGCTCGGTTGCGGCCTCGGCCACGTCACTCACGTCGATGCCGGTCGTCGGCCAAGACGTGACGCGGATGGTCGCCTCGGTGCGGCCGTCGCTGGTAGGTCTGGAGCCCCTGGGCACCAACGGGCCGACGCACATGACCGGTGTCGTCCTTCCCGGGGGCGGGCTGGTGCTGACCGCGGCGTCGGCGGTGGCGGGGGCGTCGGAGCTCGAAGTCCTCACGTCCACCGGAAAGCGCCTCCGTGGCAAGGTCTTGGGACGGGACGCGCACTCCGGCGTCGCCGTCATCAGCACCGGTGGCGGGCTGCCTCCGGCCACGTTTGCCGACGAGAAGGTCCGACCCGACGACATCGACGTCGTGGCCTGTCTGTGCAACGACCCGGCTTCGGCGTCGTCGGCCGCGAGCGCGCCTGCCGCCGCGGCCGTCGGAATGGTCGAGTCGGTGGGAGCCGGTGTGACGCTCGACGGCGGGCCCAACCTCGTCAACACCATCGAAGCGGAGATGCCGCTCGGCCCGACGTCATGGGGCGGAGTGCTCCTCGACAGCCGCGGACGCGTCATCGGCGTCCTCGACGGACAGATGAACGCCGGGGAGGACACCATCGGCGTGTTCGTGCCTGCCCCGCTCGCCGAAGGTGTGGCGTTGGAGCTCGCCAAGACACATCGCATCGACCACGGCTGGCTCGGCGTGGTGTGCACCGATCAAGCCACTGCGGGGGCCGAGCTGACCTCCATCCTCCCCGGGAGCCCCGCCTCGAAGGCAGGTCTCGAGCCCGGTGATCTGGTGGTGGGGGTCGACACGCACCCGGTGGGCTCCATGGCCGACCTGCAGGAGCGCCTCTACACCGTGCCGCCGGGCACCACCGTGCAGCTGGCGGTGGAGCACGGCGGACCCGGAAGTGCTGTGGTCTCGGTGACCTTGGCCGACACCCCCGACGGCTGACAACCGACACCCCCACCCGCACCCGACACCCCCACCTCGACATCCGGACCCCGGCGGACCGGTGTTCTCCGGTGCCCGCCTACGATGCCAGGAGTGGCATTCCCCGGCCCGGGCGCGGGCGGCAACTTCCTGGAGCAGATCCTGGGAGACCTGCTCCAACTCATGGGTGGGTCTTCCCCGGGCGGTGCCCGCGTGGAGCTGGCGCGGACCCTCGCCCAGGGCGTCGCCACCGGCGGTGAGCCCGAAGGGAACGTCGACCCTGCCGACCGGATCAGGTTCGAGGAGCTGGCGCGCATCGCCGAGCTCCATGTGGCCGAGTTGACCGGCCTGCCGATCACCCCCACCGGAGCCACCCTCGAGATCGCGGCCGTGGGCCCCGGAGCGTGGGCGTGGCAGACCGTCGAGGACTGGCGATTCCTGCTCGAGGCGATGGCCGAGCCGTCCGCCGCCGGCGACACCGAGGGGTCCCGGGACGCCCCCCGGACTCCGGGCCCCGACGTCCCCGAGGCCCCCGCGGGGGCCGGAGACATCGGCGGCTTCGGGTACGTCGGGGGCACCACCGGCTTCGGCGCCACGGGCGGTTCGGGTGACCTCGACCCCACCTCCGGGGCGGGTCCGGGGGCCGGAGACGAGCCGGGACCGGCGGACCTGCTGGCGCGCTGGATGGCCACGATGGGGCCCATGCTGGCCGCCATGCAGCTGGGTTCGGCGGTCGGGCACCTGGCCCGGTCCACCATGGGGCCCTACGAGCTCCCGATCCCGCGCACCTCACCCCGGCTCCTCGTGGTGCCCGCCAACGCGGCCCGCTTCGCCGAGGACTGGAGCCTCGACCCCGACGCGGTGCGTCTGTGGGTCTGCCTGCGGGAGGTGACGCTGCACGCCGTCCTGAGCCGGCCTCACGTGGCCCAGCGCATGCGCGAGCTGCTGGTGCGGGTGGTCCAGGGCATGGCCGAGGAGACCGCCGGTCTCGTCGACCACCTCCAGGGCATCGACCTCACCCATCCCGAGGCCCTGCAGAGCCTGCTCGGCGACCCGGCGGCGCTCATGAGCCTCGAGCCCTCACCGATGCGTCGGCGCGCCGCCGACGACCTCCTGGCCGTGGTGGCGGCCCTCCTGGGGTACGTCGAGCATGTCCTCGATCTGGCCGCCACCAGGCTGCTCGGCGGGCGGGGGGCGATCGCCGAGGCATGGCGGCGGCGCCAGGTCGACCGGGAGAGCTCCGATCGTGCCGCCGAGCTCATGCTGGGGCTCGATCTGGGGCCCGCTCAGATCGACCGCGGCGCGGACTTCGTCCGGGGCGTGTTCGAGCGCGCCGGCGGACGAGGGCCTGGCACGGTTGTGGTCGAGCCCGCGAACCCTGCCCACTCCGGCCGAGATCGACGCTCCGGGGCTGTGGCTCGAGCGGATCGATCTCACCGAGACCGAGGACGGTTGACCGAGGACGTTGACGTAGGGCGGGCGACGCGCCGGCCGACGTGCGTGTCCCTGGTCGTGCGTCGTCAGGCCGTGGAGGCGGCCTCTTCGTCGGGGATGCCCAGGTCCCACTCGAGCTCGAGGTGTTCGCGCTCCGCGTCACGCACGACGCGTTCTCGGTTGCGACGGAACTGGGGATCGTGCGGGGGAAGCAGCGTCAGGCGCGCCAGGGTCCGGTCCCGGAACGGGTCGATGACCGAGGCCTCGCCGTAGGTCGACTGCACCTCCCAGTGCGGTGCCACAGGGCCCAGGTAGACGACCCGGACGTGTCCACGCGGTGGTTGGGGCTCTTCCTGTTCCTCGAATTCCTCGACCACCGCGCCTCCTCGTGTTGGACTTCATGCCCACCGCCCGGACTCGTCGTGTCTCGGACCCGGGCACCGGCCCACCCTGCCGTCTCGTCGCCGCGTAGGGGCACGTGACAGCGGCGGGGCCCGCCCAGACTAACGGTTGACGGATCCGGCCCCGCCCGCCGTATGCAGGGTCGGCAAGGCCACCGCCGGACGCGTCCCCGGGCCGTCCCCCACCGGCCACCGTCGTGCCAACACCGCGACCGGTGGCCCGCCCGGGGACGCGGGCGGGCCTGGGGGACGTTTCGGGCTACGGGAGGCGGACGGGCCTCGCTGGTAGTGTGGGCAAGGCATCGGAGGCGCCATGGACAGCGAATGGATGGCCCAGGGCAGATGCAGGGACATGGATCCTGCCGTCTTCTTCCCGAGCGACGGCATCGGCGTGCAGAGCGCCCAGAGGATCTGCTCCGAATGCCCGGTCAGGGAGCCTTGCCTCGAATACGCCCTGGGCAACCGGGTGGACCACGGCGTGTGGGGCGGGACCTCCGAGCGCGAGCGGCGCCGCATCCTCCGCCGCCGCCGGATATCGAGCCTGCAGGTCAGCCGCAACTGACGGTCCGGACGCCGGCACCGCGTCGGGAATGACGCCCGCCGTGCTCGAGTGCGTCGTCAACGTCAGCGAAGGCCGCGACCCGGCCGTTGTGGGCGCCATCGCCGCCGCCGGCGCCGAATTCCTGCTCGACGTGCACCGCGACCCCGACCACAACCGGTCCGTGCTGACCCTGGCCGGACCCGGCACGGATCTCGACGGTGCCGTGCGCGCCGTGGCCCGGGCCACGCTCGAGCACGTCGACCTCCGGCGCCACCAGGGGGTCCATCCGCGCTTCGGAGCCCTCGACGTGGTGCCTTTCGTCCCCCTCGGCGCCGGTGGGAGCCCGGCCCGGCCCGGGGACGACCTCACCCCCGCCCTCGAGGCTCGTGACCGCTTCGCCGCCTGGGCCGGGCGCGAGCTCGCCCTGCCCTGCTTCTGCTACGGGCCCGGACGGAGCCTGCCCGAGGTGCGGCGGGGCGCCTTCGCCGCCCTCGCCCCCGACACGGGCCCCCCCGCCCCGCACCCCAGCGCCGGGGCGTGCGCCGTTGGTGCCCGGAGCGCGCTGGTGGCGTACAACGTGTGGCTCGGGACGAACGACGTCGCCGTGGCCCGGGCCGTGGCCGCCGCCATCCGGGGGCCGGCCGTGCGGGCGCTGGGGCTGGAGGTGGGAGGGGTCGCTCAGGTGTCGTGCAACCTCGTCGACCCGTTCGCGTTCGGGCCCGCCCAGGCCTACGACGCCGTGCGCCGCCTGGCCGAGGAGGCCGGCACCGGCGTGGCCCGGGCCGAGCTCGTGGGCCTCGCCCCCGCCGCCGTGGTCGGGTCCGTGCCCGCCGCCCGCCGGAGTGCCCTGGACCTCGATGCCGAGCGCACCGTCGAAGCGCGCCTGTCGATCATCGGCTCCGCCTGAGGACGGGGCCCGCGCTCGTCGACGGCGCCGGGCTCCCTGGGAAGACCGGTCCGCTCCCGCCTCTGCCTGCCGCGCCCCCGGGCGCGGGGCTCAGGAGGCCGAGGCGGTGGCGGTCGCCGCGGCGCGGCGGCTCATGGCGCGGGCGCGGCGCAGCCGCCGTCGCTCGCGTTCGGAGAGCCCTCCCCAGATCCCGAACTTCTCGCCGTTGGCCAGCGCGTACTCGAGGCAGTCCTCGCGCACCACGCAACCCCGGCAGACCTCCTTCGCCTCGCGCGTGGATGCACCACGCTCCGGGAAGAACAGGTCGGGATCGACTCCCATGCAGTTGGCCCTCGACTGCCAGTCGCGGTCCTGGCGGCCGTACAACAGTGAAACTGCGTCCACCGGTACGCCTCCCCTCACCATCTAGTGGCATATATGTAGTGGCACATCTGTAATTACATCGGTGTGAATTACAGCGGTGTCATCATGGTTGATGGTTCTGGGAGGCGCAAGGGGCAATATCGGAGCGGCGGCGACATTCGTCGCACGCAGCGTGGCCTCGACGTCGTCACGTACCGGAGTGGTCGTGGACGCACCGTGGTGTTGTCACCGCGGCGCGCCGACAATGATGCGTCATCGGAGTTATCCACAAGCGGATGTGCCGCCGGAATGCGGCGCAGCGTGACGGCGAGGCGGCTATGCGCCGCGGCGGGTGGCCGAACGGACCGTGCGGCGGTGCTCCAAGAAGTCGACGAGGACGTAGTCGCCGAGCGTCTCGGGAGTCGTGAAGAAGGCACGTCCGCGGTTGAGCTTGGTCATCTGCTCGACGAAACCCTGCAGCGACCGGTTGGCGTCGAGCATGAACGTGTTGATGGTGATGCCGGCGCGCGTGCAGCGCACCACCTCGGTCAGTGTCACGCGCACGGTCTCCGCCGTGGGCGGATAGCTGAACGACACCTCGTAGCTGCCCGCGTTGTCGGGGACGAGATGCGCGGTCGGCTCCCCGTCGGTGATCATGATGATCTGCTTGGTGCCGGCGCGGTGCGCCAGCATGCGGCGGGCGAGCATGAGCCCGTGTTGCATGTTCGTGCCGTAGACGAAGTCCCACGACACCTCGGGAAGGTCCTGTGGCTTGATCTCGCGGGCCACCTCGGAGAAGCCCACCAGGCCCAGGAAGTCACGGGGGAACTTGGTGGAGATCAACGTGTGCAGGGCGATGGCGACCTTCTTGGCGGCCAGGAAGTTGTCGCGCATCGGCATCGACAGCGAAAGGTCGACCATGAGGACCGTCGACGCCCGCGTCAGGTGCTCGGTGCGCGAGATCTCGAAGTCGTCGGGTTCGAGGTGCACCGGGGTGCCCGCACCCGACCGCGTCACGGCGTTGTGCATGGTGCGCTGGATGTCGAGGGTGAAGGGGTCGCCGAACTCGTAGCGCTTGGTCTGGCCCTCGGGCTCGTGTCCCGTGCCCACGTACGTGTTGCGGTGCCCCCCGAGCCGGTCCTTGGCCAGCTTCGAGAACAGGTCGGTGAGCGCCTGCTGCCCGATGCGCCGGATCCCGAGGGCGGTGAGCTCGTACCGGCCCTCGCGCTGCTCGATGAGACCGGCCTCTTCGAGCTGCTTGGCCAGGCGGGCCAGACGCTCCAGTGAGCGGGCCCCGTCCTCGCCGAGGTACTTCGCCACCTCGTCCAGGTCGACCTCGGCCAGGGCGCCCGGCGACGTCGCCGAGCGCAGGAACAGTTCGAGTTGGTCCATCTCTCCGAGCCGGCGGGCCGAGGCCGCCGCGTCGGCCAGGCCCATGGGGTCCGAGCCGCTGAACTGGTAGCTCCGGCCCCAGCCCGCCCCGGGCACGGCCTTGCGCAGGTTCTCGGCCAGGCGGTCCATCTGCCAGCGCAGGTCGAGGTCCTCGAACAACGAAGCGGCCAGGGCCTGGAGCTGGGCGCGTTGCTCGGGGGACATGGAGTCGAGGGCGGCCTGCACCGCCGCCATCTGCGCCGCGAATTGCTCGAGCAGCTCGTCGAGGGTCTGGGGGTTGCCGGGGAAGAAGTCCCCGAAGGACTCCATGAAGGACTCGAAGGAGGGATCGAGCGCCTCGCCCTGTTCGCGTTGCTCGATCATGCGGTTCAGGGCGTCGAGCATCTGCCGGACGCGCTCGAGCTGCTCGGGGTCGGGGTTCGTCATGGCCTCCGACATCTGGTCGAAGAAGCTCTTGGCGAGCTCTTCGCGCAGCTTCTCGAGCAGCTGCTCGAAGTGCTCACGCGCCTCGGAGGAGACGAAGTCGTAGTTCTGCAGCCCGCGCACGCGCCCGGCCAGGTCGGGAGGCAGCAGGTCGAGCTCGACGTTGCGCTCGGCCACGACGTCGTCGGTCACCTCCTGGCGGCGCTGGTCGCCCGACTGGCGGGCGTCGTCGGCGAGCGACTGCAGCCCGGCGCGCTCCTCGGCCACCACTTCGTCGAGCTCCTGCGCGATCTCGTGGAACGCCCCCCCGAGATCTCCGCTCTCGAGCTCCTCCTGACGCCGTTGGCGCAGGCGCTCCATGAGCTCCCGCAGTCCCTGCACCTGCTCGCCGTCGGGACGGCGGAAGCCGGAGGTGAGCAGGCGGCGCAGCGCCGCGTCGGGGTCGCCGTGGTAGAGCAGGTCGTCGGCGAGCTCGGAGAAGAGGGAGTCGACCTCGTCCTCGAATCCGGGCTGGGTGCCGTCCCAGCGCCGGTAGTCCCAGCGGCGCGTCATCGGAGTCCGGTCCGGGTCCCGGTCCGGCCCGGCTGGGCGCGGTCCCGGCTCATCCCCGTCCCCGGTAGGTGGCCTTGGCCCCGGCCGCCTCCTTGTTGAGGCGCTTGGTGAGGTGGAGGCCCTCGAGGATGAACTCCGCCGCGGCGGCCACCGCCCCGGGCGTCTCCCCTCCGGCCAGGGCCAGCACGGGGCCCTCGAGCGCGGGGACCTGGGCCAGCACCTGGGCGTAGGCCGACGCCGGCAGGTCGTCTCCGGCGTGGACCACCCGGGCCTCGTCGAAGGCGTTCACGATCGGCCCGAGCTGCTCGGTCGGGCAGCGGCGGCGGAACACCGCCAGCACCGCCGCGGACAGCAGGCCCTGGAGGATGCGCTCCTCGCGTCCCTCCTCGAGCGCCTCGATCTCGATCTTGCCCTGGGTCGAGGCGACGAGTGCGCCCAGGTCGCTGATGCGGGGCACGGCGTCGGGCTCCCCCAGGCGCAGCGAGCGGCGGACCGCGTTGGCCGCCAGGGTCTCGTAGTTCGAGATGCTGAGGCGCACCGAGACCCCCGACCGCTGGTTGACATGCGGGCTCTGGCGGGCCAGCTGGGACAGCTCGGCCACGATCTCGGCCATGAAGTCCGGGACCTCCACGCGGGGGCCGCCCTCGGCGCTGATGGGGGGCCGGGCCTCCTGGTGGACGATGGCGAGCTCGGTGTCGGTGTCCTCGGGGTAGTGGGTGCGGATCTGGGCGCCGAAGCGGTCCTTGAGCGGGGTGATGATGCGGCCCCGGTTGGTGTAGTCCTCGGGGTTGGCCGTCGCCACCAGCACGACGTCCAGGGGCAGGCGCACCGTGAAGCCGCGGATCTGCACGTCGCGCTCCTCGAGCACGTTGAGCAGGCCGACCTGGATGCGCTCGGCGAGGTCGGGGAGCTCGTTGATGGCGAAGATCCCCCGGTTCGACCTCGGCACCAGGCCGTAGTGGAGCGTGAGCTCGTCGGAGAGGTACCGGCCCTCGGCGATCTTGATGGGGTCGACCTCGCCGATGAGATCGGCGATCGAGGTGTCGGGCGTGGCCAGCTTCTCGGAGAACCTCAGCTCGCGGTGCACCCAGGCCAGGGGGGTGCCGTCGCCTTCGTCGGCCACGAGGTCACGGGCGTGGCGCGACACGGGGAAGTACGGGTCGTCTCGGATCTCGGACCCGGCCACCACCGGCAGCCATTCGTCGAGGAGGGACGTGAGCGACCGCACGATCCGGGTCTTGGCCTGGCCCCGCTCACCCAGGAGGATGATGTCGTGGCCGGCCAGGAGGGCGTTCTCGAGCTGGGGCAGCACGGTGTCGTCGAACCCGAGCACCCCCTCCATGAGCGGGGCGCCCCCGGCGATCCGGTGCGCCGCGTTGCGGCGGAGCTCTTCGTGGACAGGCGTCGACTCCCATCCCGAGGCCCGGAGCTCGCCGAGCGTGGAGGGGAGGTCGGACGGGGGGTCGGGAGGGATGGCGGCGCTCATGGGGCGAGCCTAGGCCCGCTCGCCGCGGCCTCTGCCCGCGCCCGGCTTCGGCCCGCCACGGGGGCCCGGCGCCACCGCGCTCTCGTCGGTGAGGGTGGTCGGGTCGGTGGGGGTGGCGAAGGATCGCTCCCCGGTTCTGGTGCGGAGGCGCTCCGAAGTGGAAAGATGATGACCCGTCAGGACCCGGCCGCGCCGCTTCTCCCATGGGCCGCCTTCCCATGAGGCTGCGTCGACGATCGGGCCGGTGCGAAGTGTCAGGGGTGGCCGCGCGCGCCGTCACATGGGAAGTCGGCAGTTGGGAAGCCGTCAGATGGGATGGAGGACGACGAGCGCGTGAGCACGACACTCCAGGAGCTCAAGCCCGTACCGGTCGAGCTGGGCGGGGTGCGGGGCGGGCCCGCCGTGCGGACCCTGCGCCGCGACGGCTGGTGGCACAGCCCGGCTGCCACGGTGGCGTTCTTGACCGTCGTGGTCGTCTACGCCACGTGGGCGGTGTTCCAGAACTCCCACTACTACGTGGGGGCGGCGATGCACCGCGACCTCATCTCGCCCCTGTACTCACCGTGCCTCACCGGCAGCTGCGTGCCCGGTGCGGGCGGGAGCTTCGCCCTGAACTGGTGGCACATCTCCCCCGGCCTGCTGGCGCTCATCATCCCGGGCGGGTTCCGGGCCACCTGCTACTACTACCGCAAGGCGTATTACCGGGGCTTCTGGCAGTCCCCGCCCGGGTGCGCGGTGGCCGACGGCCACGCCCGCTACACGGGCGAGACCCGCTTCCCGCTCATCCTGCAGAACCTCCATCGGTACTTCTTCGTCCTCGCCCTGATCTTGAACGTGATCCTCACCGTCGACGCCGTGATGGCCTTCCGCCTGCCCGGTGACGGGGGGATCGGTGTGAGCGTGGGCACGCTCGTCCTGGTGGCCAACGCCGCCCTGCTGTGGCTCTATTCGGCGTCGTGCCACGCCTGTCGCCATCTGTGCGGCGGGCACGTCAACCAGTTCTCCAGGCACCCCGTCCGCTACCGCTTGTGGAAGCTCGTCACCCCGCTCAACGCCAAGCACATGCAGATCGCGTGGGCGAGCCTGGCCATGGTGGCGTTGGCGGACCTGTACGTGCGACTGGTGGCGAGCGGCGTGTTCACCGACCCCAAGATCTTCTGAGCGCGACCCGGATGACCGACCACGACATGCCTGACGACCCACATGCCTGACCGCGAGCGCCACGACTACGACGTGGTCGTCATCGGCGCCGGTGGGGCCGGGCTCCGCGCCGCCATCGAGGCCCGCGAGCTCGGACAGCGCACCGCCTTGGTGTGCAAGTCGCTCCTCGGGAAGGCCCACACCGTCATGGCCGAGGGCGGCGCCGCGGCGGCGATGGGCAACGTGTGGCCCGAGGACAACTGGAAGGTCCACTTCCGCGACACCATGCGCGGCGGCAAGATGCTCAACAACTGGCGCATGGCCCAGCTCCACGCCCAGGAGGCGCCGGACCGCATCTACGAGCTCGAGCGGTGGGGGGCCCTGTTCGACCGGACCAAGGACGGTCGCATCCTGCAGCGTGACTTCGGCGGCCACCGCTACGCGCGGCTGGCGCACGTCGGCGACCGCACCGGGCTCGAGCTGATCCGGACCCTGCAGCAGCGTGCCGTCACGCTCGACATCGACGTGTTCATGGAGTGCAAGATCCTCCGGCTGCTCAAGGACTCCGAGGGCACGGTGAGCGCGGCGGTCGGGTACTGGCGCCCCACGGGCGAGATCGTGAGCTTCACGGCCAAGGCGTTCGTGCTCGCCACCGGCAGCATCGGCAAGTCGTGGCTCTACACGTCGAACTCCTGGGAGTCCACCGGTGACGGGCACGCCATGGCGGCGTGGGCGGGAGCGGACCTCATCGACATGGAGTTCGTGCAATTCCACCCCACGGGCATGGTGTGGCCGCTGTCGGTGCGCGGCATCCTCGTCACCGAAGGCGTGCGCGGCGACGGCGGGGTCCTGCGCAACACCGAGGGCAAGCGCTTCATGTTCGACTACATCCCCCCGATGTTCGCGGCCGAGACGGCGGACACCGAGGAGGAGGCGGACCGCTGGTACGACGACCACATCAACAACCGCCGGCCGCCCGAGCTCCTGCCGCGCGACGAGGTGGCACGCTCGATCAACTCCGAGGTGAAGGGGGGCCGGGGAACGCCCCACGGCGGGGTCTTCCTCGACATCGCCACCCGGCGCAGCGCGGACGAGATCCGGCGGCGGCTGCCCTCGATGTACCACCAGTTCATGGAGCTCGCCGGGGTCGACATCACCGCCCAACCCATGGAGGTGGGGCCCACCTGCCACTACATGATGGGGGGTGTGCGCGTCGACGCCGAGACCGAGCGTTCCACGGTGCCCGGGCTCTTCGCCGCGGGCGAGGTGGCCGGGGGCATGCACGGCGCCAACCGGCTCGGGGGCAACTCGCTCTCCGACCTCCTCGTGTTCGGGCGCCGGGCGGGAATGGCGGCCGCCGAGTTCGCCCAGGGTCGCACCGGGACGCCTACCGCGGACGAGACCGAGGTCGCCGCGGTCGTGGCCGAGGCGGAGGCCCCCTTGGGCCGTACCGGCGGCGAGAGCCCCTACGAGCTGCATCATTCGCTCCAGCAGATGATGCAGGAGCTGGTGGGCATCATCCGCACCGAGTCCGAGCTCCGCCGGGCCCTCGACGAGCTCGACACGCTGAACGAGCGGGTGGAGAAGGTGTCGGTGTCGGGCGGGCGTGTCTACAACCCGGGGTGGAACCTCGCCACGGACCTCCCCGCCATGCTGACGGTCTCCCGCATGGTGGCCAAGGGTGCCCTCGACCGGCGGGAGAGCCGGGGGGGCCACACCAGGGAGGACTTCCCCGGCCCCGATCCCGAGCTGGGCAAGGTCAACCTCGTGCAGCGCGTCGACGACTCCGGGCAGTACACGCTGACGCCCGAGCCGCTGCCCGAGATGCCGGCGGAGCTGAAGGAGCTCTTCGAGGAGAAGCCGCACTGATGACCGACGTGACGATGCGGGTGTGGCGCGGCGACGGGGACGGGGGCCAATTCGCCGAGTACGTCATGCCCCAGGTGGAGGGTGAGGTCGTCCTCGACGTGATCCACCGCATCCAGGCCGGCCCCGCGCCCGACCTCGCCTGCCGATGGAACTGCAAGGCGGGGAAGTGCGGATCGTGCTCGGCGGAGATCAACGGCCTGCCCAAGCTGATGTGCATGACCCGCATGGATGCGCTGCCCGAGGGCGAGCCCGTCGTGGTGGCGCCCATGCGCACGTTCCCCATCGTCCGCGACCTCGTCACCGACGTGTCGTTCAACTACACCATGGCGCGGCAGGTGCCCCCCTTGAAGCCCCGGGAACCGGAGCCCGACGGCACCTACCGCATGATGCAGATCGACATCGAGCGCGGCCAGGAATTCCGCAAGTGCATCGAGTGCTTCATGTGCCAGGACGTGTGCCACGTCATCCGGGACCACGAGGACAACAAGGCCTCCTACGCCGGGCCTCGCATGTTCATCCGCGCCATGGAGCTCGAGTCCCATCCCCTCGACACCGACGACCGCCGGGAGCTTCTGCGCCAGCGCATGGGCCTGGGCATGTGCAACATCACCAAGTGCTGCACCGAGGTGTGCCCCGAGCACATCAAGATCACCGACAACGCCATCATCCCCTTGAAAGAGAGGGTGGTCGACGCCTCCTACGACCCCGTGGCCTGGTTGGGGCGAAAGATCCTGCGCCGCACCAAACGCTCCGCCCTCGAGGCCGCGCTCGAGGCACCGGGCCAGGCCGCCCCCACCCGCCAGGAACGGTCGGTCCCGGCGACGCCGGGCACCGGCACCTCCTGAGCCCCGGTCGACGGTCGCCGCCGCACCGGTGATCCGGTTCCTCGGCCCGGAGTGGGTCGACGCCTTCAACCTGGCCCTGGTGGACGTGGCCCTCGCCCCGGCCGGGCCCGGGGCCGGCCTGGCCGTGCGCGACGGGCGTTTCAGCATGTGCCAGGTCGTGACCGGGGGCCCCGACGGGGACGTGCAGACCACCCTGCGGGTACAGGACGGGCGGGTCACGATGACCGCCGGGGAGTGCGGGGACGCAGCGGTGACAGTCTGCCTGAGCTGGGCCGACGCCGTGGCGATGGCGGCGGGGGAGCTGGCCCCGGGTGAGGCCATCGCCGCCGGGAGGGTGCGGGTCCGCGGGGATCTCTCGGTCCTGGCCGAGGCCCAGGCCGTGCTGGGCGCGGTGGCGCCGCACCTCCAGGAGCTGCGCGATCGCACCGGGTACTAGGGACCTGACCGGGCTACAGTCGGGGGAGATGACGGCTCCCGAGAGGGACGCCGACGAGGGGAGGTTCCATGACCGTGCCCGGCGTGCTGGACGACCAGGCCCTCCGTCGCTACCGCGAATTGCTCGACGCGGAGGATGCCGCATTCGACGAGTTGGAG